>Ga0209417_1000374_pt1 | contig 111510 bp, 84 predicted proteins | sample RifGroF2_FD_184002 | JGI IMG/M metagenome (GOLD analysis project Ga0209417, IMG submission 184002) | Groundwater microbial communities from Rifle, Colorado, USA - Groundwater F2 (SPAdes) (version 2) | ecosystem: Environmental > Aquatic > Deep subsurface > Groundwater | place: Rifle, Colorado... | reverse complement strand
CGCCCTGTCAAGGGCTATGCCCGAAAGCCTCAGCTCCTTTCCGTTCTCATCGTCCCTTGTCCTCCATACTGCAATCCAGCTTGAAGAAGTCCCGATCCTGTCGCGCGTCCTTGCGTTCGCCGCGGTCCCGTGCAGTTCAGTCCCGGCGGGAATTATGATTTTTCCGTCATGCCAGAGGTCTTCGGTGACAAGCGCGATTACCGGAGTTCCAAGACTGCTTGAATCAATCGTAAGCACAAGCTCGCATGAAATGATCCTTCCGTACGGAGCAAAAACTTCCGATATGTCCGGAGCCTGATTCGCAGTATCGGTATAGATTGCGATCGGCGGTATGAAAGGTCTTGCAATTGCCGGGGAAGCGGCTTGCTGCTGCTGTGGCAATGGGGAGGCTTTTTTCTCAGGCTTTGCCTGTTGCTCCGGTTTTTCCCTGGGTTTAGACTTTCCATTTTCTGATTCCTGGACTTCCATTTTCTTCGGATAAAATGGGACGAAAAGGTTTTCCGTTCTGGACTCCCTTGTGTCGAACTTGAAAGTCCCAACGGGCTTGTTCGAGTCCTGTTCGTCCCTTGACCGGATGAAAGCATGCACGATGACAAGGATGAAACCTGTCAGCGCAAGAAACAGGATGATCTTGCCGACTGGCGATTTGAGGAAGCTGATAAACTTTCTTGCGTCAATCATTTCCTGTCTCCTCTTTCTTATTCTTCAAATCATCATTTGGAGAGAGGATTATCTTCCACCTGTTTTCAGGGGAAAGGTTGTTCCTGCCTCCTGTAGGAGTTCCGGTTATCGCGAAATACGCAGGTATCTCGGAATTAGCCGGAACCAGACCGGATGCATCGGTGATCGAGGCGTAGTAGACGGTCTCCCCCAGCCTTGCAGCAAGCATCCTCGGGTCATAGGAGATGATTTTTCCGGATGTGTTCTTTATCAGTATCCTGAAGACTATCGTATCCTCCCTGTCAAACCTGAAAATCTCGTCGACCGTGATCGAAAATCCATCGTATACGGTCCTGATATTGGATTTGAGATACATTATTCCATCCGTGTTTTCCGGATCGTGTTTTTTCAAAAGCTGATAAGTCTTCGCCTTGTCAAGAAGCGAAAGGAGTATTGACGGCGTAATTCGGCAGGTCTTATTTCTGCCAATTTTTGAATCCGAGAAGAACGTTACGGAACTATACGGATCATCATCCTCCTTCAGATGCAGGACATACGTCTTCCGGTTATAGATAACGTTCAAGGAGCCTTCCGCGCCCTTCCTGAGCGCCCGTACCGAAAAGAAATAAGTCCCCGGCTGGTAGCTGAGCAGGAAGTCGCCGGGATTATCGGAATTCGTTACGACGTTCGATCCATAGATGGCGGACAGTGCCGACGGGAACATCACGGTTGTCACTCCTTTGTCGTAATGCACCTTCAGCTTGAAGATGGAATATTCGTCCAGGGCGAACTGTTTTATGGACTCCGCTCCGGCCAGGAACGGAATTGACAGGAGGAAAATGAAGCAGAAGATTTTATTTCCCATCTTTGAATATCCTGTATTTGAGGTTCCACACGGCCAGGGGCAGCCGTCCGTTTGTTGAAAGGTTCCGGTTTCGGAGCATGGTCATGCTGATCTCGAAGTTCAACGATTCCGAGAACGACTGCTCTTTGTACGTCCCGCTCCTTATCACCTGTCCTTTCACATGCGCGATGACCTTCTCTGAGTCCGCCTGCAGCGAATCGATAGCGGAGATTTCCGATTTCTGGTGGATGTTCTTGAGCTTGAACTCGGTGGATTCGCCCTGTATCAGCTGACCGGCGTATGACAATGAAGGTTCTATGTAAATCTGTTTGAGAAGTTCAGGATTGTCAGGTCCCGCAGGCGACCTGTCGAGGAAGGCCTTCACAGCAAGGGAAGCCATGTATGCATGCAGTCTGGATGATTCCTCGAATCCTTTCACCGGTACGATATGGAATACATCCGCCTCGTCCATTATGATCACTTTTTCCTGGACCTTGTCCAGCTTCATGAGTAGATACGGCTGGAGCACACACAGTATTGAAAGGAAGAGCGACGTGAAGAACCAGAACCTCGCGGCCATCATGTTGTTCTGGAAGATTTTCACAGGATTCATCCGAGTCCTCCTGCATTCGCGTTTCCAGCATCTGCATCAAGCGGGCGGAGGGGCGGCGGCGGTGACAGGAATCCCGGTATCGGGGTTCCATCAATTCCTTTCGGTGTTTTCTGACCGCCGCCAGCACCTCCGCCCGCGATCTCCGGCAGATGGCTGAAAACGCCGTTGTCCTGTGGAGAAGGTTGACTTTTTGCATTACTTGTTTCCGTGCCTGTTCTGGCAGGAATCATTCCGGAGCCACCTCCTTTTCCTGAAGCCGATATTCCGTATGCGGTAGCAAGCCTTATAGCAGTACCCTCTATGTCTCCTCCCTTGATGAGAAGAGTCAGAAGCAGAGGGCCGGTAAAGTAGAAAATACATATCGCAAAGACAAAGTAGAATGCCGATATGATGAGTATGAACGCGGACACTTTCACTCCTGCAATGACTCCTCCGGCGATTATCGCCTCGTTGATGGCATTCACGGCAGTTCCGGCGTAAGGGATGGCTGAAAGCGCGAACTTGGCCATCATTATCTTCCAGCCGTAGAGCACCGCGATGTCCGCGATGTTGAATCCTATCCCCCACAGCGAGACGGCCAGACATGTCAGGAGGAATCTTATTGCTATGGACGAAAGCTGGGGGACGAGGAAGAATGAAAGCACGAGCGGGGAGACTGCGGTCAGAATCTGGACAACCACATCCTGGACGAGGACGGCAAGCCCGGCCACGCAGCTTCCGATCCATAGCACTCCCTGGCAGAGCCACTGGACGAAGATGTTTCCGATCGACGCGAAGCTGTAGGGATTCTCGGAGTCTATCTTGAACGTAGTAACCACTTCAAGAGCGTTCAATAGTCTCTCATGCACCAGCCTTCCCTCGAAATTGAACATGCTGCATGTCTCAGTAAGTATGAACCTGAAGTTTGCAATGAGAGCGACCGTGCACATCGCCATAAGGATTATCCTGAATCCCTGGAGCGGATCATGCTTTATGTCCCTGGTCTGGACAATCCAGCCGAGGATCATAATTCCGAACCCGACCGGCAGGAAAAGATTGTAGATTTCATTGGTGTAGCTGTTCATTCTATGATCGCGTCAATCTCCTTCTTCGCTTTTTCATACTCGTCTACAAAGTTGATTTCATCGTAGCTGATTTTGAAGGGATCGTTCAAGTCGATAAAACTTTTCAGGGCCTCGTCCTCCTTCTTCCATCTTTCGTTCTCGGTCTTTATATGCTCGGCGTTGAGCTGGGCGGCCGCCTGGCGCTCCTTGTCCTGTTCGGCATCGAGCGAGACGGACACCGCGCTTATCGCGGCCTGCGCTTTCTGCACGTCCGCATCAGTCTTCGCCTGGTTTATGCGTCCCCCGAGATTTCCAAGCTCGTTTGAAAGGGCTCCCCTCCTGTCTACCGTCTCCTTGTTGACCTCGAGATAATTCCTGTACGCCGAATCAATTGAGTTGTCACCCTCCGCCGCATCTTCATCAGGAGCAGCCGCCTCCTCGGCAGTCTTCGCCTTTTCCACTTTCAAAAGCCTGGCATTCACCGTCGACTGGAAATTTTCAGGATCTCCGTTCCTCACCCTGATAGTTTCAGCCTCGCTTAGTATTTTATTATCTGTCGCGATGAGTTCCGAGAGCCTGTTGAGCTGGCTGTTCAGCAGGCTGATCTGCTCGTTCATCCTGTCCAGCTTCGCCCTGTCTCCCTCGATTATCGCGCCCCGCGTCATCTCGACGCTCATATGCACCGCAGGATCATAGACATGCTCCTGGGAGAAAAGCGGCGGCGACATGGAAAAGAAAAAGAAAATAACAGAAGGCATCATTTGATGATAATACTTCATGGGAGCTCCTCAGTCCGCATGATCACATCATGCGGGACATGGTTGATGTTGTCTTCTAGCGTTGCGCCCGGGAACTCGTAGTATCTGGTTCTCACATTCTGCTGCTTGCAGGATTCATCCTCCTTCTGCCTGTTCTGGATTATCCAGTACTGCTCCCTGGCAGTATCGTTCGCCCCGAGTTCGTAGCCCGTCCTGAACTCCTCGCGGAAGCTTTCATCAACGTTAGCCCTGATAAGTTCGGAAACAGCATATCCTCCCACGCCTGAGAGTCCCGCAACAATCTCCTTGTTCTTATAGATCCAGGAGTCCTTCTTCTGGTCTTCGGCGACTTTGTAGCCGATGTATCCTGTGCCGGTGCCAGCAAGCATTGAAAGAAGCTGCCCCTTTTCAAATGACCTGAGCGAAGAGCATCCGCACAGGAAAAACAGGATGACTGTAAGCATCATGGAAAATTTCATTTTGTGAAATACACCTTTCTTGCATATGAGTCCGATTCCGGTTCATTGCTTGAATCCTCAGGTGGAAATGCCTTTCCTTCACCGCTGTCAAGCAGCGACGGTAGGAGTGCGGTTCCTGCGGCGGCTCCGCCAAGGAAAAGCAGGTTGCCATTGCCGGTATCATTGGATTGGGCCGCTGTTGAGATTACGCTGGTCGTCATTGAAGTCGTGGAGCTTGAAGTGTCAGTAGTGGTATCAGTACCGGTATCTGTTTCACCTCCAGAATTATCGTTGTTTTCTGGTGGATTGACTATGGTGTTGTATTCATAATAATAATTGTTCACATCGTTGTAGTAGTCATCGTCCAGATCGTGTATCTGGTCCGCTATGCCTTCCTGCTCCTCAGGAGTATCCGCATTATTGTAATCATCAACAAGATCATTCCTGTGGTTTAAATAATCGGTATAGTCTGGAATGGTATACGTCTGCCCGTCGGAGCCAGTGAACGATCCGCTGTCGTCAATGGTGACTCCTCCGTCGTTTGATTGCGGCTGTGCCGGTGGAAGTCCTCCGCCTAATACATATACGCGGCTCACCGTGGCGCTGTCCGCCATTCCGCTTTTCGCGGCCATTGCATACACCCTGAATGATGTGGAAAAGCCTCCCGAGGTGTCCGGCTGGAGAATATCCCACGCAGTGCCGGGATTGGAATTCACCGGAAGAGAAAATGCCCCCGTGTATATGCTTGCAGCGGATTTTGTCACATCCCTGTTTATGGAACAATAGATTGTCGCGCCCGGTGTTGCGCAGGAAATACTTATCTCCGGGGGCGCAGTTTCAAAATACCCGCCCTGGGGAGTAATCGAGGGAGCTTCTACCCTCTCCATCGTAAACGTATATGTTGCAGAGGCAATATCGCTTTCGCCGTCAGGACCGACCACCTTCGCTTCAAGCGTAGACGTTTCCGTTATTATTATCGGGTTCGTATAATTTGTCCACGCGCTCTGGATCCCTCCGTAGTTGTACCTGAACTGGATTGTCCCTTCGCCGTTGTTGTCCGGGGAATTTGCAATGACCGCATCGACTTCGTCGCCGGACATGAATGATCCTCCCGGCGGAAAAATTTTCGGAGGCATGAGGTTGATTATAAACGTCTGGACGGCCGTTTCCGAATCTGCAAGTCCGGCCGCCTTGGCAAAGGCCTTCAAGATGAGATTGCGGTTCACAGTCAGAGGTTCCGTGTATGTCATGGAGGTTTCAGACGGTTCAGAGCCATCCGTTGTATAGTAGATGGTTGCCCCAGGAGTCATGCATGACACCATTGTCTTTGTCCCGGCTTTCACAAGCCCCCCTGCGGGGGATATCTCCGGAGTCGCGCATCTGCCTGGAAAGACAGTAAAAGTTTTTGATGAGACTTTCGAATAGAGATACAAGTTGTATCCCCTGGCTTTCAGGACATAGTTGCCGGTATTGAGCAGGAACGCCCCTGTATATAGGCTGGACGAGGCGGTGGGATCGGAGCCGTCCAGGGTATACCTTGTCTCTGATGCTCCCGGACAGGACATTGTGATTGGATCATGGACGGTGATGCTTCCTCCTCCCGGACTGATTACGGGCGGTGCAATGCCGGTTATCGGAGTCACTGTAATTTTCGCATAATGGGAGTAGGATGCATGCATCTGCAGGGCGTCTGAAATAGTGACGCTGATGGTCTGGTGAAGGCCGACGGTCGCAATGCACCATGGCTGCCATCCCCCTCCGGTGGCTCCTGACTTGTCGTATATATATATCCCCGAGCTCTCCCCCTCCTCAAACGTGATGTTGTAATCGCCCGGACCGCATATGTAGGTGGACACCGCCCCATCCTGGAGCTCATAGGTAGCCGCCCCGGCATCCCAGGTACAGAAAAGGAATGTCGTCATTGCACAGATCATCATCATTTGTATTTTCATGCTGCATCCTCCTTTTTGTTTGCTGTTGTTCTTTTAATTTTTTCATCCATGGCCGGGGCATCATGCCCCGCCTTGCATTTATTCTGCTCCGGACCTGCACCGCTGCATGCGAGCATTTCAGATGAGCAGTAGTTCCTCCCGGAACCGCAGATCGGTTTCCGGACATCGAGATGGTAGTAGGTGAACGACGAATGCCTCCTGTCCTCCGGAAGGTTCTCGGGACTAGGATAGTTCATGATCTGCTCCTGTGTGACCTCGGAAAGGTCGATGTCCCTGGATATGTCGGCGAGATCCGACCTGTCGTTCTGCTTCATCAGGAAGAACTGCTTGCTGTTGCCCATTATGACAGGCCGGATCGGTGTCTGTTTGAACTTCGAGTACTGCTGGACTATGGAGACGATCCACGTGCCGTACTTCCTCATCTGCGCATAGCATTCTGAAATCAGGCGTTCACCGCCCTCGACATCGAGAATCCTTCCGGCCTCCTCGAAGACATACCTCTTTTTCGTGTTACGCGGGAGCGTCATTATGTGGTTCCGCGTATAGCTGTTTATCAGGAATCCGACCATCTTCTTCAAATCCGATGCCTCATCCGGAATACTGCCAAGCTCGAAATGAGCCATCTTGCCGGTAAGGCTGATGTTCGTGGCCCCGTCGAAGATTTTCCCATACTGCCCGTAGGCGCACCATGATGAAATCAAAGTAGCAAGCTGTTTCACCTCGTCCCTATCATGCTGCCTGAACGGCGCAATTATCATCATCTCCTGCAATGCCGAATGCGTCGGATATTCGTCCGCCTTGAAATACGTGAACGCCATATCCCGGATAAGTTTTTCAGTGTCATTGCCCTTGGAGAACTCGGTCATCTGCTGATCGTTTATGGAAGAGAGGAATTCCATGGTGCTCCCATCGTTCATTTCAATCCTCTCCGTCATTTCGACGTATGCGTCCGCAACCGTGCTCCCCGGCGGAAGAAGATTTTCCTTGAAATGCCTGACGCAAATAGCTCTTCTTATTATCTCCGGAAGAAGATCCTCATGTGACTTCAGCCATTCCCCGTATGTGTCGGTGTACAGCTGGTCAAGGTACTGCATCAGCTGCGAAGCCCTGAGATTCCGCTTCTCATCAGAACATGTACCGGTCATCTTGACCAATAGCGCCGTTGCAGTTGCCAGATGGAAAGAACTCAGTGGAAGTCCGCTGGTGTCAAGATAGTTTATCGTAAAGTCGCTATCGGGATGTATCACTATCGGCTGGGTGTCCAGCGTCCGCGTATAGTTTCCATAACTAAGTCCTTCCTCGATTATGCAGGTGTAGTCATAGAAGCATTCCGTCTGCGACAGAAGGTCGACCATGAATGAGGACTTTCCTGCCCCGGACATCCCGAAAAGCGCCGCATGCTGCGGTGTTCCGCCGATGAAGTTCCTTATCCCGATGAGATTGAAGCTGCCGCCGTCGTAAATTGATTCCGCTCCCTCAAGATGCCCGGTGAACGTCGCGCTCACAGGAAGCATGTCGGCGAGATACTGGTTCTCGGCGTAGATGCCATGCCTGGTGTATTTCCCGAAAGTCCAGCCCGGCCATGTCATGAAGAAAAGGTTCATCGACGTCGTCGGAATGGAGCTCTCCCAGTATCCCGCCCCGTTCATGAGGTTGACGGCAGACTTTATCGCCGAACACTTGCTGGCAAGCTCCTCCTTCGTCTGCGCCCAGGTCCTTATCACCGTCAATACCTTGAACGGATATGTGAATCCTCCGGCAAGCGCGTTCACCTTCCTGTGCTTCTTGTCCAGCGCCGTCAGCAGCGAATGTTTCTTCTCGGAGTGATAATCCCCCGACAGCCTTTCAATCGCCGCCTCCTCTGTTTTTATCTCGTCCTCTATCTTCTGCGGCCATATGTCCATGGTTATCGCATAGTCAAGTATCGGAAGGCCGGTCAGATGGCAGATTATCCCCGGATATGTCGTCTGCGGCCACCGGCTGACAACAAGGACTCCGTGGTAGTACCCGTCGAAGAAAAAGGAATAGTCGTTCGACGGATTCCGGTGCCTGTTCCCGTTTATCGCCGAATTCCAGCAGTTCTCCTGGATTCCAAGGGTTCTGTCGAACGATGTCAGCGGATCGTAACCGAGTCTCAGCCTGTGGTCAGGATTGAGAAACTCAGTATAATGAAGATAGTGCTCGTTGTCGCCCATCGGAACAACCTTGACATCTGATGAACCGAGGATGCTGTACAGCAGATTGCTCTGGTTCGTGAAGAACACTGACAATGTCTCCAGAATGTTCCCATAGTGCCTTTCAAGCTCGTTCTCGGGCATGTTCAGACAGACTTTCGCCTCGATCGGCGTTGAAAGATATATTTTCAGCTTCTCCCGCCTCAATTGCCTGTTAAGCATCTTGTTCCAGTACCGGGTGAACCTCTCCTTTCTCGTCGAATACGTCCAGCTGTTCTCCGCGAACTTCTCCGTCATGGCGTCGTAGAGCATGAGCTCGTGCCTGTAGTCCGAGTCAACCGACCACTGGAACTGGACGTTCACAGGCTTCCTTATCATCGAAAGGAAGAGCATCAGCCGGTTGTGCAGTTCGTTCTTCACTGAATTGGACGCGTTCCTGAAATCCGGAATTTCCATGACGTACCCCTTCGCCGCCCATCCCCGGTCGTCGAGTTCGTTGAAGATGATCATGTCCCTGATGAACCAGCCGTCCGGAATTTTCATCTGCCGCCTCCGGTTTTATGCTTCTCATGACCGCTTCCGTTCAGCCAGCATTCAAAAAGATCCTCCTGGTAGTGCGGCGGCTTGTTATGCTTGAATATCTTCAGGTATGCCAAGGTAAGGATGACGGGAAGAAGTCCAGCACAAAGTGTGTAATGGATTCCAATTCCCGTCACCATGAGGAGGGTGCATAGGAGTATCGAAAGGATCATGCTCCCGAGAAGATAGACGAAGAGGTTTCCCGACAGGCCGAAGGCCATCCCTTCGGAATCATTCGCGGAATTTGTATTTGTCACTACAAGGTCGGCCATTTTAAATTCCCCTTTTTTCAGAACTGCGGTGTCAACACTGCTCCGCCCAGCGAGAATGCGTAGAAGATTGCTCCGATGATTAGAGCCCCTCCTGCAATCCATAGTCCGGCGATTATCGAATTGTACGCCTCCGGATCGCCCTTCTTCTTCAGAACCGCCCCCTGCCATATCGTCACCACTCCCCAGGGAAACGCTATCAGGAACATTATCCCCAGCACCATCTGGATAGCAGACTTCAGCGACTGCAGCTGGTTCCCCCCGCCGCCGCCCGGCGCCTGCGCAAAGAGATTTTCAGAGACAAGGACAAGGAAGAGGATCATGAGAAAGAGCTTCATCAAACGTTTTTCTGTTTTCATAATATATCCTATAATAGTATATATTTAATATTTGCGAATATATTTATCCTATTTGGTTAATACAAGTGGAAATCTAAAGAAATATACTATATTAGTATATTATTATGGAAAAACTGGACAGGATCGAAGAGGAACTGAGGAAGAATGTGCTCGGGCAGGACCATGTACTCGGACGGCTCGCCTCCGTCCTGAAAAGAGGAGAATTAGGCCTTACCAATGCCTCAAGGCCCAAGGGCAGCTTCCTCTTCCTCGGCCCAACAGGTGTTGGAAAGACCGAGCTTGCCCTCTCGTTCACAAGGTATCTACTCGGGGAGGAGCATCTTTTCAGGTTCGACATGTCCGAGTTCATGCACTTCGATAGCATAAAGGAGTTCATCGGACATTCCGGCAAACCCGGAAGACTCGGCAATGTATTGGAAAATAATAAGGCAGGCGCATGCCTGTGCCTGCTGTTCGATGAGATGGAGAAGGCGCACCCACAGATTCTCCTGATCTTCCTCCAGATGCTAGATGCCGCAAGAATCACCCTCGGGAACAACAGGACTTATGACCTTTCGGGCTTATATATCGTCTTCACGTCAAACATAGGTTCGGAAAACATCCTCCATAGCAAGCGTGTTCCTTTTGCCACCATTGAACGCTCGGTACTGGCCCAGCTTCATCTAGAGCTCCGTCCGGAGTTCATAGCGCGCATAGACGAGAAGATCGTCTTTAAGAAGCTCGAATATCATACACAGAGGGAGATTGCTGTTCTGCTTCTTGAAAAAGAGTTGTCGCGCCTGATTGGTAAAGGCTATGCCCTGTCTTACGATGATAGCGCCCTCGAGTTCCTTGTAAGGAGAGGCATTGATCGGGTTTTCGGAGCAAGACCTCTGAGGAATACCATTGAACGCCATGTCCAGGATGCCCTCGCCAGGAGAATTATTGCCGGAAAGGCTCCTGCGGGAGTCATAAGGTATTCCGACAAGCTGCGCGATCTTGTCATCGAGGATATGGATTGAAGAAAGCACTGATTCTGGCACCGCCCGGAATGAGCGCTGCAGGCCGGATTTTCGGATGTTTCCCTCTTTAGCGGGATTCCGGCTCAAGCTGAAATCCTGTTTAAGAGGGAAACAAGAATTGATGCAACTTTATAAAAATTTTAGGATGGAATGATGCTTCGGAATCAACGGCAAAGGAATCGGGATAGTATATGCCAGGATTGGCCTGTGTTTCTTCATAAATCCTGAAATAGAGACGATGTTACTTGAGAGGATAAGAGCGGCCTGCGAAATTCGCGATTCAGAGGACAAATAGTACAATCTCCGCCTCCTTAGGACATAAAATGTCCTATTCCGTAGCATAAAATATGATTGGAAAAGAAATATGATCGGAACTACAAATTGCATAATCCTTGAGTTATCTGCATGGGCAGATATTTTAGGAGATTGGAAACTGAACAATGAACATCAAAGTAATCGTATAAGTATAAGACATGTTCAAATCTTTGAATATTCAGACCGGACAGGATGTGGTTAGCATTGATCCGGCATGGTCGCATGCCAAGGCCATTGAAATTCTACGCAGTCTCGGCAGACAAAATTATCTATCGTGTCCGGGGTGCAGGAACCATGTCCTGCTCCGCGCGGGTGAAGAGAGGCGCAGGCACTTTGCCCACAAGCATCTCTCCGATGACTGCGTCTATGAGGACGAATCCTCTGACCTGAGGAATGCCAGGGCTGTCCTCTACGAATGGCTGGTATCAAAATACGGCGACGCTGTTACAATCGAAAAGAAGCTCGATGATGATATGCACCGACCAGTTGATTGCTGGGTTGAAAAAGGTTCCAAGATATTCGCCTACTGGATATTTACTTCAGGAATGAAGCCCGAAGAAAGGGATTGGCTCAAGTATGTGTCCTTTGCCCAGGAAAAAAACGTTAACTGGGTATTCACCAGCGGAATGATGAAAATAGATACCGAGAACCCAAGACACCTCTCCCTGACTACAACTGAGCGCGATTTCATGAAGCCCTCGGTATATGACGAATTGGACGGGGAATCCTATGATGCTGATGTCAGGCAATCCTTACACTATCTTAATGCTGACAGCAGAATATTGACGACTTATCGGAATTTGTTGCCTTTTCACAAGCCCCAGGTGTATGCCGGAGACAAGCGCACAAGCTCTTTGTCGGAACTGATGATATCTCCAGCAAACGGAGAGTTTGTTCATCCCGGTGAGCACGAGCAACTGATGAGACGCAGGGAGGAGTTAGCTGCGGTTGAGGCTAGACAAAAGGAAATGGGAGCCGGAAGTCGAGAGCAACCCTCATATGCCCATAATAAACCTATCAAACCGAAACCAATAGTAAATCTCAAGGAGGGAACCTGTATTCACTGCGGAAAGAGGACTACAGACCATTGGTATTACGACGGAGCAACAGGGGAATGCGAATGCAATGATTGTAAGGATTTGGAGTGAATTTGAATTTTGACTAGCAATTAAATGAAGAAAGGACCTCAATCACGAACCATGTTAAATTGCATCCCGGCTGATGTGGTATATTTTGTTTAGTGCTTTATTAATTTAGCTCAACAAAACATGGGTTATAATAAATGAGAGTGTATACCGTTAGAAGGAATTGTCCAAATACGGACGAGGAATTTCAGGCCTATGTAGACTTATTGCAGGATATTGGGATTGATATCACTCGTGTCCCCAGAACACCTGAACCTGGAACTACCAATCGCTGGCTTTATGTATGGAAAAACAGGCAACTGGCAGAGAAATTCGCAATTGAATTAGGGAAACGTTTAAGAAGCTCCTCTTGGGCCGTTCATGAATTTGAGATTCAGGGAGATTCTTTCCCGGATGAAACTATAGGGCCGTTAGCCCCCTTGACAATTATATCGAGCTCTACCGACGATGACACTTCTTTTAGATTAGATCCCAAAAGTATAGAAAGAATTAGCACGCACTATCCTAATGCAAAATTGGGCGGGTTCAAGATTATGGAGAACCTGCATGTTTCTGCTGAGGTTCTCCAGGATTTCGAATCATGTCACGGCCCAATCTGGAATCAAGTCGTTATTTTCCTGACGGGGCTTTCCCGTGAAGAGATAAAGCGACTTGGAGGTGTCCGCATAATAGACGATGCTGGAAGAGTACTTTATAAAAGCCTGCAGCCCGATAGTTCATTGCCAGCCGAGGAATAAACTATGTACTATCGATTGAAATCCAGGACAAGGCTATATCGAATCACAGAAACTGGAGTTACTTGGCCAACGCCTGTTCTTGGACTTGGGGCGTTTTTTACCAAGGGCGGAAGATACAATAATCCCTTTCAAGCAACGGTCTACTGTGCTGAGGATCCTCTTGCCGTCATTGCGGAAGCAGCATTTTATTCTGCGCTAAACTGGCAAGCTAAAATATCAAAGCACACTTATAATCCGGTCACCTATCCATTGGTGTCGAATTACAAGTTATGGTGTTTTTCTATTACCCCGCTTCCAGTAATAATAGATCTTGAGCATTCTCGGACGCGCTCTCTCTTTCAATATTCACAGCAGATGCTCTTGAATCCCAGTCTCAATCCAGCTGACACGCTTCATAAACGAGGTGAACCGCTCGAACGAGACTATTGGGGAACGCAGCATATTGCTGATGATATCAGGAAATATATGCCGCCAGGGCGCCGCATTGAAGGTATTAAAGCTCCAGCAATTCGCTTGAAAAGACAGCCGAATTACCGTGCACACCAACTTGCCTTGTTTGTGTTTCCTACTGATCCGTATGATTCTAGATCAACGCGTATAATGGAATGTGAATTGAAAATAAGATTCCTACAATCAAAGCCTCGACAACTAGTAACAAGCTCCACGGCCGATATCGATTGGCACAAACCTCAATTCAGTATATGTGGTACTGGAGCAAGTACTATTCCCGCCTATCCTGGTAACCCGAGGTCGAGTGACAAACTCCCCAATAGGTGGTATAACATCAGCATCCAGTTTGCTTGATTAGTAATATCGAAGAATGAAGCAACCAATACGAATATATTGTCAAGTAAAGACGAGTTATCAAATCCACCGCCAACTAATTCGATGCTAGTTATGAATCTGTGAGCATTCTATATCGATCGACTAAAACTTGCGGCATTCTCACCCCTATTGCATTTGAAGCAGCTAAAAGTATCTTTCCCGCTTTGGCAAATCCTTCTGGCTTGATTGAACAGGCATCTTGAAGTGCAGGCACTGTTATTTGCGGCATTTGTAGGGCAAAAGGAGATTGACATACTCGCTTCCAACTATCCGAGAGCATCCCTGATAGTGTAGCCTCAGCATATTGCCCCCACATTCTCGAATAGCTGAACTTGTCAAGAAGAAAAACATGGGCCTGAAGCATGTCACGATTTTCAATTTCATTTCGTCTATGTGATAGGAATAGAGCTGCGAGATTTCTTTCATGAGGTCCGGATTTTGAATCCACTAGCACTGATATTAAATCAAAAGAGGAAAGATTGCCCAATGAATTGGCCTTAGATAGATACTCAGCAAGGATATCTCCCCATATCAGACTGGTAGAGGAGTTCTTCCATTCTTGGATTCGCTTGTTCAGAAGGTTCGCATCTCCATCTAGAATTAAGAGGTAAATAGCAACTAAGAACGGGCACTCAATAAAGTCCCATCGAAGAAGACCTGATATTATATCGGCGTCAGACGCCGACCACTCCGAAACCTCCCATGGCTTTTTGCCCTCGTCTTTTATCTTCATTGCCGCCAGAACCGAACGTATCTGCCCATCCAGCATTTGCGGTAGGATAATCGTATTGCCACTCCGTATAGCAGTTTCAATTTTCAATTCTCCTATGAACATAGCGACAACCGGTAGCCTGGTGTGTTCGAGTCTAGAACCGTAGAGTTTCATTGAGATAGGCTCTGCGTGGAGCGTCTTCTCTAGATTCACGAGGAAATAAAGGGTGAAATCAAATGGGATATCGGGAAGATCCAATATCATCTTGTTTCGTTCAGGAGAACTGCATACTCCTACAATCGGTGTTTCGAGTTCATCTGGAGGTTTCCCCTTTTCAATCATGCTGTTGAGCCAGCTCAAATTATGAGCGGATATACGGTATACCCAAAACTGCCCTAAATTATCCTTGCCCCTTCCCATCGTGTCAATCATATCTATTGAAATCCTGAGCGCTTTCAACATGTCGTCAGTTTTTCCGGCTTTCCAGAATGCATAGGCGGCCTCTGTTTGAAATGCTGCCGCAAGGACAACGTTATCCGTCTTCATGGAACAACGGTAGCCGCGAAGAAAAAAAACTGCCGCTCCGTCCCATTGCTCGGCATTGGCAGCGGCAATGCCGGCATTGCGGAAAGAGAAGGTCGGTACATTATATACGTCAAGACAATCATCGTCACGCCCCTGCAATACGCGAGTGAAAACATCCACCGCTTCTGGATACTGTTTAGCGTGTAGGAGGACAGTGCCACGGTGCTCCTCCATAAGCCGAGAACTCGATGGGAATCGCTTTACACCGTCATCTATGATTGATAGAGCATCATTCAATCGATTAAGATGCTCATCCAATATTGTTGCAGAAGTCCTTACAGCCGCTGCACCGAGTGATGGGGAGTTCCATTCTACCGCATAGTCCATAGTTTTGCAAAGTATAGCAAGACAGCGGGGCCAGTCTGGAGTCTTGCTCCGAAATTCAGAAAGGAATACGTTGTCTACGCAAAATGAAGCGAACCCATAAGAATTATTAAAGGCTTCAAGCAGGTTCTGGCGTAATTTATCATCGAGCTTAGAAAGCTCTTCTAAGAGTTCCGAGAGATCCTCTTTTGTTTTACACCTCATTCCATTGACTCCGAAAAGTGTGCTGAGAATGTTTGCTCTTTTCCCTTCACTGCCAAACTCGGTAACTGGTATGGAATCCAAAAGCTCTTGATTTTGGGATTCAATAATTCTCTGCTGGATCAATTCCAGTTTCTTGAACAGGTATATGACATAGCTCATTTTCAACGGCACCTGCACGTAAAGCAATCCGTTGATGCAGAAAAGCATGATAGGCAGAAGAGTTGCAGGGGTGTTGTCGAGCTCGGGCAACTCGCGCTCCAAAGCACTCAGTATCTGGGGCGCTTTGTCAGGTTCAGCTATTGCACAAAGGCGGAACTGCAGCATCCGAAGAAGAAAGCTTAAGTTCGCATCATTGTCGAACAGCGAACCGCTGTCACTCTCCACTTTATAGGAGAGAAACCAAAACATCGACTGTCCAAAAGCCTGTTGAGTCTCTTTGGAGGACTGCTTCATCAGGGATATGGCCATCATGCCCAGAACACTCTTATTCCTCCCAAGCAGGGCATGTAAAAAAGCATGAGAGCCATCTGTAATTGAGAGAGCCTTGCTATTCATAATCACATCAGCTATCTCAGCGTGGATTTTCTCGATAGTTGGGACAGACCAGACTTCGCTAGCAGAATTGCGCAGCAGTGGCGAAAGTTCGAAGCGGTCATCAGCAGTTCTCTCTATCCAGGGGCCTACGATACGGTCGAAAATATCGCCCGGATGTTTAAGTTTTGCCTTTTCCCCGAGCCTAACGATGTGTTCTCGGCGAAAGGGTGTAAGTGCAACGCTGGCTCGGTACAGTAGATCTTTTTCATCGGATTCAAGAGCGCATAGGAGTTGTCGGGCTTGTGCCTGCTGTTCCTTGACATCTTCAGGTGTTGCCAGGATTGAATCATAAGATATTTTGGGCCACCCTTGACGGGCGAGTGTGAGAAGTCGCGCATGGACAAGCTGGGGATGACCTAATGTGTGGAGGAAGACCACTTTTGCCTGTATTTGAGCTGGACGCCCCTTTTCACAGCCCATTTGTATGCATAGTCCCCTGATCTCGTCCTCGTCGAAAGCAGGTACGGTAGATTCTGAACAAGGTAGTAGCCCTAATGAATTGCATAGACGCTTCGGAACAGGTTTCCGGCTTGTCGCGATAAGCATAACCTGGCGTACCTGCAAGGTATAGACCAAAGCGGCTAGGTTTTGCTCCCATTCTGGAACATTCCCGGGATCGAAAGGAAGATCGTCTAGAATCACATGAGTGGACAAGGGCAGAGAATCAATTAATCGCGCTGCCTGGTTTAGGGCCCAGATGTAACGTTTGTCATGGTAAGAACTGAAACTGAACCATGCCCAATCGCCCCCGAATGATAGTGCAGTTAATTTAGCAAGCGTGCTTTTGCCCATGCCAGTAGAGGAATTAATAAACAGCTTGCGTCCCTGGCGAAGTCCTACCTTGAATTTTTCCACAAGCGCATGTCGTAGTGCGAGATTTGGAGGTAGAGGTGGCGGAGATCCCATGGATACAATGGGCGTCTCATCCCGGAAAGTCACGGCGAAATCTTTAAATGTGCCGGCTATAGTTCCCAATCCGATATCCTGTAGTTGTTCTATCGGCTTGATGAAGTGGTTAGGTACGCGCGTGCTTGTAGTTTCTTGAAAGATCAGTTCGAATTTGTTGTAATCCAATTGTCGATTCTCATAACTGCTACACGATGCCAACTTAAGAACCTCCTGCAATAAACGGCCTGACACCTTGGTACAGTCGTCCGGAAAAACTCCGAACTTAGTACCATAGTTAATAATTTTGCGGTTGACAGCATCGATCACAGCTTCCATAGGCGGAGCTTCGGTCAACCACTTCATGCGGAAAATAAGGGTTTCAAAGATAACTGACGGCTTTTCGGTTTTTAGGAATTCGATTAGATCCGATGGCAACTTTCGCGATAACGTCGGGTCGCTGCTCATAAAGGACGTAAGTATTTCAACAGCTTCGGGTTCTCCACTGCATTCCTGCCATAGGGCCATCCCGCCTTTGTCCTTTCCAAAAGGCTCTTTCTCCTCGACACCAATATGCGAGCAGGTTAGGAAGTGAAACTCTATAATCTTATCCGTATGCTTCTTCCGCAGCTGCCAAAAGTGAGAGATTGCATCTATAACGCCCTGACTTCGAAGAGTAATGTTAGCGGAAGTGTGCTTGACTTGAACCGGGATCCCCGTACCGGAATCAACTATGTCGAAATCTTCCGCACCTTCAACATATAGAACCTGTCCTTCCTTCAGATCAAGCCATGCGTGAAGCGTATGCCAGACTTGATATACATAGCCTTTCCAGGCATTCGTCGCCTGGCGCTCGGGATCTCCGTCTATCTTCCAATCTGGATTATTACTAGTCATAGTTCAAATATGCCACTCCGCCATAGCCCTTGGGCAGTCACATTACAATTTAATCTCTTCCTTCTGATGAACCGTGCGCTTCTTCCGGGCTAACACCTTCTTTTTCGAAACAACCATGGGACTATAATATTCTTGGCTGATTAGAGGCGGCTCCTTCATTCGTAATCGAAACGACCATGTCGGTGACGAAGCGTTTGAAGGATTCGTTCTGGACGAACTGCTTGTAGAACTCGGTGTCATCCTTCAGCAGAGGGCTGATCACACGCATGAGCGCTGCATCGAGCTCTATGCGGGCGGCATTGGGAGTGTTCTTCAGGGCGTTCTGGTAGGGCTTGTCAGCTGCGACCTTTGGCGCTATATCGTCCTTTATTCGGCGGATGACACGGTCAGCGTCAGTAAACAGCGTGCCGAACTGATCATTGAAGGTTTTTATGATGTTGCTCAGACGATCAAGTTCAGGTTCATTCTTTCTGCCTCCTCCACTTACCGGCACCGGATCAATTTCCGCGTCCTGATCCGGCATCAGGACCTTCATGGCCGCCTGCTTCTCTACGCGGTAACTGTCCATGTCGATAACTTCTATGATGCCCTTTGCCAGATCCTCCTCGACGGGTGCAGGGAGTTTCGGCACTAACAAGTTCAGCATTATCGACAGCTTTTCCCATCCAGGATTCGTGTATGGGAGTATCGATGCGAGAAAATCGTATGTCCGGACAAAGGATTTTGCCTTACCCTTGAAATCAACCTGCTCGTTCTCATCAAGCTGTGAAAGGTAGGACGCGACGCAAGTGTCAAGTATTTTGTCTAACTGGTCGCGTTCGGCGTCACCAAGGTAAAGGGCAACCAGTTCATCGATCTGAGCTGCCGAATAAACCTGATGATTGTCAAGGGCATTTTTCAGATCGTGCAACTTGTCCGGATCCGTTTCCTCGCTGAGGACAGTTGTACGATAATAGTCTGAGAAAGCCGCCTTTATGGTTTCCGAGTTATTCATGAAATCGAGGACAAACACGTCATGTTTTTTAGGATGCGCGCGGTTTAGGCGCGAAAGTGTCTGTACAGCCTTGATGCCGGCAAGCTGCTTGTCAACGTACATAGTATGCAGGAGAGGCTCGTCATAACCGGTCTGGAACTTATCTGCGCATATGAGGAAACGGTACGGATCTTCCTGTATCTTGTCGGCAATGTCGCCGCTGGAAAATCCATTTAGGGACGATTCGGAGACCTTTGCACCGCCATATTCATGTTCCCCGGAGAACGCAACGATTGCCTTATACGTGCTCTTGCACTCCTGGAGATATTCACGGATATTGTGGAAATACTGGATGGCGCGCTCGATGCCGCTGCACACAACCATTGCCCGGGCCTGACCGCCGATTTTGTTCAAGGCCATCACCTGTTCGTGGAAATGGTCGATCATTATTTCGGCCTTCAGCCTAATGGCATGGTCATGGCTTTCGACGTAACGGCGTAGCTTCTTCTTTGCTTTCTTAGTGTCGAATTCAGGATCCGCCTCGATGGTCTTAATAAGCTTATAATAGCTGTCAACAGGCGTGTAGCTTTTAAGCACGTCGAGGATGAATCCCTCCTGTATAGCCTGTTTCATTGTATAGCTGTGGAAAGGCTTATGCTTAATCTTGCCAGCTTCTGCAGGACATGGCTCTCCGAACATCTCAAGTGTCTTGTTTTTCGGAGTCGCGGTGAAGGCAAAATAGCTGGCGTTCTTCAACATCTTACGGGCCAGCATCCTCTTTTCGAGAGCGTCGTTGATTGTGTCTTCCGGATCGGCAAGCGCCTCGCTCAATGCGGCGGACGTCCTGCCCCCCTGGCTGGAATGTGCCTCGTCAATGATTATGGCAAAACTGCGCCCCCGATGATCATCGCCGATTTCATCAAGTATGAACGGGAACTTCTGCACCGTTGATATGATTATCTTCTTTCCGCCTTCTATGAACTTCCGCAGATCGCCGGAGTGTTCCGCATGCCCTACTGTGGCGCTGACTTGGGCAAATTGCTTGATTGTAGTCTGTATCTGGTGATCAAGGATTCGACGGTCTGTTATTACTATTATCGAATCGAATATTTCCTTGTCCTTTCTGTAAAGGCCGATAAGCTGATGGGCCAGCCAGGCAATTGAATTGGATTTGCCGCTTCCTGCGGAATGCTGTATCAGATAGCGCTTTCCTGCTCCGTTTTTTGCGACATCCGCAAGGATCTTGTGGACAACGTCAAGCTGATGGTAGCGCGGAAAGACCTGCTTCAGTTTTTTCTTGCCGGCCTTGTTCTTCTCCTCAACAACCTGGGCATAGTTCTCAATGATGTCGGTAATTCCATGCGGGGACAATATTATCTTCCAGAGATAATCTGTTTTCAGCCCGTCCGGATTCGGGGGATTGCCAGCGCCATCGTTCCATCCAAGGTTAAGGGGCAGGAACCAGGAGCCTTTTCCGGTAAGATGCGTACACATCCGCACTTCCTGGTCATCCACGGCCAGATGGACGATACAGCGCCCGAACCCGAATAGTTTCTCCCGTGGATCCCTGTCTCGCCGATATTGCTCAATGGCATCCTCGACAGTCTGCTTGGTAAGGTTGTTCTTTAGTTCGAAGGTGGCTATTGGCAGGCCGTTGATGAAAAGACACAAGTCGAGGGCTCTTTTCGTCTGATCGGGACTGTAGCGGAGCTGGCGCGTGACACTGAACCTGTTCTTTGCGAAGTTCGCAACAGCCTTTACGTTTCCTGGAGAAGGCGTGCCGTAGAAAAGGTCGAAGGATAAATTCCCGTGCTTGACACCATGGCGGAGAAGGTCGATGGCTCCGCGTTTGCCAACTTCGCTGTTGATACGGTCGAGGAACTTGAGCTTGGAGATGTCCTTGTCGCTTCTATAATCCGTTATACCGAGCTTTTTAAGCTCTTCGGGCTGTGTTGACTGCAGGAAGTTGAAGAGCTGGACTGTATCGAGCGCATATGCCTTGGAATAGTTTGAGGAGTCGCCGGCGAACCAGCCGCTGCCTCCATAAGGGGTGGGTGCTTCCGACACTTTCCCATCAACAGGAGGCAAACCATCAAGCCCGGTCATGTGCCGCATGATCAGGGTCTCAAGTCCTTTTTCAGATGTGTCGGTAGTCATTTTTTGACTCCAATCAATTACCCATCAATTAAAAGATAGTGGCGTAATACGCTTATCATTAAACTCTTATGCCGCAAGGCCCCTTTTCGAGAAGCTTTTTGTCAATTACCCATCAATTAAGAATCAGGTCCAAAAGGGTACATATTTCATCATCTTCCGGGATGCGCTTTGATCAAAGGGCTTAATCATTCCTTCCTCAACAGCTTCGCGTATGAACCGGGATACCGAGGCTTTATTTTTCTCCTTGATTCCAAACCTGATCCTCAATGAAGCATTTGTCAGGCAATCTCGTTCGACGTATTTGAGACAAGCGTGAAGGTAACAGGCACGGATCCGGTCTGCCTTGTCCATGTCTTTAATCTTCTTGTACCCAAAAAGCACAGCTCTGGTGAATCCGGGCGGAACTTCAAAAAGCGGAGCGGGAAGCAGATGAAGTTCTGTCTGCGAAACTGCCTTGTCGATTCCAATTCCCCTTTCCTCGCATATTCTGAACCGGCGCATGAGTGAAGCCAGATCTTCATTACGGGACTTGGGCGGAGTATCGAGGAAACGTCTTGTATCCACCAATGGTTCACCAGGATTGGTTATTTCAATCCGGTCACTGAAAATCTCAACCATCGGCCCCGCTCCGGTGACAAAAAAATCCTGATGGATCAGGGCATTGGCGACAAGTTCCCTGACAGGTGAAGATGGAATCATCGGCATCGGCTCGCGCAAGGCCTGTCCAACCTCTTCTTTTGCCGGTACCAGATCGTTAATGCGGGCCATAAGCTCCTCGAATCCGGCGGCATAGCCCTTTTCCATCGGGGGAAGTTCTTTAAGAGTCTCTGTTCTTCCTCTTTCTGTATAGCGGATCACACGGACCGCTTTTCTGCGCAGTACCTTGAATTTATCCAGTCTTTTGGCGAAAAGTATCGCACCCAGATTAGTTATGTTCCAGCCTCCTGCATTGCATCGGCAGATTAATCCGTCTTCGGCAAGCGCAACGAGAATCCCGTCCCGGTTCGATGGCAGAGGGATTTCCAGTAAGTCGAAATAAGCAGGATAGTCCAGCAATTGCAAAACATCATCTGCGCTGACACGTTCGGCCGCGACCAGTTCTTCAAAAGGCGTTTTATCGAAGATCCGCCACAGTTCGGCTTCGCGGTCAAGAGCTCCTTTCAGGGGTTTCTTTACCTCTCCTATGCGGATATATTCAGTCCCGGAGAAACTGACCGGATGCTTGGAGGCACGTGGAATTTCCAGAATTACAACCGTTCTCCCTTCGACTGAAACCTCGTGAAAGATGAAATGCATCGCGGGTGCCAGAAGGCGATGCAGCCAGGTCTCAAGGGGCTCATTTCCCTTCTTCGCGATTGACGGCTTGAAGTCTGTGCCGACAAGGTCGTGAGTTTCATTTTCTATGCCCCACAGCATATAGCCATGAGTTTTCCCGTTAAAGGCCGCTGAATTGGACAAGGCCGAGATATATTCGCCTATTTCCTGCGGATTGTCATTGTTCTTTTTAAACTCGACCCATTCCGTCTCTTTCGGGAGTTTACGAAGCTCCTGAACTAGGCCTATGTAATATTCAGTTTCGCGATTCATATTGCAGTTTTATAGTTAAACCTTTTGTTAACGCTTGCAAACACTGTGAATTTTAACAAATATAACCCCTTGATATACAATAACAAATTCTACATGCCCTGCCTTTTCCTTTGTTATTTCTCCTCTTCTCCGTTTGTTAAATCCTCTGAATCTTCTCTTTCAGCGGTATTTTCAAGCGTCTCAGTTTCGGCAGGCAGATCTTTTGCAGCCGTTCGGACATCCAGCTTGCCGGCAACTTCTGCAGCGATGGTCACCTCCGAGAAATGGATCAGAACCGTTAGCGGTTCCCTTCACATCGAAAGTCTTACCCAAAGCTTCTGGGGGGGCACCAGCCCTTCAGACTTCTTTAACACGCAGCCCCACCAGTGCTCGACACTTCTCAGCAAATTGGAGCGGTGAATTTCATATTCGTCCTCCAAGACTAATTCTCTTCTCAATCTCTGCAGGGTCAAAGTCCGGCGGCGTGGGCTTGTATTCTTTCGAGTCCTTTTGAAGCCCATACCGCTTGAGTTGGTGGCTACGCAACAGTTGGAGAGAAAGTCGCATTGCGAGAAATGTCTGGTTATCGCCACCTTTGATGCGGAGTGGATTCATCTGTTCAGTTTTAGAAGGGCTGACCACACGTGAGTCCCCAAACTGAGCGCTGTTGACCTGAATCACGTAGCAGTGAAGGTCGCGGGAGGCGGATTCCACGATGTTGGAGAAGTAATTGACGTCCTTGTTGAACTCAGAGCAGACGATGAAGTCTACCATGCCTTTGAAGAGACAACGGTCCTCCAGACTCGCCAACTCGTAACAGTTATAGACGGCAAAACTTGCTCCTCTCCATTGAAAGAGCTGGTAGCGGCTCTTTGCGCTGAATTTCGGGACCAAGAGGCGGTTATTGGTCAGTTGAAAATCCTCTTCGGGAGAATAGTGTTTCTTCAGACGGCGAATGGGGGCACACTCCTTGGAGCCGGTCGCACCCCGAAAGGGAAGTGCCGCCAGCAGTTCGTTCCATGCCCGGTGCCGGTTATCGATGCGGTGCTCAAGCCCGCAGATTATTCCCACTTGATGCTGCTTTGCCCACTGGGTGATGAACGTGGCCCATCTGTGCGGCACTGATACTTCCGGGAGAACCAGCAAGTCCACTCTCTGTTCAGGGTGGCGAACACCGTGCTTCACGACATCATTCAGCAGTTCTGAAAGCACCTTCTTCCGTTGACGCGAGACATTAGGCTTGCCCATGAAACTGCATTCGATGTTCTTTTCATCTACTGTCAGATGCCCGACAGCGACCCGCAAATCAACATGTAAATCCGGAGTACGAGCACCAATTGAAATCTTGAGGAATGGCTTCATTTCGATTCCTCCTTGATCATGACTTCGCTTGTGACGTCTTCAAACTCCGAGCCATGGAACTGTTTATAGATCTCATTTGCTCTAGCTACCGCATCCTTATTGTTGGTTCGGGCACAGCCTGAATCCACGAATCCCAGGCACTCGTCAAAGTGTACGAAACGCGGAGTATTGAACGCCTTTTGTTGGTCAATCACGAGGCCTGTAACGTTCGATGGTACTGCGAGGTTTCCTTCGTAGTCGGTGTAGTTCAGTAGTGGTATCGCCACTAAGTGGTGTCTGATGAGATTTGATTTCCTCCAAAGTCGCGTCGCTGTATCACTGCCATCACCCATGCTTTTGGTCACTGCCAGACTGAGTTCCATGCAAAGATCCAAGTGCGCGGCTAAAGCTTGCCGAAGGTGGATGGAGACTTCTGACCGATTATCAGCCGTGGCCTCATTCGACGACGAATATCTCAACTTCATGCTCTCGTTGCGCATCGATTTACAAAATCGCTCAGCGCCTTTCTGGTCTCCCGCGACCACGAGGAAGCTGATGACACGCTCCCACATGTCCCAATAGTCGATGGCATTGCGGCCTTTGAAGAACCTAAACAGTTCGTCCTTCAAATCGCTATCGACGGAGTCTTCCGTCATCAAATGCAGCTGGGTTTGTTTCGCAAGATAGCTCGCCAACTCCCAACGGTTTTCCGCGACCGCTTTCACGCTGCGGAACTTGTTTGCCGAGCCGTCATACAACAGATCGTAGGCGACCTGAGCCACTGGACTGTCATCGCCATCTACCGGCAAGAGCGCAAAATTGCTGGCGTTCTCCTCGATCTGTTTTTGGAACTTCTCGAGCCCAGCGGTTGAGTGCTCTGCGTCAAAGAACTGCAAAATGCATTTCTTCTTTTGCAAGAAAAGCCCAGGCCGGGACTGAAGTTCGAATCGCGCCTCTTGCTCATCCCAATTGAGAATCTCCGAAGTTACGAGGACCCGCTCCATGAAGCTCATGATGGGGTCCGCCTCTTCCGGCGGTTTGGGCATCGCTACGACCATGAGAATGTCGTCAATATAGCGCCCGTAGTAAGCGGGCCTGACATTCTCAAGGATAGCGTCGTCAAAGTCCTTGAGATACCAGTTCGCGATCACTGGTGACGCACAGAGTCCAATCGGCAGACATGTTGCCGTTTGCGGCAAATCGGGGTGCGTCACAGCAAGCAAAGGATTGAGCTTCTGTCGGTAGGACTTACAGATCACCTCAATGCACTTGAAAAGATTTGCGCCCAGTAGCTGGCGCTGAATAAAGAAGGCTTGTAGTGGCCTTTTTGGAACAGGTCGTTTGATATGGGCGCGGAGCGTTTCCCAGTCGAGCTGGATTCGGTAGTAATACTCCTGCACGTCGAGTCCGACAACGCAGACACTCTGCCTATCATCGGAGAGGAGGTCCCTCGCCTTTTGAATGCCTGAATCCCGCCACTTTGCATAAAGTTCGTGATACTTTTCGAAGAGGTAGGCGGAACGATCTTCGTCATTGCCGACAAACTGGTGCAAGCGGGAGCCTGAGCAGTGACTGGAGAGGGAGTGATCATACTCCGGCCCCTCAATCATCAGCCATAGTACGGACAGCAAGTGAAGCTCGACAGGACCATCGAAGATGTAGTTTACCTTCTCCACTAGATGCACAGGCGCACTCGTGACATTTGACACAAACGAGCCCTGACCTTCATTCTGCCTGGCGGATCCCGCCAAGCATTTCGGAATTACATCGAAGCCGATTTCATCGATCCACTTTTTGAACTGAGTAGTTTCATGAGGTGATTTCGATTCAGAGACCTTTGCTACGACTTGGAGTCGCTCCTCGAAATCGTCTCCGGATTCAAACTCGGCCATTCGCCGTCGCAGGGCAAGCGGATGCTTCTCGAAGTGAACCATATGTTTCAACTTCTTGTAGGCCACTTTCACGCGGTCGTTGAGATTAAGAGTCATACTTCAACTTCCTCCGTTTCGGTCTCATCCAGCGGGTCATAGGGGACGGGGGCGTCAATTACTTCGCCGGAGAGGCTTGGCAGGTTTGCGGCTGCTGCTCGCACGTCCAGCTTGCCGGTCACAACGTCGGCGGTCAACCGTGTGCGATATTCACGGAGAAGAGAAATTTCGCGTTCAATGCGACTAATACCAGCGTTTTGTGCTGTAAATGCTGACTTCAAATGCTCAGCAATACGCTTCTGGACTTCAATAGTAGGTGGTAGAGGTAGCTCAATATTCTTCATTCTTCCAAGGCCTAAATCCTGATTTGTTGCACCTCTTGTGAATAATTGAGACTGTTCATAACAACGTTGAGAATTGAGAGCAAGGGCAAGATATTCTGGATCAATTCTAGTTCGATTTATTTTCAAGACAGCAATATGTACCCAAACCTGAAACGGAAATTTCAAATCGACCACACGAGCCACGCCTGTTGTCCCTCCTTTTGTATATAGCACATCGCCTATTTCGGGCCTAACTCGTTTGCTAAACAGGTTGTAATCAGATTCACTAATGTATTTAGCATCCTCTAAGCTCCATCGGTCTATTTTGATGTTACGAGCTGAAAGAAACGGAATACCGTTATCAAGATAGTTAGGCGAAAAATGGGGTCCGTCAATTGCCGCAACAATTACGCGACGCAGAGTTACCACACCCCATCCATCAGGAATTTCGGAGAACCAACGAGAATCGGTGGATTTCAATTTTACATTGGGCTCAATACCGCGGATTACGGCGCGATGTATGATGACCTGCTTCTGTTCGTTCAGCAGCGCAATCAGTTTCTTTTTTGTCCGGATAGTCTTCTCGATTTGCCCGTTTACATGATTAAGAAATCGAACGATAATGTCTTGCTCGTTCTCTTTTGGAACAAGGACCGGAATCTGCCGCATTCCAGTGATGGATAAATCCCATTGTCCAACGCGGACTCCATCCGACGCTTGTCCGAAATGAGCAACATACGGTTTGCTACGCAGCAGGACTTGCCCAAAAGCATGGTTGCTGATGCGAAAATCAAAAACGAAGTAAGCAGGACTAACTATACCATCGCATGGCGCAATACCCATCGACCCCTGCCAAGCTTTCATCTTGTTGATTACTAGATTTCCTGCACGGGCCACTTTGTAATTGGTGAGATCCTCAGGGATGACATTGTGGTTCTCATTCGCATCTGTCAGGGAACGAACGAATACCCCTTTTTCGCGGGCGACAGATAGCAATGGAAGGTCGGGGCGGTTACGTTCAGAGCGTTTCGTAATGAGAGTGCGGAAATTGTGGATTGCCCAATGCTTGGGAACTTCACCCAGCCATCGCGAACCCGAGTCCTTGTATTCCGGATAAGGCTTGAGATTTGCAATCATTTTTGTTTCAGCCACCGCACACCTCCTCGACTATCTTCTTCACTCGCAACATATCGAGACCGTTCTCTGCCGAGTCGTCCGTGGTCACCAGCGTAGGCGCGCCTGGTTGCGCCTCGGAGAATGGATGAACGTCGTTTGCGCGATACCACGCCAACTTCTTCTCCCAGCTCGCGCGATAGTCGGCACGGTCGAGCATTCCAAGGTGCTCCCAGTAGATGATGCGACCGGAGACATCGTTCTCAACGGTAAAATCCGGGTAGCGTGTACCTCCACCGAGGGTCAGAGGCTTCTCATATTCGAAGTGTATGCCAGCAGCAATAAATGCTTCGGCAATCAGCAACTCAGATTTGGAACGGACGGCCTGTCCCTTGCTAGTACGGTGAATCAGCCCCTCCTGCATGAACACGCTGCCCTTTGCCTGTGGAAACTCGAGCATCCGGCAGTCAGAAAGCAGGTTCGTTCGGCGGCGTGCCGTTTCACTGCGATGCGGATAGGAGAAATCCTTCAGCATACTGCGAGCTCCTTGATGCATTACCACTACGCGATTCTGGTGGCGGGTCAGCGCGGTATAGATCAACTCACGCGAAAGAATCGGGTGCCCCTCAGGCAGCACGAGGATCACAAGACCGAACTGGCTGCCTTGTGCCTTGTGGACGGTAAGGGCGTAGGCAAGTTCAAGTTTTGCATCACCTTCTTCGCGAAAGTCACTTTTGAAAAAGTCGTAGGTGTAGCCGGGCTGAGAAGAGAACTCAACCTTGAGGATGTTCGGAGAATGCTTCATGTTATGGGTTTTCCACTGGCCGACAACCACGCCGATCTCACCATTGGCAAGATATCCGAGTTCACCACCGTCTTGCGGATAGACACGATTGCCATCACGGCGATGGTTGCAGAGATTTATTACCTTGTCTCCATAAACGATGCGTTCTGGTCCTAGAGGTTGGGGAATCTGACGGTTCCATTGCCGTGAAGCAAGCTCCATCAGTTCTACACGGAATCGCTCGTGGAGCTGACGGTTAATATCACCTACTCCGAACGGCATGCCGTGCAACGGACTCAGGATCTGCCAGGCATCCACCTTCTCTACCGCTCCAAGATTACCGTTGCGGGTGGCATTGAAGTAGTCATGATCCCCACTGCTCGTTGCCCCCAGGGCGCGATTGAATCCTCGTTGATCGCCAGTATTGTCAAGCTTCAACTCCTTCTCAAGCACGTCCAACAGTTTCGGCTGTAAGTCCTCTGGCTTGTCCCATCTGACGAAACGGAGTGTATCATGTTCGTCATCGCCTGTACAGAATATGTCGTCCTCTCCAACCGAAGGAGGTGTCGAACTGAACCAGCGGGCCAGGCGAAGATCCGGGCGCTCATCTCCGATCTGCCTTCGTTCGATTGTCAGTTCGGCATATCCGGGCGTTACACGAGGGAATCGAGACTCGTAGTCGGCGGGCCGAAGATTCGCGACAATATCCACGAAAGGGCGTCCCGCGCCAATTGGCGGAAGTTGCGCCGGATCACCCACCAAGATAAGCCGTTTGACGCCTTGGAGGGCGTCGAGTAATGCGCCCAGCATATCTTCAGTAAGCATTGAGGATTCGTCAACAATAACTGTCCCGAAACCTGTTGCCTTGGGGCGGTCTCTTATGAAATAGCGCCCCGTACCCCCATCATATCGACCGTTCGTATATAGAAACTGCGCAATTGTTTTTGCAGAAGTTCCAGCACCACCCGCGAGCTGCTGCATACGAACGCGCGCCTTTCCGGTTGGAGCGAGCAAGAGCAGACCTTCTCTCTGAATCTCCGGTTGTGCACATAGGATACCGAGTATTGAGGTTTTGCCAGCTCCGGCCGGGCCAGCCAGTACCGAAAAGCGAGATTCAGCGAGTTCCGCAAGCGCCATTGCCTTTTCATCACGTGCTCGCTTCTCATCAGTATCTTCCACAATGCCAAATTTGGTGTCAAGAAGCTTTCTCCAATCTCGCGCAAGGACGAGGCGTTGACCTCCTACCCTTCCGAGCACCTGCTTACGGACGAGTTCGCGAATTTTGCTGTAGCGGTTGAGTTGCAATGCGCGCTGCCCACCCATTTCAACAGAGACCACCTCTGGCGCCATCATTGGAACACCTGCATTGAGAATGTCCGACGTAACAGGACACGCAGGATTTACGGCGGTCTTATGGATTATTCCGGCAAGGTCGCCAGCAAAAAGCAACGTATGCCCTGAGTTTGAAGCCTCTTCCAAAGCCTTGACGGTGAAGGCCCGTATGCGCCGTACATCAACAGCGGAATCTAGGCGTGAGGGTTCTTCCAGCGGATGCAGCTTGCGTACGGTGTCTTCGGGAAAAATGCCACGGTCTATGGTCATTAGTTGAATACCGTCATTGGCATGTCGGCTGCTTTCGTAGATTAGATATGGATTTTGCAGCAAGTCGCGATCGCTGACACCCCATCCCTGCTTGCTGCGGGAGGCATGCTCGTAGAGATGCTGAGCCTGATCGACAGTAAGTTCGAAGCGACTCAGGAGCCGAATCACGCTTCGGCGCTCTTCAGAAAGCCCGTTCCAAGCCGGCGCGAGCTCTTTAAAGTCACAGCACAGTTCCTTGGGCAGGACAGAAGAAGGCTTATGAAAAGCTGCTGCGACCTCCGGCCACGGATCAGCGTTGTCTCCAGCGCGCTTCTGCAACGCATGGGCCACAAACAAGCCGTGAGATAAACCAAATGCACGCAGGATTGCACCGAGACCTGGAAACGGACCGCGCACTTTCCAGAGACGCACGAGCTCATCGTGCAACCAAAGACGCTGCCAGCTGGTGTCGATGCCAAGATCTTCTTCGATGCGGGCAAGAACGGATTCCATCGAGAGTAATGCAGATATCGCGCCATCATGCGTGACCAGTTCACTCGTGTAGGAGAACTCCCCCCAATGCTCAGATGGCGCATAAGCGGTATATTGCTCCAAGTCGAGAGCAGGATTTTTCTCCACACAAAGGAGAATTTCATTGTATGGCATTAGAAAGCCATCTTTCCCCTTTGGCCGGATGGAATGCTGAATGGGGCGTTCCCAAAGCATGCCTCGCATGCCTTCACCTTCCCTCTTGTATTCAGTTAAAGGCCCTATTTTCCTGACGCGGCCTGCGCCTATGAGGACGCGACCGGTTCCTTCGGCAAAGGGGACGTGCTTGGCATAGAAAAGACAGAGCGAGTCATTGGGACGGAGGTGTGAAGCAAAACAGTCAAGCAATTCCGTTTGATTTTCAACCTCATGTACCCATCCTGATTCGTACCCCAGCTTTGGTTCGCGTGCAGCATCAACATCCAGCTCATAATGCGTAGCGAATTCATCGATTTTCTCGCTCATCATCCACAAGAACGGCACTACCCCGGCCGAGTAGGCCGGATACCGTTGCGATGTAGGCCTAAAATGACCATAGTGCGCAGGGTTCTTCTTGGCGAGAGCATGCTCCTTTACCTGGTGCATCTCAAACGGCGCCATGAAAGTTGCACGCTCTTCCACGCAGCAGGGCCATTGTTCAATCGGGATATCATCAAGTTTTTTTCCGGCAACTATCATCTCCTCCTGATCTTTCTTGTGTTCAGAGATGCGTTTAAGCTTGGCACAAGCGCCATTGAGCTGTGGGGCATTACAGACAACGCCGGTCCAGCCTGCATCATGCCATGGAACACGGATAGAAATATGACGAAGAGGATATTCCGTCACTTTGCTCCTCCCTTCACGATTTCACCCAGCAGGCCTTCGGCTTCCTTTTCAACCTCTACGATATCAGCTCGAATTTCATCAAGTGTACGAAGAGGCTGGGGCTTGTAGAAATGTCGCGTAAAGCTGATCTCGTATCCAATCTTGGTGGCGGATTCGTCTATCCAGGCATCAGGAGTGTATGGCAGGACTTCTCGTCTGATGAAAGCCTCAATTCCGCCTTCTTCAAGGAGCGGCACCTGCTCGGTGTCGCGCAGGTCGGTGTCGGTCTCGAATTTCATCACACATTTCTTTCCATCAACAGTTGCTTCATAGAGCCCATGGAAAGGATCAGCTTTTGTCTTGCCGGGTTTGTGGATTTTTGCAATTACAGGTGCCGCTGTTTCTACGCGCCAGCTTACAGTCCGGAGCAGCAGCTTCCTATCGCTGGCGGACAGCTTGACTTTCATCTTATCCAGGACTTTGTCGGCAAGGACTCGGAATATGTTATGATCCTCGTAGAGTTTGTCTCCGAGTTCCTTCCGTAGTGCGGTAGCAGCTTCGACTAGCCTGCCATCCCGTTCCCATGTTTTCGGATCGAGAAGCTTCTTCTTTTTCTTTTCAGAAAGTCCCTTTTTGGAACTTTCATCCTCATCAGTGTCATCGCCCTCATCATCAGCTCCCCATTCACTGACAAGCTTCTCAAGTTCCGTCCGGGCACTGGAAAAGTTCTCGAACAGGGCCTCGCCGAGGCGATCATAGAACTCGCTGCGCAGTTCCTCGTCCCCAGAAGCAAAACGCAGGGATTCGATGGCCTTTACCGTGAGCTGGCTGTGAAGGCGAAGAGGACGTTCCACGGTCACCTTCCAGTAGCCGAACGCCTTGTTGGGAAATATCTTCGACTGTTCGCTCTCCTTGAAGGACAAATATGTCTTACAGATACGATTGATGTCATCTTCGGAGAGTTCGCAGTTCTTTTTGCCAAGGTTCTTGCGCAGCGGCTTGAACCACTGGCTTGCATCAATAAGCTGGACTTTGCCCTTGCGACTTGCAGGCTTGCGGCTGGACAATACCCAGATGTAGGTTGCGATACCTGTATTATAGAAAAGGTTCAGTGGAAGCGCGACTATGGCTTCGAGCCAGTCATTCTCGATGATCCAACGGCGGATGTTGCTTTCACCCTGTCCAGCATCACCTGTAAAGAGAGAAGAACCGTTATGGACTTCAGCAATACGTGAACCAAGAGGCGTTTTATGGTTCATCTTCGAGACCATATTTGCGAGGAAGAGCAGTTGCCCATCGCTCGATCTGGTGACAAGAGACATTTCTTCGTTGTCGTGCATGACCTTGAAGCGAGGATCCCTCATTCCGTCCTTGCCGCCCATGGTCTCCAGGTCTTTCTTCCAACTCTTGCCATAGGGAGGATTGGACAGCATGAAGTCGAATTCTTCGGCAGGAAATGCGTCATGTGCCAGGGTTGACCACTCGGCTCCGCCGACAATGTGGTCGGCGTTCTCGCCTTCGCCTTTGATGATCATATCGGCCTTGCATATTGCATAGGTCTCAGGATTTATTTCCTGTCCGTATAGGTGGGTGACAACCTCCTTGCCGCTTTTACCGGCAAGAGTCTTGAGCGTCTCCTCAGCAAGTGTCAGCATTCCACCTGTTCCGCATGCAGCATCATATAGCAGGTAGGAACCGGGCTTTATGGAATCGGCTATAGGAAGGAATATAAGCTTGGCCATGAGTTTTACGGCATCTCGCGGGGTCCAGTGTTCGCCGGCCTCCTCGTTGTTTTCCTCATTGAACTTCCTGACAAGTTCTTCGAAGACTGTTCCCATTGAATGATTGTCCATGCCGGGCTGTTTCACTGAGCCATCACTATTCAGGAGCGGCTTGGGGCCGAGGTTGATTTCAGGATCAAGGAGCTTATTTATAAGGGTGCCCAGGGCATCGGCCTTTGACAGCGTAGGGATCTGGTTGCGAAACTTGAAGTTTTCGAGGATGTCCTGAACGTTCTGGGAAAAGCCGTCAAGGTAGGCTTCGAAATCCGCCTTGAGCTGCTGCTGGCTGGCCCGTGACTTCAGATCGCGCAGGGTAAACTTTGATGTGTTGTAGAACGACTGGCCTGCGGCCTTGCACAATGCGGCGCGCTGTTCGGTAATGCTGGCCTTATCGAGCATCTCCTTTGTATCGATTACTGCTTTCTTTGTAGGTTCAAGTACGGCATCAAGCCGGCGAAGGACGCACATCGGCAGTATGACATCGGGATATTTGCCGCGCTTGAAGAGATCGCGGAGGACATCGTCAGCAATGCCCCAGATAAATGAAACGATTTTGTTGTGTGTAGCTTGATCCATGAAGAATAACCCCTCTCGGTATGAATAATAAAACAGGTTTAAAAAAATAGCACATTGGGAACTACATTCAATAAGAGTTGTCTGAAACCAATGATACAGCGTAAATATACTTGCCGACATATGGACATTTTGCGTCCTGTTTAGCTTCAGCGGCAGTAAATAGTCTGAATCGAAGAAATAATGGCAAAGCCTTTGACTCTGACCACGCACATAGGATGGGGTTTTCTGATTTACGCTAAAAGATCCGCAACTATAAGGGTAACTGATTCTTATGGATATCTACTTTGTCTATCCATAATTTAATGTTGCGCGACATATGTCAATTTTTAGAAGTTCCCTTATTATTTCATCGTGTAATAGTAGTCGGCTATTTCATTCCTGGAATCCACCGGCTGAAGATGGGTGCGGATGAAGCCCTTTTCACAGTGCTTGATGATACAGTCGAACTTCTTCATGGACATAAGCTCGTGTTCCTTTATCCAATGCTCCTCGACTTTCTGGAAGTTTACATTGCCCCGTCCTCCCGAGAAGCCATAGCTCTTCTTCCAGAAAGACTTCTTCCCGATCTGGTCGGCGGCAAGCTTTGCGGCTTTTGCATCTGCAAGGGTGAAATAAATCTGGTTGCTGAGGTTCAACAGGAGCGTATCAGTCTTCTTCTCGTCAAGAACCGGATAATAGCTTGTCGTGCTTTGTGTGGCGAAGACAACCGTTCCTCTTGCTTCACGTATTTTGTCTACGACATTGTAGTCCGCAAAGCCTTCATCGGCGGCCGTGACAATCCCCTGGGCCTCGTCAGCCCAGAAAATAAGGAGATTCGCATTCTTCCTGTAATCCTCGCCTTTGTCAAAACGCCTGAGGACATGATTGTAGAACAGGAGTTTAATGAATGTGTTGATATACCGTCTCTCGACTTGGTATTTCTGAGGCATGGAGACGACAAAAATCCGCCCTTTCTCAATATCCTGGAAATCAACAGTGTTCTCATCGGAGCAGAAAACTTCTGCAATGTCCGGATTGAGGAAGAACTGGAGATAGTTGAAAATAGTCGAAGTTACTCCACCTAGCTGTTCAGGAGGTTGCTTCAGGTAGTTCTCGGTGAAATGCTTGAATATCTCGTATTTCCTTTTCATCAGGATGTCTTCCTTGAAAAGCTCCTGCAAATTCTTCCCCTTCAACTCGTCCCAGATCCTTTCCATGCACTGCTGCAAGGCGTTCCTGTCAGTAAGGATGTCATAGACGTTCTTGAGGTTGATCTTGTATTCGAGGATGCTCAACAGCTCCATCCCTTTTTCAATGTGGATCTGCGCCTGCGTCTTGAAAAAGCCCTTCTCGCCGGATTGTCCGAGGGAGGATGCAGTATCAACTATGAGCTTTGCATAGGTTGACCATGGAATGCCAGGATAGCTTAGAAGATTGTATTTCGCCCTTGGTTTCCAGTCGGGTCCTGCATCATCCGGCCTTACTTGGAGACATATCATCCTGTCTTTTGCATTGTAATTGCCCGCGATTTCAAGAAGCGTTTCATGGAATGAGCCCTTCTCATCGACGGCAACACCTCCCCACGTTGGACAGTTGATAAAAATCTGGTGCATAAGGCGTTTTATCGCGCTTGCCGTCTTGCCTGACCCAGTCCGTCCCGTTATGGACCAGCCCCTGCAGAAGTCATTCATGTCCCATGTAAACCTGTCAAGGCGGCAGACAATCTTCTTTTTCGGTGAAAAGCATCCGGCAAGCTTTGCCGGCATAGTACTCAAGAAAACACAGAACGATTTTAAATCATTGTCGTTAAAGATTACGAAGAAGCATGAGGCCGCAAGATAGATTCCCGCACCATAGGAATAAGGTGAATCCAGGAAAAGCATGGCGACTATCGCATGCAGGAGAAAGATAAGTGATGCAATCCATTTCATTCTATTTCCGGTTCCCGGATTTCCTTTCAGCATTATCGCCTCCAATTCCAGCCTGACTGTCCATCAACTGCCTCTTAATCAGGAGAGAGTCGAAATAATCAAGATACTCCCTGTTATTGTCCTTGAAGGAATGTCCATGCCCCTTGAAATATACGAATGTAATGAAGTCTTCACTCGCCGAATCTTTTTCACCTACTACGCCTTCCAGGTCTTCCGGCCTAAAAATGAAATCCTTAAATCTTGTGAACTTGCCTTTGTCCAATATCACATTGTCCTCCAATTGGATAATAACTGCATTGGGCTTTTCTTAAGATGTCGAAATACGCCATTTCATTTGACGTATCTAGCCCCATGGTCTTTTTATCTTTGTATGCCCTTACAGTTTCAAAATATTTATTCCTTATGGCCTGTGGGCTGTTTTCTATGGATTTCCTGAAATAATATCTGTCAAGACCGATCAGGTATTGTTTCTTCAGCGCGAAATATTTCATCCTGAGATTACGGTGTTTTCTGATATTCCTTGAGGCAATGATCGTATTGAAATCCCGAAGTATCTTCGGCGCTCTCAGCTTGTAGAGAGTCCTGTTTGGCAGATGATACTTCCTTTCAGACAGGCTTTCATGGAGCTTTATCAGCTGTTGGTACTGTAACTGGAGCTTCTTTGCTTCCATCAGGCATGTAACCTTCCCCGTAGAAAATGAGGGGGCTTTTATCTTGCCAGTTTTAACCGTGTTCTCATTCATTTCGAGCTTCTGGAACTCGTTCTTTTCAATGGATTTCCTTATCAGTCGCTCCTGTCTGGCAAGCTCCTTCTGGATGAATTCGATCTGGTTCTTGCGGGGTTTGATGTCTCTTTTACCTTTGAGCGGACAGCTTAAGGCGATATGCGATCCACTGTCCGTTCTGTTACAGAGGAAGACATGGATATGGGGATGATTCGTGTCATGGTGGATTCCGTAGGCATAACCGAGTTTCTCGCCCGGATAGAACTCCTTCTGGAATTCAGAAAGCACTTTTTTCATCCTGTTGACAAGTATCTTGTCAGGATTCAGCCCCTTGGAGACAAGAAGATCCTTGAATTCCCCAGACATTGAGAAGATCAGCTTGTGGGCTATGCTTCCCCTGTAAGAACCATAGTTCCTGACGTGTTTTTCAATCGCTGTCCTTATCTTTTTCTTCCTGATATCATTGCCCCAGGTCTCAGGCGCGGTATCTCCAGATGACAGAAGTCGCTCCCTTAGAAAACCGACGGCATAGACCTTTCCTGCATCTACCTTGTCAAGATATTCGATGGAATTTATCAGTTTGCTTCTTTCCGCTTCCGCCTGTGACAGGGATATTTTTTGCCTGATAGAATCATATTGGGATTTCAAAAGGGAGTTTTCATCGAGGTATTCTATATCTGCCGCCTTGCACGTAGATGTCTTCTTAAAGAGGAGTCCGTATTCTGTTTTCATTATATTTCCTCGCTTCCGGTCAACTCCGACAATATCCTGGCAAGGGATGTTTCAATGTCATCAAGCCTTCTATGAAAATCATCAATACTTCTCGGTTTTATCGAGTTTTCCGCTTTAAGAACAGCAAGTTCAAGGGCGATGCCAGCCTTGACTTTCCAGCTGTCAGAAAGCCCTTTCAAGCGTGTCTTAGTTTCCTTGGACACCAGATAACGAATCTCCGTCCTGTCTTTCTGTGCTTTCATTTTTCCATCACTTCCGATATTCTTGAAATTTTTGAATCGCACCTGTCGACTTTCATAATCACTATTGAGGCCTGCTTTATGCAGGTTTTGAAAAGATGGTGTATATACCATTTCTTCCTTGCTTCCCTGAACAACGGAACAAAGAACCAGTACTTCCCTCCGTTATCCTGTTCGGCAAAAACATGTATTCCGCCTTTTCTGCCCCATGCGGTCTGAATGATTTTAAAGGGAAATGTTCCATCCGGACAGTTTCCCCTGTAGCTTTTCCAGTCGGGCAGCTCCTCTTTAAGCTTGTTCCATGTCAAAGGCATATATACTGTATTAGTATAATTTATGAATTAATCAAGCGCAATTAAGGATATTGTATACTATAATGAATATATGATGAAGTGTCTCATCGAGAATGGGCCATGTGCAGCTCGTCGGAGATGAGGCGTAGTCCCGGGAAAGTTCAATACGGGGTAATTTTCATCCCTTTTGAGCCGGAGTTGTCCAAAGTGTCAGGCAAGTCTGTCTTTTTAGTCTTCCTGTCTGAAAACATTCTCAAATAGTCCCGGCAGCTTTCCCGTGACATTTCGGCGACAAGCGTCCTTATTTCATTGAAGTTACCGGAATTGGAACTCTTCATCGCCGACATGTAATCCCTTCTTCTGATGGGCGGAATGATGGCCACGGGATATCTATATTTGACAAGAATCATGTTCATCAGCAGTCTCGATACCCTGCCATTTCCATCAACAAAGGGATGGATGTTCAGAAACTCTGTATGCAGATCAGCAGCGGCTATAATGGGATGGTTCTTTTCTATCTCTGGAAGCTTGGCAACGAGTTTTTTCATTAGTCCGGGAACTTTTTCAGGAAAAGGAAGAAGGTGGCCGGTTCCACTTATGATAACCTTTATATTTCTGTAGACGCCAGCGTTTTCTCCATCTATCCTGTGATAGAAGATATGATGTAGCTTTTTTATGGACTCCTCATCTATTACCGTAGAAGATGTGACATCATGCACTAAGCTGAACGCCGCAGCGTGCCCAACTGCCTCAAGATGATCCCTCAGAGGTTTTCCACTGACCGCCAATCCGTCTTCAATCACAATTTTTGTTTCCGTCTCCGTCAGAAAGTTGCCCTCAATCGCATTGCTGGAGTATGTGAGTCCAATCCTGTAATATTCCCACAGCTGCGCCAGTTCAGCCTTTTCAAGGGCCCGCAGGGATTTGATTTCCCTTAAGAGGGTATCTGCTTCCCTGATGATTGTTTCGTAATCCATGCTTCACGCCCTTTCCATGAAATTGCCCGTGACAAACACGTTCAGCTTTTTGAAGAACAGCGGAGATTCGACTATGGCAAAGGTCTTCATGCTCTCCAGTCCGGATACGAACCATGGCTCCTTGAGGGGTTTTGTGCTGAAAACCCATTCCGGAATATCTATGCCTTTCTCCTTGCAGAGATAGTAGACAGTGGCGGCAAACAGGCATTTTAAGTCTGCTGGAGTATCAGGGACAGGTTCCGTGACGATCATTTCAGGACAAGGATTACGCCTGAAATCATCCATGAATTGAAACAGCCACAGTTTCCAGTTGCCGTCCCTGGATATATTCTGAGTCGCATTTTCAACTGTCACATATTTATACATCGTCATAATCCTTCCTTCGAAGTACAGTTCATATCCTGCTCATCTTTTCAACCATAATATGGCCTGTGGAGAACATTATAGCCATCAATGGCGGGCAGGTCAATGATAAGAAAGCTCCGCCTTTCGTAATGAAGAACAGCCCTTTTTCGGCAAGAGAAAGGGCGCTGCCGCGAAAAACTACCGTTTTTTCGCTATCCTGCCTGCTATTAACTTCCGTTTGGGAGGTTCAATATTCATCAACCGGTATGAATTCAAAAGCACCAGTTTTCCGGCGGCGACCGGTTCCGTTATGAACGAATGGAATATGAGGGGAACGTACTTGTTCTTTTCAGATTTCGATGCTGCTTTTGAAGAATTCATTTTTTTGTGGAGGAAAGTTGTTGAGGGCGGCTTAAATGCCGCCCGTGATTTTCCGCATGCTCCTATGCCGTTATAATCCGGAATTGCTAAGAACTCACGCACGGATGAAAACAAACTGCAGTATTCAAATCTTACAGGAAAGAAATGGTTATCCCAATGGCCGCGGTGGCTTCATCAAGTTTCGCCGCTTTTTGCGGCCCCATCCCAAAGGGGCGTGGGTACTGAAGCATTAAGCTGTAGTTAAGAAAAAGCCGGGAATTTAGGTAATAAAATCGTTTTTTAGCATAAAAATGACCGTGTCATTCATAATAAAATATAAATAATGATTATTTCGATTGATTTTTTCATTTAAGACGTTATTTTTCAATATAAACTTAGAAAATATTAGAAATTTTGATGGAATTGATCTAACAAGAGAGGTATTAAAAATGAAAAAATTTCATCGCATTTCTTCGTTGCAACATACTCAAGTAAAATTCCGTTTCACTTTGATCGAACTGCTGGTAGTTATTGCCATCATCGCCATACTGATAGCTATCCTTCTGCCGGCATTAAATAAGGCCAAAGAGCAGGCAATCCGCATTCAATGTTTAAACCTACTGAAGCAATGGGGAACGGCCCATATGCTCTATATTGGTGATTATGACGGGTATTTATATAAAGCTTATGCTGATAACGCGCAAACCTATTGGCATTATGCAGACAAAGTCGGAGAATATATGCCGACTAAATCACAATATGCTGGCCGGGAGACTTGGGGAGCGCCTTGTCCCGGCAGTCCCAGTCGGGATTATGCAATCACCAGTTACGGTATGGGAGCTCCAGTTGATGAAAATAACGCCTGTCCCTGGCCAGGGGGATTTCACTGTTATGTCCAATATCTCAAGGTAACAAGTCCCAGTAAACATTGGCTGGTAACAGACACTAATGGAGGATCCTGGTTGAGGATGAGTTATATAAATGCACAGGGGACAGGCCCCTATGCTTCTTATGCTCAAGTACCAGGCAACAGGCATGGCATGCAATTTAATACAGTGCACTTTGATGGTCATGCCGATAACTATCCGGCAAAGCTACATTCGGACATGTATTTACATCGAGCGAATCCAGCTTATAAGGATCCAGAATAAACCAAAATTTATTTTCTGATTTTATCGATTTAAAGTATCATATTATCTGCGACGTTAAATAGGTTACATTATGTTATATCTTTATTATAAAGGTACTTCATGCTTAAAATCAATGCCAGAAAAATGAGTACTGGAGCTTAGCCAAAGCTGCGGGAGCGCGCAGTCAGGAGCGTTGTCTGGATTGACTCAGTTGGCCGATGCCACGGCGCACAGCAAATGTCATCGGCAAACGCAAGTCCCGGACTAAGAGCGGAATTAAGTTCCAGATCCGCTCCCTTCTCGCCCACGAGCAGGTGGAACTGGAAGCCGCCAGGAGATACTTCCAATGGCTTCCGTGAGGCAGGTATACTGTTGCATCATTTAATGCAATCAGCTTAACGTCGCGAGTAATAAATATAACTTTAAGGAATTAATCATGAGTTTTTTTAAATCAAAGTTCTATCTTTTGTTGCGGGGAATCCTTTTTTGTTTTTTTGTTTCAGCTTCAGCCACAGACACAGAAGTGACCATTGATGCTTTTCAGGTGCCGGATTTAAAAGATAATGAGCATTATACAGGAACAAAAGGATTCTTTCTTCATCAGCGCTTGGTAAGAAACCATTATGATATTAAGCGCAAACCAAATATAAATTTCACTTTTTTCTCTGCCGGAGAAATTGCACCAACTGATAATTCAATAATATTTTCCGTACAGGCAAATCAAACAGCATTACTTAATTGGGGAAATGCAGATGGTAAACAGCCCCCGGAACAGCAAGTCCTTTTCCCAGAAGAAGAATGCAATATTGTCCTGAATATAAAACAAAATTCTCCCGGAAAAAGCAGCTTGGAGATGTTTTATACCCGGTACGGAGAAAAACTCGGCTTCCAGCGAGAAAATTCCGTAAAAAACGAACTAATTGGGAATAAATGGCAAGAACTGAAGTTTAAACAGCCAGGATATTATTATGGTGCACCTGCTGACGGTTTGATTTTTAAAATTACCAATACACAAAATGTCCCGGTAGTCTATGAAATTGAATGGATCAACTTGGAACAGATGAAGTACGAAGCATATATCAGACATGAATTTGAGATTCCGCCTGGCAAAATCCTCCACGCTGTAGCTGAAGTAACTGGAAAAAATCGTTTGCGCTGGTACAGGCGGGAAACGATTAAACAAGAATTATGGATTAACGGTAAGAAAGTTGAACAAACCGGTAATTTACAGTATTTGCACACCAGTTCGGTTGATATCAAGCCTTACTTAAAGCCCGGTAAAAATGTTATTGGAATGTATGGGTACGGCATTGAACAGAATCCATTACTGTTTTTCCATGCAGTTATTGACCAGCCTCAAGGACGAACAGAAGTCCAAACAGAAAAGAATTGGAAGTTTTCCGAAACCGAACAGGAAGGTTGGAGTAAAACAGGATTTGACGATTCTTCCTGGCAAACCGTTAAAACCCTGAAAAATTCTGAAGCACCATGGTTAGCCAGAAGCCCGGATTATTCAGTCCCGAATTTTGACGGGACATTAGCCATGCCATCCTGGCTTGGTTACATTCAGTTACATAACGGCAACGGCAAGCATGAATTAACTTTTATTGACAACAAAGACACTATTATCGATGCGGTCATTCCGCTGTTCCTTAAAGATAAAGTTGCTTATGCTGAATTTTCGCTGCACCAAACAACCCCGGAAGGTAAAATCAGTCTGTCAGTAGCAGCCAAAAGGATTCCGAATCCTACAGAAAGTAAAGCAGGAACAGCTTTAGTATTCAGACTGAACCTGGGAAAACTTAAGGCAGGAGTTTATACATTATCATCCCGAATCTGTAATGCGGAAAATAAAGTTATTGAAGTCAGACCACGGGAACCTTTACTGGTTATCGGGTATCTTGAACAAGCCAGTGCCAAGGGAAAATATTATGATGCTTTGGAGCTGGACAAAAGCGATAGTCTAACGATTGATTTTACGGATAATAGCAAAAAACAAGGCAGAGACTGGTATGAAACAGCCCAAGGTCCTCATCCCAGTCGTGATAAGTCAGAAGAAATAACCAGTTGGGAAGCAGCCAAAATAAAACAACTTAATGGAGAAAATTACCGGGAGACAGTTGGTGCCACCAGGGGGTCGCTGTTCAGTTATAAGTTTCAGGGGAATCCTAATGGCAAATTCAAATTTACTCCCGGCGAATTCTACCTCATGGAGCTTAAATATCCTGACGATGCTATGCGCCATATGGAAGTTTCTATTTCAACGTGTCACGCCGGGATGTGGAACAACAGTCAATCAGGGGTCGGCATTGACAGTGGAGAAAAATACCAAAACACAAATAAAATTCAGGTTTTACGTTGGATTCATGTTGCCGATCCCGGAGTACATTCGGTCGACATCATTAACGTCCAAGATACCCGTAATACTACGCCGGAACCAAGACATGCCGCCGCTAAATCTCTAATCATCACTCGAATTATTCCTCCGCTTCCGGCTGCCGATATGGGGTATTTGCGGAATTTCGGAATCGACTGTGAACGAACCAGCGAAAATTCCGGAGTTTGTAAGAACTTCGGAGTAGAAATTAAGGAGAATAATGAAGGGACGATGATGGCAAGAACTATTCGAATGATGCGCGTCAACCAGGAAATAGCCGGACGTTATCTCCAGTATTTGCGTTTCGCCGGACAAAACACTCATGTTATCGGCATGTGGCAATATAATGATACCAACACTCCGTATCAACCAAATAATGATGTTATTGACGGCCGGGTGGATCCGACTATTAGAAATGTTCTGGCCAGGACTTTAGATGCCAACAACATTTCGATATTTGCTGGAATCGAACTCAGCCAGCTGACAAATCTTAATACCACGGTAACCAATGCTCAGGTTGCGGTTGGGACCAAGAATGGCCAACGACCTGAAAATGATACCGTCATGCTTGTGGACAGCAAGGGCAGTCAATACGATGCAAATTTAATTCAAAGTTACAGCCAGAACTGGATGCATCCGGAAATTCAGAAAGGATTTTTGAATCTTATTAAAAATGTCACTGGCAAATTTGATGATCTGACCAACTTCAAAGGAATCCATTACCAACTTGGCTGGGCCCAGAGATCAGAATATTATTTCCCCGGATTTTCTGAGCGGGGAAAACCAAATGATCCATTGCTTTTCAGCTTTGATGATGTGACTTTTGAAAAATTTTATCAAGAGACCGGCATTAATCTGGAAGTCGGCTCAAGTGATCCCAATAGATTTATGAAACGCTATCAGGCTGTCAAAGGAGAACATCGACCAAAATTTACCAATTGGCGTTGCCGTCAATTTGCCAAATTCCTTTCATCGGGTTTAAAAGCTATGCAGGAAATCAAACCGGAAACCAAATGGGTCAATCTGCTGAATATTGAAGAACCTGATCTTTATGAACATTGGTTGGAGTGGAAAGAAAAATATCCAACTGATCAAAATTCTTTTGTTGCTTTGATGAAAGAATACGCCCTGGATATTCCCCTTGTCAATGCGGAAAAACATATGACCATAGGGCGTAGTGCTGTCGGTTGGAGGGAAATGCCAAATCTTTATGCTACAGGTTTATCTATTTATGCCACACAGAATCCCTTTCATTGGTTGGCTAGAACAGATCAAGAAGTGGCCGATGCCTTCAACGATAGCAGTGATGATTTCCGTTATGTTTTAATTCGCAACAGTTGGGATGAAAACGTTGTAGTCGGGGCTGGAAATCTTACTCGTTCCGGTGGAGATGGGAAAGAAATTCTTCAAGGAGACAAATACTGGGTTATGGAACGCAGTAGGATAAGGGCTCTTCCGCAGGCCAGGGGTTTCCATGCCAGGGAACCATTTATTCAATCAATTATTACCTCTGATCCTAATCTGTTATTTGGAGGATTTATTGACCTAAATGTTAATGTCGGTCATGAAGAAGATATCGGCCCTTTAATGGTTGAATTCACACATTTGCCGGAAGAACGCTTTCAACCGGTTCTCCAAACCGGCCTGGAAACAAATTTAGCGATACGGAAAATGACAAAAGGTAATAAGACTTATTTTTACATTGCCAATCCCGGTTATTGGCAATTTAATGGTACTGTTAAAATTTCCAGCCCCAAAGCGGTAACCGAATTAGTCAGCGGGTTAACAGCAGCTACGCCACAAGATGGAGAGACAGCTTTAAAGGTTGACTTGGCTCCTTATAGTATGAAAGCATATTATATTGATGATCAAAATGTGGATTTTAAATCATTCTCCACGGCACCAATAAGTGAGTCGGAAAAGCAGCATATGCAGGAGATTATCGATAAAACTGGTGAACTGCTGACAAAAGCAAAAAATGCTGGAAGCGAAGAAGAATTTGTCCGGAAACAGCTAGAATCAGCTCGAACAGCTTTGGGAAAAAATGAATTTGCCCGGGCCTGGGCCTTACTAACCAACTGGCGGTTCTGGAAATGGAAGTTCCGGGCAGAACGTCCCGGGATTGCCATACCTGAAAGGAAATGGTAATCAATACATTACATAAAGAGGAAGGATGAGAAAGATCACAAAGACGAATGAAATTATTTCGGAATCAACAAAATATATCGGAAATCTATTTTTATTTATTTGTTATTTTTACTAATTTCAGTGGACACGACAACAACTGGAATGGCAGCCCCTCCACTCGAAAAAGATATAGAAGACGATTATACTTCACTTGCAGAGATGGCGGATATCGGCAAACGGGTAAGAGCTGTGGTGGAGCTGAATTATTATATCAATGAGCAGGAAGCTAATATTATTTTGAATCTTGCTCCAGGTGCTCTGGCAAAAGGAACAAAATTCCATGCCATTATAGATAATAAAGAATATTATAATACGATCGCAGATACGGGCGAGACCATAATCAAAATCCCCTTGGCTAAAATAATCCACGGGAAACATCAGGTTGCTTTAAAAATAACCGCTAATGGGGTAAAATTATGGGAAGGATATGATCAAGTAGTTAAGCTTTTGCCTCCTCCCGCAGGTGTGAATATCACCCAGATCGACCGTAATCGGAGGATCTTGGTTGTCAACGGCAAACCTTTCTTCCCGATTGGTATCATCGGAGGATTTAAGGAAAACTTACCGCAAATCGCCGACGCTGGGTTTAACCTGACCATGCGCTGGCGCGGGGCAACCATCAAACAGCGCTACGACAGGAAGAAAACGCCCGATGATCAATACAACCAGAAAGTTGTCACCGACTATCTTGATGCGGCACATAAAGCAGGAATCTACGCATTGTCCACCCCGGTAAAACTTTCAGATATCTACATCAAATACCGGGATAGTGAATGGCAACAGAAATTATTACTTCGAATGGTAATTTGTTCACTATCTCAATCGGTTGATCAACCATAACGGATTGAAAACCACAAGTTGAAAAAAGAAAACGACTTCGGAAAATGCTTGACTTACTTCTGCTGGATAGCGTTGTTGTTATTTATTTTTTACATTACCGGGTGTTCATCATTAATTCAAGATGAGGAGCAAGGAATGGACAAGGGTAGAACAAAAACAGGTTGGGCCGAAGAAAAGGAGGAAAAAGTGATTGTGGATAATCCTTTCGAAAAAGAGATTTTACAATTTGAAAAAGAAGATCGAAATAATCCTCCACCTGAAAAGGCTGTTTTATTTGTCGGCAGTTCCTCTTTCAGGCTTTGGGATTCAATGGAAGAAGATTTTTCTGGGATAAAAGTCATAAATCGAGGCTTCGGCGGCGCAAGTTTTTCCGATATTATTCATTATGCTGATCGGATAATAATTCCCTACAAGCCAGAAAATGTTTTAATATATGCTGGGAGCCATGATCTTCATGAAGGAAATGCAACACCAGAAGAAGTGTTGGAAAGTTTAAAAGAACTTTGTAAACTAGTCTGGACAAGACTTCCCAAGACAAAATTTTATTTTGTTTCCATGAAACCAAGTATTGCAAAATGGGGGAATATCGAACTTGACCAAAAAACGAACCATTTGATCTGGCAATATTCCAAAAAAACTGACCGTTTTGAATATATCGACATTTGGAATATAGTGGACCCCGAAAAATGGACAACGGATAAGGTGTGATCCAAATTAAGAATAATCAAGGAAAGGATTGCACCGATGGGAAGAATCAGAAGGAGTTTCAGCGCTGAGTTCAAGGCCCGAGTGGCACTTGAGGCATTCAAGGAGGAGAAGACACTGGCAAATCTGGCGATGGAATACAAAGTCCATCCGAACCTGATAACGAAATGGAAGAAGGATCTGGTGGAGAACGCCGGTAAGGCGTTCGGCGAGTCGAACGAGATCAGCGAAGCCGAGGAGGACCGGCTCAAGATTCCGCTTTACGAGGAGATAGGTCGGCTGAAGGTCGAGCTTGGGTGGATGAAAAAAAACTATCTGAACATCCAGTCGAGGAGAAAAGAGACATGATAGAGAAGGACTGCGAAATAAGCATAAGCCGCCAGTGCAGCCTGCTGAACCTGAACCGTTCGACCTATTATGCGGCCCGGGAAGGTGACAGGAAGAAGGATCTCGGGCTGATGAAACTGATAGACCAGATTTATATCAGGTGGCCGTTCTACGGGAGCCGCAGGATCGCCAATGAGCTGGCAAAACATGGCATCATAGCAAACCGGAAGCGGATACAGCGCCTGATGCGGCTGATGGGGATACAAGGGCTTGCGCCCGGAATAATGACCAGCCGTCCGCATCCGGAGCATGTGAAGTACCCTTATCTTCTGGGAGGTCTGAAGATAGACACTCCGAACCAGGTCTGGTGTACTGACATAACCTATATTCCAATGAAGCACGGGTTCATGTATCTGGTCGCAGTCATGGACTGGCACAGCAGATGCGTGCTCTCCTGGGAGCTGTCAAACAGCCTTGACAACGGGTTCTGCATAAGCGCGCTGAAGAGGGCCATTGCGGAATACGGGGCTCCCGAGATATTCAATTCCGATCAGGGATGCCAGTTCACGAGCCTTGATTTCATCGAAGTGCTGAAGAACAAGGGAATAAGGGTCAGCATGGATGGCAAGGGAAGAGCCTCGGACAACATATTCATCGAAAGGCTCTGCTATAGCCTGAAATACGAGGACATATACCTGAAGGAATACCAGGATGTCCCGGCGCTCCGTGAAGGGCTAGGGCAGTACTTCGAGTTCTACAACGGCATAAGAGGCCATGCGTCCCTCGGCTATAGCACGCCAATGGAAGTCTACCTCGGAAAGGCTGCGGCATGAAGAAAAGAACTGTAGAATCCAAAGGGATGAGCATCGGGGTCTCCTTCGGAGATCTAAATCCCCTCTGCTCATCAAAGACAGAAGAAAAGAATGAAGAAAAGAAAAAACACCTTATCTTAATGGAAAGTTGTCCTTGAAACTGGGTCCACTACCGAATGCAATGTTGGATGAAACAGGAAAACCTCATAAAGTCCTTTTTAAAAAAGATTTGAACCACCCTTCAGTTGCAGGATATAAAGTCTGGGCGGAAACAATCAAGACTGCCTTGAGGAAAAGATAAAAAGCTTTTCCGGCCCCTGAAATGTTTTGAGCGGCAGCAATGCGTTCTCGATGAAGTTGGTGCTCAGCAATGAGACGTTCAGAGGCCAGCAGGCGCACCGAGAAGATGCAGGGCTATTATATCTTCTCCGGCCTCCTCGAGGCTCTGGAGGGCATTTGCGTTCTTTACAGCCAGGAACGCATGGAGCTCCCTGTATATCTCCCTTGCCGCCTCCGGTCCCTGCGCGTTGCGAAGCCTCTTGAAATAACTGGAAAGTTCTGAATAATGCCGCTTTGAGAGATATCCCTTATGTTCCTCTCCTTGTGAATCAGGCATCTCTGTGTGACTGCGTCAGGATAAAGGGCGAGTACGGCGCCCTTCAGGGAAGCCGAACCGTCAAGGACGCTGTAAAGCCTTTCGACCTTCTTTAACCCCTCTTTAACCCAAAGGCGGCTCACGGAACTCTTCGATGTAAACGGGCTTTCTGGACAAATCATCTTCTGGTCCCTTCCGCTCACATTGGCCATCAGCGCCCTCATCAATGCATCACGAACTGCTCCGGCATCCCTGGGCAGCATAGCTCGCAAGATGCATCTCCTTGCTTTCCTCTGAAGTCTTCCGTCTGACGCGCGGACGATCCACGCGCTCATTGCGACCCTCCAATATACAGACTCCTTCCGTGTTCCCAGCCCGGTAGGGAGCATCTTTCCCTAATGGATTATATCTCGGCCCGCAAAGAGCCTCTACTTCCTTCAGCATCACATCAATCGTTATGGAAAGCACGGCTCAACGCATGTACTCTCGAAATATCGCTCCGCCCCCCCCTTCTCCAACTTGATTCAGCGTCTCCAGCAATGTAGCTTCCTTCATGATGGTTTCATTTTGTTATTTTTTTGCCACCGGTATTCTATACCGGATTAAGGAAACCATCATGTTCCAATTTCAACAACGGAAGAAATTTTTCCATTATATATGGCGATGGTATAGAAAATCAAAAATCTAAATGACGTTGCTTCTACATCACTGCCAACAAATGAAATAAACTGGCTAAGGGGCTCTATATTCGAAGGCTCCGCAATCCGGCACTGTGCCGATGGAGCGTGAAACTCCGTCAGCATCAGTATCAACTCCATATTGAGATAGCTCTCTGCCGGTATCAATAGCTGGAGAGCTAGACAATAAGTGGTAGTCGCCTTCGGCAGCATTAACAAATCCAGCTTCTGATTCAGGCCTGACAATTAGGTTATGGCTTACGTCCCAATCCGTGTAAACTTTCAATTGATTCCAATTGTCTTTGTCTGTTACGATCAAATTATTATAAAAAACATTATCCTGAGCTTCATTTACATATTCATTTATAGCTCCGGTGCTTTTTGAATCAATAATTGTATTATGTAAAATATAAACTCCGCCAAGAAAGCCTGATGGAACGATATCAGTTTTCAGTGGAGTCGGGCGGGTATTAATATTTACAGCCGGGGCGCCGGCATCTCGGATCACATTATTAAAGACGGTAATATTGCCGATTCCCTGAATTACTATACCGTGACCAGAGCCATTATCTATAAAATTATTATACAACAATCCGGTAGTTCCCGGGCTAAGCTGAATGGCGCTATTCTGCGTATCTTTGTCTGCACAACCATAGTCGGTAACAATATTATCGTAAATCTCTACATCGTCTACTGCACAACCGACCTGGATCCCGTCCCAACCGGTGCGCTCTACCCGATTTTGATATACACGAACTCCCCGGACTTCATGCGGGTAATGCAAAACCCCATTATCGTAGACGGTGGTTCCACCAAAAAAACTGTTCCCGAGGTAAATGCCCTCACCATCGACATCATGGATATAATTATGATGCAAATGCACATTATACATTGTAAAGTTAGGTCGATCGGCAGAGAAGTCACTATATACAGGGTCAGTTTTAGCCATAATTCCGGCAAAACCGGCATTTGCAATCTCCAAGTGATCGATTTCGATATCTGATGAAAATCCCGAAACAGCAACTCCCTGCGTGCCTGGTTTGCTTGCAGTAACACAAATGCCGTATTCAAGGTCTTCCTTACCGGAGCCCGTCAATCGGACATAACGGGACGAGTAAATAGATATCGCATTATTTGAGTTTAAGTTACCTACAGAAACTTTTCCTCCTGAGTTCCTAATAATGACATAATTATCAGATGAACCGACAATATTTTTAAAGAGCAGAGAAGGTCGAACTCCGGCCTGCAAGGTCAAAATATCACCAGGTTGTATATCCAATGCCTGTCCATCTATGACAGTTTGTGCGAGAGGGATAATTATTTCATTTCCCGGCGGTGGCGGTGGCGGTGGCGGTTCTCCACTATCCACACCTACAATCCTCAGGCTGAGAATATTTGTGATATCATCGCCATAAGCAACCCGAAAGGTATATCCATCCAATTCAAATTTATGCCCAGATGGCATATTTGAAAACTCCCCGGTTATTCCTCCGTTACCCTCTACTTTAAGCAGACGGAAAATATCCCCGATTTCAGCATTAAAACCGTCAGGCAGGCTGAACTTTAATTCACCAGCTGCTACCAATTTGTATTTGGCTTTTAGCGGTGCTTCTGTCAGCATTGATTCATTAAGTACCATTTTTAAACAGTCCTGATTACCAAAGCGGTAAGTATGAGCATATATTTTTCCTGCAATATAATCTATTGTGGACGGGAAGGAATTTCCCAGGTAAAAATACCTTGCCCCATCCAGTCCAACAGACAGTTCCCCTCCATGCATTTCCAGTAAGGCCTCCCTGCTGTCTCCCATAGAAAACACATCACCACTGGTAATTCGAGAACCATCATACAAAATCATACGGCCTGATTTAAGCGCCAAAGAGCCTTTAGTCCTGAAAGTCCCAGACTGCCAGGAAATATTGGGGCTGGCAACACTGTCACCGATTTGGACGTTATAAACATCCACATAACAATCATGTTGATTTAACACAAAGTTGGTATTGACATTCCCGGCAATACGCAAGCCTCTGACTAGTGCATCTTTTGTGAAATCTACACTGAAACTTTCAGAAACATTAGGGAGGGGAGTAAAACTGTCTGATTTAAAATAGACGTATGTATTTTTCCCCGGAGCTTCACCGCCGGACCAGTTTTCCGGATTACTGAATTCACCCGACAATGCTACTTTCCAGGCTGCAGAATCCGGTCCATCATCATCTGGAACTTCCGGATCCTTGTTGATTTTTATAACTTTCAGGCTGAGAATATTTGTGATATCATCGCCATAGGCAACCCGAAAGGTATATCCGTCCAATTCAAATTCATGCCCGGACGGCATATTTGAAAACCCTCCGGTTATTCCCCCGTTACCCTCTACTTTAAACAGGCGGAAAACATTCCCGATTTCTGCATTAAAACCGTCAGGCAGGCTGAACTTTAATTCACCAGCTGCTATCAATTTGTATTTGGCTTTTAGAGGTGCTTCAGAAATCATAGATTCATTGAGCACCATTTTCAAACAATCTTTTTGACCGAAGCGATAAGTATGGGCATATATCTTTCCTGAAATATAGCTGATTGTTGACGGAAAATTATTTCCCAGATAAAAATACCTTGCCCCATCCAGCCCAACAGACAGTTCCCCTCCCTGCATTTCCAGTAAGGCCTCACGGCTGTCTCCCATGGAAAACACATCACCACTGGTAATGTGGGAGCCGCCTTTCAAAACCATAAGTCCTGATTTTAGTGCTAGAGAGCCTTTGGTCCTGAAAGTACCAGATTGCCAGGAGATATTGGGGCTGGAAGCACCATCACCAATTTGGACGTTATAAACAGCCACATAACAATCATGTTGATTCAATTCCAGGTTTAAGTTGATATTACCTTTAAGTGAAAGTCCGTCAACTTTATGATCCTCGTAAAAAGATACTGTAAAAGGAGTATTTCCGGCAGGAGGAGCACTGGAGTTCATATATGTTTCTTGAAAATTTATATAAGAACTTTCCCCAGGTACTTTGCCACTATTCCATTTAGCGGGATCACTGAAAACACCGTTTTCCGCTTTTCGCCACTGTGGAAAATCCAAGGCAATAACAGGAATTGAAAGTAGCCCCAAAAGCAAGATTAACAAATTAGAAGTGAACACCATTTTAATCATGGCAAGCCTCCTTTTTAATTAAGTTTATTTAACAATAGTTTGTACAATAAAATTTTCAAGCTAATTTTGGATCTTTAATGACTGAAATTATCATTTTAAAGCTAATTTAATGATATTATAGGTCATTTTTAGCTCACTACAAGCCATTAAAGCTTAATAAAAAGATATTTGTTGACTGCCTTGAGCAACGCAATAAAAATAATACTTCAAGCTAAGCATTAACCTAAAAAAAACAATTGCCTCAGCGTGTTGTGAAAATTGCATTTTTAGGATTAAAGCTTAATTACCTTGAAATTTTCCGGATTTCCTGAACGGCTTTAATCATCGCCAGGTAGTTTTAGAAAGGCACATAGTCAGGAATGGAATTACCGGATCCCAAAGCATAACCTTTAGCCATGGCTCGGAATCTTTTTCCCAGATCCTTTACGGTTTCATAAACTTCGTTTTCAGTTCGGTATAAAGTTCCAGGTCATCACCTTGCATAAAAGGCAGATATTCCAGACCGACCAGATCTTCACTGATTTCAAAAACCCCGTTACCGACTCCACCAATAGCTTCATTCCCTCTGGCAGAGTTTTTACTAAGGCATCGAATCTTGATTCTGCTCTATTCCAATAGAGTTTAGGGCTATCATCCCATGGGTAAGCTTCAAAATCGGTACGATTCTGGATTGGTCCCGGTTTTCCTCCCATCAATGCCCCTCCATCCGGCAGGATTTCTGTTATGCAAACCTCAAAAGACACCGTATCATAAGTCATGTCTTTGAAAAAGCGGCAATAATGTTTGAAGAATTCAGCCTGATCATTGGCAATATGGCGATAATCTGGTTGAATGTTCATTTTTTCTCCTACATCGGGGCCCCGTGCCCCTGATATTGTTTAAGATTTTTCATGAGGTAATCGACTTTTTTGCTGACGGCTTCAACAATAGCATCAACGGCCTGCTGTCCGAATTCTGCATTGGAATTTTCCACGCCATTATTAGAAGAGCCAACAGGTCTCTCTTCATTGTTTTTTGGCAGGAGAGAGAGGTCCTGCATGCCGGAATCAAGATACATGAGCAGGGAAGTTTCCCATTTCCCGGCATGATCCCCGCAGGGGGTAAATTTTTCTTTAACCAGTTCGTACCCACTCATTACCCATACTGGCATTTTAGGTTTGGCCTGTTCCTGGTGAAAAACGGCTGCTGCAGCTCTGGCGTGGTCAAGCAGTGGATAATGCCCGGCACCGACTACCAGGACTTTGAATCCCAGACTTTTAATTTCATGGAAGATATGAACCAACAAACTTAAATAGTTCCGGTTTTGCTCAGATACTGTCTCCACCATATAACCGGACTTAAAATTAGCTCGATTAAGGTTCATTTTTTGGGCAATGGATTCTTTGTCTGCAGCATTGGCTTCCATCAAAGCCTGTTCCCGGTTTTCACCATAATAAAGCGGAGGAAAGACCAAACCGCCGATTTTTCTGGCACACGCGATAAGTAAAGCATGACTTTTCAAGGTATCAAGACCGACCGGATTGTGTTCCCCGTGCCATTCGATGGTTCCGATCGGCAAAAAGGCGACTGGGCATTTCTGACGTTCGGCGACTATCTGGTCCGGTCTCAATCGTTCGTATTGCACCTGAATATCTGTATTTTTCATAATTTGCCATCCAATAATAAACTATTTCATTAAACAGTCTTTTCAATCGTAATTCCGCTCGTAATCTTTAATGTGTCGAATGCGCGTGCAAGCACTTCCTTTAGTATGGCGGTTTTTAAACCGCCACGCCGGACGTAGTCTGCGTGTTAGGCAACGTTTTATTCCTGACGACGCATTCTGGTGACAGAATAAATTCCATCTTACATTGCGCTTCGCGTGCTCTATTACTCATTTACTTTTCCAACGCTTATTTTCCCCAGATAGAGCCGGTTGCGAGTTTTCCGGGCCAACGCTCGATAACAGATTTTTTCTGGGTATAGAATTCAACTGCATCTGGCCCCTGGGCCTTGAGATCACCGAAAATACTGTTTTTATGTCCACCGAAACTAAAGAAAGCCATGGGAGCAGGCACGCCGGTGTTGATCCCGATCATCCCGCATTGTATCTTATTGCGGAATTCCCGGGCAGCTCCGCCGGAATTGGTAAAAATTGAAGCCCCATTACCAAATTCACTGGCATTAGCAAGTTCAATAGCAGTTGCGAGATTCGCAACTTTCATTACTGAAAGCACAGGGCCGAAAATTTCTTCCCGGGCAATCTGCATTTCCGGTTTAACACCACTGAAAATACTTGGGGCAAGAAAGTAACCATTTTCTTTGTCAGGTACTGTAATATTTCTACCGTCCAGAACCAATTCTGCCCCTTCATCTACTCCAACCTGGATGTAATCCTCAATTCGTTTTTTTGCTTCTTTGCTGATCACGGGTCCCATTTGTGTATCAGGTTCCAGACCGTTGCCGACTTTCAGTTTTTGAGCTGCTTCAATTATTTTAGGTAATAAATTTTCTGCGCCGCCAACCAGCACCAATACGCTGGATGCCATGCAGCGTTCTCCGGCGCAACCGAAACTGGATCCGATCACAGCATTTAAAGCAGCATCTTCATCGGCATCCGGCATGACCACGATGTAGTTTTTAGCTCCACCAAGAGCCTGGACTCGCTTATGGTTGGCAGTTGCATTTTCCCAGACCTTTCTGGCCACCGGGGTCGATCCAACAAATGATATGGCTTTTACTTCCGGAGTTGCAATAAGGGTTTCAAAAGTTTCCCGTCCCCCCTGCAACACATTCAATACTCCTGCCGGCAGTCCACCTTCAACAAATATTTCGGCAATTTTAGTTGCGGTAACCGGGCACTTATCCGATGGCTTAAGGATAAAAGTATTACCGCAGGCAATGGCAACTGGCATCATCCACAGTGGAATCATGGCCGGGAAATTAAAGGGGCAAGCCCCCACCACTACTCCCAAAGGTTCACGATAAATAAATCCATCAACATTTGAAGCTATATCTTCGATAAAATCCCCCTTACTCAAAGATGGCATTCCGGCAGCAAATTCAACCACTTCAATACCCCGCCGGACATCACCTTGAGCTTCAATTAAGGTTTTCCCGTTTTCTTTAACCAGAATCTCTGAAAGTTCATCACTTTTTTCTTCAAGCAGTTCTTTGATATGAAACAAAATACGGCATCGCTGGACAACCGGAGTGCTTCGCCAATCAGGAAAAGCAGCACAGGCGGCTGTAACCGCTTCGACAACATCATCTGGTGAAGAAGCCACCAAGTCCGCCACAACAGTTTTGCCATCAGATGGGTCAATAATTTTTTGTGATTCGGTCCCGTTAGGACTACGCCAGGAATCTCCGATAAGATTTTTTAAACTAACAGTCATGTTTTTTCCTTTATTTTTGTTATATTTCAGTTTAATTGATATTTTTCCGGATGGTCCGCGGCATGGTTTTCCAGGCCGTCCATTATTGCTAGGCAACTTTGCTGCCATTTTTCAGGGGGCATGTCTTCGGTAATGCCCATAAGTAACCCTTCCATACTTCCGGTTTGTTCTAATAATTCACAGGTGATCTGCTTAACTTTAGCCGTATCTTCAAGATGAACTGAAGACGGGAAGTTAATCCACAGGACTTTATCCGGCCAGGCTTTTCGTGCTTCGGCCAAGGTCATGTCCGTATCAGGTGCAGGAGTAAATGCTTCGACATAATCCAGATCGGTGGAATTAATAGATTCGGCAATCAGACTGCAGTTAGCATCAAAATGACAACCGATCAGCTTGCCGTTTTTGTGCATGGCTTCAGCAGCTTCGTTATAATGGGGGACAAAATATTCCTCAAAAGTTTCTTTACAGATAATTTCGGCAACGACATTGCCACCGTAATTGGCATGGGAAGCGGGAGATTCCGCAACGATATTATAAATACTGCGTTTCTTTTCGACTAAAATTTCATACAGTTTTAATATTTCATCCCGGTTAACCATCCACTCCATGCAGAAATCTTGCATTTTTATATATTCTCCGGAGATCAGGTCCTGCAGTGGCTCAAGACCGAAGGTTGTTCGGAAAATTGCATCTTCGCCAAAGGCCTGTTCTGCTTTGGCAAAAGCTTCGTAATCAGGTTTAAAAACCTGGTCCTGGAGCAAAAACCGCAAAGCTTGGTAATCATCCGGAGACTTAAATAGTTTTTCATGGTGCCACACGGTAAAACCGGCAGGTTCAATTAAATTACTTAAAGTACCATAAGGTGTTTCGAAATATTTCCGTATCAGTTGCCTGCTGTTTTCAAACGTAGTTTCATGTCTGATTTTCACATTTGGGTAATAGGATTTCACCACGTTATGACGGAAGACAATACATAATCCGCGGTTGCGAAGTTCGCGTTCAACAGCGCATTGCGGAATCATACTTTCATAAATAGTAAAAGGAACTTTGGCTCCAATATTTCCATGCAAAGCATGTTCAACCTGTTTTTTCGGAGTTGGTAAAGGTTTCATTGTTTTTTTCTTATTTTTGGACAAAAAGGTGTCAAAGATAAAAATAGGGAGATGGAGGATTTTAAAGTATTTTGATCATTTCGATTAGGTCAGCCCGGTAATCAAATTCTTCATTCCCGAAATTAGTGCCCATAAAGTGAGGTTTTCGACCGCTTTCCCGGTAACCGCAGCGATCATAAAGTTTTTTAGCGGGATTCTCGGCTGAGACCGTAAGGAGCAGGACCCTGAGTCCGATTTTAATAGCTTCTTCTTCCAGTGCATCCATCATTTTTTTGCCGATTCCCAGGCCCCGGGCAGAGGAATTGATCTGCAACCCCAAATTCCCATAACCTTTACCGAACTGACCATTGTCAATATGGAGCCAACCCTGGCCGGAAATGTTGCCGTCAACTTCAACCATCAGGTAGATAATTCTGTCCAGTTCGATTTTCTTCAAAATATCCAGGAGTTTATTGCAGGCGGCAACTTTATCCATTTCCTGAATGGGAATCCAGAGAAGTTGCTTCATGGACTCATCGTAAAGCTCGTTGTTTGATTTCAAAAAACCTTCGAGGTCTTCCCAGGCAGGACACCTGAAAATCACGGTTTTTCCTTTGAGTGTGAATTTTTGGATTGTTTCTTCTGTTTTCATAGTTCTACTCCAAGTTATTTAATATAAGTTCAATTTAAGTTAAGTTCATTTTTTGATCAACTGCCAATTGGTATTCGCAAGTTTTATGTCTTGTTTTTAATTTGATTATTTGCTGTTCAGTTGATGTTCCGATAAAAGCTTTGGGATTTCCTGCAAAGTCAGTCACGAAACGGCATTCTCCTGCGATTGAAATATGATTTATACCATCAATAACTATGTGTGATTGATTTTTCTGATTAATAATTTCCAAATCCAATGTTTTATATTCGGTCTTATATGATGAATTTTGTTGATTGGGGCAGCGACAATTCCATTCAATCTCTTGGTCCTGTATTGAAATTCCATAGAGTCTTTTGATAAAATCAATAAGTAAACACATTGCAGGAGAGTATCCATCGCTGCAGGATAATTTTCCTGTAAAAGGATTCATTTGCTGCATAAAGCCGTTACTATTTATTAAAGCTTCAATCCAGATATGCATCAACTCAGTTAGTTTGGCATATTTTCCGTAATACTCCAGCCAACGCGGGGCACGCAAAGCCGTAAGTACCTGGCTTGGCCCGCCCCAGGAATTGTCTGGCAGTTCCTGAACAAAACGAGGATCATTGATAGCGACTGAAGGAAATGGGAACGGGGTCCAAAATGCTTTCGGATTAACTATCCAGAAATTATAAATCTGCTCAAATAGGGATTGATTTACTACATGTTCTGAGAGAACTCTGGTCAACAGGTCACAGGCTATCCGGTTAAATTTTCCATCAACATCCAAGTCATAAAAACATAGAGATTCGTCATCAAAGCAACATTCAAAAAGAGCTTTTTTAACAGTCTCTGCCTTGGCCGTCCAATATTCGGTTTTCTCCCTATAACCGAGGATCTTTGCCATTCCAGCTAAAGCGATCCTGCCACCATAAATTGTTGCGGAAAGGTCAGGAGAAAGATATGGGAGACCAGTGACTTCCGGGCAGAGTCGGGCATCATCGTCCCGGCATTTTCTGGGTACTCCATCCCATCGCGGGCTTTTATCATGGCCCGTATCATACTCACAAAAAGCTTCGCATAAACCGGTTTGACGGGTGTCGCGGAATTTTTCCAACCACAGTTCCCATCTGGAACAGGAAGAAAAAGCCTGTTCCAGAAAATTTTCATCTCCGGTTTTTTTGTACAGCTCAAGAGCTGTAGCAGCAATGGGGACAACCATCTGAATTTGGCTGCGGCCAACTTTTTTATTCCAGATAAAGCATGGCAGATAACCGTCATCTTCCTGAAGGGCAAAAAATGCCCGATGATTATTCAAGGCGATTTCCGGGTTGACATCAGCATAGAGTAACCCCTCCAGTGGCCCGCTTTCCAGCCAGATACCCTGATAGTTACCACCTTCTATCAGGACTGGTTTCGGAAAGGGGGAAAGCGTTCTAATATTTGCCTGCAACCCTGCCAAAGCCGCATCTGCTTTATCCTGCAGCAGAGGGTAGTCTGTGTGAAAGCTGAACATAGTTATTTAATCAAATCCTTCTTAGCTCTTTGAATTACAGCCATAACCGCTGTTTCTTTTTCAGTATCAATTTCCGGACCTTTGCAGGATGCCAGAATATTGCGCCATTTTTGATCTGCTTTATCCAGCATTTCGACTTCCAGATTGGTATCCGGTTTAGGGATATCCATTCTGCGGTCCAAAAATTCAGGTTCCCATAATGTCCGGAAATTATTCAGGGTATGTTCCATTTCCAAAAAGGACTTTTTTTCACTATTAACGACTTCTTCAAGTACTGAAAATGCCAAGGTATTGTCATTGACTTCTATTCCTTTAAAGAAAGTTGCCAACCCATTATTAAATTCCAGGTCCAGCATCAACTGGGTGGGAGAAAAACTTCTGCCGGAATCAAGAATCCCATGTTCCCAGGGACAATTGGCAATGCCAGAACGGGCTAGCATATTCATCATTTTTTCATAAACCGCCTGCATTCCTGGACGCTTGGCAAGAGTGTTGTACCCGGAAGGAGAACTGGAACGGATTTTAAACACATCTCTCAACATAGTATGAGCGGCAATATTTTGAACATGTGCTTCCGGAGAACAAAAAGTGGCGCACGCGGTTTTCATGTCCAGCCCCCCGGAGTAAATGGAACAATGTCCGGGAATATCATCACGATACATCCTGATCACCATCAGGCCGCCTAGTGCTTCAGCCAGTCCCTGACTGACTGTCCCGGCCATTGACATAGGGGCATTAACTCCGGCAACAGGCATACAGCCGATAGATGAATACCAACCGCGTTTCAATTGTTCAACCAGAATTGCGGCTGCATGTTCTCCGAGTTTCAGGGGAGAAGTAAGATCCCTGATTTTATGAAAGTATCCCCGGTCGTGTCCTTCGATTATCTGGGTGATTTCACAGAGATATGGGATCTGTTTTACATCGTATACATCACAACAGCCAACTGGTTTTTCAGAATGCAGTCCCATCAGAGCTGAAGCTTCAATTACTTCGATTTCTGGCTCCAAATCCCCAATGGTGAGGGGGGCGGAAATGCTGGCAATTTCCGGCATGGCATTACCAAGATGTATCATATCAATAAAATCTTGGCGGGTAGCCGTATGCTGAGATCTTTCCGGCCAATCAACGAAAAACATTGGATAATTACCCAAAATCATTTTCATTTCATGCTGGAATTCAATAGGCATCACTTTTCCGTTTTTGTTACGCTCCTGCCACATGGCACTGATAGCACCGAGAAGTTCTTTGGCCAATTCGCGCGGGAAAAGAATTTTTTGTTTTTCTTTATCTACTTTTGCTCCGGCTTTTGCTGCCGCTTCAAGCAGTTCATCATTTTCAACTATAAGACCGATCTTTTCCAGAATTTTATACACATTGTCTTCAATCTTTTCCATTTCTATTGCACTTAACAAGTTCTGATAGGCATAATACATAACTATTCTCCTGTTTTTTTATTTACTCTTACCTTATTTTTTCAAAGCTGAGCTCAAACCCCAGCGGATTTCAGTTGATTTTTTCTTATTATCACCCGGAATAAGATACTTGTATGATTCAACTGTTTTTCGGAAAGCAGCAACGTGCTGTTCGATAACATCCTTGCGGAAGTGCTTAAACCACGGAATCGAAAATACCCGGGACTGAATCCCTTCCGCAACAGGCAGGTGTTGATTTATTGGTAATTCGTCTTCGGGAACATCTGGGCAGTTTCTAGATTTCCCCTCGCCATAAACGTCAATAATACTGAAAATAGGATGTTTATGCAGTGCCGGATTGCAACCTGGAATACAGTATGTTCCTTCAGCGGCAACCGCTTCACAGAACCTTTCCACGGAAAGTCCATCCAGTTCTTCTGGAACATAATGACCATGTGGGCAATACCAGGCGCCCATTGTTGATCCGGATTTTGCTCCCGGACAATGTGGTTTTATTCCCGGTAATCCTTCCAACTGTTTCCAAAAATACTTCATAGCCCGGTCTATTTCTTCCATTTCGGCAGGAAATTTTTTTAGTTGTTCTCTGCCCACTGCTGCGGAAATTTGATGCATCCGGTATTTATAACCTCCCCAGGGAAGTCCTGAATACTTCTTTAATTCCGGAATAGTAATTTCATCGTGACGGATATAATGCCCGAAAAGAATGGCTCTTTCATAGATTGTTCTATCATCTGTCAATAAAATTCCTCCTTCTCCAATGGCAAAACCTTTAGCTGACATTAATGAGAAACCAGCAGCATCACCGAAAGTCCCGGCCATTTTACCTTTGTAAATACTGCCATGGGAATGCGAAGCATCTTCAATGACTTTCAAATTATGCTTTTGTGCAATTGCCATGATAGAGTCCATATCCGCCGGATGTCCGAGATAATGCACCACCATTATGGCTTTTGTTTTAGGGGTTATTTTGCGTTCGATATCATCCGGGTCAATACACAGACTTATCGGATTGATATCGGCGAAAATTACCCTGACACCCAGGGAAAGCGCCTGCAGGCAGGTTGCCCAATAGGTAATTGTTGGGGAGATAATTTCATCTCCAATTTTCAAACCTACACCGAACATGGCGGTTTGAATTGAAGCAGTTCCGTTATTGTGTGCCAATGCGTATTTTACTCCGTACCAATCCGCATATTCACGTTCAAACTTTTTAGTAACGTCAGTTCCGGACATAGCACCGCGACGCAAAACATCCAGAACAGCAGCTTCCATTTCTCGATTTACAATTGGCCAAGTGAACATATCACCATCCGCTACTTTTACGGCTTTTTCTCCTCCTAATATAGCTAAATTGCTCATTTTTTACTCCTTTAAATTGCATAATTTTCAGGCTGATCAATATTTTTATCAAAGAAGATAAATCCTCCGCTGTTTCTAAATGATTTACCTTCCTGCAGATGCTCCAGGCATTTTTTCTGCAGACTGGTTTTTGGTTCAAAAGCAGTAAGATCAACATCCTTGGAGCCAAATACTCTTTCCAAAGTCTGTGAGCCGTCAGTTACCACTGGATATAGGTAAAACCGCTTTAAAAAGCTGACCAGATTTGAGTCAGTTTTTAAAATTTTGGTCAACTGGTAGTCAAGCATCCAGGAATTACAGACAAAGCCGGAAATCTTTTCATCCGGGCAAAATTTACTATAAATATTCCTTGCGCTATTTAAAGAATTACTTACTTTATCCTCCGCGAAAGAATCTCCGGCTGGAATGTGAATATCCAAGAGCAGGTCACTGCTGTCCAAAACTTTGCGCCATTCCCCTTTCAGTAATACCACAGTTTTCTTTACCACAAATCCGGAAGGATTAACGGGATTGCCGATGTAACGGTCCTGTAGGTCTTTATAGCTGCTTTCCCAGTCGGGATTGACCAAATTCACAAAACCGTCATTACGAAGTTTTATTCCCGGCTTGGTCAGGGCAGTAATTTTTGCTGTAGCAGAATTAAAAAAAGCGTGGACAAAAATATTTTTCCGCTGGAGTATAAACTGCAGACGGCCTATCCGGAACAGGGAACAGGAAAAATGGTTTTTCAGCCATTCCAGATTATCCAGTCCCCAAATTCCATTTTTATCGTGACAATCCTGAATCCAAATTCCAATGTCAGAAGCGGTTTCACGGGTAATATCTTCAGGGATACCGATTTCTCGATGTCTGGTTTTTAACTCGTTGACACAGGAAAGAACCAACAAAGCCTTAAAAAGCAGCAAATCAATTTTTTTAAGTTCAGGGAACTCAATTTCTCGTTTCAGCAAAAATTCCTGACGGAGATCTAACAGTGATTTTTGAATTTTTTCTTCAACTTTAGACAAAAAAACCAAAATCTCAGTAATAGCAGTATCGGGTACTCCAGCGTATTCACCAAAAGATTCCAGTTCTTTACTGGAAGGCAATTGTTCAGGTTCATATAACTTTATTATTTTTAATAGAGATTCCATTAATAATATCCTAATTTTGTCAAAGATTTTTTTATGGTAGTAAATGCTTTTTCAGCTTCTTCTTGAGTAATGCAAAGCGGCGGCTGCAGCCTGAGAACATTGGCCAAGGTTCCGCCAACCCCGATCAAAACACCATTTTCCAAGCATTCTTTCCTGACTGCCTTGGCTAGTTCGGCTGCCGGTTTTTTTCCCGAATCTTTAATTAATTCAATCCCAATCATCAAGCCTTTTCCGCGAACATCGCCAATTTCCGTTCGCTCTTTAGCGAGTTTGCTGAATTCCGACATCAGCCAGCGGCCTATTTTTTCAGCATTTTCCAACAGTTTTTCCTCCTGCAGAACTTCGATATTGGCAACTGCCGCAGCACAACTGACCGGATTGCCACCAAAAGTTGACAGGTGGTCACCCGGTGTAAATGCCTCGGCAATATCTGGTGTGACGATAAAAGAACTCAAAGGATAGCCGTTGGCAATCCCTTTGGCCATGCACATGATTTCAGGTTCAACGCCATAATGTTCAATGGCAAACATTTTTCCGGTTCTACCAAATCCGCTTTGGACTTCATCGGCAATAAATAAAATCCCTTCAGATTCAAGAATTTCTTTTATTATTTTAAAATATTCTGGCGGGGGAACAATAATTCCCCCCTCTCCCATTATCGGTTCGGCAATGAAGGCCGCAACGTCACCCGAGGTCTGATAATTGATCACATCAGACATGAAATGCGCACAAGTGGTCCCGCAACCAGGATAAGTCTGCCGGAAGGGACAACGGTAACAATTTGGCGCGGGGGCGAAGGCAATCCCGGATAAATAAGGACCGCTGCCTTTTTTCCGGCCACGGTTACCGGTAATGGAAAGCGTGCCGACTGTTCTGCCATGAAAACTTTGGGTCAGACAGATAATTTCTTTTTTATGACAATGCTGTTTAGCGATTCGCAATGCTCCTTCGACTGCTTCAGCTCCGCTGTTACCAAGAAAACTTTTCTGGAGTTTCCCGGGGGTGATTTCTGCAAGTTTCGCAGCAATTTCTCCCGCACGTGGATTGTAGTATACATAGGTACAGCAGTGGATAAATTTATCAATTTGCTTTTTGGCAGAAGCCTGGATTTTGGGATGGTTGTGTCCCGCGTTTACTACGGAAATTCCACTGAAGCAGTCTAGGTAGTCTTTACCTTGACTGTCCGTAATAGTGCATTTAAATGCATTTTCAACTTCCACGGGCTGAAAACCTGCCACCATTCCGGTAATCATGTAATTATCATAGTTGTTTTTTGCCTTTAAGCTCATAATATCTCCTTATTTGTTTATATTTGGTGAACTAATAACTATTTCTATTTCTTCTCCGCTATCTGGAATAATAGTTATTTCTTCAGTTGCTGCAGCAAAAAGAAAACGTTCTCCTCTGTTGACAACAAATGATGAATCATTATGCATAATAATTCCTGTTCCGGAAGTCACAACTGCTATTTCAACGTGACGGTTCTTTTTGCGGCAATACTGCTTGGAAACTTTTATTCTTTTTACTTCAAAACATGGTGTATGTTTAGAACCGATCAACAGTTCTTCACAGAACCCTTCTTTACTGTGAAGTATTTGCGGTTTAAGACAAAATTGCTCCCGGACTTTCTCGGGACTCAATCCAGTGAAATTAAATATTTTAAGGGCAAAATCCGGGTCCTTTTTCATGAATCTGGCAGGAGGGGGAACAATGATACCTTCACGCTCAAATTCACATCTGACAACTAGATCGCTGGGTTCCATAATCTCAATAACCAGTAGTCCTTCTCCAAGTGCATGTGGCAGCCCCCCAGGAACGATCCAGACTTCACCTTCTTTTACCGGAATCTTTTCAAAGCATTTATCCATGGCTTCGATGTCCTGTTCCAGAACGATGCGCTTCCATTCTTCCGGGGTTGGAGGATGCTGAAAACCCAGCCGGATATAGCCTTGGACGTCATCTCTGACACCAATGATGAAATAAGCTTCAAATTTTCCATAAGGTGAGCCAAAATGTTTTTTGGCGAAGTTCGCAGTAGGATGAGCCTGAACATGCAAACGCATGGAAGAATCCAGGAATTTGAGAAGGAACCCCAGTTCCGGACCGAGTGTCTGCAGATGTTTTTCCCCCAGGTAAAAATGCCCCTCCTCCTGAAATAGTTTTTTCAGGATAATTTTATTATCGATACTGGTAATCTCCGCCAAACCTTCATTGGAAATCTCAGGCAGGCCGGGGTTGATTGCAAGAGTAGTTGAAGCAATCCAGTCTTCAGGTTTGAATGAATCCTCACCTGGAGTGCCTGTTTCGAGCATATCCAGCAAAGCTCCTCCCCGGTAGTTCCTCCTAACCCGGTTGGACTGCAGTTTTAAAATTTCTTTAGCAAAAGATGTATTCATTTTATCTTTATTCTTTTGGAGGGAATGTTCCATCCGCTGATTTCAAGATGCCCTTTTCTCGGAAGACTTCCTCCATGCAACAGTTTCAGCCTTTTTGATTCTCCCGGAAGGAGACAGAAGGCATTATCATCCAAAGGAAATATTTCCAGGGCAGTATCGGCAACGGCTTCAACCAACACCAGAAAGGCGATCTGTCCGGAGGAATTGGTTACCGTAATGCTCTGCGAAGTGGCAGTAACTCTTAACTCAGCCTGGGGCATAGTCGTCATATCCTTAAAATAGATACCTTTTAAAAGATATGCGGCGGTATTCTTTCTTTCCCGTTTTGTAGTAGCAGTACGGAGCACCATGCTCTGGGAAACTGTTTTCTGGCAGTTACTTTTTATTTTCACGGCAATTTCATTCCAACCTTCCGCATTAATCAAATTTTTCGGTATATCATAATATCTGGGCTGCAGGTGGGGAAGGATGACCGGATCACTGAAAAAAGCATATTCACTCTGCCTGGATATCCGGATCTGTGCTTTATTTTTGCCGTGCGGAACACAGGCCATGGCTGCAATGTCTACGGATGCAGGTTGAAATTCATGACTGCCGATTTTCCTGCCGTTAATAAATACTTCATCGGAAGCTTCAAAACCGAGACAGAAAAACTCCAGAACTTTATTTGCGAAATTCGCAGAAACTTTGAATTTTCTAGTATAAGCGGGAAAATCATCTGTCTTTTTGGCTTTTCGATAATGCTCGGCAGTTTGTTCAAAGTCTTTATCCGCACTTTTCATAACGATGGTCTCAAAACCGTCATCGCTTAAGGTAAGGTCATTGCCAGGCAATTGGATTTCCGAACCATCCTTGCGTTGCCAAGTGCCATCAAGAGGGATTTTTTCTCTTTCCTGAGTTCGGGAAACAGCTAACCAGTACCAGGTATCAAAAATGCGTTTCCCCTGGCGGAACAAACTGGCAAAGATTAGCAGTGACTTTCCGGAAAGTTCTTCAGATATTTTGAATCTTAAATCTTTTATTTTTAATGAAGAATTTTGATTTGCGGCCAAATTAGTAATATTTTCTCGATGCAGCAGAATACTTTGACTGTCGAAAATCATAATTTCCGCAACCAGCCCTTTAACAGGACAGCCATCATTTACCAGGAAGATTACCGGGGAAAATGTTTCTCCGGGGTTCCAAAGGTATTTTTCAAAATCAAGCAAAAGGGCCAAAGGACGGGAAGAATTTATGTAACGGTAAAATGTTGGTTTTGGATTTCCCCAGCAGTCTATGATCTCCCGGTGGAGGCAAGGCCAAGGAGCATTAAGCTGCCAACTCAAATTGCCGCTGCACTCGAACATTTGCATGCGGCAGTATTCCATATTATAAGTGGAAATCCGTATGTGATTCAGGTGATTCGCCAGCAATGCTTTCTCAAAATCATCTTCCACTCCGTATTCTCTTGCAGCCGCCATAAATTCTGCCGGAATACCGAAGAAATGCCGCCAAAGTTTCTGATTGAAAGGTTTTTTTGCTTTCTCAGAGAAGAAACGTTCTAGGGAAGACGGCATTGCCGGACTGCGTCCAACAGCCACCTCACTTCGAAATAGAACCATTCTTTTATCTCCGGGGAGAATATCCAAATACTTATTCCTAGTCCCTGTGGGAGTCATCAGTAAACCGCCATGTTTATCACCTTTATACGGAGAAGCATGTCTGAATTCCCGGTCCGGGTCATTTTTTGCTACAGTCGCAGCAATTTTATCAACCAAAACCTTATTATCCGGATTGTCAGGCTCAAATTCATTGCCCCCGGAATAAAACAATAAACTGGGGTGATTGAGCAACCTTTCGACTGTGTCTTTAACACAACGTATAAACAGGTCATGATCAATGGCCGGATAATTCTCACAGGCCAGCCAGAATTCCTGCCAGCACATTATTCCCAGTCGGTCACATAATTCATAAAACTCATTCGTTTCCGCCAGACTGCCACCCCAGACACGAAGAAAATTCAAACCTCCGGCATAAGCAGGAAAAAGTTGTTTTTCATATCTTTTTTTATCCAGACGGAACAGGATGTCAAGCAATACCCAGTTACTACCTTTGATAAATATTTTCTGACCATTTAAAACAAATGTCCAGGGATACATCTCTCCTTTATTTGACCATGGCCTGTCGGATTGGCCGCAAACTTTAAGCGTCTTCGATTCATACGGATTTTTTTCAAAGGCTATAGTGCGGATGCCGAATCGGATGGTTCTTTTTTCGATGACACGTGAATTTGGATCGGTTAAAATAGTCGCCAGTTCATGCAACTCAGCATTGCCATGCCCGTTGCACCACCATAATCTGGCATTGGGAATTCTGATTCTACAGGTAATTTTTTTGGTTGTATGTGCCAATACCAGGAAAGGAATAATGCCTTTAGCGACGTTTGGCTGTCGAAAAGTCTTTCCTTTAATAATATATTTTAGGTACCCCTCAAAGGGGAAATCACTTTTATTGGTTAATTCCCAGGATAATTCCACTTTGGCATTAGCAGTTTTCGGGAATAAACTTTTTTCTTTATCTTTTTTTAGTGATAAAGTCCTGATTTGGATTTGCTTTAGGAATTGTCTACTGCGTACCAAGATCCGAACTGGTTGCCAAATCCCGACCGGTACCATATGCGGACACCAGTTCCAACGGTAAGAAGACTGGGCAACCACACCCTGGGTCCTGATCTTTCCACGCAGTGGACTTCCGCGGTCATCGAGATGGGCATTTTCCTGGGCGCGGCAACGAACAGTCAGTCGATTAATCCCCGACTTGAGTAAATTGGTGATATTAAATTCATCCGTTCGGAACATTCCTTCAATTTTGCTTGCTAGAATACCATTTATCCAAATTTCCGCCCGATAGGTAATACCTTCAAAGCGAATAATAATATCGTTTCCAGCTTTAATTTTTGTAAGGGTAAAATCTTTAAAGAACCACCATTCTTTTTGTTCGACCCATTTGGATGCTTCGCTATTGAATCCGAAAAAAGGATCGTCAATTTTGCCATGTTGGAGCAAAGCGTTCCGAGCAGTAGTGGGAACAGTTGCTTCGACGAAGTTATCAGGTTGGAAGTCGGGAGCAAAAGCCCGGACAGCCAGCCCTTCATCCAGATCAAATCCCTGAATCTGCCACTTCCCGTTCAGTATGGTTAATTCCTTATTCAGCATGATCGCTCTCCCTGGAAAAAACGGTTTTCCCTGCAAGAATTGTTTCCAGAACCATGATATCCTTGATCGTATCCGAAGAGACTTTTTGCGGGTTGGATTCCAGAATGGCGAAATCCGCAAACATCCCGGGTTTTATTGTTCCTTTGCGGTTTTCTTCAAACGAAGCATAGGCTCCGGCCTGCGTGTAAAGCCGTAGAGCTTCTTCTATAGAAATCCGCTGTTCCGGGCCCCAAATATTTCCATGGATATCTGTTCTCGTGACACAGGATTGAATCCCGAGTAGCGGTTCATAAGGTCCGGCGATATAATCACTGGCAGCTGCGGCGGGGATATCATTATCCAGAAAGGAACGGAAAGCGAACATATTAGCGACTCTTGCAGTTCCGTAGCTGGGCAGTTTATCTCCATGGTAGTAGACGTAAGTGGAAAACGGTGTGACCACGCATCCCAATTTTTTCAAACGTTTAAGGATTCGGTCATTGATGACAGTGCAGTGTTCGATACGCAGACGCGGATTTTTGGCGGGATATTCTTGCAGCGCTTCTTCAAATGCCTCAAGAGTCATTTCAATAGCCGCATCTCCATTGGCATGAACACATGGTCTCAGACCGGCCCGGTGTATTGAAATTACCCATTGGGTTAATTCTTCCTGGCTCATTGCCAGAATACCTTTATCAGCTGAGTTGCAGTAAGGTTTGGACAAAAAAGCAGTCCTGCCGGCAATAGCTCCGTCGACACAGATTTTAACCCCCATAATTCTTATCATCCGGTTTCCGAAACCAGCTTTAATTCCGACAGATTTTAAATTTTCAAAAGTGTTATAATGCATCATGGCGGCTACTCGCAGCGAAAGAATTCCCTGTTCCTCAGCCTGCTGATAAGTTGCCAGGTCTGCCGCAGTTGTCCTGCCGTCCTGGACACTCGTGATCCCGGCAGAATTAAGTTTTCGGCAGATTTCTTGCGTTGCCTGCAAACGCTGTTTTTCATCCGGTTCCGGCAGGATTGCCCTAATCGGTTCAACAGCCGTCTCGTGGATAACCCCGTTTAATTCCCCATTTGCATCAAAATCAAACTTGCCTCCTGTTGGTGGAGCTACATTTTTACTGAACCCTACTTTGGCCAAGGCCGGGCTGTTACAAATATGGGAGTGAAAACCCCGATGCGAAATAAATATAGGATGATTGGTACTGACACTATCCAGTTCTTTCCGAGTCAGCATTCTTTTTTCAACAATTTTTTCATCATCGAAAAGAATACCCCGAACCCATTCTCCTTTGGGAGTTTGCTGACAGCGTTGACGCAATGCTTCAAGAACATCAGCAATCCCCGGACCGGAACAATCCACGCTAAGCAAATGCCTGATTCCCGAAAGCAGTACATGAATATGGGCGTCATTAAAACCAGGCAGTAGGGTTTTCCCTGCCAAATTACGCATTCGGGTCTGAGAAGTTGCCAGGGCTTTTATTTCATGATCATCCCCGACTGCCATGATCTTGCCATCGGCAACTGCAACAGCTTGCGCTTGTGGCAGCTCCGCATCCAGAGTAATAATATCGGCATTATAGTAAATTGTATCAGGATTGAGCTGCATATTCCGTCCTTAAAATGTTATATTAATCAAGTTGGCAGCATTGCCTCTGTAGATTTTTTTCAAAACATCGTCCGGCAGATTCAGTCCGTAACATGCCCAGGGAATTGTGCTGCCATAATATTCGCCCCCGAAATATTCATCTTCCGTTTCCAGCAATCGGAACCAAAGCGGATAGATATTCCCCCTTCCCGGCCAGGAATCATCGGTTCCGAATAAAATCCGGTCAGAGTGTTCCAGAAAAAAACGGCGAGCGGTAAAAGGCTGTCTGCCCAATTGGGGCAGTCTGGCGGAAACGTCGACATAGACATTCGGATGATTTATCAGCAGTTCAGAGCAACGGGTTAAGTTATCGCTTAAAGAGGCAAAATGAGGAAAAATAAATGTTGTTGCCGGATTTTTTCCAGCAAGTCTTTCCATGGCGTGAATAAGCATTTCATAACTGGGGTGCCCCGGAAGGCTCCATTGCCATTTTTCAAGATATTTTAACTGGTCATATCTCTCGTTTTCAGGAGTTATGGGATCAAAAAAAGATGGTGGATCAGCAATGTGATACAATACCGGAATCCGGTTCTCTGCAGCTGCCTGCCAAATTGGGTTCAATCTAGGGTCGTCCGGCATTATCAAACAACCGTCCTGGTCGACATGTTTCAGGCCAAGTTCTTTATAGATTTTAATCCCGACGGCACCGTCAACAAGATCCTGAGCAAGTTTTTCATGAACATATTTTCCCCACTCAGGCTCATCTATTTTCCTTAAATCAAATCCGGTAAAGAGGAGGAATCTTTCTTGAAATTCACCGAGAATATTTTTGACGGGTTTTATCAAGGCGCCTGGAAAAGCGTCTCCGACCATACAAACACCGTAGCGGATATTTGCCCGATCCATATTTGCTGCTATTTCTTCGAAATCCTGCCAACGGCTCCAGTAATGAAGGTGGAAATCAATGGCGGGAAATTTGGCTTGCTGCGGGTGATGTTCTTGGACAAGCAAATCGGGTTTGACTTTTACTGCCGGCAAAACAGATTTTTCGGGAACGGCGCTCAAGAGCTGATATGCATCTTTGAGTAGCTTTTCGGCCCAACCAACCAGTAAAGCTTCAGCCTGAGGGCCAAAACAAGCCACTCTATATTCATAGGTATCTTTTCCCAGGGCGTCTTCACATGGAAAATACCCTTTATAATCATTGGCATACGCAGCGATAACAGTGTTCTCAAATGGGCTATGCTCTTTAATGATATTGCCTATTGAGCAGAAAATTTCTCCGGGAAAACCGATGAATGCTAAGTTCTGAAAAGAAATCACCTGAACAGCAATGGGGGCTTTGCCCCCAGGGAAAGCCTGAGCCTTACGGGCATAATTTAATTTGATAGATGCATAAATACAATTCAGTTTCAGCTGGTCTAAATCTTTTCCGGAAGGAATAATTTTTTCTTTTTCAAGAAGCCTTTCCGCTTCCCGCAAGGCAATTTCAGCTTCTGCCGGGAGTGGCATTTTTTTCATAGGAACTTCAATGTTTTTTTCTGACGACTGAATACCTTCCGGGTTAAATAATTTAATTTTCTCAATGGATTTTATGATATTATCGCCCACTAACTGACCAATTTTTTTACTCCACTCAAAAGTCCGATTCCTGATTTCTTTTCCAAGAGCACTGTCCTCGGGAGAATACCCTCCGGGATTGACGTCCCCACAAGCACCATTGATAAACAGTACCGGGCCTTTTTCAGGGAAATGCTGACTAAGGTATTTCCTGATCTCTCCCGGATAATCTGCCGTAATACGCATGTTGTCCATTGCCAGCACGGTGGGATGGCAGGAAAAGTTGACTATCATGCCTAAAAATTGTCCAGACCGGGTACCGCGACATAATACAGTGTTAACCTGATTGTCGGCCGGGCCATGTTTCGGATTACGACGGTTTTTGCCAACTTTGCCGACATAAGCGCTGGCAATGCCTATTTCTGCCGGCTCACGCATACAATCTGCTTCAACAATGACCTGAACCAGCCGGTCTTCAACGATTTTCAACCATTGCTGGTTAATTAGGGAATCCCCCCCAAGTATCGGACCGGAGTGAGTGTGAGTTGCCAGAATCATTACCCGTTCTTCTCTGACTGCAGTCTGAAAAGCAACCCGCTGTCGAACGGCTTTAACCAAAATCGGATTCATTACACAGGTATCAACTGAACAGATAATTGATTTCTGTTTACGGTCATCAAAAACCACGGCAACAGCTTTAAGTGGATCATGAACCCCGGTTGCTTTCCTTTCAGGAGCAGCATATCCGGCCAAATCCACGCCTTTCGGCGGTGTAATATCGATCTCTGCAAATCCGGTCAGAAATATTTTCATTTTGATTGTCCTATTGTTTCATATTTGAAGAGAGCAAAAGAATTCTTCTTCGGTAAAGTGATTCTTACAGCGGCATTGCCAATTTGTTCTAACGCAACTTTTTCACTGCTGAGAATATGTTTAAAAGTCAAGCTGTTCGGTTTTTCATCAATGTTAAGAGAAAAATTTCTGTTTGGATTAGAATTCAGTTCCCGGTAAAATAAAAGGTATCCGGATTGGCGTGAAAAAACGGACTGAAACCCGGTCCAGGAATAACCGTCCGGCTCATCTCCAATCGGAAAAACTCTTCCCCGCAATATCTCTTGTTGATGAGGCAAATACTCAGAAAGAATTTCCCGACAACGTTTCCGGTTTTTCTCGGAAAGCTCAGAAGTCCGAAACCAGGCTAAGGGGAGAGCAAAAAGACTGACAGCCAGACTGTATTCCATACCGCAATTGCCCGGAGCCAGGGAGTCATTGTTATAATTTTCCCGATGTCTATCGACATTTAGCCATTCAATCAACAAGCGATAAGTGGGGAAATATTTCGCCAAACGCCAGAGGTTTCTCAAAGTCCGATATGGGTAATATGTTTGTACTCCCGTATATCTATTTTCAAAAAACAGCAGCGTTATTAAACCGCTGCTGCCGGCAAATCCGGGACGGCAGGATTCCCCGCCAGTTATATCCAGATAAAGCTGGATTTTACCTCCGGAAACTTGATAAATACAGCGGATCAAGTTCTGAAAATTCCGTTCGCCTTTTTTACTGTTGATGGCCACTCCGTCAAACTTAAAATGAGTGATCCGATACTTTTTCCAAAGCACAAGTATCTGGTCGTAATCTTTTGCCCAATTAGCAAAATCTTTGCTGGAATCGGGAACAAACCAAAGGCCAATTGCTATGTTATTCGGCTTTGGAATTCCCTGTGGAAACTTATTTTTATCCAGATTCCAAAAGTTTGGATCGAGCTTATATGGACTGACCGGATTGCATTTTTCAACCCCGATTTTTCGGGCATTTCCCTGTTGCCAACCCGCATCTATTTGATAATGGGTAATACCCAGTTTTTCAGCATTGGCCAGTTCCTTTTCAATATTTTTTTGATTGGGAAAATCAACAGTTGCTCCTCCGCCCCAATTGTTGGCAAAAAGAACAGGTTTTCTGAAAGGACAAGTATTCTGGATTTTTTGCAGCTGATAAAAGAGTTCGGCGGCATTGGCTGCCGTTCCAGATGTTAAGCCAACGGCCCAGCTGTAAGAAGATATCGTGTCCGAGGCTTTTAGGTCACCGTACCCTATGCCAGAACCGCAAATATGAACCCCTCCCTGATTAAGCACAAAATCAGCTCCCGGATAGGATAATTGTTCATCAGGTGCAGGTGCCAGTTTGACTCCCAATAGCCCGGAACTCCGGCGCTGGTCAAATAAATGAAAAAAATGCCCGGGAATAGACAGTTTTTCCTGCGCATGAACAAAACCGCACTGCTCTCTTACTGGATTGTCGTGGCGGTCAGTGCGGCTGAAAAAACCAACGGATTTCCATCCCATATGAAGTCTGTAAATTTTAAATTTTTCTAATTCATTTATTAATTTATCAATCAATTCACTATTCTTATCAACCAACCCTTTTATAAAGAATTGTGAAACAACTATAGGCAGTTTCGGCCAAATACAATGAAACCAACTTATTTGTACGCCATCCATTTTAAGCCTGATTTCTGCTTTAAGATGTTTAGCTGAAATGCCCATATCATTCGTTATTTCTGCCTGACAGGAAAACCAGGAAGAACTTAATGCCGGCCCTAGAGCATCAGCGCTTGAGACTATCCATTCTCTTTTTTCAAGTTTATGCCGTAGAGATACAGCCACGGGATAATGGGACGAAAAATCCCATTTCCTTTCAATAACTTTGTTCCCGATAACCAGACTTTGGTTATCGGATTTTACATAGCAATCCTGATATTTTTTTACTGTTTTCATTTGAGCAGAATCTGTATCGGGTTAATCGATAAATGCTTTCCATAAGTTATTAAATTTTAAGGATTGCCTTTTGGCGAAATAATTTCAATTGACTTGAGACCATTTCCGACATTCTTGATAAGATTATTAAAACACTCACTTACCAGAAAAGATGAAAAAAGGGATGCCAGACTGTTGGTAAGCTTGATTTCCAAACTGTTGTAGCCCTGTTTTAAGTATCCTGTCAGATCGAAATTAAATGGTGATCTGGCTCTAACGCCTGCATTTTTCCCATTAATCTTTACTTCAACTACTTCACCGTGACAGTCGATCTTCAGGTAATGTTTACCTTTATATTCAGGAATGGAAAATTCTGTTGAGTAAATGGCTGTTCCGCTATAATATGGAAAACCTTGTTCCTGCCAGGTTTTTTTATGGTCAACTTTTCTTATCGAAGTGACTATTTTGTTTTTGACAACTGAAAAGTTCCCGAGAATAATCAAGTCAACTGATGGTTGAACATTATGTGCTTGATACATTGCTCCTTGAGAAAAACGCTCATACAATGGGGGAGAAAACCGTCCGGAAATAACATTCTTACCCGATTTAAGGTATTTCCCGATATTTAGAATGCGATTGGATCTATCATAGTAATTGGTTGATCTTGGCGATGCTTTAACTTTCCTGCCGTTAATTTCAAAATCAGAATATAATCCTCTTTCCAGAAGCAATTTTTCATTTTCAGGTGTTTTTTTGATAATAAAAGTTGATCGGAATTTAACTTTTTCGACTTTTCTGATAGGCACGGGGATACGACCTTTATGTGAAAGCAACCATTTACGGTTAGCAGAATTAAACATTTCGATCTTATCTGCCGCCAATGGAAAAGCATTTGCACGTTCTGTATTAAAATCCCACAGTCCCGCAAGCTTAGTAGTTTTACCTTTTATGCCTGCCAAGTCAATTTTATTTTTTTTGCTTTTTCCTTTTTGCAGAACCAGAACTTTGGTTTCCCATGGAGCAAAATGAATTGGGACAATTTCGTCTGCATTCCCAAGCAAAGCAGTTTTACCGGTATCGAGGTCCCAGTATTCCAAGAAACAGTTTGGTGGAATTTTTATCGTAACACTTTTTTCTTCACTCAGTATATTAATTGCAGAACAAATCAATGATTCTTTTTCCCTTCGGAAGTTCAAAACCATACAATTTGCTAGTTTATCAACTTCATAAAATTTTATTTCTTCCTGAGCTTCCGGCAAAATGGTTCCGAGATTACGGTATTGCAGCTTTGGCGGCAACCACACCAGTTCATGGTCTTGAACATCAAGATAAGTAACCTGAACATGTTCAATTCCCAAGATTCTGTTCCCGCCTTCAAGGAATTTAATTCGCAGATGCTTGGCTTTTCGGCCTTTCAGGTCAAGGTAGTGCTCTCGACCTTTTTTAACAGCCGATGCACATTTCTCCCAATTTTTTCCGTTATTGGAAGTTTGAACTTCGTAGATATACCTAAGGTGACTTTTCGGTTTTTCGACCCGGAAGCTGAATGATTTCAGTTTGAGTTCAGACCGAAAGTTCAAGTCAATGGTATGAGGAAATCCGGCAACGCTCAGGCAAAGCAGACTAGAATCATTTTTAAAAATGTTCAGCTTTTCCCCGTTCTGCGGATTGGATGAAAGAGTAATTTCTTCTGTTGAATCCGGAACAATAATTATCCGACCCTTACCGTATTTTATATCTTTGAAAAAACTGATTTTGTGATTTATTCGTTTGCTACTCAGCATCTTTTGCCAGGCACCGGAGATTGTTTCACCATTCGGGGCGGTCAACGGAATGGTGCCAAATAGGGCAATTGTACCGCCTTCTTTAACAAACTTGTCCAAAGTTGTTAAAGTTTCTTTTGAAATCATTTTGTATAACGGCAGACACAAGTGTTGGTACGAAACTTTTTTCCCGAGCAACAGACCATTGCGGCATTTTAAGTCCGGTAACGCTGTATCTGCTACGACATCAGCCTCAATCTGATTTTCCCGCAGCAAATTGAACATAGACCAAATATTGGGACTTATTTGGAAATTACAGAATTCATCTACTAAAGTCTGTGAAAGGGATTCCTCTGTAGGATGAAGGATTGCTGTATTGACTGCAGACTTTCCGCTAGAAACCATCCGGCAAAGCCGGGCTATACGATAAGAGAAATACTCTTGATATTTCCAGTTGGAAGATTGATAAAATCCAGGAGGATTTGAAACATATTTGCGAAAACCGCGAATACTGTAATTAAAATCAATCGGGGCTTGCAGGTCAGCGCCCAAGACCGCCAGTAATTCAGCTTCTCTGATACGATCTGAAAGTTCATTTGTCCAAGGGGAACAACCATATGTTTCACACAGCACCCGGTCTCTGCCATGAATCTTGGCAGCCGCACTGACTTTTCGTGGCAGAGGAAACAGTCGTATAACACATTCGGGATTACCCAGTAAATCCATGCCTGGAACCTGTTGAGGTTTAATTTGTTTATAATGGTCTCCCTGATGGAGATTTTCGCCATAATGTCCGGAATAAGCCACTTTATGCTTGCCACACCATTCCCCGATTTGAGAGCAGTAATTTTGTGCAAACATGTCAGAGACCAGACTGAAATAATCATAGCACAGCGCCCGGTTTCCCTCACCGGCATCAGCGAGTTTAACCAGCTCCGGGAGCAAATCATATCCATATTTTCTATTGAACTGCTGCGGGAGTTTATCGGTCCAGGGAATTGCGCAGGAGAAACCGTAAAGTTCGGGATCATTATTCTTCTTTGAAGTAATTGGATACAACCCGCGGGTAATTTTGCTTCCACCTGCGGAAGTTTCGATGACATCCGTTTTCCCCGGTAAGCGGGAATCATACCAGAATCCGGGTTCATCAGTAAAAAACCCCCGGATTGACTTGCCGAAAGAATCAGGGATGGCCTGATAATGGGCTTCATACACTAATTCAATAAATTTTCCAACAGCTTCTTTATTAAGAACGTCTAAGTATCCGGGTAATTCTCTGGCCCAGGGAGCAACCGTAACCGTATCCAGATTGGAATAAGTCTTATCAATCATAGCCAGATCAATCTGCCAAGCTCCACTTGGAGCCTGCCAATTTAAATGGTTTTGGTCCAGACAGTCCATCAAGCAGATTTCTCTACTCCCGTAAGCTTTTCTTGCCGTAACTGTAATCGGTGTTCCTTTCGGCAATTCTATTTTGACGTTCCGGCTTTGTTCCGTCTGGATGTTATAATGGAAAAACCGGCAGACTTTCATCAGAAATTCAGGAAATTGTTCATTGATTATTCCTCCGGCCAATCCGCTGGGCCAGGCAAAGTCATCATAAATCCAGACTTTCATACCCATTTTTCCGGCTATTTTTACGGTAAACCGGAATTTATCAAAATATTCTTCCGAGAGATAAGGAATAGTCAAACCGGCCATCGGAAAAATCATAAACTCATGGATATGCTTTCCCTTCAGCATTTGCAATTGAGTGTAAATTTCTCTTTCGGAAAGGTCATCGTTCCAGTAGAGGAGAGGGGCAAGTCCGTATTCAGGAGCACCTGCTCTAAATTCCTGCCTCAAATTTTCCATAGTCCTCTTCATTTTTATCTCACTTTACGGGGGTCAGTTCGACCTGAAATTTAACATGAATTATCAGATTACTCTATATCAGACCGGTTTTATATTTACAAATATCTTATATCCCAGTTGCAATGTTTAAATTGCCGTCAGCGTGATTCGGCTTTCATCATGATAATTGATTTTAAACTGATGCCCCTCGCTTTTTATAATTGCCCCTTCCTTAGCATTGACAAATTCAGCAACTTCGATTTCGGCATCTTTCCGATTTCGGTTCTCATAATTGATTAAAACTAACTTATTTCCGGCTTTATGATTGTAGTCACTGCCGGTTTTTAAAACCAGTTTTCCCAGTTTGTTAACATTCCCGTTAACTTGAAAAGGGGCATTTTCATAACCTTTATTATTCAATATAACGGTAGTAGTGGAATCGTTATCCAATTCGACATAACGAACTTCCAGAGAACCGGAGCCTGCTAAGATCAAATTTCCACCAGAGGAAATACTGATGTCGCGTTTACCATTTTTAGGTTCGAGGCGGCCGCCGTCAATTTTTAAAGTTCCTCCCGAGTCAACTTGAACTTCATTAAGAGAACCGGTTGCCTGAATCAATGCCCCTCTTCCAACAGTAAAAGTTATACCTGAGGAAACGACAAACTGGTTAGTTGCCTGCCATGTACCGTTGATTACGGTGATATTATTGTTCAACTTGGACTCGTTTTTCAAGGAAAGTGTGTGTTTATTCATATCAAAGGTTATACTTTCGGAACCTTTTGAATCTCCGGAAATATTTTTTGCTTCAGCATCGGCGGTAAAACTGATTTTTGCTGGGTCAGTTCCCATTTGAAAACCAAAGTAGGCAGTATCGTTAATAGTCGGGACTTTTTCGTCAACCCAACTTTCGGCCTTGTTCCATTCGCTGCCTCCATCGACTTTGTACTGTGCGAGTCCGGCCGAAACAATTACGGGCGTCAGGGCAAGAAGCAAATAAATATTCCAGCACAGTCTTTTTTTGGTTACATTTGATTTCATTTTCATCCTCCTTTTTCTGTAAAAGTTTTTTTATTCAATGGCCAGCATATTATGCAATTTAAGTTCCGGTATTTCGAAGACAGCAAAATCGCCTTCCATCGTAACCGGTTTGATCTCTTTGCCGCCCTTGAGAATAACCTTTTTGTTCCCGAGCAAACTGTTTTTTATATAAACCTTTATCCCGTATACCGGAAGAATTTCATCAATCGGCCCAGTTGAATCAGAACTTGGTTTTCTGCGATAGGTCATGGCGATTTCAGCCATTTCTTCCGATGGGAAATCAGTTCTTTTGCTTGGACGCATTATATCATCAGGGTTCCGGCGGGGGTAAAGCATACCGTTATTCCAGCGATTGGTGTTGCATAAGTTGACCATATGGACGATGGTACGGCATTTATCTTCCTGCTTCATAACGGTTGTTTCTACACTTTTCGGTGCATCGGTGTAGACATCTACTCCGCCGTGCCCGACGACGATCTTTTTAAACAGGCTCTGGAAAAATCTCAGGCAACGATAGGAGTAATTATAAAAAACATCTCCGCTGAAATAAAAGGATTTGCCCTTGCCGAAGTCGTTTTCAACAATACACGGATCGTCGTGCAGACCAATAATTTCACGCCCCATGTTTACGGAAGCATGATTAGTTCCTTCTCTGACTTCACACCATTTTGCTAAAATGCGACTTTGTTTATCGCCTGTTACAGCATGCCATGGAACCTGCATAATCTCTATATCTTCTTTGTCGTCAATAAAATGGGTATCCAGAAGTTTGAAAGGCTGCTTTTTCCACTTTCCTCTTTCCGGGCCGATGATTTTCCGGGCAATATCCAGAACTCCATTAAACTTGACGCCCAAAACATCAGACAGCGCAAATTCATTACGGAATTTTTCGTTTTCATCGTAAAGCCCTGTTTCTCCCGAAGCAATTAACATTCCTCCATCTTTAACAAACTGACGAATAGCGGCAGCCTGATCATCGCTCATACAGGCTGTATTGGGCAGTATCAGACATTTATATTTTTGCAGGTAATCAGGAGTAATTTGCGAATCCAGCAGATAATCACTATGGATATTCAGATGATTCAGCACTTGTTCCGCTCCCTGAAACGATGCCAGAAAAGCACTTGGATTAGCTGAAGCATAAAAATCTCTGGTTGTCCGGCTGTAGAGTATCGCTGCATTTGCTGCAGATTCTAAATCCTGAAAATCTTTCAGCTCCGGTGATATGTCTTTTGCTGTTTGCCGGTAAACTTCAGTACGTAAAGGATGCGGTTCACCGTTTTCGTCCATGGTCGAATGAAAACTAATCCAACTGCCATGGATCATTCCCAGATAAGTCAAAACTTTAGTTTCATCCAAAGATGGTTTGGCTCCGGCCCAACCACCATCAAAAATCAATTCAAAGTTCTTCAGGCAGCATCCTGCCGCAGTCCCGGTAATAGCCCGACCAAGTTTAAGGCACATTGAGACATCCATCAAACCGTAACTCATTAAGCAGGATTCATAAATGATATTATCTACTTTACCTTTACAATGGTCAGGGTTGGGATTATCGTGCAAAGCACTGTCAACAGTCCTTACCAATAAGTTTACAGTGGTAAAAATTTTTTCATCTACTGATTTTACTGCAGAATTCAATTCTCCCAGGTAATCACTGATACAGTCTTGACGCCAGGAAACGTATTGTTTCCATTCTGCGGAATTCCAGTCTTCTTCAGGAACCAAAGGACTTCCGGAAAATTTTCCCCAGGCTTCCCGACAGAAATCACAGTTGATTTCCCTAGTTTCCTGATCAAAGGATACCCGATAGACCGGGAAGTCGATTAAAACTCCGTCTATTGGGTATTTTCTGCACATGGCGGAAACCGCTTCCTTAATGCCGTCAACCATCAACCGGTTATGGACGCAGAGTTCATGTCCGACGGTATCTTCGCCATTCAGTTGGATACCCTGCTTTTTGAAAACCTCCCAGTTTTTCCGGACAAATTTAGCTTTCCCCTCTGATGTTCCTTTAGAGGAAAAACCTAATAATACCTTCATTCCTCGACGATGGCATTCTTCCACTATTTCTCCATAAAAATCCCCGTCTCTTTCGGCAACTGCAGGGTGGCATTCCAGTATGCCGGCAGTAACGGGGAACCAGTTTTCCGGACCTCCCCATTCAATACCTGTAAAACCTGAGTCAGCCAATTCCCCGACAATCTTTTTGATATCAGCGTTGACCCATTCTTTCTGCCAAGATTTGTATTTCGGCCAGTAGCCGACATGCAGTAAGTCTTTCAAGTACCACTTGCGCCAATGTTCACGTTGATACGTTGTTTTCACTATTAGATCCTTTTATTTGTTACTAAAGATTTTGCTGCGTCATCCATAATTATTGTGTTAGATTCCGCATGCCATAATAAATCTGCCAAATAGAGACCGCCTTCACCCCATCCGGCTCGGCTTATGTAATATCGGTTTGATTCAGTGTGAATAATCTCTGCTGCATGTGCAGGGATTGAACCAACCTGATTTTCAATTTCCCAATGGAATGGAACGTCACTTTCATATACTGCGGTGTTGCTATATGGATTGTTCGTGCAGACGAATAAGTAATACTTTCCATCCTTTGTGATAACAAATGGAGACTCTGTAGGCCCGCCGCATGTGCCTTTTTGAGGATGGATAAAAACTTCCCTTTTCCCCCTCCAGGTGATTAAATTATCACTGGTCACAGCAGCAACAGTATGGTTTCCCCCGTATGATGATTTAGTAGCAGTGTAATACATTATCCAATTATCTCCATCTTTAAGGATCATGGGATCCCGGGCATGATAACCATCGCTGACCATAGGATTTGCTTCATGGCGTCGCCATTCCCAAAGATCATCTGAAACAGCCAGATGAATCTTGTAATTGGCATCATCATCTCCGCCAGCACAGTAAAACATAAAGAATTGATTATTTTGTGCTATTATATGCGGAGCCCAAACATGGGTTTCTCCCCAATTGTCATAATCAGCATAGAATATAAACTCTTGCGTTTCCCATTGCGGATTAAGCAAATCAATTGAAGTAGCGTGCGCAAAGAATTTTTCTTCAAAAGGCTTGGCAGGCTCTTTCTGGGTGATGCCAAACATATGCCAAATGCCTGATTTATCTTTAATAAAACAGTGGTCATTCAGGTACCAAGTATCCGGTTTCCCAATTGACGGATTATAAACTCTTTGAAATTTTGTTGATGTGATTTTCATTTCAGTTTTTAAAGTTGTTTTACTCTATTTTATCTACGGAGAACACTCTTCATGGATTTTTCTAATTTTTCCAGAATTTCATCGCACTCCTGCTGGCTGACAATCAGCGGGGGCTTGATTTTCAAGACATTTCGCCGCACGCCACCAAGCCCGAAAATGATACCGTTTTTCATGCCGGCATTGCGGATATCGACCGTTTCTTTTTCCAACGTTTCTTTTGTTTTCGGATCGGCGACAAATTCAACCCCTATATGCAATCCTGCCTGCCTAATATCACCCATTTCGGGATAATCTTTGGCCAGTTCGTGCAGTTTGCTGTTTAAATAAGCTCCCATGTTACGGCAATTCTCCAGTACCCACTCTTCAAGCAGTTCGAGTAATCTGGCAGAAGCAACAAAACTTGCTGTCGGATTAGCAAAAGTATGCAACTCTTCGGCATTCGGTGTGAAACCTTCCAGTTGATCGGAAATAATAATACCAGCCAGCGGAAATCCTCCTCCCAGGGCCTTGCCAATAACAATTATATCCGGAGTCACCCCGAAATAATCAGCGGCAAACATTTCACCAATGCGACCAAAAGTCTGTATTTCGTCAAAGACCATCAAGGTTTCAAATTCATTACAGAGCTTTCTCATTTCCTGTAGATATCGTTTCGGCAGAATAATCTGTCCACCACTTGCCTGGATCGGTTCGATCAAAACGCCGACTGGCCTTCCGGCGATGCCCCGCTGGAAAACTTCCCGAGTCATGGTCAAGCACATATCAATATAAGTTTCCGCATCTACATTATAGGGATTTCTATAAGTATAAGGATTGGGAACCCGGATGAAGGGCCTGGTAAGGGATAAAAACGATGTGCCTCCCATATATTCCCCATTCGCTTTGGTAGAAATCCAGGAAGCTCCCATTGAACCGAGACTGGTCCCGTGATAACTGTCATATAAACAAACAAAATCCCTGGCATGTGGAACGTTTTTGGCACAAATCTTCATTGCTGCTTCGACAGCGGGCCCCCCGCCGACAGTAAAAGATACTCTATTCATTCCTTCCGGAGCCAACTGGGCAAGTCTTTGGGAAAGGTAAAAACGGGGTTTCGAATCAAAACCTTGATGAATGTGAGTTAAATTTTCAATGTGGTCTCTAACAATATCGTTGATTTCATCATTGGCATATCCTAAATACAATGCCCAACTCTGGGAAGTACAGTCGATATATTCATTATCATCAATATCCCAAACCCGGACTCCTTTTCCTCGAGCTAGGATCGGCCCGCCGCGAGTTCCTCCGCCAACCATCACATTTTCGGCCGCTTTTTTCATGGCAGCCTTATCCATATTATAGATTTCTTTTAATAGCTTATTCATCTTTTTCTCCATTTTATGTTTTGCCAAATAAATCAACTGACTGTTTCAATTAAAAATACTTAATAATATGGCTGTTTCAAGCAATAATAAGAAAAAATCTTAAAATATTTGACTTTTTTGCTAACTAATCTATTATTATTTGAGGCAACCTCTAAAAATTCGCCTTTAAGAGTATTGATTGTTAAAATTCAGTTTTTAAAAATGATTTCATGTTTTCAAAATCAAGATTTCGCTTTTTCTTGCAGCTCAAGCCAGCAAGGATGCCTTCTGGCTTGCCGGTTCTCCGTCGATTTTCCTGTTTTCCGTCCACTTTCATCAGGCCTCCGCATCCGTGACCTCGTATTTCCTTATGAACTTGCGCTTCGCATCTATGCTGATGTGATTCTTGTAGCCAAAATAGTTGCGTCCGTTCTTCTTCACCCATTTCGCATCCATGCCCTTCTGCCGGAGCTTCGACTCGTTCCAGTCTTCCGGAACATCTCCCTCCTTTATCCTGAAGTTCTCCTTGCAGCTGTTCCTCTGTTTCAGAGCGGATACTATCGACGCATCGATGATATGTCCCCGCTTTGCAGCCCCCCCCCTGGCCCTGAGCTTCCCATCGAACCTTGCGAACATCTTCTCGACAAGTCCGGCCTTACCGAGCAACTCGCGGTAGAGCCATATGTCTTCACGTCGGGTAGGCGGTCTCCGAGGGAGAGTCCGAGGAACCTCATGAACGAAATTCTGTCCCTTATCTGGCATTCTATCGAGTCGTCCCCGAGATTGTACAAGAACTACAGTATCAATATGTTGAACATGACGACCGCATCAAAAGGCCTCCTCCCCGCATTGCTCTTCCTGTCATCCTCACGTATCGTCTCAAGCTCCTCGCGGAAGCTTTACCATTCCACCACCTCGTTCAGCTTCGTGAGCGGGGCTCCGGCCTTGTTAAGTTCCTCAAGACGAAACTCGATATCGAAAAATCCTTTGAGCATTCTTTTCTCCATTTTGCAGTTGTTGTTTCTTCAACTGCTTTCAATATAGATCAGGATGATCGTGATTTTAGTCCATGTTCAATCAATCATTAGAGGAACCCTTGGAAGAAACAATCAGAATAACATTTATTCAAGGGATATTTATATGTCAGTAAATAAGATAAAATCCAAGGTTGCTTTGCTGGGGTTGACTTTCTACCCGTATCCAGAAGCTATTCCTGAATCAATAAAAATTTTCAAAGAACATTTGGTGCATTATGGGGAAATTCTTTCAGGAATTGCTGAAGTGGAAAAGCAATATTTTTGTGCCGATGCTGAGGATTGTGAAAAGGCTATAGCTGAAACTGCAAACGGAGAGATTGAGGCATTAGTTTTAGTTGCGGTCTCCTATGCTGCCAGTATGACTTTTGTTCCTTCATTGTTGAAAAGCACATTGCCGTTATTGGTTTGGAACACTCAGATGGATAATTCTTTCGGTCTTGCTTACGATTTTGACGATTTATTACGAAATCATACGGTTCAGGGAACACAGGATATGACTAGTGTTCTTAAAAGGAAAAATAAAATCTTTGCTTTGGAGACAGGTCATTGCCGGGATAATAAATGCCTGGAAAGGATGCAGAAATGGCTGCAGGCTGCCAAAGCTGCGAATTTCGCCAAAAAACTACGCATCGGCTGTATGGGCAGTTTGTGCCGGGATATGGGGGATTTTGACCTGGATGATCAAATGCTGAAACAATGGGGACCGGAAAAATTCAGGATCGACCTCGAAGAGTTTGCGAAATTCGCCAATCAGGCCACCGAAGACGAAATCAAAAAGATCATTGCTGCCGATAAAGCATCTTTTGATCTGAGTCCTGGACTCCGGGAAGAGACTCATCGGCTTTCTGTCCGATATGAAATTGCTTTAAGAAATATAATTTCCAAGGGGGAATTTCAAGCCTTTACGATGAATTTTCTGGAACTCTGCAATAGCCCGGAAATTCGCAGTATACCATTTTTAGGAATAAACAAGCTGATGGGCGAAGGTATAGGTTATGGGGCCGAAGGAGATTTCGTCACTGCTGCTTTCATGGCCCAGATTAATCAGCTGGTCGAAAAATCAACTTTTACTGAGATTTATACGGTTGATTTTGTCAAAGACCGGTTGATGATGAGCCATATGCAGGAATGTAATCCTGCTTTGGCACGTAAAGACCGGAAAGTGAAAATTGTTGAAAAGGAATTCTGGGCTCCGGGAGCAGAAAATTACGCAGGGATGCATTTTTCTCTGGAACCCGGACCAGTGACGTTGGCTTCCCTGACCTGGGAAGAAGTAGGGAAATTCAATATTATTGCCTACCAGTGCGAAATAGTCGACCAGGAACCGTTAGAAAATTTCAATATCCCGCATTGGGTTGTTCGGGTACCGGAGCAGCCGGTCGCTGATTTCTTAAACAATTACAGTTTGGCAGGCGGCCCTCATCACCTGGTAGGGATTCCCGGTCATCATTCTGACTTGCTTAGCAAGCTGGCTTTCTGGCAGAACTTTAATTTTACGGATTTGAATAATGGATAAGACCAAACCAGTTGCTTTTATTGCTATTGATCTGGGTGCAAGTAACGGCCGGATAATAATCGGCAGTTTATGTTCAGGGAAACTTAGCCTGAAAACTGTTCATAGGTTTGAACATGCAATTTGCGAAATTCGCAATAAAAAATGCTGGGACTGGCAATTTATTCAAGATAGTATTTTCCAAGGTCTGAAAATTGCTGCAGGTATTCTCGGGGATCAGCAACCTAAATCAATCGGGTGCACCAGCTGGGCCCAGGACTTTGGCCTGCTGGATAAAAAAGGTAAAATTTGTTATCCTCCGGTTTCCTATCGGGATAATCGGACACAAGGGATGCCGAAAGCATTTAGCGTGATAATAAAGCCAACCGAACTGCATTGCCACAATGGTTCTGCTTTGATGCCCATAACCACCTTATGCCAATTGAAAGCAATGGCTGATGCCGAACAAGAGACTCTGCAAGAGGCTAATGGTCTCTTGCATATTGCTGACCTGGTCAATTGCCTGCTTTGCGGGGCCGTAAAGACCGATTGGACCATGGCAACGGCCTCCCAGATGATTAACGTTAATAATGAAGCCTGGGACGAACAGCTCTTGAGAAAAATGTCTATTCCCAAAAAATTACTTCCGGAATTTATCAAACAACCCGGAGTTATCGGCAGTTTCCAGGCTACCGATAAAGAACTTTTACCTTGGCAGGGAATACCGGTCATTTCCGGAGGTGGTCATGATACGGCAGCAGCGGTTTATGCCATTCAACCTTTGCCTGCAAATGCTGCTTTTGTTTCATTGGGAACCTGGTCCATGCCCGGAATTGAAACCAGAGGGTTTCTCCTGCCTGAAATATCAGAAGCCGAAGAACTGTGTCCGCTGGGGATTCCGGGGGGAGATTGGGCATTGTTTCATCCGGGGACCGGCTTATGGTTAATTCAGGAGTGCCGGAAAGAATGGCAGAAACAAGGAAAAACTTGCGAATATTCCGAATTGGTTAATTTGGCGAGGAATTCGCCCAGTGACTCTTTAATTCCTGTCAATGATCCGCGTTTTTTCGCTCCTAAAAACATGTTAGAAGAAATCAGAAATTGTTGCATTGAACAAAACTTTTATGAACCGAATTCAATCGGAGATTGTGCCAGGATTATCTTCCGCAGCCTGGCTTGTCAGGTCAGTAAATCAGTCAAGTTGTTGGCCGAATCAACCGGTCAGGAACTACAGCATCTCCACGTGCTTTCCGGAGCTGTAAACAATATTTTTCTTTGTCAGGAAATTGCTAATTTTTCAGAAATTCCGGTCATTGCCGGACCGGTCGAAGCAACAGTTGTCGGAAATTTACTGCTGCAGGCGGAAGTTGGACGATTTATCGCCGGAAAACAGGAAAAGCAAGCTGTTTTACAAGCATCATTCAAACTGAAAAAGTATCAACCCAAAGATCCTCATGAATAAAAAAGAAAGATTGAAAAATCTCCAGCAGCTAAGGAATAATTACTCACAGGTTAGGAATGCTTTACCATGGTTTGACTGCTGTATCCGGGAAAAAGATCACGCTGTTTTCAGTCAAGCTGATTTATCTAAAAGTATTTCCACACCACCGGGCATAAGATTGCAAAAAAATCTGACTGGTAAAATTCGGGATTTATATCACGAAAAAGGACCTTTTATTCTTATCGTTAATAATCCTGATATCCTTTTTGAAAAGGCTTTCCTGCCGGTTTTAAAAGAAATCGCCGACCAACATATACCAGTTTCTGTGGTAATGAAAGAATGCTGGTTTGACAAAGTACTTAACGCTGCCAGCAATTTCCAGAAAATCAATTTTATCATCGAATCCGGGGAACAGAAGCTGATTTACCACATTGAAATTATTGAAAAAATGTTGGCCAATAAAAAAAATATATTCTTAAGTTCATTTAACTTCTGTAATTGGCTGGGGATTGAAAAATTCTGCCACAAAGGACTCGGGAAACAATTACTTTTCGGATCACATTTTCCCCGATTTTCACCTGATTTCTCCATGGCACAGATAATTATGGGGGAATTATCATGGAAGCAGAAATGTGATGTGGCAGGAAACAATCTCCGTCGTTTGTTCGGGCTGGATGAGCAAAAAGCAATGGAGCAGTCTTTTTCTCCAACCCAACCTTTTATCATTGACAGTCATGCTCATTTTGTCAAATCAAGGGAACTAGGGATTCTGCCTTTTCCCACCCCGGATACACGTTTTACTCCCAGGGATTGGCTGGGGTTTTTAGATCATATAGCAGTAGATAAGATAATTTTTACTCCTATGGCGTCGCTTTATAATGCTGATATTACTTCTCTCAGCCAATTCCAGCGTTTTGCTAAAAACGGGAATGGCCGTTTGTTTTATTATGAGACTTTTCACCCAGGAAAGAAAGAATCTCACCTGGAAAGAATAAAAAAAAGTCTGTGTAATCCTTATTGCGCCGGCATCAAAATTCATCCTTCCTTCCATGAGACCAAAGCTAATCATCAATCCTTTAAACCGATTTATGATTTAGCAAAAAACTTGGAAAAACCAATTCTTGCCCATAGTTGGGAGAATAGTTCCCATAATCCGGTACAGAAATTTTCCCTGCCAACTTTGTTTAAAGATTATGTTTTTAGACTGGGAAAAGTCCCATTTATTTTCGGGCATGCCGGGGGCCGCCCATCAACAATCGACGATATTACCGCGATTTGCAATGAATTACCAAATGCAATGGTTGATATTGCAGGAGACTACTTTGATAATGGTCTCTTGGAGGAATTAATTTCCCGCATAGGTCCGGAAAAAATTCTCTTCGGCACCGATGTCGACTGGTTTGATCCACGTTGCCACATAGGCATGGCCCTAGGCTCAAAGCTGGACAACTTGACACTGGAAAAAATATTTTCCGGCAATGCTATTAAGACTTTTCGGTTTGTTTAAATTCATGACGTAAATTGTCAAAAACACTCAAAAAATACTCATATCATTTCTTTATTGCTTGACTTTTGCTTAAAATCGGGATATGATTGACCGAATAAGTCATGATTAAGCTTAAAAAAGGTTAAAAAATGAATAAAAGACAAGATAAACTGTTGGAAATATTAAAGATGCGGTGTTCGGTGGATGTTGTTACATTGGTCGAAGAACTGGGGGCTTCAGAATCAACCATTCGGCGTGATCTATGCCAACTCGAAGACCAAAATCTTTTGTCACGCACTTTTGGCGGTGCTAAACTGAGGCCGATTCCCTCTTTGGTTGCGCAGAATTTTCAGGATAAAATGCAGCAGATGAGCGCGGAAAAAGAAAGGATTGCGTTGAAAGCAATTGAGTTAGTTAAACCTGGAATGACTTTGGCACTGGACAGCGGGAGCACGGTTTGGCGGGTCGCAGCCGCACTGCGTAGTAAAGTACCTTTGACTATCATCACCTGTACGCTCTCTGTGGTGGAAGAACTAGGAACAGAGCCTGACATCAGCATTGTCTTTACCGGGGGTAAATTCCGAATAGGAAATCTGGATTTTATCGGGGCTAATACGGTCGCGACTTTTTCTCGTTTTCACGCTGATTTGGCATTTATCGGCATTGATTCTTTCCTTCCGGGCAAAGGGGCTTTCAGTGTGGATAGTGACAGTGCTGAAATCGGCCAGGCTTTGGCAAATAATTCAGACAAATGTGCCGTGGTTGCTGACCATTCCAAGTTTAATGCCAAGGGGTGCTTTCAAATAATCCGAAATACGGAAATAGATTATTTGATCACTGATAATGGATTAGAATTAGAAGTCAGGGAAAAAGTCACTTCCGAGCCTTATGAACTCATTCTAGCGTAATCTACTGGAGTAACATATCGTTTGCATCTGGTAACTTTAGCCCTTCTTTAATATACCGTTTAACGCCTCGATAGGAAACTCCGTCCCTAAATAACCAGGGATCATCTGTCTCCTCTTGCCATTGGTCAACAGTTTGGCGCATTTGGCAAAGTATATTCCGGTATTCAGGTTGTTCTGCTAAGTTGTTGACCTCATCGGGATCTGTTTCAATGTCATACAGCTCCTCTAAAGGCCTTCTGACATAGTTGGTTATAGGTCTTTTCCCGATTTTTCCATTTTTGAGTCGGATGGCCTCCCAAGTCGGAGAAGCATAAAGATCCGCAGCAAAAGGAAAGTCCAGTTTCCATAAAACATTTTTGCTGTATTTATATTTTCTAGTCCTCAACATCCTGATCGGGTAACAATTGGTAATTTCATGGAAAGTGTGGGAACCGAAGATGTGATCCCAGTCTGTAAGTTCTGCTGTTTTTTCGGCTATCGGCAGAAGAGAACGTCCACGGCATCCACTAAGCTGATTTTTTATCCCTGCCCAGTCCATAAAGGTTGGCAGGACATCAACAGCACTGATCATATTCTGGTTCCTGATTCCGGATTTCCTTCCCGGTACTTTCATAATAAAAGGCAAATGAATCCCCGCATCATACATCGTGGTTTTGGAATTGATAAAAGGAATTCCGTTATCACTGAGGAAGATAATGAGAGTTTCTTCAGTTTTTTTTGCCTGGTGCAGTTGCTCCAAGACCATGCCCACTCCCTGGTCAAGGCGATTGACGGCCTGGTAATACTCCGCCAATTCAAGCCTGGTCTCAGGCAAATCAGGCAGGATAGACGGAATAGGTAACTGGTAAGGTTCAAATTCATTCCGGATGATGCCAGGATGATCCTGATTGAAAAAACCTTTACGGGTATTGTCGCGATGCGGATCGCCAAAACCAATTGTCAAGAAAAAAGGCCGATCCTGAGAATCGCGGAACAATTCACCGGCCTTTTTACTAATGGCCTGCACATCGCGGTTCCCGTTAAAGCCTTCGGCAAATTCGTATTCCCAAGGATAGACTGCTTGAGGACCGACATGTTTTTTCCCGACCAGAGCTGTAAAGTAACCATTTTCCCGAAAAATGGCGGGGGCGGTTTTGATATCCTCAAAGGTCGTAAAATGATGATACCCGTGGCAATGACCATAATGGCCGGTCTCATGATTATGCCGCCCGGTAAACATCACAGAACGACTGGCACTGCAAGTGGCAGTTGTACAGAAATATTCAGCAAAGACGATTCCTGCAGCGGCAAGTCGGTCGATATTCGGTGTTTTTGCTGCCCGATTACCGTAACAGCCCAGCTCCATTCCCAGATCATCTGCAATTAGAAAGAGGATATTTTTCATTAATTTAAAGTAATTTGTTTTGGCATTTTATCGATAAAGGACGAAAGATTATTCAGCAAACGTGAGCACTCCTTTTTAGTAATAACCTATTTCCTATTGGGCACCGGTAAGGTGTCTTGCTTCAGCAACTTTCATCAAAGCAATGCTGTAACCTGCTGTTCGATAGTCAAGTTTATGTTCATCGGCAAATTTTAGCAGTTTCACGGTATTTTGCTTCATTCGTTGTTGGAGTTTTGTCAGAACCACATCTTCTTCCCAATATTCTCCCTGTCTGTTCTGCAGCCATTCATAATAGGAAACAGTCACCCCGCCGGCATTGGCAAGTATATCCGGAAGTATTTTTATCCCCCGCTCCCTCAAAATATTATCCGCACCGGAAGTAATAGGACCATTAGCTCCCTCGACAATATTGGCGGCCTGGATTTTTTCTACATTTTCAAGGTTAATGACTGATTCCCTGGCACAAGGCAGCAGTAGATCACAGGTGTGACAAAGCACTGCTTCGGCAGGTGTATTGGCTGATACAGATCCGGGTTCAAGAATTATTTTTGCGATATTCAGGCCTTTTTCATCAAAGATTCCTCCCTTTCCGCCAAAAACGTAAGGATCGCTCAGGCCAATAACTTTTGCCCCCAAATGGTAAGCTTGTAAAGCAGCATAGGAACCGACATTACCGAAACCCTGGACAATAACAGTTTTGCCTTTTAGCCCCCCCAAAAATTCTTCTGCAGAATAAACTGTGCCGAAACCAGTAGCCTGCATGCGTCCTCTGGAACCTCCGTATCCAACGGGTTTACCGGTGACTATTCCCGGAAAAATCCGGCCATTATTCATATCTTCATATCTTTTTCTCATCCAAGCCATTATCTGTTGGTTAGTTCCTATATCCGGAGCGGGAATATCATGTTCCGGTCCTAGAAGATCAGCAAATGCACGCATATAAGCTTTACTGATTCTTTCCAGTTCACTATTACTGAACTGGTGTGGATCAAGAACGCCTCCTCCTTTTGCCCCGCCAAACGGAATCTCTGCAAGGGCACATTTCCATGTCATCGTTGATGCCAAGGCTTTGGTATGTTCCAGATCTGCTTCGACATCGAAACGTATTCCTCCCTTGTAAGGACCCAAGTCGTTGTTATGCTGTACACGTGACAACATGATCAATCGGGTTGAACCGTCGTCCATAAGAATACTCACTTTATTTTCAACACAACGGTCCGGAGTTATCAGTCTTTCCTTGATATTCTGATTGGGAAACTTTGCTTCCAATTTCAAAAAGGAAAATCCCTTTTCCAGAAAATAATTAACATCTTCCAAGAAGCTGCCTTCTTTTTTTGAGTTCTTCATTGCTATTAATCCTTATCTAAATTAAAAATAAATAATCATGATGAATTTGGTCTCTGATTTTATTATAATTCAGCTTACGACTATTTCAATAGCTAAATAATAAAGTAAATGATTGATACGTTCAATTATTCTTTTATTATTTCCTTAAACGCAGTAATAAACCTAAAATAATTGTTTATTTTGCTTGAAATAGTCATTTTTTTTGTTATTATAATCTTATTGACAGATAAAGAACAGTTCCGTAATTTCAGGAGAATCAGATGTTCCTGCATGGAAAGGGAAAAATTCTAACGGCAGTTTTCTTGCTGTTGCTTCTGGCGGCTTTGTCGCTGACTGCCGGGAAAATCGATGAAGTTGGCGATGCGACCATTATCCAATTAATAGTCTGGCGACTGCCTGACCCGACCAATCCAGAAACATCTAATCGTGCCGATTGTGCTGTTATCAATGAATTCATTAGGCTTTTCCCGAAAATATTTGCTGAAAAGTATCGTGAAAAGTATAAAGATGACCCGGAAAAGTATGGTAGGTATAGTTGGGACAATGTTAAAATCCAGTTACGGACATTTTCCGGAATCCAGATTGAAGGGATGGGGATGGATTCAGGACCGTTAATGGCCATTGCGGGGGGGGTAGCTCCAGATATCCTTTATGTTAATTTTCGTCAATCTGATACTTATATTCAGAATGGTTTTCTCTATCCTTTAGATAAAAAAGAAGACAATTATATATCGGGAATGACTGAGGAAGAAAAAGCTTTCCAATTCCATCCCAAGACCTTACCGGTCATTAAACGGAAAGGGCCTAAAGGAGAAGTGCATATCTGGGCCAAGCCTACCGGCGGAATTATGGGGAAAGTTATTCTCTATCGTAAGGATTTGTTAAATTCCGTCGGAGTTCCCTTCCCGAAAAATGACTGGACTTGGCAAGATCTTTATGCCGCTTGCCGCAAGCTTACGAACCCGGAAGAAGGAACTTACGGTATTTTGTTTACCGGAGGAATGAATGAGTCCAGCAACTGGATCAATTACCTTTGGTCAGCCGGTGGTGAAGTCATTCACTATAATAAAAAAACTGATAAATGGCAGGCAGTTTTTGATTCTGAAGCAGCAGTTGAAGCCATTGATTTTTATACCCGTCTTTCAGCTGAACCATGGAAAGATTCAAAAGGGATCATCCGTTATGGTTATGCCGTAAAAGATCCTTCCGACTGGCAAAAATGGAATTTAGGTAAAATTGGTTTTTTTGCCTCCTACATTGATGAAAAGCTTTTTCAAACCATCAATCCTGATGTTCTCGGCATGGTACCGTTCCCCATCGGACCCGGTGGTCATCGAGCCGCTGAACTCAATTCAAAAATGCAGGGAATCTTTGCCGGGATCAAAGATCCGGCGATCCGTGATGCGGCCTGGGAATACTTGAAATTTGTCGACAGTAAAGATGCAGTCGAAATCAGGACCAGGATTATGGTGGAGGGAGGCTTGGGCAGGTTTGTCAATCCTAAATACCTGCGGATGTTTGGTTATGATGATATTATCCGCTTGGCCCCGACAGGTTGGGAGGAAACTTTTAACATTGCCATTGCCAGCGGTAAACCGGAACCTTACGGACGCAACTGTCAGATGGTTTACAGTTTTATTACAAAACCCATCCAGAAAGCGGAAAGGATGGAAAAAGACGGGGAATTATCTGCGGAACCGGAGAAAAGACGGAATCAATTAAAAGCTCTTTTGGTTAATGCTGTTGATATTGCCAATGAAAAAATGATCGGGAATGTTCCTCCGGAAGAAATGAAGGTTAGACGGATTGTTGCCTGGGTGGTGCTGGTACTGATTTTCGGTACTTTTGCTTTGATCTTCCAGAAAATAATAAAAACTTTCACTCCTAAAGATTACAGTGTGCAAAAAAAGAAGAACGGCTGGCAATTCCAAAAATATATTTGGGCTTACCTAATATTAATTCCAGCCGTCGCTTCAGTATTGCTGTGGCAGTATATTCCCTTGGCTTTGGGATCGAAGATGGCTTTTCAGGATTACCAGTTACTGGAAAATTCCACTTGGAGCGGAGTTGATAACTTTGCCAATGTGCTTTGGGATGGTGAATGGTGGAGTGCGGTCTGGAATTCCTGCTGTTACAGTTTCCTAGTCGTTACTCTGACCTTTCTACCTCCAGTGATTCTGGCAATTTTGCTCGATGAAATACCGAAAGGGAAAATTATCTATAGAGTTCTTTTTTATCTCCCGGCAATTATTACCGGCTTGGTGGTAATTTATCTCTGGAAATCATTTTACGATCAAACTGAATACGGGGTACTTAATTCGATCGTGCTGAAAATCCCGGCGATCGGCTATATTTTGCTGGGGCTCGGGCTCTTTATACTGCTGTTTTTCTTTGCCAAAAGACTCTATTCACATCAATCTTACTGGGTTGGGTCTTGTTTTCTGCTGGTCGGAATTGCCTTGTTCCTTTTCTCCTATTCTTTTGCCCATAATATTTTCAAGTCATTGCCGGACAGTACCGCCTGGTACCATTATCCCTTTGCGGTTCTTTGGCAGCCTTATGAATGGCTGCAGAATCCCAAAACTGCAATGCTTTGTTGCGTGATTCCTATGGTTTGGGCGGGAATGGGACCGGGATGTTTGATTTATTTGGCTGCATTAAAAGGGATTTCCCCGGATTTTTACGAAGCTGCTGATATCGACGGAGCTAATTTTATTGATAAAATACTTTTTATCGTTGTCCCTATCTTGAAACCTCTGCTAATTATTCAATTTGTCGGGGTCTTTATCAATTCCTGGCGGAATTCTGCTTTAATCCTGGCGATGACCGGGGGAAGCTATGGTACTGAAGTTGCCGGTTTGAAAATATTTTTCGATGCATATACTCATTTAAAGTTCGGGCCGGCAGCTGCGATGGCTTGGATTCTCGGTTTTATGCTGATTGGCTTCACAATGCACCAGCTAAGAATCTTGTCGCGACTTGAATTTAAAACAACCGGCAACAAGGAATAAATCATGCCGATGGTCTCAAAAATAGGAAGAAAATCCTGGAAAGTCAGGTTTTTTTTCGGATGGATTTATATTCTTCTTACCCTTGGTGCTGTAACAATGGTATATCCCTTCCTCTTGATGATTTCCGGCAGTACTAAGAGTGCTGTAGATATAAAATATTTTGATGCGGTTCCGCATTTTCTTGTTGATGAATTATGGTTATATCACAAACACATGGAAGGGTTGTTTAATGAGGAAATTGATCAGCTAAATTATGCTTATGGTGAAGATTTGACGGTTTTTGAAAAAACCATTCCCCCGATAAAAATTAATCCGGCAATAGTGACGGAAATGGAAACTTTCTTTAAGGATCACTATTACTCTCCTTTTACCTACGGCAATGGATATTTAGAAACACCGATCTCCAAGACCATGCCCAATAACCTACGAGCATTTAAGGAATTTCTGCAGAAAAAATACGGTGATGACATCAATACGGTTAACGAAATACTCGGCACCGAATATTTAAGCTGGAACAGCGTTTTTATCGGAGTCAAACATTTTATTGTTCGACGGGATAAAACTTTTGAAACTGTCTTCAATAAAAATCTCAATGAATTTAAGGGAACTCTGCCATTAGGAACACGTTACTATTATTCCCCGGAAGGTTTTTATAAAAAAGCTTATCTGATGGTGGTATATGGAAAAGACATAACCGATTACAATAAATCCCACGGTACAGATTATCCGGATTATAACTCGATTCATCTTAGTAGACGCTATCCTGAAAATAAAGGTCTTAAGGAACAACAGGATTGGGAAGAGTTTGTCCGCAATACAATTGGACTTCAATACCTGCAAGTCGACAACTCGGCTTTGCCTGCTTACCGGGAATATTTAAAAGCAAAACAATTGACTATTCAGAATCTTAATAAAAATTATAATACCAATTACCGGAGTTTTGCAGAGATTCCTTTAATGGAGAATAATATTTCTCAATGTATGGCGGGCAGTGACTGGAGCCTATTTATTGAAGGGTGGAAACCCCCTGATGATAATAAGATTTATAAAGCACCCATCAAGGCACTGGAAATCACTTGTGCAGATTTTTCCTTTCAGGATTTCCTGACGATAAAATACCGCAGTATCGAAGCAGTCAATACAAAATTAAGCACTGATTATAAATCTTTCGCGGATGTACTGCTTCCTCAAAAACATTTGCATTATACCTATTTTCAAAAGCATAAAAATAATATCCGCTGGGAATTCATTACCAGAAATTACATTACTGTAGCAGATTATATGTTGTTTCACGGCAGAGGAATTCTAAATACAGTTATTTATTGTTCCTTGGCAATCCTGGCTGCTTTGATTGTCAATCCGTTAGCAGCCTATGCTATGAGCAGGTACCAATTACCCTCGTCTTATAAGATTTTGCTTTTCCTTTTATGTACAATGGCATTCCCTCCGATGATCACTGCTATCCCCAGTTTTCTTATGCTGCGTCATTTCAATCTGTTAAATACTTTTTACGCACTGGTTCTCCCCGGACTGGCAAATGGGTATGCTATCTTTCTGCTTAAAGGTTTTTTTGATTCACAACCGAGAGAACTTTACGAAAGCGCACAGATCGACGGAGCGTCGGAATGGGTTATTTTCTGGCAAATTACTATGAGTTTGTCAAAACCGATACTGGCAGTGATTGCTCTTCACGCGTTTACCATGGCCTATTCTGATTTTATGTTTGCCTTTATTGTCTGTCAGGATTCCGAGATGTGGACCATGATGGTATGGCTATACCAATTACAACAAAAAAGCGGGCAGGCAGTGACCTATGCATCGCTTATAATCGCAGCAATTCCAACCCTGATAATCTTTCTATTCTGCCAGAATATTATCATGCGGGGAATTGTTGTGCCATCTGAAAAGTGATGATCTCAAGGGAAGATAATGAGCAAAAATAACTTTAATTTTTTATTAGTAGGAACTGGAAATATCGCCCGGACTTATGCCGGTGCGGTAAATAATTTACCGCATATAAGCGTGGTAGGTGTTGTATCCCGGTCAGCTGAAAGAGCAGAATGTTTTATCAAGGATAACAGGTTAAATAATGCCAGCCCGGCAGAATCCATTTCAACTTTCACCGAAGATTTTGATGCCGTGATCCTGGCAACACCGAACGGAATGCACCATCAACCCGCAATTGAAGCAGCCAAGATGGGAAAACATGTCTTCACAGAAAAGGTACTGGATATTGATCGTGAAAAAATTACAGCGATGCTGGATGAATGCCAAAAACACCAAGTAAAATTGGGAGTTGCTTTTCAACGTCGTTTAAGTCCGGACAACATCACTTTGAAAAACATGATCGACAAGGGAAAACTTGGCAAGATTTTTGCCGTGGATCTGAGAGTTAAATTATATCGTGGACAGGATTATTACGATTCTGCAGCATACCGCGGAAGCAAAAATATTGACGGTGGTGGCTGCTTTATCCAGCAGGCCATCCACAATATCGATATTCTTTGCCATTTTTTCGGTTTACCCGAAAAAACAATAAGTGCTTACGGGACTTTTACCCATCAGATGGAAGCTGAAGACCACGGCGCCGCCTTGTTGGTATATCCCGACGGTAAAATCGCCAGTATCGTCGCTTCTACAGCCTGCAAACCCGGCTTTCTGAACAGAATGGAGATCCATAGCGATAAAGGATCAATAATCCTGGAAAATGACCAGATAGTCCATTGGACTATCGATGGATCAGTCAACCCTGCCCAAAAAGTTAAAAATATTCATACCGGCGGTTCCATGGCGGTCGAAGATACCAGTGCTCATGAGCAGTTACTGGAGGATTTTGTTTCAGCAGTTAAGGACGACCGAGAGCCTTTGGTCTCCGGTAAGTCAGCCAGTATGGCAACAGAACTGATCTTCCGGATTTATGAAGGAAAAATCAATTAATTTTTTTTGTGATCTTAAATGACTGAGACGGTCATTAATATGTTTTTTTCTTGAAATTTAAGTTCAATTAAAGCAGAAAATAAAAAACAGGAGTGCTGAATGATGAAAAAGAAAATCAAATGGGGAATTATCGGCACAGGCAAAATCGCCAATCGCTTTGCGGATGCATTATCCAATCTGGAAGACGCTGGAATGGCCGCAGTTGCCAGCCGTTCTATGGACACAGGAAAAGCCTTTGCAGCAAAATACGGCATTGCAACAGTTCATGTCGGTTATGAGAACTTGGTCGCTGATCCGGAAATTGATGTTGTCTTTATCGGCACGCCGCATATTTTCCATCTGCGGGATGCCCTGATGTGTTTCCAGGCCGGAAAACATGTATTATGCGAAAAGCCCTTGACTTTGAATGCTGAACAAGCTGAAAAAATGATTGCTGCAGCCCGGGAGAAAAAAGTATTCCTGATGGAGGCAATGTGGACCCGGTTTTTCCCGATTCACGTCAAAATCCGGGAATTATTGGTAAAACAGGCGCTTGGCAAGCTGAGAATGCTGCAGGTCAATTTCTGCTATTGCGCCCCAGATGATCTTGAAAACCGCTTTTTCAACCATGAGTTGGGAGGAGGAGTACTGATGGATGCCGGTTCTTATGGAATTTCCTTTGCCACTTCTCTTTTCGGTCCACCGGCAGAAACAACTGCTATTGCCGATTTCGGTCCGACCGGAGTGGATTTTCAATCTTCATGTCTCTTGAGACATAAAAATGGTGAAATTTCCACTATCGCAACTTCCATGATCTCTCCGGATGTCAAAAATGCGACTATCGTCGGAGAAAAAGGTCGCATCGACATCGATTCAGCCTGGTATAAACCGACCGGAATGACTGTCAGCATTGACTGTTCAGAACCCCAGCGTTTTGATTTCCCTTTACCGGAAGGTTATAACGGTTATGAGTATGAAGCCGAAGAAGTCATGAACTGTATCCGAGCAGGAAAAACTGAATCCGCCATCATGCCCTTGGATGAGACTTTATCCATTATGCGCACCCTGGATAAAGCCCGTTCCCAAATCGGGCTGGAATATCCCGGAGAAGCAAGTGAAAAATATCGGGCCTCCGCTTAAACGCGGGCAAGTAACCAAGGAGAGTTTTCAACTCTAAAAACACGTTAGTTATTTTTTTGATGATGAACAGTCGTCAAAGATTTGCAGATACTATGCAGCACCAAGAGCCTGGCCGGGTGCCTATTGATTTCGGGGCCACCTCTTTGACCGGGATGAGACCGGGGTCTCAGGAAAAACTAAAAAAATGCTTGGGGTTTTCAGGCCCGGCAGAGGCTGAATCTAACGGTATTGATTTACGGATTCTGGAATGGGCAGGAACAGACTTCAGAGCTGTTGGTGAGATCTTGGACCTGCCCCGTTGCCACACCGGTAAAGTTTCAGAGACAGCCGAAATAGATTGCTGGGGCGTACGGCGTGATTTTATTGACGGAGACTGGCAGATAACTGAAAGCCCTTTAATAGGGAGTTTCCGTCGAGGATCTAAAATCTTTCAGTTGGCCCCAAGCAATTGTTGATGAAAAAATACTTCTCTCCTGGGAAGAGCAGGCTAAACATTTGAAAGGAGAAGATAAGTATGTGCTGGTAGCTGAACATCCGGTTTACGGTATATTGGAACTCGGTTGCTGGATGTGTGGATACGATGATTTTCTTCTCAAATGTGCTATGAACCCGGATTTTGTCAAATTGTTTTTTCAGAAGGTCTGAAAAATACAATCAGCAGTAATAGAACAATATTATTCTATTTTAGGGCCATATATTGACCTTACTACCGGTGGTGATGATTTCGGAACTCAAAACGGCCCTTTGATATCACCGACCATGTTTAAAGAGCTGGTTTCCCCTTATTTTTCCGCCAGGATTAATCTCACCAAACAACTTGGCCAGTGTCATTACTGGCATCATAGCTTATGTAATCCGCTCTTCAAATCTCTTTAATGGTTTTTAAAACATTAAGGTAATACATTAAGGAGAGGGGCGTTTTCCGCCTCAAACACTTTCTTAGACTGTCACACTTTCAAGGGGGTACTTTCTTAAAGTGTCACACTTTTTCATGCCCATTTACTTAAACTGTCACACCTGACGTGTTTTAGAACTGCAATGGGCGTGGGACGGAAAAAAGGCCCAGCCTCATTATTTTCTTAAAGTGTCACACTTTTTGAGGCGAAATTATCTTCTCTCAGAATTTCCAGGGGATTTAAGATTTCCGGATTGCTTCTGCAAGATGGAACAAGAAGCGTTTTTCAGCGGTCTGGGTCGGGCTTATGTTTTCAAGGGCATAATTCTTCTCCTCGGCGCAGAGGATGTCAAATCTACCCTTTCCCAGAAGCGCCTTCGCCTTCCTGAAGCAATTTCTGTTCCTATGGAGATTTACAAAGCTTGAGTTAAGGCATGCCACTTCATAATCATCGAGCTGGGGAAGCTGTCTTGTCCTTTCGAAAAAATCCCTTTCCGTCCTTCCGCTGACAATCCAAGCCTTATAGAAGGATTTGTTCCTTTCCATGATGCATTCCTTTTCAACCCAGGACAGGAGATATCCTCTTTTATTCATCTTTATCCGCAATTTCCCAAAAAGGACTTCGATGCCGTCCAACTGAGACAAGATACTGTTCTTGTTCTGCGTAAACAGTTTTTTCTGCAAGGAGACATATTCCGGGGGATTGCAGCCGGACTGTTCAAGCAATTTAGCACAGGATATGATAAAGGGATTCTTTTCGGTCCGCTTCACAGATCTTGACGGTAGATAAGTGTAGACTGCCCGTGCCAGATTGGATCTTATACTGTTGAGCACATCAAGCCGGATGTGCATTTGTCTTTCGATAACAAGAATGAGATTGTGGAAGTCGGGATTTATTGAGACATCGCGAAGCCAGTTTGAATTCTGTTTCCTTTCAAGACCTATCGTACCGAGTATCGTGAAAAACCTCTCGGTCCCGTCAGGGAATGTTATCTTGTGCCAGGTCTCCCTCAAATCATTGATGAGTCTCTTGATGTCCTTGACGGAACTCCCATTATGCCTTCCGGAATACAGCAGCGCCAGCTCGTTGAGCGAAAAGGGAACAGGTTCCCTTATGTCCAACGTTTTCCTCCTCATCAGGTACAATATACAGAAAAGAAGCCTTCCCTGCCGTATGTCCAATGCCGGATACTGCCTGGCCGATGGATCGAAGGGATTGCTGACGCCGATTTCCCATATCTTGTCATTGAGATGGACTTTTCTCGGGCCAGTCTGGGGAACGGCGGCAAATAATGGAGCAGTCAGGAAATCCCGGGGGACAAGCGCTGTTTTTTTCTCAGAAGACATCCATTTATTCGGTGCCGTCATTACTGACAATCGGTCTTACACGGTACCTGTTCAATAAATCAACTATTTCCTTTCGGTCATACAGCACTGATTTCCCGATTTTGACAGGATTTACGAGACCCCGCTTCCGCCATTCAATGACAATGTTCTTGTTTATGTCAAACAGGGACTTTATATGGCTTTGCCTGATGAAATACGGTTCGACTTTGATATCCTTTGGAATTTCCGTCTTCATTTTATCCTTCCCTCCAGTTTTCTCTCAAGCTCCGATCCAGTCATCAGAAGACCGGTCTTCTTGAGTTTCTTTATCAGCATGGATACAATCAGATGCTTCTTCCTTGGGTTAATCCTGATTATTTCTATGAATCTCCTTTCATCTTTTGTCAAAACATGCCTCCCTTCGGGTTTGTGTTGCACTTGTGCAACCAATCAAAAAAGTGCCCCTTGTTGGTGATTGCAAAACATAGGGACTTCTCCACAAACGGCTGAAGCTTCATTCCGCACAACTTGGCCTCTGCTTTCACACTGGCATGAATCTTCCTGCGGATGATTACGCGCGTAACGTTGCTTGTTTTCTGTTTTGGCATAAAATCTCCATTTTATTATCATAAATGTTATTATATTATTATTAATGCGACTTGTCAAAGAATAATATTGCACTAATCTTACAATAAATTTGCAATTTTATGTTTTTTACGATATAATTTCAGAATATGAAAATAAATGAAGAAATTTTCCAGGCGTTGAGAAAAGCCGTCTTTGAAGCTGGCTCACAGTCCTCATTCGCTGATATATCAAAGGTCAGCAAGCAGAACATCCATCGCTATCTCAAGAGGAAAGTCAATTGCATTGATGATGACAAATGGGAGAATCTTGAACCGCTGCTTAAGCCTCATATGCCCAGGAAGGAAATAAATCTGGAAGACTTGAAGCCGGATGAGCGCATCCTCCTTGAAAAATACCGCGAACTGAACAATTTACAGAAGAAACAGCTCCTTGAAAAGGCTATGGAGGACGAGATCGTCAGCCGGATTCCGCATTTTAAGAGCGCGGCTGGAGAATAATTGGAACAGGGGAATATTTTAATCATGAGCAGAAAACTGAATCCAGTACAGTGGACAATGGAATTAAGAAATGCTTTAGCTTCATCAAGAGTCCGCCTTAAGACAAACAAGAAGATTGCCCGGACGCTGGGGCTAAACGAAAACCTGATTTGCAGATATCTCAGGAAAAACGAAGGATGGATTGAAGAGAAGACCTTTTGGAAATTATGCCAACTTGAGGAATTCAAGGACTTGAAATATATTGCCTCAAATCCCTTGAAGCTCAAAGGCGATGAACAGCTTCTTCTGGATGTTTTCCGGGAACTTCCCGAAAATATCCAAAAGGAGCTTTTGCTTGAGTTGTCTAAATTTTCAAGGTATGCAAAAGACAAAAGTTCGAATGTGGCAGAATTGTGTCATTTTTTGAAACCTAAAAAGGAACAATGAGGCTGAAAAAGACACATCAGTTCAATGTAAATATCGGAGTTGCATGCGCGTAACACGTTGTAGGGCTGGATGATGCGGTTACAAGTAAACTCGAATCCCACCCTCTCCGCCACACTGCGCTCCTCGCAGACTCGGCAGCTACGTGTGGCAGGCCAGCAGACTTAAGAAGGATGTCCGCCGAAGTTCTTACGAAAGGAGGACGTTCCCAATATGGAGGAACGACAATCCACTTTTATTCCAGTACCTACGCCAACCGCCCCCCAGTTGATTATAAGAACTTCGCAAATCTGTCTTCATATGATAAATTTATACTTATTCTTCAAACCTTGTTTTAGGAAGAAAACAGAGGCGGGCTTGGATGCGTATTGCCTATAATGCAATTCTTTTGGGGAATTACTTTTCAGGAGTTGAAGTAACAATCTCCTCTCTGGCCGTCATGCTGGCACGGGAGCTGGGAAATGATTTTCATATCTTCCTCAACAACCACTCCAGAGAACGTTACTCATTTCCAAACGCTTCCTGTCATTATGCCGGACTTCCCCGCAACAGCCGCATCTCAAGAATAGCGTGGGAGCATTTCCTGCTGCCTGGGCAGGTTAAGAAGCATGGGTGCGATCTTCTGCATTGTCCCGGCTATATCGCTCCATACAAGGTCAATTGTCCGACTGTGGTCACCGTACATGACGCAATAACTCTCCTTCGTCCTGAGCTTTGCAAATTTTCAAACCGTCTGTATTATCGGACTTTGATGGGGAGGAGCGTCAGGCAGGCGGCACAGGTCATTGTTCCTTCAGGCGTTGTAAAAGATCAATTGGTCAAGTTATTCGGAATCAGTCCGGAAAAAATAAATGTAATTCCATTTTCTCCTGCTTTAGTATTCAAAAAAATCGATGATACAGATCTTCTGGCACAGGTCAGGATAAAATATGGCTTGCCGGAGAAATTTGTACTGTCAGTTTGCAACCATGAACCTAAAAAGAATATTGCCGGTGTAATCCGGGCATTTGCCGCATTTAAAGATAAGGTGAAGGATTATAAGCTGGTACTGGCCGGAAGGGACGCCTGGGGAACCGGGGAGACGGTTGATATCATCAGGCAGCTCGATCTTACAGGAGATATTATCAGGCCCGGATATATACCGCTTGCTGTCCTGCCTGCCGTCTATTCGCTCTCGGACATGTTTCTGTTCCCTTCGCTAGATGAAGGATTCGGAATACCGGTGCTAGAAGCTATGAGGTGCGGAACACCGGTGGTCTGCTCCGATCGTGGAGCTCTGCCTGAGACAACTAGGGGCGCCGCAGTCTGTGTTCCACCGACTGATATCAAAGGCATCGCGGAAGCACTTGCGAATTTCGCAGGAAACTCCGGAATGCGCAGGGATTTCATAGAAAAAGGCTTTAAAAGGACCGCTGAACTTAGCTGGGAGAAAACCACCAAGGCAACGCTTGAAGTCTACAGAAAGGCCGTAGAATAAATGGATGGTTGGATTAATGGATGAATGGATGGGACAACAATGAGAATATTCTATATACTCGACAAATTTCCAAGCTTGTCCGAGAATTTCATTCTCCGGGAAATCCTCGCCCTGAAAAAACTCGGGATCAATATCCGGATCTGTGCCTTGAAGAAACCTGCTGGAGAAGCAGTGAATCCGGATGCCCTGCCCCTGCTAAAAGATGTAATCTATGTGAATGACCTGCCATTTAAACAGAAATTTTTCGCAGTGATGGGCAATATTATCAGTCATCCTGCGTATTGTGTGTCATTAGGATTGTCGTTGTTCCGTGACATGCCTCTCTCATTTCGTTTCATGTGTCAGCGTCTGCGCGGGGCGATCCATGCGATGGCAATTGCGGATTTCGCAGATGAGAAGCCGGATCATGTTCATGCTCATTTCGCCTATGTGCCCGCGGATGCAGCCAGGTTTCTTGCCGGACTTTACGGCTGCAAGTGGAGCGTTTCGGCGCATGCCTGGGATATTTTCACCCAGTCCAAGGAGATACTAGTTCGGAGGACCCATGGCGCCGATAAGATATTTGTCTGCTCCAAGCACGGAGAGAAGTTGCTGGAAGATTTGCCCGGCCAGCATCAGCAGGATAGGATAGTTTTGATGTATCATGGCGTCAATGCTGTAGAATTCGAGGGAAAGGATCAGTCAGGCCATATTATTGCCGTAGGCCGGCTGGAAGAGAAGAAGGGATTTGAGATCCTGTTGCAGGCATGCAAGATACTCTCAGGACAAAATATCAGGCCCCGCTGCATAATTGTCGGAGAAGGACCGCAGAGAGAAATGCTGGAGACGGAAATCAGGAAGCTTGGACTGAAAAACGTTGAGCTTATGGGCAGTCTGGACTTTGACAAGGTTAAAATGCTGATGGCGGAATCGTCTATGCTGGTACACCCGGGAAGGATAGCTCAGAATGGTGATTGTGATGGAATACCTAATGTAATACTGGAGGCGATGGCGCTGTCGAAACCGGTCATCGCCACTTCTGTCGGCGGCATTGCGGAACTGATTGAGGATGGAGTCAACGGTTTTTTAATCAAGCCTGATGATCCGGAACAGCTGGCTGATTCGATCAAGACATTGCTGAATGATAAGGCCCTTGGTGAAAGGATGGGAAAAGCGGCGAAGGAACATATTAAAGGGCATTTTGAAATAACTGAGACCGTCCAGCCGCTGTACAAATATTTAAGCGCTTCTAAGGAAAGTAGATAATGGAAACAAAGACGATAGGCGAACGGATAATCAAGGCGAGCGTGGCGGTCTTCATCGCCCATCTCTGCTTCAAGGTGGTCGGTTTCGCCCAGTTCTTTGTCATCGGAGGAATTACCGAAACAGTACAATGGGAATGTATTTACGGCTTCGCATTCGACGGGGTCATCTTCAGCCTGTTCCTGATCGGTGAGGAACTGATCGGGCCTGCCTTCCTTCCGCTTTTCATCGATGAGAAGGAGAAGAAGTCGGAGGAGGCCGCCTGGCTGCTTGCAAATACACTGCTGACCTGCCAGCTGATCATATTGTGCATCGCCGTTCTTGTCCTCTATCTTTTTCCGGAAACACTGACCCGCTGGATAACCTATTTTGATGCCGACAAGAAGAAGGAAAATTTCCAGCTTGCCGTCCAGGGTGTAAAGCTTATGGCGCCAGCGCTGATATGTTTTTCTCTAGGGTCGACGACCTATATGCTACTGAACGGATATAAGAAATTCTTCCTGGCGGCATTTGGTGATGCGGTATGGAAGGCGTTTGTCCTGATATCCGTAGTTGTCGGGGTGAGTTTCCTCGGCTTTACGTGGAAGGCGCTGGTCTTCGGAATTGTTGTCGGGAGTGTCACGAAATTGATTACCCACCTGATCGGACTTGTCCGGCAGCTGCACTTCTTCCGGCCATCGTTCCATGTCAATAATCCTGCCTTCAAGACAATGCTGATCCTGATGCTCCCGCTTCTGATAGGGATAGTGTTCGCGAAAGGCAGGGATTTTTATAACAACATCACCGTGCTGAGTTCCCTGGAAACTGACGGCCTGATCAAGGCCAATGCCTATGGTCGCAAGCTTTTCCAGGCTTTCGGAATGATCGTCCCTTATACTCTGTCCATTGCAATGTTCCCCTTTTTCTGCGATCTGGTCTCAAAGGACAACAAGGAGAAGCTCGGGGAGATCTTAACAATATCCGGAAGGATGTTGCTGGTGCTGTTCGTCCCGATCGCGCTGGTGGTCGTCGTATATGGACCGGAACTCGTCAAACTGCTGGTGATGGGAAAATTTTCGGATGAAGACGCCCGTCTCGCAGGCATCTCGATGGCCTGCTATACCCTGGTACTGCCTGCATATGGCCTGGAAATGCTCCTCATGCAGGCCTTCTTCGCCAAGAAGAGGACGTATATGATAACGTTTGTGGGCATGACCTTTTCTGGGTTGTCGATCCTGATAAGCTATCTGGGCATAATAAAGTTCGGGGCGAAGGGCGCGACCGCGCTGATCGTCATCGCGGCCGGATATGTCCTGTGCAGGACGCTGAAGACAGCCGTCCTCCTTGGACTTTTGAAGCGCAGCGTGCCAATGTTCAAATGGAAGGAAAGCTGCAGCTTCTTCATACGTCTGGCAATTGTCGGAGTCACAGCCGCCGCAGTCACCTGGCTCGTGTTCCATATGTTCGATGCTGGCCTTGGCATCCCGAAAGGCAAAAGCATGCTGATGCTGAAGCTGATACTGGGCGGAGGAATGGCGGCAATTGCTTTCCTTGCAGGGACAACCCTCTTGAAGATCAAGGAGCCTGTTGAAATGTGGAACTGGGGATTGAAGAAGTTGAAACGCAGTCATCCAACAGGACTGTCCGAGACGGACGGCCAGGGATGACGGATGGATGGATGTGTGGATGATTGGTTTTGAATTAATACGCAACCATCCAATAATCCATTCATCCAACCATCCAGGAGTTCAAATGGGTAAAATAAAAATATTGCTTGTCCTGGAAGCTACCGCCGGGGGGACGCGCCGCTACATCACCCAAGTCCTCTCGCATCTGGATCTAAATAGATTTGAACCTGTATTATTCTGCGCGACAAACCGCGACCCAGCTTTCCTTCAAGACATTGAACTTATCAGAAAACGAGGGATAAAAGTTCTGGTCTTTCCCATGGAAAGGGAGATTTCTCCGATTTCGGATCTGCTGCTGATCTTGAAAATGACAACTGCGATAAAACGTGAAAAGCCTGATATCGTCCATACCCACAGCAGCAAGGCCGGAATCATCGGACGGACGGCGGCAAGGCTGGCGGGACTTGCGAAGATCGCACATACGCCCCATGTCTTTCCTTTCGAGATGGCCGTAGGAGGATTCAAAAGGAAGTTTTATCTTTTTCTGGAAAGGATTGCGGCAAAATGGACTACATTGTTGATCGCGGTGAGTGAAGCGGAAAAGGCAGTTGCGTTGGAATATGGACTTTTCAATGATAAAAACACCCTAGTAAATACCAATGGGATTGATCCCGGGCTGTGGCCGATGGCGGATGCAGGCGAACGTGGAAAACTGAGGGAGCAGTTCGGAATTCCCAAAGATGTGTTCGTAGTGGGAATGGTCGGACGCTTCATGCCCCAGAAAGGGCATCGCATATTGATAGAAGCCTCTGAAATCCTGCTGAAAAAGAATAATAACATCCATTTTGTCCTGGTCGGTGATGGAGAACTGAAAAATGAGATCCGGGATATGACGGTCTTGAACAAGACTGAAGAGAACTTTCATTTTTTCGAGCAGACGGACAAGATAGCTCCTTATTATGCAATGTTTGACTGCCTTGTCCTGCCGTCATTATGGGAAGGATGCCCATTCACTGTAATGGAAGCGATGGCGATGCGGATTCCGGTCATTGCCAGTTCAGTTGGCGGGGTAAAGGAGATTGTTGAAGACAAAGTGTCCGGACTTCTGGTGCCGCCAGCCGATACCGGCTCGCTGGCTCGTGCCATCGAAAAATTGTGCGAAGATCGCAAATTATGCGAGAGACTGGGAGAGAAGGGGCACCAGCGGATTTTGGAGAAGTTCCAGCTGTCCGAAAGCATAAGAAGGCTGGAAGATATTTATCAGAAAATGATTAAATATTGAATGCGGGCTAGATAAAGGGGACAAACTAAAGTTTGAACTCCAAATTTTGGAGTCCATCCTTTCTGTGTCCTCCGTAGCTTCTTTGCGAAGGAGGAAGGCTGTCTTAAACTTAGCGCCACTCGCATCAAGCTTGCAGGAAGTCTGTTTCAGCAGTATATTTTTATAAGAAAGGTAGAAACATGGGTTTTACATCAAATCGTCTGATAATAACCGTGACAGCCGCATTTTTTCTGGTGGCAATCTACGTCATGGCTGAAACCACGGTCTGCTTTGAAGCGGAAGATGCAAAGGAACTGAAAGTCCCGGTAAAAGCAGTTGAAGTAAAGGACAAGGCTGAAACCGCCAAGACATCCGGCGATAAGATCATTGAAATCGAACAGGGTGCCGGAGAAGGATCGAAAGTCGGCGGAAGTGCAAAGTATAAGATCAACCTGAAAGAAGAAGGGACTTATTATTTCTGGGCGCGCTGCTGGTGGATTGACAGCTGTGGCAATTCGTTCAGCTTGAAAATAGGGGACAAGCCTGAATTCATCATGGGAAACGACGGCACCTATAAGAGCTGGCACTGGATCAAGGCCAAAGTCAGCCTGAAGCTTGATAAAGGTTCCTATGATCTCGAGATCGGAAACCGTGAAGATGGAATAAAGATAGATCAGATACTTATAACCAGCGACCGCAAACTGGTCCCCGTCGAAATTGAAAAGAGCGAGAAACTGGCGGAATAAAAATGAAAACGAATGACAGCTCTTGCGAGCTTGACTACGAACGAATTCTCAATTGCATTTTATTTGTTTGTAGCATGTTGCGCCATAGCTTCCCAGCGACGTCGGATTAATGCCGCAAGGCATGTTCTTGTTTGCATTATAAAGAGTTTCGGAAAATTGGAACTTCCATGATTTCAAAATATCTTGATGCAGGGCTGACAGCAATATTAATCCTTATCCTGGCAAGCGCCCCCACCCAGTATTCGTTTGCAGTCGGCGGCGCCCATCTCAGCATTGCTGATCCTCTGATCTGGCTTGGTGGTTTCCTGTTCTGTATTTCAGCGGCTGTCCGCATTCTTTTTGCAAAAGATTCCGGAACCCCTTTCAAACGGATATTGGCGACACTGAAAGAAATCCTGCCTCTTCCTGAAAACATACTGTTCGTCGTGCTGATCTCACTCTCCTTCTTCAAGGCTGAAAGCAAATCCGATGCCGCAAAGGAACTTTTCCAGGTAGTTGAATATGTAATTGTCGCATTCGTACTCTTCTCAAAGTTAAAATACGATGACAAAAAGATGGCCAAATTCACAGTTTTATTCCTAGCCCTTGTTTCTATCGTTGTCCTGACAGCTGTCTTACAATATTTCGACAGTTCTGCCGACATCATGGGCGTGAAAGGCACTTTCGGAAACCGCAATACCTACGGCGGTTTTCTGGCGGTGACTTTGCCAGTAATACTGTCAATAGTCCTGCTGATCGGAAAATGGCGGATCAAAATCTGGGGTTTGCTTATTCTTGCCACAGCCGGAATCACGGTTCTTTCTGGCGGAGCTGCCATCGGTTTGCTTTTTGCGTGCAGTCTTGTATGCGTCTTTGTCTCACGGCGCGCCTTCCTAATCTGGGCAACAATAATTGCTGTCTCTGCAGCTTTTGTTCTTCCCGTACTTCCGCGTCATAATATGGAAGTGCTCAAAAGTTCAGTCAGCATGTTTAATGATGAAGGACAGGTCGAACCGCGTTATATGGAATGGCAGGCGTCTGTGCAGATGTGGAGAGTTGAACCTCTGCTCGGTATCGGGCTAGGTAACTATCAGTCACAGATCGGAATGAACTACGGTGTCCTTAAAATCAAGGAAGGCCCCAAGGAACAGGACCATAACAATCTGTTCCTGGTATTTGCGTCAAGCACCGGACTTCTGGGCCTGATCGGGCTCCTGACGATGCTGATTTTCTGGTTCCAGAGGACGACGACGACTTTTTCCCCATATAGATCTGGAGTTGATTCTTCCCCTGCCAGCCATCAGCAGATTCTCGCCCTGGGCGCGATGGGGGCGCTAGCGGCATTCTGCATAACTTCAATCTGGACAGCCCTGCTTGTTCGCGGCGTGTTCGTATTATTTGTGATTATTGTTGCCGCTGCTATTAGCTGCGGCAGGCAGAGTATGGAATCCAAGTAATAAATTCAGCATTAATACGGCCGGAGATAAACCATCTGGGATTCTACCTGAAAACAGTTTGGAATATTAATGACAAGAAAAACAAAAATCATAATTACAATTATTGCTCTTTCATATGTGGCAACATGGATTGGAGGATACTTATCACATATGGATGCACTAATAACGTTTGCAAATAAACAATATTACGGGGTGGATGATTTTCATGAGCGCCTTGCCAAAGCTGCTCAAGTCAGCCCAGATGAAATCCACAAACCAGAACTTCTAAAAGAAGGACCTATTGTGAAAATCAACTGGTGCGTTCCCTTTCTACCATTTGTTCTAATAGCAGATTCGGAATATTGCATTGGTCCCCTCTGGGCTAGAGGAGGGACAAAGATAATTATTTGGTATATATTGGGCTCCACAACAATATCATTATCAAATTGGGTTTCATAATCTGAAATTCCATCTAGCCCCGCATCCGTGGAGGAGGATGGGTGAACGTTAGGAATCAAAGAATTTATTGATGAGCAAAGCGAATCTTTGAAGTGCGGCACCCCTGTGCCGCCTTGGATTCCGTTAGAGACGGAGAATGAAACAAACAGCTTCGCTGTAAAAACAAAGCGGTACAGGGGTATCGCAGTCCAAAGTCACCCATTAAGGTTCCTGTCAAATCAAAAAAAGACCTATTTAAAAGAAATCTTCAAATTTCCCTTCAAGACACATTTTGTTTGGGCAGGAACTCGAACCGACCTTGAGACATCCTGTTGCCAGCACCTGACCACTTCTTTGTCCATGTTTTGGAATAATATTCCGCACAGTCACCCATCTGGTTCTAT
>Ga0209417_1000372_pt1 | contig 112180 bp, 85 predicted proteins | sample RifGroF2_FD_184002 | JGI IMG/M metagenome (GOLD analysis project Ga0209417, IMG submission 184002) | Groundwater microbial communities from Rifle, Colorado, USA - Groundwater F2 (SPAdes) (version 2) | ecosystem: Environmental > Aquatic > Deep subsurface > Groundwater | place: Rifle, Colorado... | reverse complement strand
CTGTCCTGCACTTGTGACAGTGACAGTATAGGCGTTGGTGGAGTTTGGAGCTACCGAAGTTGGTCCGCTCAATGTTACAGTTGTTGCCGGTCCGCCGCTATGGCACGAGGAGCAGGTTGCCCCGGAGCGCGTCGCCGGATTCCCGGAATAGCCGCTTCTTCCGCTGGCATCGGCCAGCACAGTTGATATTGTGCCTGGGGTCACGACCAGTGCCGCGATCACAGCCAATACAGATTTCCATTGTATCCGTTTAGTCATAATAATTATTTCCTTCTTTTTGATATTTCATTTTCGTAAAACACATTGATTCTTTCTTCAGTATTTCCATATTGCATTCGATCGGTTGTGTAGTTTAAATATTCGTGCAAGCCATCTCGGAAATTGTCTTCCTTGCCAGTGCGAGCATTTCAGGGATGACTTTTTTGATTGAAGGCGAAAGTTCCATCCCGTATTCTATGCGTTCCGGTTCGACGCCTATTATTTTAATCGTCGGACGTTTCCCATGTCTGAAGATGTCGACTGCATCGAGCAGGCTCAGCTCATGGGCGGAACGCCAGAGTTTTCCGGATTCATCCATGTCCTCCGAGGAGAACAAGGACACCGTCCCAGGCTTCTTGCCGCTGGTGACGGCGTCTATCAGGAGGATGCTTTCAGCATCGCTGATCAGGTTCGTATAGAACATTATCGCGGTTCCGACTTCCGATACGACCACTCCGGACTGTGGAGATTCAGCGAGAATCCTCGCGGTCTCCACGCCGGCGCCGTCGTCGCACATGAGGACGTTTCCAAGTCCGGCCACCCAGACACGGCATTTGGAATTGCTATTCATTTCGCCCTCATTACATGGACTGCGCAGTCAAGGCAAGGGTCGAAGGAGTGGACGACTCTCAGGACTTCCACTGGCCTCTCCGGATCCTGTACTACGGTACCCATGATTGCTTTTTCCATTGGTCCGAGCTGCTTCTTGTCATCCCTCGGCGAGCAGTTCCAGCAGGTAGGAGTTATCACCTGGTAGGCCGCTATCTTTCCGCCTTCCAGCTTCAACCAGTGCCCGAGCGCGCCGCGCGGAGCTTCTGTCAGGCCGAACGCCGTTCCCTTTGCGGGGATCGAGGTTTTATTGAAGACAGGGTCTCCTACGCGGATTTGAGCCAGCCAGCGTTTCATCGCTTCAGTGATCTTCTGGGCCTCATATGCCCTGGCAAGCTGGCGGTCCATTACGGAGACGCCTTCATTATAGTCGCCGCTCATCCACATCCTGGCAAGAGGACCGACCTCCATGGGGGCGTTCATGTAGCGTGGCGATTTCATCCAGCTGTAGGCGTCATCCTTTGGATAGGTGGCTTCTGTCTTGCCTTTGCTGGGTTTCAACTTCGATGTGGAGTTCTTGTACCATCCGTATTTGACCTGTTCTGTGATTTGCGCTTCGGCAAATGTCGACTTTTTCCTGGAGCCCTTCAAGACATATCCCGGAGCGAAGAGTTTCTTCTTGCCGGCTACATCCTCGTCAAAGCAGCCAAAGGAAAGGAGGTTTCCGTATCCTCCGCCGATTTCAGTGTAGTCCTCATATACGGAGGCGAGGGCCTCTGCATCAGGTATGTAGACATTGTTTATGAAATCGAGCAGTTCGTCGGCGTACTGGGCGAACATCGTTATCTGTTCCTGCGTCGGCACGTTTGTGAATCCTCCGGGGATATAGGCCGGTGAATGCGGCTGCTTGCCGCCGAATACGGCTGCCGCCTCCTGCCCCTTGCGCTTCATTTCTATGGCCTTGAGATAGTGGCCTATGAGACCAGCTGTCTGATCGGCATTGAAACGCCTGTCTATGGACCAGCTTGACAGCCATGGCCTCTGGGCCGGGCCGTCAATGTAGTCAAGTGCGCTCAGCAGATAGAAATGCAGGATGTGGGATTCGACGAAATTCGCGCCCAGGACCAGGTTCCTCTGGATAAGACCGTTGAGCGGAATTGCTGTTTTGCTGGCCGCGTCAAGCGTCATCACCGCCGCCATTCCATGCGGAATCGGACAGACTCCGCATATGCGCTGGGTTATATGCTGTGCATCAGTAGGCTCCCTTCCGACGAGGAAGTTCTCGAAACCCCTGAACAGATTGCCTGCCACGTGGACGTCGACGACCTGTTGGACACCGCGGTGTGCGTCGACTGTCACATCGACTTTCATATGGCCTTCGATTCTAGTTATCGGATCTATTATTGTAAAAGTTGACATTGTATTCTCCTGTTTTTTATTTATTTATAATTCAGTCTCTATCATCTCTTCCGTCTCTATCATCTCTTCTGTCTTTCCGCCCTTTCTTTTTATTGCCATAGAATGAAGACAATCCCAGCGGTGAATAGAAGGACTCCGCCGTGGGGAATGTTGGATCAGTGCAGCCCATGCAGTTGCTTCCAGCGTTCACGCACCAGCTTACGTTGTTGTTCCACTTCTGGTAAGGACAAGGTGCGAATGTGGACGGTCCCCTGCAGCCGAGATCCATCAGGCATTTGTCCGTTTCACCAAAGGTGACAGCCTTCTCTTTTCCAAGACGAGGGCAGTTGGCGTGCACAGTTTCTCCGAAAATGGAAACCGGACGTCCGTACTCGTCGAGAGGGACGCTGTTTCCAGCCAGCAGCTGTGCGATTGTTCCTACTATCCAGTCAGGATGGGTGGGGCAGCCGGCGATATTGATTGTCTCCATGCCGGTATAAGATGCCGCACTTACAATTTGAGTGGGGTTCTTGCCCGAAGCCGGTATGCCGCCGAAGCATGCGCATTGGCCGACGCAGATGATTTTCGAGGCTCCAGGAGCCAGGCTTCTGATGGCTTCGCCGTAAGAGACATCCTTGCCGTTTTCCGACCAGACAATGCATGCCATCCCGTCAAAAGCGGTTGGAACTCCACCTTCCAGTACTAGGATGTAGTTCTTTGTGGCGCGTATGGCCGCCACAGCTTCACTTCCCGAAGGTCCCATCACGTTTGGATGGAAGATGAGATCAATTGGGCCGAGAAGTAGTTCGTCAATGGTTTTGGGTGATGAGTCAGATATGCGGTTGAGCAGTGAAATGGAACACCCATTGCACGAACTCCCCTGCAGCCAGATGACCGCAGGCGCATTGCTTGACGCAAGCAGGGTTTCAATTGCCTTTACATCCGTGCAGGTCAGTCCGAAAGCAGCCGCGGAGACTCCGCACATCCTCAGAAAATCGCGTCTTGATACATTCATTTGTTTTCTCCTTTGATTTACCTACATTCCTTATGAGAATGATTCTTATTCTTAAAGATGGTTATATCCAGCAGGTGCCGTGCCAATCTTTACGGGACAGGTAGTAAATCTTGCAGAATTCTGTAGGCGACAAGCTGTTTTCATAGGGAAATGAATGTGCCGGCGAATTGCTGTCAGTCCGCTTGTTTCATGTTAAAAACAAAGAATATATTCCCGCGCAAAGGATTTAGAACTTTAACCATGCTGGATTTTCAGATGTCTATTGGGATGGTATGGAATATGCTTGTCAACACAGTGTCTCTTGAAAATTTCACAAATGGAGGTCGTTATGTTCGGTTACCAGGAAATGATAATTGTCTTTTTAATTGTCCTTCTACTTTTCGGCGGAAGCAAGATACCTGATCTTGCCAAAGGTATAGGAAAGGGAATCCGCGAATTCAACAAGGCCAAGGACGGCATACGGGATGCCATTGAAAAGGATGTATCCGTTGACGAGATATCAAAGAAAGGCTGACCTCGCGGTATATTGATTTGATCTGCTGGACTGCCACAGCTCCTGTTCTTCGCCGCCCGCGTGGCGAAGCAGGATGTGGCGGTGAAGCGCGTATGAAATCGTTTGACTGGCAGACTGCACGCAATATGCACTTCGCGGAGCCCGTCGTGGCTCTGCGGTATATTGATGGCTTTCCAATAACCCATCCATCCATCCACCCATCCATCCATCCTGTGGGATGACACTGTATGTTTTCCTTTTTCCTAAAAAACCGGCAGATTTCAATGAAACCTGGGTTTTGCATCCTGTTGCTACATGGGTAATAACCCTGCCGTGACATTGCCGCTACAGTTATTCAGACGGAGGACAAGCGGTAACATCCAGCGATATCTATGGCAATATCAAATTGAAAATTGCCCGCTACAGCAATAGATTAGCGAGTGTGATATCATGAAATCAAATATTAAAACAGAGCATAAGACATTTCCGGTCAATCTCCTTCTCAAAGGCAGGAAATGCCTTGTCGTCGGAGGTGGAAGCGTTGCGTTCCACAAGATACAGCTCCTTCTCAGGGCGCATGCCGATGTCACTGTCGCCGCCCCTGAAATAGATCCTGAAATATCGGAGCTTGAAACAGCCGGGAAGCTTTCCATTGTAAAAAGTAAATTCGAGCCTTCCCTCCTGAATGGAACGGCACTTGTGTTCTCAGCGACAAACCACTCCTCCGTAAACGCCGAAGTCCTTGAACAGTGCAGGAAGCATGGGATACTCTGCTGTGCCGTCGATGAGAACTGGAGGAACGGCGCCTTCATCACGCCTGCTTCAATCGAAAAGGATGGACTGACCGTCTCTGTTTCCAGCGGGGGCACGTCATGCCGTAGAAGCCGCTTGATAAAGGAGAAGATCTCCAGGCACATGGATTTCATCGCGAAGACCGAGATGATCGTGATCGGGACGGACCAGAACTACCTCAGCCTGAAGGAACGTGAACCTATCCATCTTGTCGGAGACAGGTTCGACTGCACCGGCGAAATGCTGATCCACCTGTTGGGCGTCCACGAGTTCATGCTTGCAAACACCTGCAACAGGATTGAGATGGCGGCTTTCGTCTCGCCTTCGGAACCCCTTGAGAAGCTCCTGTTGAAGATAATGGGGTTCGACGGCCTCCGTGAAGATTCGTATTACATCAAATATGGTTACGAAGCATTCCGGCACATGTCTTTCGTCTGTGCCGGCTTGATGTCGCAGACCCCGGGCGAAAAACACATAACTGCCCAGCTCAAAAGCGCACTCGACTATTCGAAATCCAAAGGATGGTGCGGTAAGCTGATGCAGGAATGGTTCGACAACACGCTCCATATATCGAAGCATATCCGCCAAATCGTCGAACCCATGTTCTCGGCATTTGAAATTGAGGATCTGTCCCTCAAATACGCCTCCGAATTCTTTCCGGATATTGCGAAGCACGGCATCATGCTGATAGGAACCGGAATCATAGGGCAGTCCATTGCAGAAAAACTGCTTTCAAAGGGATGTTCGTTCACATGGTGCTACCACATGAACCGCCCGGAAATCAGGCATGCGGAGAAGATCCGGCTGTGCAACCTCAATGAGATGAAGGACCATCTCCATTCGGCGGAAATCATAATATCAGTGGCTGCAACTCCAGCCTATCTCCTGCACAACGGACATGCCCCCTTCATGGACCAGATGAAGAAGGTACTGGTAATAGATCTCGGGATACCCCGCAATGTCTCTCCGGAATTCAAGAAGCAGATGCCTAATGTGACTGTTGTCGATCTGGACGACCTCAAGCATTGGCACCGCCGCGAGGAAATCGACATGTCCCACGTCTTCGAGCAAAGCACGAAAGCCGTCGAGGAGCATCGCCCTCAGTTTGAGAAACTCATGAACGGCATAAAAGGATCCTGAGGAATATTCATGGGGAAAATTACTGTCTATTCAATGAAAACCTGTCCATACTGTATCTCAGCTAAACGGCTTCTGGATAGTCGAAGCGTCCCTTTCGAGGAAATCCTTGTCGACTATGACGACGATGTGATGTGGGAAGCCATGGAAAAGCGTTCAGGCATGAAGACTGTCCCGCAGATTTACCACAATGATCAGCTGATAGGCGGCTTTCCCGAGCTTCAAAGACAAGATGGCGTGGACAAGCTTGTTTCCCTGAAAACTTGAGTTAACTTTTACCTCATGAAAAGAATAAAAATCAAAGCTGGGACGCGTGGCAGCAAATTATCTGTTGCCCAGACCTCCGATTCCCTGGAGAGGCTCAGGGAAAAACTGCCTTTCATTGAATTTAGGCTCGAGACAATTTCCACCCCAGGCGACCGCGACAGGAAGACTGATCTGCGAATCTCGCCAGCCGACTTCTTCACCAAGGACCTTGATGACGCCATCAGTTCCGGAAAAATAGATTGCGCAATCAGCAGCGCCAAGGATCTCCCGGATCCGATGCCGGAAGGAATAGACTGGTTCTGGCTGCCGTGGAGCGAAGATGCGAGAGATGTGATAATTCTGCCAGAGGCACAAAGGGGCAAAGGCACAAAGGCACAAAGTTTTATATTGAATCAAAAATCATCAATCAAAAATCATCAATCAAAAATAAGAATCGGTGTCAGCAGTGCGCGCCGCGAGGAATACTGCAGGAGGAAATTCCCGAAGGCGGAACTTCTGCCGATAAGAGGAAACATCGATGACAGGATCGCCCAGCTTGACGCCGGAAAATTCGACATGCTCATCATGGCCGCCGCCGGACTAAAGAGGCTGGGGCTCGAAGACAGGATATCTGAATATATATGTGAAGCGGAGCTTCCTCCACCTGAAGGACAGGGATGGCTTGCCCTGACATACAGGAAAGGCGACAGGATCTTCAATGAGATACGCAAGCTCTTCGTCAAATCAGTTGTCTTTGCCGGAGCAGGCCCTGGCGATGCGGATCTCGCAACTGCCGGAGCCGTGGACGCGCTAGGGAAATGCGAAGTCTGTCTTTATGATGCTTTGAGCACACCAGAACTGCTGAAACATCTTCCTCCATCTGCCATGGCCGTATATGTTGGCAAGAGAATGTCAGCCCATAGCTCATCGCAGCAGGAAATTAATAGGTTGATTGCGAAGTTCGCAAGACAGGGCAAACGCCTCGTCCGTCTCAAGGGCGGAGATCCGACGATATTCGGGAGGCTCGCCGAGGAAGTTGAAACACTCGACGACCTTGAGCTTCCATACAGGGTCATTCCAGGGGTGAGCAGCATGAATGCGGTCGGGGCAACTGGCCTGATGCTGACTCGGCGCGGACTGTCGCGTGGTTTCTCAGTTATGACGCCCCGCAAATCAGGCTCTTCTGAATTCCAGCATGTCTCCAGGGAAGAGCGGCTCCGCTTCCCGTCGGTATTCTTCATGGGGCTCTCCGAAACTGCGAATATCGCAAAATGCCTTATCAAGGATGGAAGAAACAAGAATGAACCGGCATCAATTGTCCTTTCGGCGGGGAATGAATCCGAGCAGAAGGTTGTCTCAGGCTCCCTGAGCGAGTTCGCTCGCTCAGTCATAAAGATTCCCAAGGGCGAAGCACCGGGAATCTTTATTATCGGCGAGAATGCTGATGCGAAATTCCTTTTGAAAAAGAATGGTGCACTTCAAGGGAAAAGGATTCTGCTTACCTGCAGCGATGCCATCATGGACAAGGCGGTCAATAAAGTACGTGAGTTTGGCGGAATTCCGATCAGGATGCCGTTCATAAAATTAGTTCCGTGTATTGATCGTGAAGGTTTTGGATTAAGGCTCTTTTCATGCAAATGGGTTGTAATAACCTCCCCTTCCTCTGCAAGGATTTTCCTTAATGCCATTAAAGAATTCATACCAGACTTCAGACACCTGTATAAGGCAAGAATCATTGTGTGTGGACCTGGCACCTCTGAAGAATTCTCAAACACAAGCATATTACCGGATTATGTAGCAGAAGAGGATTTTGGTGCAAAAGGGATCATTAAAACTGCGAAATCAATTATAAAAAAAGGTGATTATATCCTGCGTGTTTGTTCTGACAAGGCAGATAAGCGTTTGACGCATGAGCTATGTATGATGGGTGCTGCTGTTACAGAGGAAGTCATCTACCGGAATGTGCCTGTGAAACACGAAAAGCTTCCTGACTTCGACGCGGTGCTCTTTGCGAGCTCGTCGGCGGTTGAGTCGTTCCGGGACAATTTCGGTTTGGAAAAGCTGAAGGGTAATTATACAGTTGTGATTGGCAAACCGACGCTTGATACGTTGAAAAAACTGAAATGCAGAAGCAATATAGTTTTGGCGAAGGAAGCGACCATCAATGGCTGCATTGACTCATTGGCTGAAACAATTGTTGAAAGGGAATTGTGTTTGCGGCGGAATTAAATTTAAGGAACGCCGGCAACTTGCCGGCATTTTATGTTTTACCATTTCACCATTATGCCACCAAGGTGGTGGCGTTCCAATAAAATAGTGAAGAATCCGGTTAAGTTCAAAAACAGAGGTGATTTTATGTTCCCATCTACAAGGTTGAGACGCTACAGGAAAAACGAGGGACTCAGGAAAATGTTTTCACTGCCGTTCCCTGGACCGGAGAAATTCATATGGCCGGTCTTTGTGATTGAAGGCAAAGGCAGGGAAATTCCAATTGCCGCAATGCCCGGCCAGAGCAGGATGACGGTTGATGTCCTGATAAAAAGGCTTGAACCTGTCGTCAAATCCGGAATAGGCGGAGTGATGATCTTCGGTGTCGTTGAAGATTCGAAGAAGAGCCTTGATGGCAGCTATTCCTTTAAAAAAGACGGAGTTGTCCAGAAGGCAATCCGCGAGATCCGCAGACATTACCCGCAACTGATCGTCTTTACAGATGTCTGCCTCTGCGCCTATACGAAGCACGGACACTGCGGCATATTGGACAAGGACGGCGATGTCGAAAACGACTCAACTCTCAGCGTGCTTTCCAACATGGCCGTATCGCATGCCGAGGCTGGTGCGCATTCAGTGGCGCCCAGCGCGATGATGGACGGACAGATACTGGCGATCAGGAGCGCGCTTGCCAGGTCAGGATTCAAGGACACCCTCCTGATGAGCTACTCGACAAAGTTCGCTTCGAGTTTCTATGGTCCGTTCCGCGATGCCGCCGCCTCAAAGCCGGGCAAAGGCGACAGGAAAGGATATCAGGCGTCGTTCGAGAACCTCAACATCGCGCTGAAGGAATCGCATGAGGACGAGAAGGAAGGCGCGGACATCCTCATGGTCAAGCCCGCCCTGTGCTATCTCGACATCATCAGCAAGGTCAAGGAAAAGACTCTTCTTCCGGTGGCAGCATACAATGTGAGCGGGGAGTACTCGATGATCATAGCATCGGCCGAACGCGGCTGGGGCGACCTGAACGGAATGGCAAGGGAATCCCTGATGGGGATTTCCCGCGCTGGAGCGGATATTATCTTGTCATATTGGGCAAACCGGTATGAAGAGATAGTGGATTGATTGCCGATTTCCGACGGTGTCCGCCATAGCCTTTTGGCGACGGAGGATTGCCGTTTAAGATTTGAAGGCGAAGAAGAAGCTTGTCTTGGATTTGTTGGTAGTAGCGCATGTTTGCGCGTTCTAAAAGTAGGGACGGGCTTTAGCCTGTCCCATTCTTATGATCAAGATGGTACATGCTGAAGCACGTACCATCTTGGAATAACGGCGTACGTCTGCGCCTTAGGAGCATAAATTCGCCTATTGCAAACAGAATACGCAAGCTGAAGCTTGCCACGTGAGTCACGTTCCACGTGCCAACGTGGTCACGTGAGACTCCAAACTTAAGCAATTATCTCACAAAATATTCAGCAAAGGTTTTTAAAATGAAAAAAATCGGCAATCGGCAGTCGGCAATCGGAAATGTTTTCTTCGTTTGCATTCTTTTTGTAGCAATGGCGGCTACGACGGCTTTTGCAGCGGATGAAAAGGACGGGCTCGCGGTCCTCAAGGATCTGAAAATAGAGAACGGGAAGATCACGCTTGTGGAGCTCAACGACTCCACGACAATTACACCTCCAAAAGGAAATCCGATAAATAACGTTCCGCCGCGAACCATAGTGAAACTCGTCCTCAACCCCGCAAAAGGCTCCAATATCAAGATCGAAGCATGGCTGCCGAATGCGAAGAAATGGAACGGCAAGTTCATCGGACTCGGCAACGGCGGCGCTGCAGGAAATATAAATTCCAGCGGACTGGCCTGGCCGCTGATTGGCGGCTATGCCGTAGCCACGACCGACATGGGGACATCGCCGAACGCCGACTCCGGAATCGGGAACCAGGAGGTCTGGAAGGATTTCGGATTCCGTGCCACCCATCTCATGACAGTTACCGCAAAGCAGCTGATCAAGGCGTATTATGGCAAGGATCCGGAGTTCTCATATTTCAACGGAGGTTCGACCGGTGGCCAGCAGGGGCTCCAGGAAGCGCAGCGCTATCCCGAGGACTACGATGGCATTGTAGCAAACATCCCTGCACACTGCCGCACTCCGCTTCATGCTTATTTCCTGTGGAATGACCAGATACTCAAAAAATGCCCGTTCACCGAGTCCCAGCAGAAGAACATAACCCTCGCCGGCAACGAATACATGGCCGCCCGTGAAATACCGCAGACCGCCGGCAAGATGGTGTCCGACCCGCGATGCGACATGAAGGACATCGAGGCGGTCATCAAGCTGGCAAGGGAGAAGGATTCAACTCTGACAGACGCACATGCGGAGGCGCTCAAGAAGTTGTTTGATGGTCCAAAACATTCCATCACGGGCGAACGCATATTCTGTGGCATCCCGTTCGGCAGCTCCTTCGGCATCGCGCATGGCCATCTTTATCTCTTCAACTGGGTGTTCGGTGCTGACAAGGATCTCACGACAATAGATTTCGGGAAGGACATCGACACATATACCGCCGCACTCGGCCCGTATCTCAATGCGGAGAATGCTGACCTGGGCAAATTCGAAAAACGCGGCGGAAAGCTGATAATGGTCTCAGGCTCCGCCGATTCATGCGTGCCTTATACCGCATCACTCGACTATTATGAACGCGTTGCAGAAAACTGCGGGTCCATTGAAAAGGCCAAGTCCTTCATAAGGCTCTACATCGTTCCCGGAATGAGCCACGGGCCCGGTCCGGGAATAAACAAGACGCCGAACATGCTCGACCTAGTGATCAACTGGCGCGAGAAGGGCGTTGTTCCGGACATGATCCAGACTCAGCGCGTCGTAAATGGAAAGACCGAGATAGACATTCCCCTCTATCCGTACCCGGCGAAGACCACCTGGACGCAGGAAGGCGGATTCAGGCCTGTTGATGGACCGCGCAAAGGCGTCGACCGCATCGCAGAACGCTTCAGGCCGCCTGCCGCGGAATGACGGAGTTTTGCGGCTGCTGATCTCCTGATGGGCGAACCGGTATGATGATATTTCCGGATCAAGGACATGCTTCCCCTTGATATGGTCATAATTATGACCTATATTCTAGTCATGAAAACAGCAAACATAGCGGAATTCAAGACAAATCTCAGCAGTTTTATTTCCCTCGTTGAAAAAGGGGAGGAGATAGAGATCTGCAAGCACAATATTCCAGTTGCAAGAGTCCTTCCGATGTTTCATAAGGTGCTTAACAAGACCAAGCTTGGCTGTGGAAGAAAGACGGTCAGGATAAAGACGGACCTGACTGAGCCTGCCATGTCGGAGTCAGCCTGGGAAATGCTGAAAAAATGAAGATACTCCTGGATACCTGCTCAATCATATGGACTGTCTCCAATCCCGAACGCCTTACGGAAACTGCGAAATCCGCAATTACATCAAAGACCTCTGAAATATTTGTATCACCTATTTCCTGTGCGGAAATAGCATGTCTCTCGGAACGCGGGAGAATTGTGCTTGACCGCCATTGGAAGACATGGTTCAATCATTTTGTAGGTCTTAATGCCTGGACTGCCATCCCAATAGATCTCAAGATAATCCAGGAGGCATATTCGCTTCCTGACCGTTTCCATGATGATCCGGCTGACAGGATAATCGTCGCCACTGCCAGAGCAGGAGAACTGCATATTGTGACTTCTGACAGGAAGATCTTGGATTATCCATATGTAAAGACAATATGGTGATACAGGTTGGAGCGTCCGGAATTTTGCACTTGAAGCCTAAGCCCAAATCTTGATTCCTCAGCGTTTCCGGGCTATCTTGCATTCATCATGAAATCAAAATTCCTATCAGCCAACCCCTTTATGACAGGAGAAAACGGAAAATGATTAGAAACTTCGCACTTGCGATCGTTCTCTGCGCCGGGATCGCCTTGCCCTTGTTCGCACAGGAAAAAGGCAAACTGCCCCAAAAAGAAAATTTCTGGATCGTCATGCTGGCGGGACAGTCCAACATGTCCGGACGCGGCACGGTGAAGGATGAGGACAAGGTTTCGCACGAACGCGTGCTGATGATGAACAAGGCCGGCGACTGGGTGCCGGCGGTCGATCCCATGCACTTCGATCGCGGCTCCTGCGGCGTTGGCCCCGGGCGCACGTTCGCGAACCTGCTGGCCGAGATGAATCCGGGAATCACTGTTGGGCTGGTTCCGACGGCAGTCGGCGCGTCGTTCATCGACGACTGGAAGCCGGGTGCAGTGAGCAAGTCCACCGGGATCAAGGCGTACGACGAGGCTATTCCGCGGATGGAAAAGGCGCTGAAGGACGGCACGCTGAAGGTCATCCTGTGGCACCAGGGCGAGGCCGATGCGGGTGACTACAAGCTCTGGGCGCCTTACAAGGACAAGCTTGTGGCCCTGGTGAAGGATTTCCGTTCGAAATTCAAAAGCGCGGACTGCCCGGTCGTGGTGGGGGAGATTCCGCAGCCGAAGCCCGTTTCAGTCATTGGCCCCGGCAGCCAGAAGCAAATCAAGGACGCGTCGATCGCCGCCGTGGCGGAGATGGGCAATGCGGCTTTCGCAAGCTCGGAAGGGATTACGGCCATGCAGGAGGATCACATCCATTTCACGCGCGAAAGCCAGCTGGAAATGGGCAAACGCTATTTCGAAGCCTACGGGAAGATGATGAAAAAATAGGGTGTGCCGTGAAATGACGTGGGACAAAACAAAGACACAACTGAAGTTGTGAACTCCTACGGAATCCGTATCATTAGGTTATGGTCAAGATTTCACATATGTTGGAGTACCTCACAGACAGGAATGTCTGTGCTACTTTTTAGACAAATTACATTTTGAGATTACCTTTTCGCGCAACGTCTTGTTAAAATTAAATTTTAAAGAGAAAGTTGATTAACACTGCTATGAAATCAAAAAAAATATCATCTGCCTCGCTTTTCAAACGAGCTGAAAAACTAATCCCCGGCGGGGTGAACAGTCCTGTGAGGGCGTTCAAGTCCGTCGGTGGAAGTCCAATCTACATGAAAAAAGGGCAGGGCGCCTATGTTTTTGATGCTGACGGAAAGAAATATACTGACTTCTGCGCCTCCTGGGGCCCGCTGGTTCTCGGGCACGCGAGGCAGGAAGTTGTCGAGGCTGTACAGGAAGCCGCCGCAGATGGAATGAGCTTCGGCACATGCACTCCGCGTGAAGTTGAAATGGCTGAACTTCTGAACAGCATGGTTCCTTATCTTGAAATGGTCAGGATGGTGACTTCCGGAACTGAGGCGGTGATGACGGCGATAAGGCTTGCCAGGGGATTTACCGGTAGGAACAAGATCCTCAAGTTTGACGGATGCTATCATGGACATGCCGATTATCTTCTCGTGTCCGCCGGAAGTGGACTTCTGACAGGCGGTATTTCCAGTTCGGCAGGAGTTCCCAGCGGAGCTGTAAACGATGTTTTTGTCTGTGCGTATAACGACATCCGGGGGGCGGAAAATATTTTCGCCAGGCACGGAAAGGACATAGCTGCCGTGATCGTTGAGCCAGTCGCAGGAAACATGGGGTTGGTAAAACCTGAACCCGGTTTCCTTGAATCCTTGAGATCTTTATCAAAGAAGAGCGGTTCGCTTCTTATCTTTGATGAGGTCATAACCGGATTCCGTCTTGGTCCGACGACATACGGGAAACTTTGTGGAATTACTCCCGATCTTACGACTCTCGGGAAGATCGTCGGCGGTGGAATGCCCATCGGCGCGCTTGGTGGGAAAGCGGAGATAATGAAGAAGCTTGCTCCCCTTGGTCCAGTATATCAGGCAGGAACGCTCAGCGGAAATCCTGTCGCGCTTGCCGCTGGCATAGAGACCCTTAAAATCCTCAGGAAGGAGAATCCATATCCGCGTCTTGCGAAGTTCGCAAAGAAAATCGTGGCCGTTGTAGATGATATGGCTGTACGGAAAGGGATTGGCGTGAAATGTGTGAGCGAAGGGGGAATGTTCACGATTTTCTTCACAGGCAATACGCCACTGAGGAATCTTGATGAGATAAAATCCTGTGACACTGCGAAGTTCGCAAAGTTCTTCAGGAAGATGCTGGACAATGGTATCTATATGTCGCCTTCCCAGTACGAGGTGGATTTCATATCAGCCGCTCATTCTGAAAAAGATATCGATGCATTTATTTCAGCTTTGAAAACGGCTATCTGAAATCACTGCCGTACATCATTTCGTGACGGAGTCGATCACGTCGTTTAAGATTCCCTTCGCCTTTTGGGCGGCGTCAGGTTCATCTGTTTTTTCTTCCGACGGAGGTTTTGGCGCCGGGGGGACCCACGTTATGACCTCGTCGGAAATAAGGACGGCGCCAAATTCGATGATGTCCTTCCATTTCTTCGTTGAGCCCAGGTTCTCCTTTGTGATGTCGCTGATGTTCTGCCTGCCGAAATTCACGCTTGTGCCTGCGGAAAGCAGGGCGACTGAATCTCCTATTGGAAATGACATGTAGTCCCCCTTGAACATGTCCGTGAATCTGACGCAGAGCAGTATCGTCACATTGTGGATGTCGGTCCTGCTCTTATTATTGACGGTGACGATGACGCTGTTTGTGAGCCAGGCGGGTTCGATGGCGAGATCAAGTCCGGGGAGTTCGGTGCCCAGATAGTTCTTGCAGAACTGGAAGTCGGAAAGGACTTTGTCCCATTGTCCCTGGAGCCTGCGCCGGAAAAAGTGATCGAATATCTTCTGTTTTGCGACATCGTTCTGCCCTTTGTCATAGTAGATCCTGGCCTTCTGGAAGTCCGGGCTGAAATAACCTGCTCCGGTAGTTATGCTGCGATAAGTATTTATTATCACGCGGCCTTCCTTGGAGTTGTTAAGATAGCTGCGTTTCTTATACAGGTTGAGGGTGTCGGTGACTTCCTCGGTCTGCTTGGGGTAGTAGGCCGCGGCCTGGTCGAAGTCGATTACTGCCTTGTCATAGTTCTTCGATTTCATTTCAACAACTCCATGCAGGAGCAGGGCAGGGGCGAATTGTCCGCTGTGCTCTTTCAGGATCTCATCGAGGATAGCCTTGGCCGAAGCGGCATCGGTTTCCTTTCCCCTTTCAATAAGTGCGAGGGCGAGGAGCGTGTGGGCTTCCTTTTCATGGGGAGCGAGAGCCGCGGCGGCCTGGGCGCAGTTGATCACCTCGTCCCAGTTCCGCTCATAAAACGCAAGATATGCGCGGTCCCTTGCCGAACAGAGTTTGTTCCATTCCTTTATATATTTCCCGCTGGTCCTGGCGAATTCAAAAAGCAGCTCGATCATTTCATCCTGCTCCGTTTCGAGGCGCTCCCTGATCCTGGTATGTTTCGCGGCGTCGTCAAGATGCTTCTGCCATACTTTCTTTGCCTGTTCCCGGTCGATCCGCACACCGGTGATCAGGTCATATCCAGTCATGCCGGCTATGTCGGACAGGGCGCCTGTGGTGGCCTTGTAGACAGAATCCATTTCCTCAAGCTTGTCCTTCGACTGGAGCATTTTCTTGTATACGCTGAAGAAGCGGAGCTTGAGATTGGTGACATCCGGAGCCACCATGTCAGATTCCTTCTGGAGGATGAAGGCAGTCAAAGTCTGGAAATTCTTTGCCTCGGAGAGGGCTTTTTCAATGCTGTAGAGCGACATTACCGTCTGGTCGATGTCATATGGTCTATTTTCCTCGAGTGTCTTCTGTGCGGAGTTCCTGCGTATCTGCTCGATTTTTGGTTCCGCCTCCTTTATGAACTGCGGGCGTTCAGGTTCCTTCTTTGACGGATGGAGCCATACGGCGAGGGTGATGCACGTTATGAACAAGACGGCAAGGGGCAATGCGCACCCCAGCAGGAACATCTTGTTTTTATCTATGGAAGCCATAAAAGGCGTTTTCTATTTTTGTTCCGCCCGATGCGGATAGTTTCATATTGGAATTTATTCTTCTTTTTCAGAAAAGACAATTGCTTCAAAGACTTTGAAGTTCGCATCAGGCTCTTTCCACGCATAAGGGGCAAGGCCGGCCTTCATTGACAGATGTACCAAAGTGGTTTCCATGTCCCATCCCTGTTCTGACGCCACCTGCGGAAGAAAAACGGAACTGTAATGACCCTTCGTAAGGATGATGCCATGTTTCCCGATGATGAACTCATCGAGGGATTTTATTTTTTCCGGTGGTGTAAGCACGGAGATTTCAATTATGACTTCATCAAGCTCTTCAAGAGTCCTCATCCTTTTGAAACGAGGATCCCCGAATGCGGCATTAAGCGCATTATGCATGATGTTGGCGCAGAGAGGTTCGAAAGCCTCAATGTTCCCTATGCAGCCGCGGAGGGAACCGTCCTTCGAGTGCAGCGTGACAAAACACGAGCGGGTCAGCTGGAATTTTTCCGGAAGGGCGTTCGGATCCTTGATGTTTTCCCTCTTGAGTGCGCCCAGGATCGTGGAACGGGCGAGGGTAAGCATCATTTTCCTGTCGTCATGGGAATAAATGTCTTTTTCCATAACCTGTGCCATGTCCTTAAAAAAACAGAACTTCCCCAGCGGAGAAGTTCTGTTTTAATCAAACTATGAGGCCTGTTATTTCGTGCTGGGGATCTTCAGGGTCATAGGGGCTTTAAGTTTTCCATCGGCTGGAATTCCTGGATTGGCCTTCCTGATGTCGTCGGCCCTTACGCCATGCATTGCTGCGACGTCTTCAACTGTGTCGCCTTCCTGCACATCATAGGAGTCAAAGGTCATATCCATGGACATGCCGGCTGTTGTCCCGGAAGTCATGCCTGTTCCTGTGTCAGGAGCGTTGCCCTCAAGTTCGTTGAGGAGCTTCTCTTCTTCGCTTGGGCCTGCGGGTTTGACAGGTTCTTCAACAGGGGCTGCTGCAGGTTCTGCTGCCTTGCCTGCTGCAGGAGCTGCCTTGGCGGCCTTGGGCATGGCGGCGGCTGCTCCGGCTTCAGGAATGACAAGTTTCTGTCCGACCTGGAGAGGTTTCTTCGGATCCAGGTTGTTTGCGGCCACGAGGGCGTCTGTCTTGATATTGTATTTTGCGGCGATCTTCCAGAGGGAGTCGCCATTTCCTACGGTGTATGAGCCGCCTGAAGGACGGGCAGCTCCCTTGGCGCCTTCTTTCGAACCGGATTTAGATGCGGAAAGCTTCTCAGGGGAAACAGGGGCGCCGCCAGGAGGGATCATCAGGGATACGCCGATCCTCAGGGGTTTCTGGAGGGACATGTTGTTGTAGGCGGCGAGTTCTTCCTTGCTGACACCGTACTGTCTTGCGATCTTCCAGAATGAATCACCGCTTTTCACGGAATACTTGATAGGTTCGGTCTTGATCTCAGGAATAGCCGGAGTTATTGGAAGCGTTGTAAGTTCTCCAGGGGCGACAACAGGAGTGTCTGTAGGAGACGGAATGTAAGGCCTGTCCTTGAGAACTTCCTGACTCTTGCAGCCTGTCAAACCGAGTGTTCCTATCGAGAGAACAGCAGCGGCCCCGAGTAAAACCTTCATGCGCTTATTTTTCACTTTCAAACCTCCTGTTAATTATATCAGTAAATTTTTTACCACGATCCTTATAATCCTTGAACATATCCATGCTTGCACAACCTGGCGCGAGCAGGACTACATCCCCCGACTCCGCCTTATCGCATGCGGCAAGCACAGCTTCATCAAAACAATTAAATATGGTGCAACTTATATCATTTTTCCACAGATTTGCCAACTTTTTTTTGCATTCTCCTATCAGAAAGGCTGCTTTTATCCTGTTTTTCTCGCCAAGTATGGGCGAAAAGTCCATTTTCTTGTCCAGCCCCCCCGCTATGAGGCATACATTCTTCCTTCCGCCTACAGCCTTTAACGCCACCACGGTGGAATCCGGATTTGTCGCTTTTGAATCGTTTATGCAGGTTATCCCGTTCTTTTTCAAGACAAGTTCCAGCCTGTGCGGCCCGGTCTTGAAGCTTTTTGCTCCCTTGATGAGACGTCCTCTTGAGGCACCGGGGACAGCTGAGAAAACCAGGGCAAGAGAAGCGAGGAGATTTTCGGCGTTGTGCGTTCCAATGAGGTTTGTATCGGAAAACCTCATGAATTTCCTGCCTTTCACGAAAACATCCTTCCCGTCGAAATAATAGTCGGCCCCGGATTTCGCTGATGAGAAGATCACTGGCTTCTCACCGCCATACCCGAGTTTCCTCCAGTATTCCACGAGATCCGAACGGATTATTTTCCCTCCGCCAGACTTCATGTTCCTGAAAATGCTGAATTTGGATTTCACATAGTCAGTCTCGGTGCCATATCTGTTCATGTGATCTGAGGTGATGTTCAGGATTGCAGCGGCGACTGGAGCGAAGCTTGAACATGCGTCAAGCTGGAACGAGCTTGCTTCGACGACATAATATTCCGGTTGCTTGTATCGGAGCACGGATTCACTGAGGGGGACGCCGATGTTTCCGGCAGTCTCGGCCTTGAACCCAAGGGAGTTGATCAGGTGGCAGGTGAGTTCGGTGGTGGTGGTTTTTCCGTTGGTTCCTGTTATTGCGATGATCGGAGTCCTGCAATGGCGCGCGCCGAATTCAAGTTCGCTGATCACCGGGACGCCGCTTGCATATGCGGCTTTGCCCAGCGGAGAGGTAGCCGATATCCCGGGGCTGATCACAGTCAGGCCTGAGGCAGGTAGCCAGCCGCCTTTCCAGCCGGGGATGATCTTGAGCCTCCTGTTCTTCGAAAGGGATCTTTTATATTTTGCGAGTTCAGGTGAATTCTTTTCATCGACGGCGGTCACGTTTGAACCAAGTTTGAGCGCAAGCGAGATCGCTGCGCGGCCGCTGATCCCCAGCCCGAGGATCAGTATGTTTTCGAATGATGACGATTGATTTTTCATATTCCTGGCGATGCCTGTAAAGTAATTTTCAAAACAAAACAACAAAAAGAAAAATCTTGGATTATGAGTACCACTGGAACTGCCCTTGGGCAAGTCGAAGAGCTCAAAATGATGAATGTTGAGTGATGAGTTACACCGGACTCGTGAATTCCTGAAAATTTCGCACACGCTGCTTGACACGAGGCAGCTGATGCCGTATAATATTAATGTTGAACGTTCAACATTGGAGGCAGGCATGGCAGGCATTATCGACATCGCGAAGGCATCTGGCGTTTCAAGAGAGACGGTCTCGCGGATTCTTAATGGGAAATACAAGGGCCGCACTGAAAAGAGCCGCGCTATAATGCAGTGGGTGAGGAAAGAGGCCGGCAGAATCAACTACCGGTTGAACAATGCGGCAAGGACAATGCGGACAACCTCATCCCGGCTCATAGGCATTGTCATAGAGGAAAAAAGTCTCATGACCCATCCTGTGATCACTGAAACGCTGAAGGGCATCAACGAGATCCTTGAAGAAAGCGACTACATGCTCACGATCACGAGCCTCTCAGGCATTAGGGAGTCAACTCTTGAATCCCGGATCTTCAAGGAGCATCTCCTTGACGGGATTATCATCGTAGACAACATAGATTCAGCGCGCGCCAGAATGATGAAGTCCATAATCCCTGCCTGCATAATGGTCAACATGAACTACTGGGAGGACCGTTTCTGTGTCCGAAGGGATGAATATGACGCCGGCCGGACTGCAGGATCCGAACTGCTCCAACTCGGGTACAAGCGTGCTTTATATTTTGATTTTGATATCCAGCGTTATTCAAACAAAATCCATCACTACAGCGCAAAGGACAGGATCTCCGGCTTCAAGGCGGGTTTTGAAGGAAACAAAACTGAAATTGTCGTGATAAAGGATGATCCCACCACCTTCCATGAGTATCTGGAAAAGAACCTTAATGCCATCACGCCGTATACTGTGCTGGTAGCCGCCAACAACCTCCGTCTCTTCTCACTGACATCCGCGTTGTCATGCCTGTCTCTCAAGGCCGGAAATGACTGCGGATTGGTTTCGTTGGACGATGAAACAGGCTTTTTGCGGACTTTTCCCTTCCTTTCAAGGGTTTCATTCCCGCGAATGGAAATAGGTCGAATCGCCGGTCAAATGATAGTCTCGTTGCTGAAGGGGGATGCGAAAAAATGCGCGTCAACCAAAATAAAAGGAAAATGGATTGCAGGGACAACGACAAGGAATCTGAATGCAAAAATGGGGGGATGTATAATATGAGACTGCGCATAATTAAAGACATGGGATCGGACAGGCGTTCCAAGTTTACATTGATCGAACTTCTGGTGGTTATTGCGATAATCGCAATACTCGCCGCGCTTCTCCTTCCAGCGCTCTCCAGCGCAAAGGAAACCGCCAGAGGAATAAATTGCCTCTCCCAGCAGCGCCAGGTTCTGCAGGGCTTTATAATGTATGCGGGCGACTACGCCGGATATGTCCCGGGGCAGGTGCTATACAAGGTAAAATGGTCTCCCAGCAACCAGTGGCCGTGGGCGGTGCACTTCATAAGGTGGCAGGCAGATCCATTTGGCAACAACAGCAGCGGCCCAGATTATCTGAACAGAACCGTGGTGCGCTGTCCTTATGCCCCTCCATACACCCCTATTGTGGAAAGCAGTTCAGGCCCGGTCTGGAAAACTTATGGCGTCCTGAATTTCACTGCATCAAGTCCGACTGTAAACGGCGTGGACGTGTCGCTGCTCAGGAACACTTTCTGGGACGGAACTGACTTTGCAGGATACACCTGGAAGTTCCTGCAAATTCCACAGCCCTCGCAAATCCCGTGGTTGGCTGATACCATCGCGGAATCTTCTCAGGAACAGGTCCAGAGTTTCTATACGGACAACACATGGAGCCAGACCTGGGGTGTTATAACCCGGCACAGGAACTGCGCAAATGTGGCTTTTGTCGACGGGCATGCAAGGATGTTGAACAGCACAGCCCTCAAGGATGAGGCGGGGATTTTGAAGCATTACAAGGCCAATCTCGCCAAGGTGTCATACTAACCCGAATATTTCATGAACCACAGAGGCGCAAAGGCACAGAGTGTTTTTCATTGTAAAAGGAGTCTTTGAGATCCGGATTGGATAATAGTGAAGAACGGTGCCATGCTAGATAACCCATTGTTATACAAGGAGATGATGTCATGCTGTTGGTCTCCTGCTTTAGGTTTCCCTGTCTTCCTGAAAGACTGCCTGTCTGCAGAAAATCTGCAAGTTTGCTACGAATTTCCGATCTCCTACGCTGGTTCTGCCTGCCCCGAAAAGCTCAGTGGCCTCGTTGTCCTTGTCCCGCTTCGCGGGATTCCGATATTCGAATTTCGATATTTATGAGGAGCAGGATGCTCCGCATTTTTATCTCAGTTTCAGTGTTGCAAGTCCTATGAGGGCCAGGATTCCGGAGATTATCCAGAATCTTATCACGATCTGTGATTCAGGCCATCCGAGCCGTTCAAAATGATGATGGATGGGCGTGCAGAGGAATACCCTTTTCCTGAACAGCCTGAAGCTGATTACCTGTATGATCACCGAGAGCGCCTCCACTACGAATACACCGCCTACGATTACCAGGACCAGCTCCTGCTTGACGAGCACCGCTATGAGCCCGATCGAGCCTCCGAGCGCGAGGCTTCCCGTGTCGCCCATGAACATTGACGCAGGCAGGCAGTTGTACCACAGGAATCCGATGCAGGCCCCCATTATTGCCGCCGCGAAGACTACGACTTCGCTGGCGCCGGGGATGAACGGCACATTGAGATATCCTGCGAACATCTTGTGTCCGCAGAAGTATGCGAAGATGCCATATGTCAATATGCAGGAGATTGAACAGCCCACCGCCAGTCCGTCCTTGCCATCGGTGAGATTCACCGCGTTCGAACACGCGACAACGACAAGTGCGGCAAATCCGAACGCCACATAACCCGGTATGTTTTCAATCAACGGGGCCTTGAGGAATGGAACCATGACCTGCCGCAGGAGATTATGCGTTTCCGGAAGCGAGTCGAGATATACGGCGGCTGCAAAGGCTATGACGATCTGCATGAGGAGCTTCAACCTTCCGGGGATGCCGTTCCGGTTGCCAAGCACCTTCGTGTAATCATCCCAGAATCCGACTGCCCCGAGGGCGAGCAGCGTCACAAGGAAGACGGTGACCAGCGGATTCAGAGGCAGCGACCACAGGATCGTCGATATCGCGATGCTCGCGATTATCAGGATCCCCCCCATGGACGGCACCTTGTCCTTTTCAGGATTGAGGAGTTCGTCCGGGACAAGCCCCTTGAGCCTGGACGGTGCTGTCGCGTTGAGCCTCTTGAGCATTCTCACCGTGTAGGGTCCGAATATGAAAGCTATCATCATCGCCGTAATGGCGGCACCTGCCGCCCTGAATGTCACATATTGGAAAAGACGGAAAGGTCCGAAGTGATCAGCGAAATTTGTTAGGAAGTAAAGCATTGATTTGTGTCTTAAATTGTTTTGTGTTGATAATATAAAATCCGCTGGCAGGCGGATTTTATCCGCACTTGCTGTATCCGCAGCTCAGGCATTTCAGGCAGTTCTCCTGGAAGTAGAGGCTCTTGTCGTTGCATTGCGGACATATCATGAATTTCCTGTCGTCCTTTTTCTCAGCCCCTTTCTTAGGCTTTTTCTCGACAAGTACGGACTGGGCTCCGTTTCCGTTCTCCTTCTTCTTGATCATCCCGATCTTCGTCAGATGCTGCTCGATTGCAAGGCCGATGTCGGCGGCAAGCGACGGAATATATTTGCCCTCGGAGAAATATCCGCCGTTTGGATCATAGATGCTCTTGAGCTCATCGACGAGGAAGCTCGGATCCGGCTCCTTGCGGAACACCGCCGAAATGAGCCTCGTCATCGCGACGATCCAGCTGAGATGCTGCAGGTTCTTGGTGTTGATGAAAAGTTCATACGGACGTCTTCTGCCCGTACCCTCCTCGATGATGTCGTTGATCGTCAGATACAGCGCGTCGGGGGAGAGCGGCGTCTTGATCTTGTAGGTCGTGCCTTCGAGCTCCTTTGGACGCGGAACGTCAATCGGCTTCTGCTCGGCTTTCTTCGCAGGATCCTCCTTCTTGGTGAGGATTCCCGTCATCTTGTCGGAAGGCCGGAAAGTCGTGCATCCCTTGAGGCCATGGTCGCAGGCGTACATGTAGATGCTCTTGAATTTCTCGTACGGATAGTCCGTAGGTATGTTGATCGTCTTCGAGATGGAGCTGTCGACATGCTTCTGGAGCTCCGCCTGTATTTTCACATGCTCCTCAGGCGTGACCATGTCCGCAGTCACGAAATAGTCGGGAAGCTTGGACTTGCCGTCGTGCTTCTGCTCGGAATACAATTTGTATGCGTAGTCCGAGATTTCGACAACGCTCACATCCTGCTCGGTCGTGTTCCTGATCTTCCGGTCGTAAGTCAGTTCGAAGACAGGTTCTATCCCGCTGGAGATATTGCCGGCGAAGAGACTGATGGTGCCTGTCGGGGCGATCGATGTGAGGTGCGAGTTGCGCAGGCCGTGCCTTGCGATGCCCTTCTGGATTTCCTTCGGAAGCGTGGCCACGAATTTGCCCTTCGGGTACTTGTCCTTGTCAAACGCGGGGAAGACTCCTTTTTCCATGCCGAGTTCAATGCTGGAATCATATGCCGTGGCGGTGATGAGCTTCATTATGTCGGAGACCATCTTGATTGATTCAGACGAACCGTATCGGGTCCTCATGAAGATGAAGAGATCCGCAAGACCGGTGATTCCGAGGCCCATCCTGCGCTTCTTCATGGCTTCTTCCTTCTGCTTCTCCAGAGGATATCCGCTTATCTCGATGATGTTGTCCAGGAAGCGCACTGCAGTCCTGACAGTTCCCTCAATCCCCTTGAAGTCGATCCTGGCCTTTGATGTGAACGGGTTGTCCACGAACCTGGTGAGGTTTACGGAACCCAGCAGGCATGCGCCATAGGGAGGAAGCGGCTGCTCGCCGCAGGGATTCGTGGCGCAGATGCTTTCATTATAATAGAGATTGTTCATCTGGTTGACCCTGTCTATGAGGACAAATCCAGGCTCCGCATAATCGTAGGTGGATTTCATCATGAGCTCCCAGAGCTCGACGGCCTGCAGTGTCTTGTGAACGTTGCCGTTGAATACAAGATCCCATTTCTGATTCTTTTTGACGGCATTTATGAATTTGTCCGTGACCGCCACCGAGAGATTGAACATGTGGAGATTGGAGTTGCCTCTTTTCGCCGTGATGAAGTCCTGGATGTCCGGATGATCGCATCTCATGACCGCCATCTGGGCTCCGCGCCTCTGTCCCGCGCTCATGATGGTGCGGCACGTCGAATCCATGACCTGCATGAAGCTGATAGGTCCGGATGATTTGGCCTCGCATCCCTTGATATGGGAATTGACAGGGCGTATGGTCGAAAAATCGAATCCGACTCCTCCACCCTGCTTCTGGGTTATCGCGGAATCCTTGACGACATCGAAGATGCCCTCGATCGAATCATCTATTTTGTTCATGACATAGCAGTTGAACATGGTTACGGCATCGCGCGCCGTGCCGGCATTGGAAAGTATCCTGCCACCGGGAAGAAAACGATAGTCGACCAGGATCTCATTGAACTTCTTTTCCCATTCGCGGGAGTTCTTCTCCACGGCCGCTGCGGCTTTGGCCACGCGCTTCCATGTCTCTTCTATTGTCTTATCCTCGGGAAGGCCGTTTGAGCCTTCGTAGCGGTACTTCCTGTTCCATATCTCCGTGCCTATGTCGAAAAATTTCTTTAAAGTCACTTTACGTAACCCTTTCTCAAGGTTGAAATGCATGTTGATTTTTGAACCCTAATTCCGAAATTGGATGCGGGTGGCGTAGCTGCAAGGAATCAAGGACATGGTGTATTTTTATACTCCAGTCCTATGATGACGCAGCAGATATGCCGCCCCCGCCAATTCCCTCCGGGTTTTGAAAACGGAAATTTCAGGTCAATATGGTTTATCTCCCTGAATGACATGCCATTGCAAATTAAATGAATAGTCGTATTTCCGTTTTTAAAATCAGGATTAGGGGTGAATATAGTCATGGGAATTCTCAAGACAAGGGGTTGGAAAAAAATATCCCAACTATTTTAAAAACATCAGGAATACAGCCAGGAAAATAAATAAAATTCCGGTCGCAAGCTTGATTTTTCCTGCATTGCAGGAAAGCCATATGGAAAGCTTTTTATCGGTGACGCCGATGAAGAACAGCATGAACACAACTAGCAGCGGAACGATGAAGGCTGCATTGTAGGATATCAGCATCGACAACGCCTTCATTGACGCACCCTGCGTGCTGACGATGAAAAGCACTGTCGGCAGATAAGTCTGCCCTGTGCAGGCGAGTTCCAGGACTGACACGGAAAATCCAATCAAGGCGGCTCCGATCACGTAATGTCCCAGCTTCACATTCTTCCTGATCACCTCGTTGATCTTCATGCGCAGCCCGTCGTCAAGCTTTAGTGCCATGTCCTTCACGGAGCCGCGATTGATCCTGACGTAGTCGATCAGGTTCATGACGCCTATGACTGCAGCGAGCGCAGCTCCCGAATAATATACGATGTCCTTGAGGAACGGAAACGACTGCAGGTAGTCGGCGAACTTCAGTAATCCAAGCCCGATCAGGAGATAGGTTATGAATACCGACATCGTAAAGCTCAGGCCTACGAGGATTATTTCCTTCTTTCCGTATTTGAGAAGGGCAAGATATGAAAGCAGGAAGATGATGGTGATGAAGGCGCACGGATTGAGCCCGTCGATAAGTCCGGCCGAAATTATGGCAGTCCCGCTTATCCTGTCAAACCGGTTTGCTATTGCCCTTTCAGCTTTAAGAAGTTCATCGCTTGTGAATTCCGGGGTCGGATTCGTTTCAGCCGTTTCCATTGCCTTCGCGACCTTGCCGATCATGTCCAGATTCTTGAATGCCTTTTCGCCTATGAATGATTCCCTTCCGAAGAAGACTGCCGGCGTGGCGAGATGGAGATTGTCCGGCACGGAATATCTCATGCAGAGGGCTTCATCCATTACCTTTGAAGCATTCTCGGTTATGCTGGAGTGGTATATCTTCAGCTGTCCAGGATATTTCTTCGCAAGGTAGCGCATGCTGATGTCAAGGCGGCTGCACGTGCGGCATCCGGGCTTGTAGAAGTAGTAGATTTCAAGAGGATTCCGTGTTTTAACCCCTGCATTCCCCTGGTTAAATATTTCGGTGCTTCCTGAACCTAAATATTTATTGAAGAAACCGTAATAAGGTCCTAGTTCGGCGGAAGATAGTTCAGCCTCGACAAGTCCTGTAAGTTTCTTCTTGATGTCGTCGGTCTTCTGCACAGTTCCAAAAGCAGTATAGAATTCCGGAACGTCGCCAGGCGGGATCTTGTACCTAGCTTCAAAAGCCATCAAAGCCTCGAAGTTCGCGGGATTTTCCAGATCCCGCCTGACCACCTCGATTTTGTCGCCATAAACCTCCCTGAGTTGCGGTAGGATGATCTCGTCGGCCTCCTTGCATTTCTCCGGACAGTTCTTGTCCATAAAGTAGACGATCCGGCACTTTTCGGCGGAAAGCACTGAGACTGATTGAATGATCAGGAGAAGTAAGAGAAATGACTTAATTGCCTTCATGGATTATTCCGTTGATAAGTCAAGCATTGCCGGTTCCGTATCCGGAATTGAGAATTTCAATGGAATATTCTTCTTCTCGGCGAGCTTGTCAATGAAACTAGGAGAAAATATCACCCGAACTGCAAATATGTTGTTTTCAATATTAGATATTTTGAATTCAGCTCCTTCAGGCTTGTCAATGGAAAGCATCTTTTCGCTCAACTGCTTGCCTTCTCCTCCGACAAGTTTTAGCTGGAACTCATTTTCAATAGGCGTATCGGATTTTACCGGGAGGACTATTTTACCTGGAACAGCAATGAACTTTAGGCTGAAATTGGCTACGATTGTAATTTCCAGCGGTTTCCAGCCTTCTGGCTTACTTATTGGAATTTTAATTTTAATCCTCATCTCGCCTTCAGACTTTTCAGGTAAAAACTCGAAGTCAAGACAGAATGCATCGCCCTTATTGTTCAAAGATGCCTTTACTGGATAGTATGACTCGATTTCCGGTTCCCCTAACTCTATTCCGCTCAACGTCGGAATTATCTGAAATGACTGTTTGTAGGGTTTGCCTGTTTCAAGGCGTCCCGCGTACACGATTGTTGAAGGTTTTATCTCAGCGGCCGGAACAGCGTTTCCTCTGAATGTGAACCTGAAAAATTTCTGGGCTGGATCGTTGGTCTCTATGAAAAAGTTCTTTGCATAGGCTCCTGAAAGCGAGTATGCGGCGACCTTGAGCGTCACATCAGCTACTTCCCCGGCTTTTATCTCATCTTTCGAAACCTTTATTTCAGCACAGGCTCCGCAGGTCTTTAGCAGTCTCAATATCTTCAAGTCCTCATCGCCAGTGTTTTTAATCTTGAAGAAAGCCTCCTGCTGGTTTTTCGCAGGATATTTCCCGAAGTCAGCGTTGGCCTCGCCATCGGCGGCAACCTGTGGCGCCGGATATGCGGTTGAAATAATTGATAGCATCAAAAGAGAAAATAATATTTTTTTCATAATCACTAAGAATATATGAAGCTTAGGCGATAAATCAACATCTCATGTTTTTTGCCTTACAGCAATAAGAATATATACAGATTATTATACAAGGATATATCCAGCATGGCACCGTTCTCTTCAACCCCTTCAGGTAGAATAGCACTCCTCTCCTGGCTCCAGTGAATCCCTGTCGAGCGTTGTGGACGCGCATCCGCAAGGAACCCTTGCCTGCAGCACCTTGAACTTTCCGGAAGTGCTGTTCGTAACGGTGAACTTGTGGATGGGATTCTCCGTGTCGCCAATCTTTCCGAAGTCATGGACGATGGGTGGAGCATCCCCCGTCACGCCAGCATCTGAGCAGTATGCAGGCTGGCATACTGCCAGGACTACTGCTGTGAATGTAAATATTATATAATTCATTACTACAGGTGCTTTATTTAAAAGGGATCTTAAATATACTATGTGGCATAAATAATTCTAGTATATATATAGCTGGGGGCTAGTCTATTTCTGGTATTCGCTGTCGGCAATTATCATTACACCGACATGTTAATATTGTTACATTGTTATAATAAGCATGTTGCATATAATTGAGATAATTTGTAATTTACCGTGCTTGTAAATGTTGAGATGGTTGATAAATTTTGTGGTCTATTTATCTTGTAATCACAAAAAGAGCCAATCTAGGGGGTGTAATCATGTTAAGGAAGTTCTCCCGTATTATTTCTGCCTTCTTAATACTATCAATTACAATCAACGCTTATTCCCAGTCGGCCGACTACAGCAGGCCCGTGGGACTTATCAAGATCGAAATCCAGCCGGGAACTGAAAAGCTTAGTTCGACGCCGTTCGATGCTTTTGATCCTTCCATCAACGGGCTGATACTGGGGCAACTCACCGGCGGAAACACACATGCGACATCCGACCAGATCATCATATGGGACACTACGCTTCAGACACCCGGTGACAGGTCGGCCTTCCTTGCGGGGAGCACCGGAGACGATAACAAGAACGGCAAGTGGTACAAGGACTTTACCTCATGGGATCTTTCAGACATGTCCATAAGCACTGGCATGGGCTTTCGCATCAAGAACAACCAGCTTGCCCAGCAGAAGGTCTTCTTGACCGGACTCGTCCCTCTCGACGCAACACGTACTGTAACCCTGCAGCCGGACATAAACCTCTTCGCTTATCCCTTTGCCTCAAAGATATCCCTGAACGGCGCAAGCCTGAAATTCGTCAACGGCGTCAGCGGTGGAATGGCCCAGAACGCCGCCGACATTATTTCAACCGTTTCACCTGACCCCGAGCACTGGCTTTACTACAATCCCCCTGATACTGCGTATAGCGACAAGTGGGTTGTATCATTGAATAACGTGAGCACACTGGAGCTGAAGCCGGGGGCGGGTTACTGGTACGACAGGCTGGGGCTGCTGCCACTGCAGTGGATCGAGAACCTCCCCTACCAGAATCTATTCGACGTGACCGCTGTCGCGCCTCTAGTTACAGACATGACGTTTCCGGTCCATGACGAGGTCATGCTGCACGTCGACTGCACAGGTGCCCCAGGCGAGATCCTCGAGGTTTTCTACAAGGACGTGGCCGACGGGGAATCCCTTGTGACGGAGTCCGGATGGAAAATGGCGGCGCAGAATTTGATGACAAACGGGCTGTCTGAGATCACGTGGACGGATGAGGGCAAGGCAGCAGACGAATTTCCGCTTCTAGTCAGGCCAAAGATCTCAAATGTGTTCATGAGGGTCTACATCGTCTCCCGCCAAGATATCGACAGTGATAACGATGGTCTCTCTAACGGTAGGGAGCTTTTTGTGTACGGAACGAATCCGAGCAATCCGGATTGGGACGGAGACCTTCTTAAAGACGGAGAGGAAGTTAATACATACCGCACAAATCCGAAGGTAGTCGACAGCGACGGGGATGGAGTACAATACAACGACTATGTAGAAGTCAAGGCGCGCTATCCCACAGATCCGAACGATCCAGCAAAAACCCCTGCTACACTGCCGTCCTTCTGGTCCAACTATAATGTCGGCGCCTCCGCACCCCCAGATAATGATGTTCCCGGTACCAGTACGACCTATTATGATGGGTTGTTTACAGTTGCGGGGGCTGGCACCCTGCCTGCTTCCTCGAAGCCTGACAAGTTTCGCTACTGCTACCAGACGAGAACCCTGGATGTCAACTGCGAGGTAAAGGCGCTTGTAACACAGGCGAGTCAGGAAAACACAAGTTCGACGACCAAGGCGGGGATTATGATCCGCAAGGACACGAGCGACAGCACCCAGTATGTCTTTGCATATCTCAGCCCGTATTACAGTGGCACACCATATTTCCTCAGGCGTGAGACCGTCGGAGCCAATGCAGCCGCAAACCTTGCCGGCGGAACTGCGAATCTGCCATGCTGGGTCAAGATCACGAAATCCGGAAACAGCTACACCCCATACCAATCGATGGACGGATCGAGCTGGACACAAATTGGTACAGCTCCATATTCTGTCGCGATGGGGGACAGTGTGCTGGTCGGCTTCGCGTCAGCCAACACAGCCCTTACGGGTATCAATACCGGTAAATTCGACAATTTCAGCATTGCGCTTACAGACACACCCGTTATCACACAGACCAATCCAAGCGGTTATTTCCAGATGAGCCAGCAGGTCTCGATGGATCTTGCAACCACTGCAGACTCGGAGATATGGTACACCGTCGGCAGTTCCCTTGATACTGCGGCGAACATACCGGTACAAGGCAGCCCCTCCATCAAATATGAAGGGCCGTTCGATGTTACTGCATCATGTGTCATAAAGGCCAGAAGGTTCAAGACAGATCCAGAACACCCCGAACTCGACTATGCTCCTAGCCCTGTCTCTGTAAAAGTGTTCAACCAGCCCGGCCTGATGGTGAAATACTACGACGGCAACGGTCTTAACTGGACGGAAATCCCGGATTTCACCGGTACTCCGTATATGGTGAGCATGATCCCGAACCTGGATTATCCTGAAACCACCGGGCATATAATGACCTCCGGCAGAGACAACAATGTAGCCGCACTTGTGACAGGGAAGATTTATTGTCCGATTGATGCCAGCTACACGTTCTACTTGCTTAGCGGGGAAGGTTCAAGGCTGTACATAGACGATTCCGAGAAAACCGAAGCGCCCCTTATCGAACGTAATGGGATCATCGCATTTGGACAGTCATATCACGCTATAACGCTTACCAAGGGATTCCATGACATAAGGCTGGAATACTTCGAGGCCTCAGGTACTGGCGGTATCCAGCTTAAATGGGCATATACGGGACAGTCAGCCATAATAATGCCCAATACAGCCTTCTTCAGCCCTGATACGGAGCTTGACGGTCTTCCCGACCAGTGGGAAATATTTAAGTTCACTAACTTGGCCCATTCCGGCACCGATAACTCCGATCCGGACGGCATCAGCGACAAGGAAGAGCTGAATTTCTATTTTACGGATCCCTTCGATGACCTCCAGCCGTTTGCCCCGAAGACGCCCTCTGATGCCGCTGCCGGAATCGCGGTTTCATATTGCGCGAAGAATAACAGGACCTGGGCATATGTCCCCGAATTTGAATACAAGGACAGCCAGGGGGAAATCCACTACTATCTGCCTCATTTCGGGACATCCACAGTCGGAAACATAAATTTTGGATCTACGACAACGGTTCCATTCGCTACAGGTGTGCCACTCGACAATTTTGCGGCTTACTTCAGGGGATACATCAATATCACAGCACCAGGCCTATATAAGTTCTACATTGACTGTGACGCTGGAGCCAACTTATACATCGACGGCAAAAGGATAGTAAACAACGACGGCCTGCATACCACCAGCGAAGAATATGGCTACGCCTCCCTCAAGACGGGAAAGCATGAGATCAGCGTTGATTACTATGAGACCACTTCCTACTCAAAACTCATACTGCAATACGAGGGGCCGGATGCCGGATCTAAGCTGGTAGTTCCGGCTTCTGTGCTTTTCCATTCCACGCAGTATGTCTCAAACATGTCCCTACCTGCAAGCAATGATGCAGATTCTGACGGTCTCGTGGATCCCCTTGACTCAGACGACTCCGACTGGGACAGCGTGAATGCGACAAACTTGATAATGGATGGAGACAGGGTCGAACTAAATCCTCCGACGGGAGACCTTCCTTCCGGCTGGGAGGATCTTAACATTGGGTCGAGTGCGGGATCGGCGAATTATGAAGCATCGGTGTTCACACTCAGAAACAAGGCAACCATTCTCTCCCCTGTCCCCGATATCTATGGTGCATCCGACAGCTTAAACTACTGCTACCAGGATCTCTATGGTGATTGTGAGGTTGTCGTAAGGGTCATATCCCTGCCCAACACAAACGCCTTCGCCAAGGCCGGACTGATGATCCGTGAATCACTGGATGCTGGCTCTAGGAACGCATTTGTCTTTGTCACACCCAGCAATGGGGCAAACTTCCAGTACAGGGCGACTACAGCATCAACAACAACCAGGGTGGCTGGTGCCGGTTCGGCCACAGCTCCCTACTGGCTTAAGCTTGTGAAAACAGGCAATATATATGCTGCATATCAGTCGCAGGATGGTTCAAACTGGACTTTGATTGATTCGAATCAGACCGTTGCCATAGGAAATGTGGTCAAAGTCGGATTTGCCGTGACAAGCATGAACGGTTCCATTCCTGATCCGGTTCCTGTGAAGTTTGACAATTTCAGCATAACAAGGACACTTACGGCATTTCCTTCAATCTCAGGCAATCCGACAGGATATTTCCAGGGAGCACGCACAGTCACAATCGCAGATTCCGTACCGGCTGTGCCAGGTACGGTAATGAGATATACCAGCGACAGCAGCGATCCTGTCTCGAATTCACCAACCTATTCCGTCGGACAGACAATAATAGGTATCGCAGGGAACGCTGATATCAAAACCAGACTGTACAAGGACGGATACCTCCCCGGACCGATCACTCAGTCATTCTTTACCGGGAACCCGTCACTCATGGTGAAATATTATGACTTGAACTGCTCAGTGCTTCCAACGCAGCCACCCACCGGGCAGCCTTACAAGGTATCGATGATTCCGGACATAAACTTTCCATCCAACAAGGACGGGGCAATCCTGACCTCGGACAGGGCCGACTATGTCTACGCCGAGATCACCGGTCAGGTCTACTGCCCAATTTCCGGAAGCTATACCTTCTACCTTATTAGCAGCGACGGTTCTGCACTGGATGTCGATGGTACGCGCCTGCTCACCAATGACGGGGTGCAGGCGATGGTGCAGGTATATGCGGCAAGAGTTCTTACCCCAGGAATGCATGACATAAAGGTGAGCTATTTCAACTCTACTGGCACCACTACCGGCCTTGGAGGACTCCAGCTCAAATGGGCATATACAGGCCATGCCGCAGATTACATTACACCGGACGAGTTCTTCTGCCCTGATACGGATCTGGATGGGCTTCCCGACCAATGGGAGAAGTACAAATATGGTGAAAACGATCTTTCCCATTCCGGGACAGAGGATGCCGACCAGGACGGATGGACGAATGCGCAGGAACTCAACCTCTACATGACAGACCCGGACAATGCGGCAAGCACTCCGGCCGCCGCTTCAAATCCTGCCAATACCACTGCAAACGGGCTCGTAGCCACATACTGCGCCATGAATGCCAGGGCATGGACACAGGTGCCAGATCTTCCGAATCTGCCGAAATATGGTGCGACAGCTGTCAATAATATCAACTATGCCAGAGGAACAGGTGCATTTGCGACAAGTGGAGTTGCGATAAATATAGGAGCAATGTTCAAAGGGTACATAGAAGTTCCGACCAGTGGGATTTACAAATTCTATATCAACTGTGAAGACGGCGCCAATCTCTACATTGACGGGAAACCGGTAGTATATAACGACGGTCTCCACGCAATACAGGAGACTTATGGCATTGTCGGAATGGAAGCCGGGAAACATGAGATCAGGGTCGACTATTACCAGACAACTTCTTATAACTCCCTTATAGTGAGCTATGAAGGGCCTGGGATTTCAAAATTATTGGTGCCTTCTACTGTCCTATCATATTCCAACCAGTACCTTGCCGACATGCTGGCCGAAAACGATCCTGATTCTGATGGTGTTCACACGATCACAGCATCTGCAGGCGCCAACGGTTCGATTTCACCAAGCGGGACTATCACATTAAATTATATGGATAACCAGGGATTCACAATCACGCCTCATGCAGGACATGAAGTATCCGATGTCCTTGTCGATAATGTTTCTGTTGGCGCGGTAACAAGCTACCAGTTCACTGATATCAGGATAAATCACACAATTTCAGCAAGCTTCATGGAATTGAAACTTGTGAGATTTGTCGAAGGAGTTGGAGGAACAATTAGTGGAGATAAAATTCAGAAAGTAAACCATGGAGGAAATTGCGCACAGGTTATCGCTGTTCCAAACACAGGATATCATTTTGTCAATTGGACAAGTAATGGATCAGTTTATAATACCGAAGCAGCTTTGACAGTTTCAAACGTCAATCAGGACATGACGTTTATTGCGAATTTCGCTATCAACGCTGATGTCTTGAATCTTAATCTTTCGGTTTCTCCGGTAAATTGCGGTTATACAAACCCAGTTGGTTCAATAGGAGTAAGTTCTGGAGTTGCAACTCCAATATCAGTGACCCCTGTCCTGGGCTATCATTTTACCACCTGGTCAAGCACAGGTGGAGTATTTGAAAATACCGCCTTGCCAGAAACAACGGTCTCTCTTACAAGCGATGCCACTGTTACTGCTAACTTTACGCTTAATCCTCTTAATCTGTTTGGGATGGGCAGAAATTCATATGGTGAAATTGGAGATGGGACAACGACTGAAAGACATTCTCCTGTGCAATCAACGTTGTCCAGCGTGAGTGCAATTTCAACAGGAGGTTTTTACAGTAGTCTTTGTATAAAGGGAGATGGTTCACTGTGGGCTGTAGGAGCCAATAATAATGGGCAACTTGGCGATGGAACAACAACAAATCGAAGTATTCCTGTACAGATTATTCCTTCCGGAGTTGTTGCAATTTCTGCCGGATACAATCACGGTCTTTTCTTGAAGGATGATGGTTCACTTTGGGGTATGGGAGATAACGCTTGCGGCGAACTGGGAGATGGAACAACAACTGAGCGACACGCTCCAGTTCAAATCGTACCATCAGGGGTGTCCGCAATTTCAGCTGGATACTATTACAGCCTGTTCCTGAAAAACGACGGATCGTTGTGGTCTATGGGATATAATGGTTATGGTCAACTTGGCGACGGGTCAACAACTGTGCGACATGCTCCAGTCCAAATCGTGTCATCAGGGGTATCTGCTATCTCAGCTGGCAATTACCACAGCCTGTTCTTAAAGAATGACGGTTCGATGTGGGCTATGGGCAATAATGCCTATGGTCAATTTGGCAATGGAACAACTACTGAGCAACATGCTCCAGTCCAAATCGTGTCATCAGGGGTATCTGCCATTTCAGCCGGATTCTATTTCAGTCTCTTCCTGAGGAACGATGGTTCGATGTGGGCTATGGGATATAATAATAGTGGTCAACTTGGCGATGGAACAACAACTAATCGATACAATCCTGTACAAGTCGAGTCATCGGGCGTATCCGATATTTCAGCAGGATACTATCACAGCCTCTTCCTGAAAGATAACGGATCCCTTTGGGCGATGGGTGACAACATGTTTGGCCGACTTGGCGATGGAACAACAACTGATCGACACGCACCTGTCCAAATCATGTCATCAGGGATTTCCGCTATTTCAGCTGGGTACTATCATAGCCTGTTCCTGAAAAATGGAACTTACACTGTGTCATTTGTTGAGGGAACAGGAGGAACAATCACCGGAGAGAGGCTCCAAACAGTCAATCCTGATGAAGACTGCTCACAAGTAATTGCAATTCCAAATATTGGATATCATTTTGTCAGTTGGACAAGGAATGAGACAGTTTACAGCACAGATGCAACTCTGACAGTAAGAGATGTCCAGGACATGACCCTGAATGCGAATTTCGCAATCAATCCTGGATTATGTAATCTCTCTTTTGCAATATCGCCATCAAACTGTGGAAATATCACTCCAAGAGGGCCCACGGGAGTAACTCCTGGTGTGGCAGCTCAAATCTCAGCGATGGCATATCCAAGATATCATTTTCTCAACTGGACTAGCACAGGTGGTGTAATTTCAAATACCTGCTTGCCGGAAACTTCCATCACCCTCACGGATGATGCAATTCTTACTGCGAATTTTTACAGGAATAATCTTGGTTTGTTTGGGATGGGCCAGAATAACTCAGGCCAACTTGGAGATGGAACAACGACTAACCGTCACATGCCTGTTGAAATCGCACCAACTGGAATAGCTAAAATTTCGATTGGCGGTGGCTATAGTTTGTTCCTTAAGGATGATGGTTCTCTTTGGGGTATGGGACATAACGCTTGCGGTGAACTGGGAGACGGAACGACAATCCAGAGAAATACTCCAGTCCAAATTGTAACATCCGGGGTGCTTGCCATTTCGGCAGGAAGCACTCACAGCCTGTTCCTTAAGGATGATGGTTCTCTTTGGGCGATGGGGAACAATAATCAAGGCCAACTTGGAGACGGAACGATAACCCAGAGAAACACTCCTGTCCAAATCGTGTCATCCGGTGTAAGTGCCATTTCGGCTGGCGGATCTCACAGCCTGTTCCTGAAGAATGATGGTTCACTTTGGGCGATGGGGAACAATAATCAAGGCCAACTGGGAGACGGAACGACAACCCAGAGAAACACTCCTGTCCAAATCGTGTCATCCGGTGTAAGTGTCATTTCGGCAGGAAACTCTCACAGCCTGTTCCTGAAGAATGATGGTTCACTTTGGGCGATGGGGAACAATAATCAAGGCCAACTGGGAGACGGAACGACAACCCAGAGAAATACACCAGTCCAAATCGTAACATCCGGGGTGCTTGCTATTTCCGCCGGATCCTATCACAGCATGCTCCTGAAAGATAATGGATCCCTTTGGGCGATGGGCGACAACCAGTATGGTAGCCTTGGCGATGGAACAACAACTGATCGATATGCACCTGTCCAAATCATGTCATCTGGCATATCTGCTATTTCAGCCGGATCCTATCACAGCATGTTCCTGAAGACCGACGATTCGATGTGGGCAATGGGTTGTAATGCTTATGGTCAACTTGGCGATGGAACAACAACCACTCGATACGCTCCAGTACAGATCATGCCATCTGGTGTATCTGCTATTTCCGCCGGATCCCACAGCCTGTTCCTGAAGAACGGGACATGCACCGTGACATTTACCGCAGGAGAGGGAGGAACAATCACAGGAGAAAAAATTCAGATTGTCACCTCTGATGAAGAATGTAGCCAGGTCATAGCCGTCCCCAATGCAGGATTCCATTTCGTCAACTGGACAAGAAATGGAGTATTTTACAGCTCTGATGCGAACCTGACCGTGACATGTGTTCAAGATATGACTATAACAGCAAAATTTGAAATAAATCCGGGATTATGCAAGCTTTCTATCAACGCCTTGCCAGCTAGTAAAGGATCAGTCAATCCCGAAGGTTCAATCGGTGTAGCACCGGACGAACCAACATCGATTTCAGCAACTGCTGTTTCGGGCTGTCATTTTGTGAACTGGACTGGTACAGGCGGATCAATTGACAATGTTGCTTCACCTGAAACAACTGTAACACTTACAGACGATGCAACAGTCACTGCTAATTTCATTTTGAACTCGCAAGGATTGTTTGGAATGGGAAACAATGCTAATGCCAGGCTTGGTGATGGAACAATAATTAATCGATACTCACCTGTTCAAACCTTGTCTTACGGTGTTGCAGCTGTTTCCGCGGGAACATGGTACACATATTTCATAAAGGATGATGGTTCTCTATGGGGAACGGGTTGGAGTCCAGCTGGCATACTTAGCAATGGTGCTACTGGTTCGATAAAAACTCCAGTGCAAATTATATCAGAAGGTATGATGGCTATTTCAGCCGGACCAGATCATATTGTTCTTTTAAAAGCCAATGGCTCTCTCTGGACCGGAGGCGATAATAGCCAAGGACAACTTGGTGATGGAACAACTAACGACAGCAGCATACCTATTCAAATAATCTCCAGCGGAGTAGCAGCAATATTGGCAGCTCCGCAGAACACCTTCTTTATAAAAGATGACGGCTCCCTATGGGGTATGGGAGACAACCATTGCGGACAGCTTGGTGATGGAACAACAACCAATCGATTAGAACCTATTCAAATTGCACCATCTGGCATTGTAGCTGTTTCAGCCGGGAGTTACCATTGCCTATTTTTGAAAAATGATGGTTCACTTTGGGGGATGGGTAACAATGGGCAAGGACAACTAGGACAAGGAACTGCTACTTATATATATACACCTGTTCAAATTCTTAATTCTGGAGTAACTGCAATTGCATGCGGTTATTCTCATAGCCTTTTTATAAAATCCGACAAATCGCTATGGGCCATGGGTAAAAACAGCTATGGGCAACTTGGAGTTGGCAGTACATCAAACATGACAACTCCAGTAATTGTATTATCCTCTGATGTAAAAGCAATATCTGCAGGTTGCGAACACAGCATGTTTATAAAGCAAAATGGTTCTCTGTGGACTATGGGAAGAAATAATGCTGGGCAACTTGGAGACGGCACTACTACAGACCGGAACACTCCAGTTCAAATAGTTGAATCAATGGTAACAGCTATTTCTGCAGGCAATGTTCATAGCGTATTCCTCGCAGACGGAAATTATACCGTTACATTTATTGATGGAGCAAACGGTACGCTCACAGGCGAAAAAACACAGACTGTTAGTTACGGCGGATCAACACAAGCCGTGACTGTGGTTCCGAATGTTGGATATCATTTTGTAAACTGGACAAAGGATGGAGTTGAATACAGCACAAGTCAGGATCTTACCGTGTCAAATGTTATAGAAAACATGGCAGTAACCGCGAATTTCGCAATTAACACATACACTGTCACGTTTGTAGAAGGGGCAAATGGCACAATTACAGGGAACAATGTTCAGTCTGTCATTCATGGAACTAATTGTACTGCGGTAACCGCGGTTCCAGACACAGGATATCACTTTGTGGATTGGACAGGTGATGTCATAAGCATAAATAATCCATTGACACTCACGAATGTCACTTCAAACAAGACAATTACCGCTAATTTCTATAACTTATACACAATCTCTGCATCTGCAGGGGCAAATGGTACAATCTCTCCAGTTGGAGACGTCGCGGTGATTCAGGGCACAAATCCGGCTTTCACTATTACACCTGCCCCCGGATACCATGTGTCTGATGTGCTTGTGGACGGAGTGTCAGTTGGCGCCATAACAAGATACAAGTTTTTCGATGTTCAATCAGCCAGAACCATATCAGCCAGTTTTACACTTACGGACACACGTTTTGTATATGTGGACAGCGCACAGGACGATGCAAATGACGGTCTTAGCAGGGAATATGCCAAGAAAACCATAAGTGCTGCGCTGGCGATCTGTTCCGATGATGATGTTGATATAGATTACGTTGTGCTAGTCGCAGACGGGACATATGCCGGAGAACTGAACACCTGCCTCGAATTCAACGGCAAGAACATTAAGTTGAAATCTGAAAACGGATATAAAAAGACGATTATAGACGGAGGATATACATCGTTTGGAGTCGCCATGAATTCCGGTGAGTCGGACAGGACGATGATAGATGGATTCACATTCAAAAACTGCCATACTGCCGGTTATGGAGCCGCCATCTTCCTTGACAACGCTTCATCTCCTAAAATCATAAATTGCAAATTCACAGGAAATTATTCCGAATGCACTGCTGGTGCTATTTACGCCAATGGGGGAACTCCGGTTATAGAGTCCTGTATCTTTGAAGACAATTACGCCTATGGCAACGGTGGTGCCGTCATGCTTATTGCATGCGATCTGGCTTCATTGAAAACATCATCATTCCTGCACAATACCGCAGGGAACTCCGGTGCTGCAGTTTACGCAATTAACTCCGAAATCATTATTGAGAACAGCGTAATAACAAAAAACACCACATTGTATGGAAATTCAGCACTGTCTGCGGACTCTTCTGAAACAGATAAAAAGACAGTTATATCAAATTGCACGATTGTCAAAAATGAAACTGGCCAACATGGAATTTCACTCGCAACATCTACTCCCTCGGTTTGTGTGAATACAATATTGAGGGACAATGATGGCATGCAGATCCGAAACGACACCGGCACCATGGTGACATACTGCAATACCGTAGGCTTCTCCGGGGCAGGAAATATTGATGCCGATCCAATATTTGCAGATGTTGATAATAACAACATCCATATTACTGCAGATTCACCTTGTATAGATATGGGAACAATCAGCTATTCTCCAGCTTCCGACATCGATGGTGATCAGCGTCCGACAGGCCCAGGAGTAGACATCGGCGCAGATGAATATGTCGTTATGGCTGCAGGTATCAGCGTAACTCCCATCCAGCTCGTAATCCCGGAAAATGGCGGTACTGCCTCACTTGAAGTGGTTCTGGATGGACAGCCGGCCCAGGATGTTATTATTTCCTGTTCTGCCAATCAGGCTGATGTGACGCTTGATCATGCGGCGCTGCTCTTCACGTCTGCAAACTGGAATCTCCCGCAGACTATTGTTGTTACTGCGGTCAATGATGCCATTCATACAGAACGTGCCACGGCAGTGACATTGTCCGTTGACGATACTAATTCGGATCCGGTTTATGCAAATCTCGAGGATATCACGATCTGCATCGCACTGATCGACGATGAAATCCCCGATATCACCTTGACCCCTTCCTCAAAGGAGATTATAGAAGGAACCAATGGAACCGTCGCCGTCTCGCTCACTGCTAAGCCTTTTCAGAACGTGATACTGGACATGTCCAGCACAGATGTGACCAAGGCAACAGTCTCATCCTCAACCTTGACATTCACGCCTGACAACTGGAATATCCCGCAGGACGTTTCCATCAGCGCCCTTGACGACCAAGTGTCCTCCAACGGCTACGCCGAAATAATAGTCGCTGTTGACACCCAGTCTTCTGATGCGGAATTCATAAACATCATGCCCAAAACCGTCGCCGTGGTCATTATTGACGCAGGACTTACCGAAGACACTGACTCTGACGGTCTACCAGATGACTGGGAACTGGAAGAATTCGGTAATCTTTCCCAGGCAGCTGCTGGCGACTTCGATAACGACGGGGTTTCAAACATCCAGGAATTCCTGCACCATACAAATCCAAATGCCTGCGACACCGACGGTGACGGAATAAATGACGCTACAGAGATTGCCAGCGGTACGAATCCATGCAAAACCGACAGCGACGGCGATGGAATTCCCGATGGGACTGACGCTAATCCGAACAGCGTAACCGATTCGGATTCAGATGGTCTGCCCGACGACTGGGAGATGCATTATTTCAACAGCATTAACTACGGGGCAAATGACGATCCTGACGGAGACGGAGTGTCCAACCTACTCGAATACCAGCTTGGCAGGAATCCGGAGCAGGGCGCATTGGGAGACAATGGCGACATACTTAAACTTAGATTGTTCAATAATTAACATATAAGGATTAATAAAATGAAAAATATCTTCGCCTTATCGTTGTTCATAACCTTGTTTTTCCAGACTATGCCATCATATGCTACTGGAGAGCAGTATGTAACGGCATATAACAAGCTTGTCGAGGGCCTCAACCAGAGGATTGAGTTTTGCTACGGAATCGATATCGCAGGCATGGCGCTGCCGGAAAACCATCAGTATGCCCATCCGGATGAGACTGAAGTCGAAAATTACAACCTCCGTGTTGCCAGTGCCAATTCACAATACGGGAAAGGGCTATATCAGAAGAAATTCGTCCTCGAATCAGTATCACAGGAGGAGCTGAATTCAATAAGGACAAGGGCTCTGGATCTCGCTCGGACGAAATATCTTCTCGACGCCAGTTTGCACATCCCCCAGGAGGATAATGGCCAAATCCTCTATGATGATATCGACAGATATACCCTGCCCCTCCTGACTTCAGCACAGGCGGTAGATTATTTTACAAAAATTGAAGCCAAGCATGTCAACAATAATACCATAATAAAGAGCAGCAGTTTCACGGACGCCCCCCTGATGTGGATACACTTCACTGAAATTGCCACCTTTATAGACCAGCTTGTCTGGGCTAAGTTTCCTGTAAGTTCATGGGAGGAATGCAAGACCAGATACACAAACACAAGAATGGTAGTCCTCGATGGCAAAATGTATCTCTATAGGAGCGGAAAGGCAGATGAGTTTGAGAGCAGCAGCAACTGGGTGTCATTTCCGACACAGCTACAGCGATGTCAGAATGAATGGAGCAACTCAGAGTGGATAGACGGTGGCGGCGCTCCTTCATGGGAAGTTTTCTATGACATACACACAATGTATTGGGATGGTTATCCATGGGGTACTTTCACCACACGCATAGGCGTAAATCGCTCAAAAGCCAAAGCCATACCAGGAAAATATACGAGCATAGAGATCATCGAGGTGGATGACCAGGGCAACCAGGTTCCAACAATCGAAACATCAACGGGGACATTTCAGGCAATCTGGCGCTATGATCGGACAGAAATTAATTCAGTCCGTAATTTCAATGAATATAAATCTACGAAACAGGCCGACAATTCTTTCCTTTCCGAGTTGATTAACGACATAGCATGCCCTATGGAAGCCCCGCCCAGGGAACCAGCGGGTAACAATGAAAAGACCTCCGTGTCAAAACTTATCTCTTCGGCTCTGATGATTTGCGATGGAAAATTCAAGAAACCTGAACTTGTTAATCCTAATGACGACGAGTCAAATGACGGCCTTGTCGAGATTTGCGGATGTACTTCCTGCAAGCTGACCTGGGACGATGAATTCGACCAGATGAGGAAATGCGGAAAGATTAAGTTTCCACTGGGGCTCTCCAACGGCAACATAGGAGGCCTTAGGGTCAAGGCATATATCGCAGAACGCGACTACGCCGACACTCGCATCCAGATGTATAGCCTAAACACTTGCATAGCTGGCGAATTTTCCGTTACTGAGCCGCAGCCTGATGGTAGATCCTGGTCATTCACGCTCGTGAAACGTCCAACAGGAACAGAAGTCCTTTTCGCACTCTCGGGAACTGATACCGGAAAGCCGGTTGACAACAGCAATCCATATACCATGAGAAGATACTCTCCTGAAGTGCAGTATGAGATAAAATTCCCATCTGGCGATGGGAACGTATATCATAGGTTTTCAAATAACAGGATTTCAGAATGCCTGAAGGAGGATAAAGATGAGGCTTTTCTCACCACTGAAAGTAGTGAGTTCGGACAATGGCCCGGCCTGACCACCAACTATGCCGATACGGGTAATCCCAATTCGAGGATTTTAAGTGTCATTTCACCTCCCGTCGATACATTCCCCGACTACCATACGATGTATAATAAGGATTATGCTTACCAGGTTACTGTCAAGGACAAGACCGGCACTGCTCTACAGATCCTTACAGCATCGCATGCCAATGATGCGGGAATCAGGACGATTACCTTGCAATCCCTGGAGCGTATCTCCCAGGGGCAGATGGTCCTGGAATCAAAGAAGACCTACACGTTCAACTTGGACAGCGGTGCAGTGCAAATAAATGTTTACGACACAAGTGGAGGCGGAAATAATGTTGCAGAATCGACTTCATACACTGACAGTATTACGAAGGATGGGCACCAATTATCCAAAAAAACGGTTCTTATAAACGGGGAAAGTCGCAAATCCTATACAAAGTATAAATGGTTCCCATGGGGGAGGGAGATTATCGAGGAAATTATTGCCCCTAATACCGCTATGGAGAAAAGAACAACTTATGCCTACTATGAAAATCCTCTTGACAACGGCTACAAAAAGCTTCAGTCCGTATATTCCAATGACGGTTCGTGGACGCGATATGAGTATGATGCCGCTGGCAGGGAGGTCCGCGTCATCACCCCGTTTGGCAGCGGCAAACTCGATACTGAAGCCAATCTGAGCCGCGTCACTGAATATACATATGACGGCAATCCCTCTGATCTTAGCCCCTCGTGCATCGTCCAAAAGGCTCTGGGCGCGGAAATCTCACGTTCATACAGCATCAGCCAGGGCGGACAGTCATACTCGGTACGCGCAGCCGCTCCGGGCGCCGCATGGGATGCCGCAGGGAACCTTGCAACTGCAACCGAATGCTATCCGGATGGCGCATTCATGGGCCGTATCAGGAAGATTACGAATCCCGATGGAACCATCACCGTATATAATTATTCCCTAGATAACGGCATTCTTACAACTACAGTCGAATCAGGTGCAGGAACTGGATACTCGGTCACGGATGGCACTCGGTCCGTAACCATTACTGATGCGGCAGGCAGGACCACGTCGTCCTCCACCATTGACATCGCATCCGGCATCACGCTCTCTTCGCAGGCATACACACGTGATGCTTTCGGACGCGCCACCCGTGTCGACTACAGCGATGGCACGCACACCGAGACCGTATATGGCTGCTGCGGCCCTGAGCTTGAAATAGATCGCGAAGGGATAGTCACTGTCACCGGCCATGACGCCCTCAAGCGAGTCACGTTCACGACCAGGGCCGGCATCAGCACCCTTTATTCCTATGATGTCTTTGGAAATGTGAAATTAACCACCCGCAAGGGAACGGACAATTCCGAATGCACCACGTCAAACACCTATGACGCCGCCGGAGACCTGGCATCAACCACCGATCCCCTGGGAAATACTACCAGCTATTCCCTGGCCTATGCCGCACGCACCCGCACCACTACGAATCCCGATGGCTCTACGAGCATTGTGAGATCCAACGCCGACGGTTCCACCTATGAAGTTTCAGGCACCGCCGTGCATGGCGTGAAATATGAGTACGGCGTTGATGCCGGACAGACCTATTCAAAATCATATCCCACCGACATCCCTACGCAGTGGACAAAGTCATTTACAGATTTCCTCGGAAGAAATTATAAGACGGTATATGCCGACGGGGCGCAGAGTGTCACTTATTATGATGACTGCGGACGTCCAGTAAGGCAGACAGCTGCAGGGCATACTACTCTAACCGCCTATAACGCCAAGGGCGAAGTTTCCTCAACTGCAGTTGACATGAACAACAACGGCACAATTGACAACGGGACGGACAAAGTCACAGTTTATTCAAATTCAGTGACAGGAAGCGTCCACCGCCAGACTGTGACTCAAAATAATGTACTGGTATCTGTCTCAGACACGTCCCTCAATGGCCTTAACTCCTCGCAGACCTCCTTCGGCAGGACATCTTCGTCCACCACCGTATTGAACGGCAATGGACAAAAAACTGTCACCGGCAACAATCCCGACGGGAGTTCAGTCGTCCAGTCATATGTAAATGGCATGCTCATGAGCTCAGTGCACAGTGTCCTTGGAACAACAAACTATTCCTATGACCCTCATGGCAGACTTTCCAGCCAGCAGACGACTATTAATGGCCAGCAGAGGACGACATCGTTTGCCTATGACAACAACGACCGCACATTATCAGTTACCGATCCTGCCGGACGCGCCACATCATACACTTATGATTCCATGGGCCGCATGACAAAGATGACACAGCCCGACGGAAGGGTTGTATTTTATTCCTTCGCCAAGACTGGGGAGCTTACAAACGTCAAGGGTGCCAACACATATCCTGTGAAATACTCCTACGACGTTATTGGCCGCATGAAGACACTAACGGACGGCAACGGTTCGGTCACCACCTGGAATTACAGTGCCGACCGCGGCTTCATGACCTCCAAGGTCTACGCAGACAGCGGTGCCGTGTCATATGCCTACAATTCCGACGGTTCAGTAAGCTCCCGTACTTGGACAAGGGGCATTGTGACTAACTATGCCTACAACGCAGCAGGGGAATTAACGGGAGTTACTTATGGCGGCGGCGCCGCAAGCCCAGTCACCTTCACCCGTGACCTTTTTGGACGTCCTACAACTATCGCGGATGGCACCGGTTCCAGGACTCTTTCCTATAACAATGATTTCACAATTTCTTCAGAAACTACTCCCAATATTGCGAACCACAGTGTAAATTACGGCTATGATAATCTTGGCAGGAGGAATTCCATGTCATTGCAGAACGGGGAAACCGCATTGAGCACAGCAAGCTATACATACGATGGAATGTCCAGGCTGGCTTCCGTCGGCAACGGCACAAACACCGCCAGCTACACTAGGATTTCCGGTTCGAGCTTACTCTACACTACCTCCGTCGGCGATATGACGACGACTAGGGCCTACGACAACCTCAACCGCCTTACATCCATTTCCTCAGTGTCACCTGCATCCACCATGTCCTATTCCTACACCTATAACAATTCCGACCAGAGATCCAAGCTGACTTTGGCAGATGGCAGCTACTGGGTCTACAAATATGACCTGTACGGTCAGGTCACGGCAGCGCACAAGTACAATGCAGGCGGTGTCCTTGTCCCCGGACAGCAGTTCGACTATGCCTTCGACACGATAGGCAACAGGAAGGTGGAGAAGCGCAACGGCGGCACCTTCGAGTACAATGCCAACAATGTCAACCAGTATCTGCAGCGCACAGTGCCCGGGACCATCTCCGTCTCCGGAAGTGCGGATGTTACAGCGGAAGTCAGGATCCAGCAGGAATCCAACGGCAGCGTCTTCAAACCCGCAAGAACTGGGAAATATTACAGCAAGTCTTTCACGCTGGACAATTCCTCTTCCCCTGTCGAAGACATGTTCAATATATTTGCCGTCAGGTTCGACCAGAACCAAGGTAAAGATATTGTTGCGAAGCAGATTGAGAAGATGTTCCTGGCGAAGACTCCAGAGCTTTATACATATGACCCAGACGGCAACCTCCTCTCCGATGGCAGATTCACCTACACCTGGGACGGTGAAAATCGTCTAATCTCCGTTACGCCGATACTCCAAGTCGCCGATTCAAAGAAACTTGACTTCTCCTACGACTATATGGGCAGGCGTGTTTCCAAGACCGTTTATAGCTGGGTGAACAACGCATGGCAGGTGAGCAAGGTTGAGAAGTATGCGTGGGATGGGTGGAACTGCATAGCCAAGTTCAACGCTTCAAATGCGCTTCTGGAAAGCTACCTGTGGGGCGAAGACCTTTCAGGTTCTTTACAAGGTGCAGGCGGTGTTGGTGGCTTGTTGGCAGTGTCAGGTTCTTCAGGCACATATATTCCTGCCTATGATGGGAACGGAAATGTGATGGCTTATGTCGATGCTTCAAATGGCAACAAGGTGGCAGAATTTGAGTATGACGCATTCGGCAGGACTATCGTGAAGGCTGGCGTGAAGGCGGATGATATGACGTACAGGTTCAGCACGAAGGAATATGAACCTAACTCAGGCTTGATTCTATTTGAAACCAGACCATTGAACACCGATACAGGCAGATGGTTGAGCAGGGATTCAATTGAAGAAAAGGGTGGAAATAACCTATATGGATTTCTGGATAACAATCCATTGAATTCTGTTGACGTGTTAGGAATGAAAGGAAGTTCTGGTGGTTCATCCCCCAGCAAAGGTACCGATACTGTTCTGAAAAATCAGGGATGCTGTTATATTTTTACAATTAAAGTTGATAATAATCTTGCCGTTACTGAAGATGGAGTGTCCTTCTTAAGAAATATTAGAAATACGCAAGTTGCTGGATTTTATTCAGGCAAATCTACTATTGGACATACTTGGGTAAGGATAGAAAGAAAAGGAGACGAGGGCAGTATTATTGAAGGCGGACATTCTGGCGAGACTGGGGAAGACACGTCAGTAGCTGAGCCAGAATTCAGGACATATTTGGGAGGGGTTGTTGCCCTTGCACGTTATAGTAGATTAAAGACAAGTGTTTCAAGTAATACTTTAATGGGAATGCCAGAAGCTGATATAAATAATCCTATAAGGTGGTTGAGCCATATCTATAAAGATGGTCATTGGGCTTCTGGGAGTGGCGGGCATACAAGCATTTCAAAAGAATGCAGTTGGTGTATAAGTGAAGATGAATATAATTCTGTTAAAAATGAAATTCAGAGATTAAGGTCAGGAACTGAATTGAAAAACTATGGGCTTACTGGCAAACAGTGTACAAGTACAGCCACAGCAATAGCAGCAAAAGCCAATATAGGTCTTAATCCATATGTAACAGTAACATTCCCATCGAGTACGCCAATCTTTAGTCCATTAAACCAGGGTGGTGTTTGGCTTGGCTTGTTCCCATTTTGGTCGGACAGTTCATATAAGAGCATTACGTTCGCACATCCTGGCAAAATGGAACAAGAATTAGAGAACTGGAATGGATGGAAAAAGAAGTCTTGCAAATAGACACATAACTGAAGGGGATTTATGAAAAAGAAATGTTTGAATATTGGAATTTTATTACTTGTATTGGCGATGCTTTCTGGAATCGCTTATCCTTTGACAAGAGCCAATATACAAAAGACCCCTAACTATGAAAAACTATACTATCAAGCAAAAGAAGATATGGCGTGGTGCTCCTTAATAAGCTTTATCGGTGGAATTGGATTAGCATTAACAGTAGTTGGAATTTTATTGAAACCCGCCCCCCCTTCCAGCCCCCGATGACAAGGCGAAGTGACCAGTCTTCGCCCAAATAGGGCTACGCCTTGGCAAGGGGATGAGGGGCGACGAGGGTACGCATATGCTGCATTGAGCCTGTTCCAGGACTTGTGCTCCTTTGACATGTTGAGGCTGACGGTTTTCACAGTTTTAAAACTGGCTGTGCTCCAGCCTCAAAGTGGCTTAACACAGTACCGATTATGCGACTGATGCGTATGATGCCCAGGACGGTCGCCGGTCGATAGTCGCCGGCCATTGTATCGCTGAAAATCCCATTTCCTCAGGTTCCGAGCACCGAAGGCAAGCGGCGTAGCCGCGCCCTTCGGGCGCTAAACCGCCCACCTGTGGCACATTCCCTAGCCTTTCCCCTGCCAGACAAGCCCATATAACGCATTTCCCGCCACTTCCGCCCTTCACCCAGGGCAGAACCCGTCTTCGCCCTCAAACCCCGCCAGATTGATCCAGGATCGCTGAAATTCCTAGCTTTCCTTGTCAGAATATATCGGGGACGTTTCCTCCCATAACCAGAACCAGGGAGGACGTTATGACGAGGAAATCTGCGAAGATATTGGAAACCAAGATATCAAGGATAATCAAGGCTACTATTCCAAAGGTTGCCAGGCCTATAGGCAGCGAGGATACTGCCGAACTTATCCAGGACACTCTTGCCAGTGCCGCTGAGATGATCGAGTCGATGGAAAGACAAGGCAAGGAACCGATACCGAACTCGATTGCGTATTACTCAATCCAGCGGACGAAAAGTGGACGCAGGAGTACGGGCGCACAGAGAACTGATGTGATGAGTCCGGGATTCGCAATGGACAACGAGGATCTGTTCTCGATGGATGCCGATATTGGAACTGATGAAGGCTGCCCGATGTCACTTCATGATGTGATAGCGGCGGATTCAGAAGATCCTTCAGAAGTAGTCCTGCGAGATATGGACTGGCATGAGTTCATGTCCGGACTTGATGCCAGGAAGAGAAGGATACTGGCAGAGCTGATGGTCGGCATGGGCACCAATGAGATCGCCAAATTGTTCGGGATATCTGCACCCAGGGTCACACAGCTCAAGCGTGAGATCGGAGTTCATCTGAAAGTCTTCATGGGCGACGACATCCTGGCCGAAATCGGCAGGGAGACCACATGGCGGCGTGACATCCGGTGTCTCCATGAGAAGAACGAGTGGAAACATCTCAAGCTGGACAAGATAGATGATCCGGCACAGGTGCATATGGCACAGGAGATGTTCGGCTGAAAGAATTACAGAGGTACTGGTATGCCTGAGGCAGGAATGCAGGGTCGGCGTGGATGTTCTACAAGGAATATCTGCGCCGGCCTTCAGGTATCGCCAGTCGCCTCTCTTCCAATTTCAAGCAAGGAAAGGAGCAATCCAATGAATCCGGGAGTTATCAAGTTGATACTACTGGCCGTAGAGGCCGTGTGCGTACTGGTCGTGACCGCAGTGACAGTCAGTGATTCAGTCAAGAAGAACAAGGACAACAAGAAATAGGACAGGCCATGCCTTCCTTTTAGCTGGAAGTGGATCATGGTCACATGGTTGACGTAATATTTAGATAATGTAACAAGTACATCATGTGAATTCTCTACCATGGTAGACTTTTAATATGTACTTGATATGCTATCTTACTGTAAATGATCAGGAACAGCTATTCTAGCGGGGTTGGGACATGAAGGCACGTAAGATAGCAGGGAAAGGCAAAGGATGCGCCTACTGTGCGTCCGGATGCAACAGGAACGCCACTGTGATAGGCAGATATGGCAGTAATGTAAGAAATAAGCTGATGAAGTGCCGTCATTGCGGCCGGAAGTATTCAGAGACCTATGGAACTGTCTTCTCAGGATCAAGGCTTACACCTAATCAACTACGTTCGGTTCTTAGACTTATGTTCATGGGAATGTCCATAAGAGAGACAGCGTTAACTCTAAAGCTGGCACCTGATACGGTGTTTAGAGCAAGGAATAGGCTCAAATCACACTTAGATGCTGAGATACTGTCAATCTTCAGGCGGATGGGGTTCACTAAAGTCCTTAAAAAAGGTCTGGCAAAACATCTGGCCGGACAGCGATTCTGTTGAAATTTAAGTATAGCAGCAGACCCCTGTTTTGCACTGTTCTGGAAAAGTCCTATGTATAATAATACATACCACCCCTGAGATTCCATCACTTTTGCCGGTGAAACATACCAAAGGTTCCAACTGAATTCCATGTGACTTATGTGATGAGGAATCTTCCTGGCATATCAACACCGCCTGACCGCCGGTTCAAGACAGCAAAGGTGCCCACGGTGTCTGACAGTGTCAATGTTTGAACATTGTTCCTGGCGTTAGTGTTTTCTTCAGCCAATGAACTCACAAGGTGCCTGATGTACCGCCTGTGTCTTCTCCAGGATTATGATTTTCCCGCCGACCTAAGGAGGCGGGGAAATCTCTTATCTTAAAATCCCCTTATTAAATAAGATCTTTTTTAAGATTTAATTTCTTAAACGCCTGCGCACGTGTTTAATCTTAATTAAAGGACGACCCTTCCAGCACTGGTTGAACCGAAATGATCCAGAAGGCCCTTTCCTTGGACTTTGGCCCTTGACCCATGTCAGATGATCCGGCGATCCGGAAAGTCCAGGGAATGATCCAATCCGATCAAATTTGGATCGTTCAAATGAAAGGGGCTGGACCGCAAAGCCCAGCCCCATTCTATCCGTCATGCCGCAATGCTGGTGCATCTCTTCTTCCACTTGTCCCAGTTCCCCAGTTGGAGTACTGAGATGAACCCGACCACATCGGATTCGGTATGCGCACGTTCGAACATGGAGTCTACTATTTCCTCTGTCAGGTCGGACTCCGACAGAAGGATGGCCCTTAGCTTTTCCTTGTCGAAGTTCTTCCTTTTTGAAGGCGGATTGTAGACGACCACCCGGTCATCTACCACAAATCCATCGCCAACTTTGTCGCCGATGGATTCCTTCCTGTCCTTGATTTCGGCGCCGAGTCTGTTCCAATCGTCTATTTTGGAGACGAGGGCTTCGAGTTTCTGTTTTATTGTCATGTTATGCGGCCTCCCCTATACGTTCCTCTTTCTTCGAGAGGATCCTTTCAACCGCCGCCAGATATTCCTCACCCTTGTCCTTGATGAATATCTCTGTCAGGAAATCGGCGTTGCCTGAAGCTACCTCCGGTTCGATCTTGAAGTCCGTGGACTTGTAGAAAGTGCCGTTGATGGCCCTGAAATAAGTGAGCCACTTATACTGGTCTTCGCCGCATACACGGAGAAGCCGGCCATCGAGTTTCTGATAAAACTCGTTCATCGCCTTCTCAGTCTCGGCCCTGTCGATGTTGTCCGGCATCACCGTGAAGCATGGCCGGTAGTCGGCTATTGTCTTCAAGGCGATTTCCCGGTATGCCCTCGACATGTGGTTCTGGTTCACCGCCGTCAGGTAGTCGCATCTAAACTTGTTCACGACTTCCTGAGGATTGAAATTAGTCTTCCTGTAGAACGCTGAATTGATCATTATCCAGAGGCTTAGCGCCTTGAATATGTCGCTTCCGACCTTTGCGTTAACGTCCGCTCTTACATCCGTAAAAAGCGTATTCTGATAGTCCTTCCAATTCATCGTCGTCCTCCCTTGGCTCATTCGAGCCGATTGTAAATTCCTTCACACACACAGCTGCACAAGGGCACGGGTGTCACAGGGATTCACAGGAAAGTAGCCTGCACAAGGGGCACGGGTTACAAGGGGAGCACAGTTTTAAAGGTAGTCACAGTTAGCAAGGGTACATCGTTCAGCCGTCGATCAATCTATCTTAATTAATTAAAAAATCAAGATCCTAAACGCAGAAGCCCTTAAATTTGAAAAGGCGTCTGGCATAACGATTGAAGGACACAGGAGGAACATCAATGAAACATGAAGACAGGCACCGCCTGCTTGAGAGGATATCGGCATTCTACGAGAGGGCATACGGCTCCAACGCTGAAGCGGCGAAGCACTTCAAGAAGATGGAAGATGAAGGCGCAGGCATACCCGCTGGCAGAGTAGGCTTCAGCGACGGCACGCTGTTGAAGAGCCTGCCCAGCAAAGGAAAGATAATACAGGATATGCAGGCACTCGGAATTCTGGACAAGACAGGCAAGGAACTGTTCAGCGAGTGCCTCATATTCCCACTTATGGATGACAATAGCGCAATCACCGGAATGGAAGGAATAAGGATCACCGATGGCGCTAAAATCACTCTGCCCAAAGGTCCGAATGACACTAAAGACCCGACTTTACAGGCCTCCCCCGGATGTCGCTCCGCGACACACGGGGGTGTGCCTGAACTCAATCAGAACCATGGAAATGGCGTTTTTCAGGGTTTTGAAGGTCTTGTCAAGGGTCCAAGGACTTATAGGCTAATGTCAGTCGAGAAGTCATCTGGCAAGCTCAAGGCGACCGTGAAGTTCGAGAAGGCCGGCAGGTTCCACCTGGACACCATGAACTTGTACTCAGCGAAGGAACGTAAGACATTCGCACAGGAAGTATGCAGGATATTTAGCGAGCTACCTGAAGTGATTGAAGCGGAAGTGAACAGCCTGATCGCCATCGCAGAAGCATACAAGGACAGTCCGGCTCCATCAGCATCACCAGTAATGACCGACGCTGAGCGCCAGGAGTCCATCGCCTTCGGCAAGTCCGAAAATATGATTGAGCGGATCCTGTCAGATTATGAGAAGTGCGGTTATGTCGGCGACAAGGAGAACAACAACAAGCTGCTGTCATATCTGGCGGCTACAAGCCGCAAGATGGCGGAGAAAAGCGTCCTGTCGGTAATCATCCTATCGAGTTCGGGTGCCGGGAAGTCGGCGTTACAGGACACGACATTGGAGTTCATGCCGGCTGAGGACGTGGTGAAGCTGACCAACCTTTCGGGCAAGGCATTGTTCTACAAGGAACGGACAAGCCTCAGGAATAAGATACTGGCGCTTGAAGAATCCTCCGCCACCAACGAGGAGGCCAACTACGCAATCCGCAGTCTGATATCCAGCGGTAGATTGTCGAGCGAAGTCACGGTAAGGGACAGCGCCACCGGGAAGATGACGACACAGCTGAATGTGATCGATGCAGGCAGCACATGCGTGTTCCTGACAACGACCGATCCTGAACTTGACCAGGAGACCGCTTCAAGGTTCTTCTGTGTCGGAATAGATGAATCCCCGGCTCAGACAACGGCCATAATCGAACATCAGATGAGGAAGCATTCGATGGAAGGGCTGCAGGACAATCTTGAACACGGAAGGGCGGTTGCGCTCCATAGGAATTTCCAGCGCCTGCTGAAACCGCTGAAGGTCGTGAACCGGTACAGGATGAAGTTCAGCGATACCAGATTGCAGGCAAGAAGATTGTACCCGCAGATATTGAACCTGATAAACGCAGTGGCCTTCCTACGGCAGATGGGCAAGGAAATCAAGGTCCATAACGGAACTGAATACATCGAGACCGACAATGCCGACATCGAGACCGCACTGAACCTTGCCAGGGACATCCTGGGCAAGAGCGTTAGCGGACTGTCGATGCCGTCGCAGGATCTTCTCAGGCTTCTTGACGGCTATGTTGAGGAGAAGCGCAGGACAATCGGTGAAGCAACCATGTCAAAGGGCGCTGTGTCATTCACCAGGAAGGAAGTCCGGAATAAGATTGGATGGACAAACACCAGGCTGCACCTTTACATGCGGGAATTGACCGAACATGAGTTCGTGATACTGGAGTCCGGCAGACGGAACACGCTTCAGCATTACCGGCTTCTCTATGACAGCCATGGGCGATTGTCATGGCTGGACAATGCCGTGGAGCTGATCAGTGTCGAGGGGTAGGTATTCAAGGGTGTTCAACCCGGGTTCAATACGTTTTTAACCCGTATTCAAGCGGTAGGAACGCAGTCATGCCCTTGGAAATAAGGACTTAACGGGAATGAATGCATGAAACTGAAAAACGCTTATATAGGCAATAAGGAAAGGTACAGTCGTTATGGAAAGCAAGAAGCATGTCGAGGGTTTCCTCTCTAAGATGAAGGATAGGAACTATTCATACGCCACCGTCGAGACATACAGGCGGCCGGTGATCTTCTTCCTTGCGCATATGCGGAAGTCCCGGATTGGACGGATACAGGACGTGACCGAAGGCGATATCATGAAATACCGTGGACATCTGGTTGAAAGGAAGCTGTCGGCGAACACGGTGGACCTCTATCTCCGGAGCGTCAAGCTGTTCTTCAGGCATCTGGAGCGTGAGGGGATCGTCTTCATCAATCCCGCCGAAGGCCTGCAGATGCCGAAGCCTGGAAGGAAGCTGCAGCCGGTTCCCTCAGTAGGGGAAATGGAGAAGCTCATATCCTCGATAGACACATCAACTGCGATTGGAATCCGTGACCGTGCCATGATCGAGACCGCATATTCCACAGGCATGAGGCTTGGAGAGCTGCGTTCGCTTGATACCGGTAGCGTGGACATGGCCCAGGGCCTGGTGCGTGTCCTTGGGAAAGGATCGAAGGAACGGGTAGTCCCCATCGGGAAGCAGGCCGTGTCCTGGATCGCCGAATACCTTAAGAAGAGACCTTCCCAGGGGGCGGAAGGCGATGAACGCGGCGCAGCCGCGTTCTGCCTGCACCGCCCGCCGCTATGGGTCACATCCTCGGGGAAAGGCCTTTCCAGGGTGGCCCTGCAGAAGATGCTGGACAGCCGCTGGCGCAAGGCCGATGTCCATACGAGGATCAGCTTCCACGCCATACGCAGGGCGTGCGCAACGCACATGCTGAGGAACGGTGCCCATCCTGTGGAACTGCAGCTGCTCCTCGGCCATTCGGAGATGAGGACACTGTCGCATTATCTCAGGACGACCATAACCGACATAAAGAAGATGCATGATAACACGAGGCTTGGAAAATGATGACCATAACCGCAGCCAGGGACGACTACATCGGGCATTTGAAGGGACTGAACTACAGCGTGAGGACTGTCAGGAGCGTGGACGAGATCGTATCCATGTTCGCCCTGTTCCTGTCCGGAGAGGGCGTAGCGCTGGTGGAGGAGATCCATTCAGCCCATGTCGTGGGATGGCAGCGGCATGTGGCCTCGGGAAGGACCAGGAACGGACTGCCGCTCAATCCAGGGACGATGAACAACAGGATAAAGAACGCAAAGGGCTTCCTGAAATACCTGGCGGGGAAGAGGCTTGTGCCTTCATCCCTGCCGGACGAACTGCATTATGTGAACGCACCGGTCCTCCTGCCGACAAGCGTGCTGACGCATGAGCAGTTCGGGAGGATGGCCGCCAGGATCGACACGGCGACGACATGGGGATACCAGGCCAGGACGATAGTCGAACTGATGTATTCAAGCGGTCTCAGGGCCGGCGAAGTCCTGGGGATCAGGCTCCATGACATCGACTACAGGAACGGAGTGGCCAAGGTTCTCGGCAAGGGAAACAAGGAAAGGGTCGTGCCTGTAGGCAGGACTGCGCTGAAATATCTCGACACCTATGTGAAGGGCGTGCGGCCTTTCCTGGTGAAGGGCGGATGCGACAGGCTCTTCCTGAACAACAGGGGCGGCCCGCTTCATTACAAGCCGCTACTGCAATGGATCCGCAGGTTCTGCCATGACCCCGATGTGCATGTCACCCCGCACACGTTCAGGCGCTCCTGCGCTACGGAGATGATAAGGGGCAGCGCCAACCTCTGGCACGTCAAGGAACTATTGGGCCATGAATCGCTGGATACTCTTAAACACTATGCTAAGTTAACCATCGTCGACCTCAAGAGGACGCATCGCAAGTGCCATCCTAGGGAAATGGAAACACAAGGCTGAGGAACATAATGGGATGTCCTGAACTGCCAGTCGAATACTACTTCCGGAAAAGCGCCTATGGGGATTTTCCGGAGGATCCCGGGAACTGCCTATACCCGGATTTACGCATGGTAACAGTCGACCCAGACGGCAACCTCCTGTCCGATGGCAGATTCACCTACACCTGGGACGGGGAAAATCGCCTTGTGTCTTTAGAAAGTGGTACAGGCGTCTCGCCTGTAATTCGTATTAAGCTTGATTTCACCTACGACTATATGGGCAGGCGTGTTTCCAAGACGGTGTACAACTGGGATTCCAACACTAATGCCTATTCCCTTGTGCCTGTTGCCTCCTACAAGTTCGTCTGGGATGGCTGGTCTCTCATCGCAGTCTTCAACGCCAGCAACCAGCTTGTCCGCAGTTACACCTGGGGAGCAGACGGATTGCTTTCTGATACTGATGTCACTGCCAATAAAACCTACCTTGCAGTTTATGACGGCAACCTGAACATAGTCGCCTACGTGGACGCTTCGACAGGTGCCAAGGTAGCAGAATATGAATACGATGCCTTTGGAAGGATAATCTGCAAATCTGGAATTAAAGCTGATGATTTCAATATAATGTTCGCCAGCTACCAGTTCGACAGGAAAACTGGATTGACATATCTGGGCTTCCGCTATTATAATCCAGAGACAGGCAGATTCCTTAACCGTGACCCAATGCAGGAAAAAGGGGGAAAGAATCTTTACGCTATGTGCCGCAACAACTGCGTTGGGAGATGGGATTATCTGGGAGGAGCTGACTTTATGAACATCGGAGGAATTCCTTCGAATTCATCTTACATGAATACTGGTTCAAGCCAATCTGATATTTTTAGCGACCTGCTTAATGGCGCTTATGACGCAGGCGCAGCAGGTCTTAACTATGCTGCATGGGGACTTGTTGGTGACAAGTTTGAGCCTTATCACGATGGTTTATCAACATTTAAAATCAACAAGTATAATTTTATGATTGTTTATGAGAATGGAGTATTAAACACGAGAGAAGATGCAAGAGGAAGCAGAGATTATTTGATGGATAAAATACAAAAAGGGAGCGGAGGATTTAGCCAAGCTACAGTAGGACTGATTCACAATCCTACTGGTCTTTTAGATTCAAAATACAAGTGGCTTGAAACAACAAATATGATTTTGTTCGGATGGATAGACATTCCTCAGGCAGGCGCTCACATGCTTGGCATGCAGGATTCTACGGTAAGATTCCTTGCTGATAAAACAAACGAGACTTTAGAAAAAGACGGTTGTGCTTATGTTTATTGGGCGGCTCATAGTCAAGGAGCAGGAATTTCCAGTTCGGCATGGCGGCTTGTGAGAGAAGACTTTAAAAAGCGAATAAGAGTCATGACCGCAGGTCCAGCTGAAATCATGGGTTTCCCTGGCGCTCTTTCAATGGACCCGAATGCAGAAAAAGGGGATAATGTTGCTGAATTCTTTTCCAATACCAAGCCCACTCAAAGTGTTAATAATGCTGTGGGCAGCGACTGGGTAATTAACCATATGTTTGTAGAGAATTACGCAGACAAAGTTGCAGGTATGATAAAGAATTATTTAAAGATAGATTCAAAGACTTCAACGACTAATCCTTAATTTAAGGGGAACCTATGAAAAAAGCATTGATTGTTATTTTTTCTCTTATGTTATCATCTTGTAATTCGTTTCATGACAGGTTGCAATATGACACCAAAATGCCTCTGTTAATTCATTCATTTGAAAATTCAAGCCTTTTTATTTCTTTGCCATATCCCATAGCTCTCAGTAGTCCGAAAAAAGATGAATTATATTCAAATGCTATAAGAACAAAAAGAGTAGGCACAGCCTTTGTTAATGATTTTGATTATCCTCTTACAGATATTATGGTTTTCAGAGGAACTCAGTTTGGTCAAAAAGAGCGTAATGCTTTTAAATTGAACTATTCCAAAAATGAAAGCCACTCCAGCCTTTTTAGAAATTTATTAATTCTTATCAACAACAAGCCTATCTGCCTAAGCTTAAATTCTTCTACTCGAAATTATGGGTTTACACAAGAAGAGAATGCTAAGATAACATCTGAAGATAACGAGCTATTTTTAAGACTAATTGACACGATTAGAATAAAAGGGGACAATAACAAATGGTTTAAGGTTGCGGTCAACGAAAAGGAATATTATGAAAATATCAAGCTGGTTTCTTTTGAAAATGCCAAGTCAAAAGAAATAGATTTCCCTGTCGAACTTTTAGAAATTAAAAATCCGCCTGAAATTATTGCCGACTGGAATGCCAATTTGACACTCAAGATTATGTATGACATGGAAAAAGCTGGCGGATATTTATATTATGTTGGCGACAAGCCTATGACCAAGAACCTTGATGAAGTTTCTGCTCTTTGCAGAAAGGCATTGAATGTTCCAGAATCGACAAAGGTAAATGTGAACATTGATGCAGTCGTGGTTTACAATAATGAGATTGATTCCAACATAAGAGGTGTCTTTTCCAAAAACAATATTGAAATCAAGCACGTTTTGGTTTCATATATAGACTACCTTTTCCAACGCTATGATGAAAGTCAAAAGCAGAAACCCGCCCCCCTTCCAGCCCCCGATGACAAGGCGAAGTGAGGGGTGAAAGGTAGGAAGAGGAAAATAAAGAGTATGCCACTACCAACGGACACCTATTTAATTATTAAATAATGGTTATTATGGATAATCTCTATCTTAGGATTGGTAAAACTGTTGTTTTGTTTCAGAAACTTGAGCTATGTGTCAACGGACTCCTTGTTGAACTATTAAAAGTATCATGGGACAAAGGACTCTGCCTTACTTCAGAGATGAGTTTTTCAAAGCTGGTGGCAGCCCTAAAGTCGGTTAGTCATGTTGGTATAAAGCCAGGAGATATTCTTGATGACATTAACCAGTTGTGTTCTGAACTTAACGTTTGTGAACAGCTCAGAAACAATATAATTCATTCATGTTATAGTAAAGGTAATAATGAAGGCAATAATTATGCTAAATCACGAATGTCTGCAAAGCAACGCAAGGGACTGGACAAACGGATAGAATTTATTAGTGCTGAAAAAATAGATGAGGCGATTGATACCATAGATGAGACAACAAAGCATTTATTGAAAATAGTATCTGAATTAAAAAAGCATAAAGTTGTCACAGACGAATTCTTCAGATAAGATATCGCTGTAGCTGTCCAAACATCCCAGCCCCCGATGACAAGGTGAAGTGAGGGGTGTTTTAGTTCTTGTTGTTTACAGGCAGGATAAAGGGCGTTTAGGTGGAAGGACAGGACTTATCCCGCCTCAAGCCTGAAAGAGCAAGGGAAACCACGTGTAAATGGGGTTTCGGATGGGGGGCTGTGTTAGCCCTTGTCCCTTTAAACTAAAGCCTTGACTTTTCTGCTGTGGATGTTATATGTTGTTGTGCTTAAGCAATACGCATTTGCTTTAATTTGTCCAGCAAAGGAGATAGGCAATGGCTGAAGAAGCGAAACACCCAACAGAAATTCTCGTGGATGATATAGCCCGTTTCACCGAGGATATCGAGTCATTGCACACGACTCTTCCCATGATGATGCATGTAACTGGCTTATTGCGCAAAGATGCTGACAAGAAGCATTTAGACTATGTGTCAGGGCACGGAAAAGTTAAAGTAAAATCAGAGGAATCTACAACCTATACATTAAAGTTTGAGGACATGTCTGCGGTCAATAGGCTCAAACGTAATTTTGAGAACTTCAATGTGGCCACTCGCTTAATCCCAAGACATTTCGTCACGTCTCTTGTCTCGCAATACGATTCCTTTCTTGGACGAATTATACGATTCATGTTTTCGGTAAAGCCGGAGATGCTAAATGCTTCCGACAAGTCTTTGTCTTTTGTTGATCTCACGCGATTTCAAGACATCGCAAGTGCAAGAGCCTTCGTGATGGAGAAGGAAATTGAGGCTGTAATTCGCAAGAGTCATGCAGATCAATTCGATTGGCTTAGGGATAAACTCAAGATTCCGTTTAATAAGGGGCTTGCTTGCTGGCCTGACTTCATCGAGCTCACCGAACGTCGCAACCTATTCGTGCATACTGACGGTAAGGTGTCATCCCAATACTTGACTGTATGCGCTGAACACAAATGTGCTACTGATAAAATCTTGCGCGTTGGCGACCAACTGGAAGTATCAAATGCATATTTTGAGAACTCATACAAATGCATTTTTGAAATCGGTGTTAAAATGGCTCATGTCATTTGGCGCAAGATGTGTCCTGACCGAATTGCAGAATCAGACAGCAACATTGTCGATATAACACTTGAACTTATTCACAAGTCTGAATACGCACTTGCGATTCGTCTACTAGATTTTTTTGTTCAAAAGCAAATGAAACATTCCGACGATAACAGCCGTAGAATCATGTTAATCAATCAAGCCCAAGCATACAAATGGAATGGTTCAGCTGAACGATGCAAGGAAGTATTACACGGAGAAGACTGGAGTGCTTGTGGTGATAAATTCAAATTGGGAATAGCAGCTTTGAGTGATGACTATAGTAGAGGCTACGAGATCATGCGACGCCTCAAGCACGATGAGAGCTTTCATCGGTCATTTTACAAGGATTGGCCAATATTTCGTGAATTCAGAAAACAAGATGTCTTTGCTGAAGTATACGAAGAGTGCTACGCCGAACGTTTTGCGATGGAACAAATAACAAAAAGCCAAAACAGTGTTGTTGCCCATGTGATTCCGCAACTTCAAACAGATGACAAGGCGAAGTGAGGGGACAGGAAAGTGACGGCGAATTAGGAGATAGCTAAATTATCTAGGCAACATTTCCTTGCACTTTAGGCGCACGGAAACCGCGCTTAATCCCTGTTTCCGTCCTAAGTCTTGGGTTGTCGGGGAAATCTCGAATTTAGTGGCTTAAATTGATTTTCTCCGTTTGGCAAGCCTTCCGGGATGAATCGCCAGTGGATGCTTGAGTATATATTTGCTCCCGTAGTGCAGTGGTATTTGGCATATCCCCAAGGGTTAGGCTGTACACGTCCGACGAACCCACATGGGGGGCACTGGGAAGTTCAAGAATGATGGATGGTGAAAATTATTTTTGCTGACGGAGGCGCTGCCAGTTGTGTGGGAGGAGTTCTGCGAGCTTGGAATATGGATGGGTGTTTATCCTCGTCAGGACATCGGCGATATATTCATGCGGGTTGATGCCGTTGGCTCTGCATGTGCCGATGAGCGTGTAGAGCACCGCAGCGGTTCGTCCACCTAATTCGCTGCCGAGCATGACGAAGTTCTTCTTGCCTATGCAGAGCGGCCTGAGAATATTTTAGGCAAAATTGTTATCTGGCCTGAATCGCAATTCGTCGACATAGCGGCGGAGTTCACGCTCCTGGTTGATGGCGTAGGTCAGAGCCTTGCCGAGCGGGGACTTCGGCAGGAGCATAGTGGACTTGACCTTTTTGAAGGGGGGCAACGGGGTCACACCCCCGCAATTGACAAATACGGATGGCAGCGGGAGAGACGGGATCGGGGGCAGGTGCTTCCAAAAGACACATGGAATTTAAGATTAAAAATTTATGATAAAGGGACGGGGAAAATGGGAAAGAATTCTTTTTGGAGCAGGTTGTCGATAGTCGCGTTCATGTTTTTTGCCTTTGCGGTATCGGCAATGGCGGAGCAATTCGGAGATTTCACCTATACCGACAATGGAGCAGACATCACAATAACAGATTATTCGGGAGCCGACGACGCTGTGACTATCCCTGGCACAATCCTAGGCAAGCCGGTTACTGGAATAGACGCTTATGCATTCTCATTTGCTGACATGACCAGCGTAACTATTCCCAGCACCATAATTAATATTGAGGACGCGGCATTTTTCGGGTGCGAATATCTAGCCTCCATTTATATCGGCTCCGGTGTCGCCAGCATACGGAAGGAGATATTTGACAGCTGCAATAGGCTGGCCTCGATAAGCGTGGACGAGAGTAACCCTTCATATTCCAGTAAATACGGCATCCTGTTCAACAAGGACAAAACAACACTCGTTTTGTATCCCATGGGCAAGTCGGGGGATTACACGATTCCGGAGAGCGTAACCAGCATAGGGGACAGTGCGTTTGAATCATGTGGGGAACTGACCGGCATTGTCATCCCTGACAGTGTTTCCGTTATGGGCAGTAACGCATTTAGATCTTGCTCAAAGCTATCCACTGTTTCCATAGGAGGAGGCATCACCAGCATAGATGATGACGCATTCGATGACTGCGACAACCTGTCCAATGTTACTATTGGAGATGGCGTTAACACAATAGGAGCCAGGGCGTTTGATAAATGCGCCAAGCTGACCAGCATAGTGATTCCGGACAGCGTCACCAGTATTGGAGATAATGCATTTTCATCTTGCTACAGCCTGTCCAAGGTTTCCATAGGAGATGGTGTCGCCAGTATTGGTAAATATGCCTTTGTATATTGCACAAATCTTACAAGTATAAACATCCCGAAGAACGTCACCAGCATAGGTGAGAGTGCATTTTACTCCTGTTATAAGCTGACCAGCATAGTGATTCATGACAGCGTCACCAGTATCGGAGACAACGCATTTTCATCTTGCTACAGCCTGTCCAGGATTTCCATGGGAAACGGTGTTACCAGTATTGGGGCAGACGCGTTTTTTTTCTGTGAAAAACTTGCCAGCATAAACATCCCGAACAGCGTCACCAGCATCGGTAATTATGCGTTTGCTTGCACAAATCTGACAAGCATAATAATTCCCGCCAGCGTCACCAGCCTGGGAAACGGTGTATTTTCCAGCTGCCCCAGGCTGGTGACGATAACTGTGGACAAGTTCAATCCCTCATACTGCAGCGTAAATGGTGTACTTTTCAATAAAAGCAAGACTGCCCTTATCAAGTATCCAGAGGGCAAGGCAGGAGCCTATACTATCCCGGAAGGTGTCACCAGCGTAGGGGAAGATGCATTTAATGGCTGTAAAAAAATTACCAGCATTGTCATCCCTGACGCCATCACCAATATAGAGGACTATTTCTTTGCCGGTTGCTCGAGCCTTGTCAGCATTACTATCGGCAATGGTGTCACGAGCATCGGGGAGAAAGCATTCTCTGGCTGCATCAGGTTGACCAGCGTTAAGCTTGGCTCCAGTGTCACCAGCTTCGGAGTCAAAGCGTTTGAAAATTGTTCCAGCCTAATCAGCATGGCAATTCCAGACAGCGTCACCAGTATCGGAGATTGGGCGTTTTATGGATGCACCAAACTGACCAGCGTTACAATTGGAGCTGGAACCAACAGCATCAGTGACACTGCCTTTATAGGCTGTCCCGCATTGAAATCGATAACCGTGGATGTACTCAACTCCTCCTATTGCAGTATTAATGGGATTCTCTTCAACAAAGGGCAGTCAGTTGTTGTCAGATGTCCCCAGGGGTTTTCAGGAGATTATACTATTCCCGATGGAGTTACCAGCATCGGAAGCTGTGCTTTTTATGATTGCGTTTATCTGGCCAGCATTACCATTCCCGGAACTGTCACCAGCATCGAGAATTATGCTTTCTATAATTGCTCTAATCTGACTGGTATAATAATCCCCGGGAGTGTCACCAGCATAGGCAGATCTGCCTTCTTTGGCTGCTCCAAGCAGACAAATGTATCAATTCCCGGCAGCGTCACCAGCATCAGCGAAGCCGCATTCTCCGGATGCGCCAAACTGCTCTCTATTACCGTTGATGAACTCAATCCATCTTATTGCAGCGTGGACGGGGTACTGTTCAGCAAGGACATGGCTTCCCTTATTGCGTATCCAGCCGGGAAGACAGGCGACTACACGGTTCCCGGAGGAGTTTCAGTCATAGGAGCCTATGCTTTTTCAGGCTGTTTCAGCCTAAACAGAGTCACAATCCCCTCCAGTGTCACGCATATCAATGAGGGTGCTTTTTACTCCTGCCCTAATCTGAAGCATGCAATCTTCATGGGGAACGCCCCTGAAAAAGGAGATTTTGTCTTTACGGATTGCGCCTGGAATCTCAAGATATGTTATCTGGAAGGGGCAACGGGATTTCCCTTTTCCTGGTCAACCTGGGAGGACTCACCTCCTTCGGAAATCTATTCATGCACGGTCGTTTTCAATTCTGCTGTGAACGGTTCCATTGCTGGCACGGCTACGCAGACCGTCAACTACGGCAACGACTGCACTGAGGTCGAAGCTGTACCGAACACCGACTACCACTTCACAGTCTGGAGCGGGGCATATAACGGATCCGCCAATCCCCTCACTGTCACCAACGTGACCGAAGGGATGACGATAACTGCGAACTTCGCGCACAACACCGCAACACTCAAGCTGGATTCGATTGGAAACGGCAGTGCAGGTATCACCAGTGCCAACACTGTGAACACCATGTCTGATACGCCGATCATGGCGACTCCTGGCGCTAACAGCCATTTCACAGGCTGGACCATAGCATCTGGATCTGCGGTTATCGCAGATTTTAAATCAGCCGCCACCACCGTCAAACTGACAGGTACTCACGGTTCATCGGCAACCATTACTGCCAACTTCGCGGATAACACTGCACCAACTGCTGTTCCTGCGGCCCCTGTAGTCTCTGCCACTGACGGAACATTCGAGGACAGGGTCATAGTCACATGGAAGGCCGTGCCGACCGCAACAAGCTATGAGGTTTACAGGAACACTACGAAGCTTGCTCCCGTTCCAGGCGACAGTCTTGGTGAGGTGGCGGACTGCATATTTGAGGACAACACTGCGGACGCCGGGGCAACATACTATTACTTTGCAAGGGCGAAGAATTCCATCGACTGGGGCAAGTTCAGCGCTGGCAATGCTGGGTATGTGGCAAAAGCACCGGCACTGCCCGGAGCGGTTACCGCCTCCGATGGTAAGTATTTCGACAAGATCCGAGTTTCGTGGGCGAAGTTGGCGGGAACGACATCATATATGGTGTTCCGCACGGAGTCCGAGGCAACAATACCTGATCCTCTCAACGACATTCCCCTCACAGAGACAACGGCGCTGTTCGTCAACGATCTTGGGGACGATATTGTGCCTATGGACGGCGCAAATGTGAAGAAATACTACTACTGGCTGGCTGCGAAGAACGCCAACGGGATAACCTTGATAAGTAAATCAAACGCGGGCTTTCTGTCAAACAAGGGGCCTGTCACGGTCAAGGCCGGCAGCGGAACATATTCCGACAAGGTAGTGATTACCTGGTCGGAAGTCGCCGGAGCCACCGCATACGATGTTTATCGTTACACCAAGGGCGCAGATGGTAAGTTTACACAGAGTGAAACCAAGGTTGGAGCCGCTGTTGCCGCGCTCGAATACGCCGACACTTCCGCTGTCGCTGGCACGGAGTATGGATACAGGATGAAGGCGAAGTACGGTGTAAAATACGACAGTTCATTCAGTGCCGCCATCGCTGCGGGCAAGTCCTCAGGTTCAACCTTGATCACTTCCGTCAATGTCAACAACGGGGATACTTCCTCGAATGTGGTGGATCAATGGAAGGGAAGTACAGTCTATTTCTCTACGGAGGTGCCACTCGGAACAACCAGGCTCGTTGCGACACTTAACGGAACCAGCAACTTGGCAGCAAACGACTGCGACCTGTATGCCAGATTCGGGAACTTCCCGTCGAAAATCTTGTATACAGCCAAAGGCAAGGAGAGCCTGTCCGGTGAGATGATTACGCTCAGCAATCCCTCCCCTGGCACCTGGCACTTCATGCTCTACGGGGTGACGGACTACACAGATGTCACATTGACGGTCAACTGCTATTCTGCTACGGACATCGTCCTCACGCAGATTCCTGTGAACGGTCTTCCTGTCCCGTCCAAGTCGGTGTTCAGGGGCAAGGTCGTTGATGAATCCGGAACGGGGATACCTAACATGGTCCTACAGATCAGAAATCCGATTACCGGACTCACAAGTTCACTGTCCAAGACTGACAAGAAAGGAATCTTCTCGTATTCAACCACGATAGGCTCGGAGGGTGAGCATACCTTCGATTTCTTCTTCACTGACATCCCTGATACCGCGAAAGGCACGGCGAGCCACACTGTTACCACCAGGAAAGGATGCCTTGAGGATAACAACTTCTTCGACAGCTCATCCTACATGCCTGCAACTCCCGTGGCAGTTCCGCTCCAGGCGGACATCATCGGTCTCCAGAACTTCCTCAACATCCGGAACGGATGGACAGATGGTACGATTGACGACACATATGCGACGATGTGGGTGGAGAGCACGCTTGCCAAGGCGAATGACGACGATGCGCAACCGGCAGACCAGCTAAATGATGGGCTCTATTTGCTTCTCTACGGTGTCGAAGGCGCAGGCGTAGGAAATGACACCACAAACACATCGGCGCTGTCTGCAGTGCCGTTCGTAGTCCATGTTGAGACTTCACAGCAAGGTGCTGTCCTTACTGCACTTAACACGCTGGGGATCATAAGCGGAGCGCAGAAGGCCGCCATCGAAGCACCAGGCGGTACCGGAATAATAGCAGTGACATCGCTCAGCGATCCTGACGAAGGACTGATTCCTGTTGACATCTCCCTGCTGGCCTGCGAGCAGCTCGAACTTCTTGCCAAGATAGCGGCTGGCGATGCCAGTTTCGTAGAAGACAAGACCTATTCCGGAGTCCCGTCGAAGATACTCACGGTCACGCTTGGAACAGGCAGGCAGATCAACGTGGTGGCAGCGGGATTCGTGAAGTAGCAGGGGCGTTGACTGGAGTTATTGGAAAAATGTTGACTTCATATGGAAATCAAATATTATGCCCTGCAAGATTAATAGTTATATCACGGCCATTCAGTGGCTTGCGCAGACTGGCACCATTTTTCACTAAGTGAATCCGTAGGTCAATTAATAGGTCTATTTGTATCTGATAAAACTGGAGGAGCAAATGAATAGATATATTGTTTTTATGCTTATTTTCATATTCGGTGCATTGGTGGGCTACTTTTGTGGAATCTTGTTTTTTAAAAAGGAAATTGTTTTGGATATTAAAAATGGAGCGATATATGAAAGAATGATTATATATCCAATTGTTGTACGAGAGCAATTATCGAGTCACAATTTTAATTCTTATAATACAACTACAAAAAGTAGCGGTAAATTTAAAGTGCTTCATGTTGCTTGGGGTAACACACATGTTTCACCTTCTAAAGAGTATGATATCTATGATGCGGTATGTGAACTTGGAATATGCTTTCCTAACTTATCGCCAAATGAAACGTTAAAAATTAAAAGGGAATTTTTAGATATTCTACAAAATCGTGGCGATAGAGAAGCAATCGAATATGTAAGGTCAACAAAAGATAAATTAAAAGTAAAGGTTAATAGTCCTATCGGTGTCCACGAAAATCAGCATGACTTACCCGCCCCCCTTCCAGCCCCCGATGACGTGAAGGCGAAGTGAGGGGAAGATGGGTACGCCTATGACGCTGGCAGGATCTTTCAAGGCCGTTGGAACTTCCCCTTTCCAGCTCCTAAGTAGTAATATGGGGACGTTCCCACTTATCTATTTATACATAAGCATATTATGAATAATAAAACGCCTTTAATGGCCTTTGTTTGATATTTTTATGCCTCTATTATGCAAATAAGGATCTTGTATTTCAGGGAAGCATCTATATATATTCTGTTTTAGAGAAAAGGAGCTTAGCCCCGCCGAACCCAGCTCTTCTGGAAAATCAATAAAAATAAGGGAAGAACCTGCATGCCATTGTGTCAAAGACGGGAAATGATCGATCAGGCATTGAGCAGATACTTATTGCTTAAATTCAATTTCTTGGCATATATTTTCAATTTAATGTCGTTATTTTCCTGTTTATTATATATATTTAACTGTATATCATCATGTTAAGTGGGAACGTCCCCATTAAAAAAGTCGATGACCAAGTCAGATTGATTGGGGAATACAGGGAGAATCCATGTAACGGATTCCCTCTCGGACAAGCTTTGCATTATCTCCAGGACACTCGAACTCCATCCCATGTCCAGTGGGCTGGGGGGAATATTCTACGATTCCAAGATTACAGCGTTCAAAGTCCATATTTGCATGGTTTGGCTGATAAAACACCTGTAAATAATATTTCTGGATTATCTTCTGATTTTATAAGTATTGCTAATGATATAAATATAATTGAAGGGGCGCTGAGAGGAAGATTAGAAGCATTATATCCGCTTGCTCCAAATGCTGAGGCAGGTGGTACTGATAATGATTATATCCCTAGACCTCGGAGGTTTTTAGGCATTAATCTCGGGGGTGGCAAATGAAATTCGCAAACTCATTTTTGGGAGCAATCATAATAACTGGTGCTACAATGTTTTCATCATGCTCAGAGGAACCATCTAAAAAAGACAACAATGTTCTCGCAAAATTCCATGGACGGGATGATGTTGAAATCTCCCCAGGAAAATTTATTGCCATTGGAAATACTTCGAAGGACATTGACTACAAACCCAAAGGTTTCAAAGAGGCAATAGGGCTGGCAGTCGACAATATCAAAAACGGCACAGAATGGACACATATCGGCATTCCATGGAATGGAAAGTTGATTGAATGGAAGGGAGAGCCTATTCCTGTTTGTCTAAGAGAATATGAGAATAATCTGTATATGATTGCATATGACAGAACTGTTCCCAATAAATCTAAATTCCGATTTTATATGGATGATGGAAATACTCTCGTTGAGATAAAAGCTTCAGACTTCCCCAAAAAGATTGCATCTCAAAACATGTGGTGGACTTGTAATATATATGGCAGGATAGGAGATAGATTTGCAGACCATCTTCAGGCGACAATTGATCTGGATCCTCAGAATATAGGTTTTTCAGGAACAACAACCGCTGATATTTGGCTCTGTCTAATTACTGGAAAAGAGTATTATGAGATTTCTGGTTATAGTAGCACATTAGATTATGATAATAGAATTAAGTTACTAGAAGAATATGCAGAAAAAAATAAACCAATAAAATTGACAATGATTTTAAAAAAACGCCCTCCTTTGCCTGAGTGGTATATTAAACTAAATAAAGAAGATCCAAATAAATTTCCCATACCTAATTATTTTGACACCCCCGTCCCCCTTCCAGCCCCCGATGACAAGGCGAAGTGAGGGGCGTGATGGAAGATGGATGGTGCCTGCGCCCCCACGGCCTGCGGCGGAGGGGTGGGGGATGGGAGATAGGACGACGAACCAAGATAGGATATGACCGATGCAATTAGAAATTAACTTAAAATTGAACAGGTGTCCTTTCTGTGCTATAGCGAAGCCTCTGATGAAGATGGAGGTGGATACTGTTACAAATGATTGCAACAAGTCACGGCAGCAATTTTGGAAGATATATAAGTGCAGTAATTGCGGTGGGCTTGTATCAGCTGTTTCGTATAGCGGAAGAACCGAACATGTAGCTGCCGTTTACCCTCCTGAAGAGTCCACATCCGAAGACCTGCCTGCAAAGGCCCGTTCATTCCTCCAGCAGGCCATGGAAAGTATTCACGCCCCAGCAGGCGCCGTCATGCTTGCGGCCAGTTCCATTGATGCCATGCTGAAGGAGAAGGGATATAAGGACGGAACTCTGAACTCCAGGATTATACAGGCAGCGAAGGACCATGTAATAACTGAGGATATGGCGAAGTGGGCGCACCAAGTTCGGTTGGAAGCCAACGACCAGAGGCATTCAGACGAGGGTGCTGAGCTGCCTACAGAAGCAGATGCCAAGAGAAGCATCGAGTTCGCCAAGGCGATGGGACAGTTCATGTTCGTGCTGCCGGCAATGGTCACCAGGGGCTTGAAGGAATCGACACCGGCAGCCAAGTAAGTAAAGATACGCCTATGACGCTGCCAGGATCTTCCAAGGCCCGTTGGAAGTTCCCCTTTCCAGCTCCTAAATGAGGCTGGCGATTTTCAGCACCTTTGGACTGCCATTGGAAATGAGGCTGGAGGACTTAACACAGTACCAATTATGCGACTGATGCGTATGATGCCGCAGTCGGTCGCCGGTCGATAGTTGCCGGCCTTGTATCGCTGAAATCCCCCCATGTTCCAATTCCGAGCACCGAAGGCAAGCGGCGTAGCCGCGCCCTTCGGGCGCTAAACCGCCCACCTGTGACACATTCCACAGCCTTTCCCCTCTCAGACAAGCCCATTTTCCCCAGTCTCTGCCCTTCACCCAGGTCAAACCTCCTTTCCCATCCAACCACTCCAGATTGATCCGGAATCGCTGAAATTCCTAGCTTTCCTTGTCAGAATATATCGGGGACGTTTCCTCCCATAACCAGAACCAGGGAGGACGTTACGGCATTGGTGCCATGCTGGGGATGTGACTGATAAGTAATGAGTAACATTCATACCATTGGTGTTTAGAATATCTTTTTTTAGCTGAATTGCCTCCCTCCTCGTCCCGAGTTCTTTCAGACTAGGGATTTCGCAAAGGCTCAACTTTGCAAAGGCCTCCCTCTCTGCGTTCGGTCGGAAGATCTCCCTGGCATTTTCACGGCAGCCTACGATTATAGGACAAGGCGCATATCCTGTGTTGAAAACGGCACACTGGTAAAATATCTTTATAACAGCGGCGATTGTGCACAGGAGTACAGCGCCGCAGGTTCTTTGACAAAACAGTTTGTAAGAGGTACGAGCCTTGGAGGAGGTGGTTAGTTCCAGGAAAGACTGAGCCATTATCTGGACGTGGTTGTATGTATGATTTTATCTTTAAATCGCTTGACATTTCAGAGATCGGGTATTCCATTACCGGCATGAAAAGGTTTTTCAAATACTCTCTCTGTCTCGTGGCACTGCTTTTTTTAATGGGCGCGCTTTATTCCTCCATTGCCCCGTTGAAAAAGACGGTAGCTGTTGACCAGCTTCAGAACTACAAGACTCTTCCATGGAAGCCTGAGGACATTGTGGCTTTCCAGAAGAACGCGGAATCCAAGGATGGCACCCTTAAATTTGACTCATACGTTGTCCTGGACCAGCCTCCAAAGGAGAAGGATGCCGCGAAGACCGCCAAGGAACTTGAGAAGTACAAGGCGAAGTATGCCAAGAAAGGCACGGTTCCCTTCAAGGTCATGGCCGACATTGATCTTATCCAGAAGAAAGACAATAAGAAGATAAGGTTCCTGAAGGGCAAGTCAGACATTTATGTCCTGAACGAGACCGATAAGAAAGTCACCTTGAAGGACAGAGTGGACAATGCCAAATTGTGCCCTACATGAGGCGGCGCTGGCGGGTACCTCGGTGAGGTGCCAACAGGAAATTATATCATTGTCGTTGCCTATGAGTACGAAAAAGGCAAGTTCATAGGTGAAAGCTACAGTGTAAAATTAACTCAGGACGACTTGAAGTAAGCTTGGAGTTGAAAATTCACGACACGGCTTCAGTGCCGTGTTTTTTTTTATCCAGATTTGGAAAAACATATAAGATGACAGAAGAACAGCCCTTGCGGGCTTAACTAGAGCCTGTTCGAAAAGGGGTAACACAGACATTCTTGTCTGTGACGAAAAATTAATTTTGAACCCACAGACAAGAATGTCTGTGCTACTTTTTAGACAAATTACATTTTGAGATTACCTTTTCGAGCAACATCTAACTACCAACAAATCCCCGTTTTTTTAATTCGTTTGTAGTCAAGCCATTATTGGCTGTGACTTTGGAATCATAAGAACACGCAAGAATGCGTTAACTTCAAACAAAACATCTCCACATCTCAAGCGCAATGTAGGCGGCATTGAAGCGATAAAGAATCCAGTCCTGCCGAAACTGCGGAAATACGAGCCGACTCATTAGAAGTATGTCGGGTTTCAACCCGACGATTTTCTAGATTAAAGAGTTGGCGGTTTAAAAACTCCATACTTCTTAAGAACATGCCTTGCGGCATTAACTACAAACAAAATCTAGACTAGGTGTTCGTTTGTAGTCAAGCCCGCAAGGGCTGTTCCTATGTCGCCGCCCTGCGGGGGCTTTTTTGTTCATTTTATCTCCCAGGGCTCACGCCCTGGGCTACAATATGCCGCCCTCTGCTAGGGCTATATACGGAATCCGATCTGTTTGGAGCCTCCGCAGGATGGCGAAATATTGTAGCCCCATGCGACAGCGTGGGGAGAATATGGTTGTAAATAAATATCCCGAGTCCCCGCAGGGTGGCGACATTGAAGAAGTCGATTTCAAATGTTATTGTAGTATTATGATCAAGAAGCTCTTCATCTTATCCGCGATTATCCTCGCCTGCGCAGGCTGCCAGACTACAATGCTGGATACTAAAACTGCTGAGTATTATCAAATTCCATTCGATCGGCTCTTTCCATTGCCACATTGGAGCTCTTCAGTTGATAGCTTCAAGTTTTTTGCGGAATATAAGGGCCCGGAGACCGAGACGCTGGATTACTTGAATGAAATATATGGAGATGATGAATATGGGAAGCTAATACTTGGTCCAAGCGTCTATGAGCCTGTTTACAGATTCGTGCCCAAGGAATATTTCGAAAGTGATGAATTGCGTGCCGTCTTAAAAAGGAAAGTTGTAAAGAAAGTTGATTTCAGAAGTCTTCCGTTGAAAGATGCTGTTGCCTGGCTTGTGAAAGAAGTACAAGTGTCTTTCCTAATACGAATGAATCCTGACGAGATTAAAGCGTGCAAGTCAATCGATTTGAAGTGTGAAGATATCATCGCCTTGGATTTGCTTGAAAGAATATGCAAAGTGACGGGCTGCGACTACTCAATAGAAACTCGTGCTGTAATTGTCTTCCTGAGATCTAGCGAGACAGCTAGAGAAGTAGTATACGAATATAATAGTGTAGTTGATGATTACCTTTTTCCTAAAGATGCCAAATCTGAAGATTATGAAGAGATATGGGAGTTTGAGGATGATGAACTTCCGGTTGCGCCGGATGGATCGATCTGGTATCGGTATGGACTATTGCTGAAGGCGAAAGCCAAGCATATACGCTTGCTCGATAGTTTTTTTGATGTTAAACATATACTAAGTATTCCTGAAAAAAATACAGGAAGATATGACTTCCAGTTGAGGCTATCGGATATTGTAATCAAGCATATGGAGTTTGAGGATGCCAAGGTCTCAGATGTACTCAAATATCTTGTCAGCCAAAGCAAGGAGCTTGATCCTGAGAAGAAAGGAGTCGATATTCAGCTTAAACTTGGAGAGAAGGTAAGCCAGGATGACCTGCGAATTACAATGCTTGTAGACGAGATTCCTTTAGAAGACGCAATTAGATATGTATGTCGTGGCGCAAATCTCAGATATAAGGCTTGCGGGGACAATGTTGTTGTTGCTGATGAAAGCGTGCCTCTTTTTCCAATCGAAACAAGATTTATTCCGATAATAAGCTCTGCTAGTGACATCCCATTGGAAAATCAAGAGAAGCTTAAAGATTATTTCAGGGCTAGGGGGATTTCTTTTCCGGATGGCTCAGGCGTAAGTTATGTAAATAATATTCTTTGTGTAAGGCTGCCGGAAAAATCTTGTGAACAGATTTCTGAGATGATGCGCGAGTTGGATGATGGTTATCGCACGAAATTTATCTTTGAGAAGAATGCTCCGGTTGCTGCGAAGATTGCAAATCTGAAGGCTGGGGACTTCGTAGAGGTTAAGGGGGAGATGCAGATCAAGGAGGCGAAGTTCAACGGTTATCCATTCCCGCAGCCGTGCTTCCTGATCAAGGATATTGAAGCCATTAAGAATCCAGTCCTGCCGAAATTAAGAAAATACGAGCCTGCCACTGATTCACCGTGAGTTTGCCATTATAAGTATGTTGGACTTTAGTCCGACGTATTCCAAGACAAGAGTTGGCGGGTTAAAACCCGCCCTACTTATGTGGAAATATGAGTTGAATAACGCGTCAGCAGAATGACGCGGCTACAGCAAAGTTGTTTTAGTTTATGGAGCGCTGGCGTCTCGCCGGCAATTTAATGTAGTGTTCGCTGTCTCAGCGAAAAATCTGAGGCTCTTGGCTGTGACAGACAACTCTACATTCGAAGAATGTGTCAACAGGGTGACGCGGCTATAGCTCGGATTTGTTGCTGGCCTCAGTCCGCATTGTATTCCTCGATCGTCTTGGCGTTCTCGATGAGCTTGACGAGGTTTGGGAAGTAGAAGAGCATTAGGACTGCTGAGCATCCGATAAACGGGTAGCACAGCTCCGGTTTTCTCGTTATTATTGCAAGCACCATGCCGAAGATGGCGCACGTGTTCATGTATGCATAGAAGAATAGGAAAAGCCTGAGGGCCGCCCTTGAGTAGATATAGAAGATCCTCTCTTCGGCAGGCAGGGAGGCAAGCTGTTCGCTGCAGGCGGCGTAGGATCCTGCGACATCATCAAGGCAGATGACCGTCCACATCCACGGATGCATCTTGCCGTCTGCGAATTTCGCAACCGCCCTGGGTGACAGGAACAGGGCGTGGAAGATGATCGATGAGATGGTGACAGCCACTCCTAGCAATGTGAACAGGCACACGAGCCGCATGTTGAGTTCCGGAGCCATGGTATTTTCAGGAGATCTTCCGGCGACATGCGCTATGAACACGTATATGCCCATGGTCAGGAACTCGCTGATCCATATGATCTTGATCAGGAGGTCCGTCGGCTTCAGGTAATCATTAAATTTTTCAGAAAGCATCGACATGTAAAAAGCTAGCATTTCTTATATAAAAGTAAAACGGCAATTAAAATAAAAATCTTCACTCCCAGCTTTGTCTCTTCGTGTCTTTGTGTTAGGTTAAAAATTTTACGTAGAAAAATTTTTAAAAGGAAAAAAATATGCTTGATGCACTTAAGAAAAATCCGAAGTTCAAGGGCCGTAGGGGGCCGCTTGTACTTATGATTCTAGATGGAGTAGGCTACGGAAAATACAAGGAGGGCGATGCCGTCCTTGCCGCCAACACTCCGGTTCTCAACAAGCTTACGGCGACATCTCCCCACACCCAGCTCAAGGCGCATGGCAAGGCCGTCGGCCTGCCCAGCGACGCCGACATGGGCAACAGCGAAGTCGGACACAACGCGATCGGCTGCGGCAGAGTCTTCGAGCAGGGCGCCATGCTCGTCAACCAGTCCATCGCCACAGGCAACATGTTCCGCGGTTCGGTCTGGAAGGAACTCATCTCCAACTGCCAGAAGAACAAGTCAGCGCTGCATTTCATCGGACTCTTCTCCGACGGCAACGTCCACAGCCATCTGGACCATCTCAAGGCCATGATCGAACAGGCGAAGCAGGAAGGCGTCAGTAAGATCAGGATACATGCCCTTCTCGACGGGCGCGACGTTCCGGAAACGTCAGCGCTCGACTATATCGAACCTTTCGAGGAATATCTTAAGAAGCTGAACGCAGACGCCTGCGATATCCGCATCGCCTCCGGCGGCGGAAGGATGGTCGTCACGATGGACCGCTATAATGCTAACTGGGACATGGTCCGCAAGGGCTGGGATACGCACGTCCATGGCAAGGGAAGATATTTCAAGACCGCCAAGGAGGCGATCGAAACTCTGAGGACCGAGACCAAGGCGATCGACCAGGATCTCCAGCCGTTCGTGATTGCCGATGACGGAAAGACCCCGATAGGTCCGGTGAAGGACGGCGATTCGGTCGTGTTCTTCAATTTCCGAGGCGACAGGGCGATCGAGATCACTGCGGCCTTCGAGGAGGACAAGCTGGACCAGTTCGACCGTTCACCGCGCCCGAAGGTAGTCTATGCCGGGATGATGCAGTATGACGGCGATCTGAAAGTACCGAAGAAGTTCCTTGTTGATCCGCCTGCGATTGACAAGACCATGGGCGAATATATCTGCGCGACGGGCCTGAAGCAGATGGCGATAAGCGAGACCCAGAAGTACGGTCACGTCACTTATTTCTTCAATGGAAACCGTTCGGGATATTTCGACAAGAAGCTCGAGACATACATCGAAATCCCTTCTGACGTAGTGCCGTTCGAGCAGCGTCCCTGGATGAAATGCGCGGAGATAACCGACAAGGTCTGCGAGGCTGTTCTGAGCGGCAAGTACAACATGATAAGGTTGAATTATCCGAACGGCGACATGGTCGGGCATACGGGGATCTACGATGCCGTGCTTGTCGCGATGGGCGGACTCGACATATGCATCGCAAGAGTCATGGAGGCGGTCAGACAGGCGGGCGGGATACTCCTGATAAGCGCTGACCACGGGAATGCGGACGACATGTACGAGCATGATGAGAAGACAGGGAAGGTGAAGGTTGACAAGGAAGGCCATCCGCGTCGCAAGACCAGCCATTCCCTGAATCCTGTGCCCTGCATCATCTACGATCCCGAATCGAAGGGCGAGTATGACAGCAAGCTGAACGAAGGGCTTGGGATAAGTTCGCTTGCGGCGACATCGATAGAGCTGCTCGGGTACCAGCCACCAGAGGGATACGACAAGTCGGTCATAAGGTTCAAGTAAATGGCAGTTTTCCCTTAGGAGTCGTTCAGAAATAACTTTGACATTTGGCGGAAAATACAGGTGTTTGGATTCGAGGCGCAAGCCGCGCACGTATGGAACATACGTAAGGGGTGAAGCAACGAAGAAGACAAATACATGGAATTCCGCCCTGAAGGGCTGGCGTTCTTCTGGCCGCTTATCACGCTGTCTGCCCGTTGTCCCGGCTCCCTGCGAGGTCGGGACTCCTCGCAAACATCATGATAATCAATCCAAAATCCCTGCCAGCAAATGTAAAAGTTATTTCTGCACGGCTCCTTATGGTTCCAGATGGAAAAAATTGACTGAATTTGTTTGAAGAGTGTTGTTTGAGGTTTATATTATTCGGTTTATGTAAATTCAAATTAATCTGAATAAATGAAATAAGGAAAGGGGTGTTGCATCGATGAAAAGAAAACTGCTTGTTCTGTTAGGTGGGATGTTTATTGCCGCAGGATTCGTGATTTTTGCAGATGATGGTGGTAAGGATGCTGATCCTGCTGTCAAGGTTGAAGCCGCCGCGATTGAAGTCGCACCGGTTGTTGTAGCCGAGGAGAAGAAGGCTGAAGCACCTGCTGCAGCAGCCCCGGTCGCCGAAGAGGTGAAACCTGAAGCCGCCGCACCCGTAGCCGAAGTCAAGAAAGAGGAAGCTCCTGCCGCAGAAGTGAAAGTTGAAGAAGCCGCCCCTGCCGCAGCCCCGGTCGCTGAAGAGGCGAAACCTGAAGCCGCCGCACCCGTAGCCGAAGTCAAGAAAGAGGAAGCTCCCGCTGCAGCGCCGGTTGCAGAAGCACCTAAGGCCGAAGAAGCGAAACCTGAAGCCGCCGCTCCCGCCGCAGAAGAGAAAAAAGCTGAGGCTCCTAAAGCCGCCGCCAAGCCCGAAGAAGCCAAGAGCTCGTTCGATAAATATTCAATTGCCAAGACCGTTGTCATGTACCTGCCTAACAGGATCATCGACATTCTCGACATCGTCACGATGGATGTCGGCGCCGGCGCCTCTTTCGGCGCTGAAGCCAGGATTACGCGCTGGCTCCAGTTCGGTGGGATGACGATAGACAGATATTTCGTAGGCAAGAATTGTTCAAGGCAGTTCGGCGGTGGTTATGAGGCGGGATGGAACTATGAGATGTTCTGCCTCGACGCTGAAGCCAAATATGTCGATTATACTTTCGGATCTATGAACAAGTATGTTGTCAAGAGAAAGCCTTTTGGCCTTGCAGATCTTGGCGAAAATACTTTTGAGAAGAGCAGGGATTTCTGGGAGATCGGAGCAAACGCAGGCTGGATGGTTTCCATGGGAGTTGCCATCCATCCCGTTGAAATCGCGGATTTCCTCGCTGGATTAGTTCTTATTGATTTGAAGAAGGATGATTACGGCAATGAAGCTCCTGCCGCCCCTGCGGCCGCCGGAGCCCCCGCCGCACCTGCAGCCAAAGATGCGAAGAAATGATGCAGGGGAGATTTTAAGCCTACAAAAAACGCGCTTTAAAAGGCGCGTTTTTTTTTGTCTTGATTATATTGAATTTTTCATTCAAGACTATATCTGTGTTAAATGTTTAACATAAAAATTAATTTCATGAGGTAATTTCAAAACTAGGAATTCAGGAGTCAGAATACAGGAGATAGAATTGAATTTGAATTCAAATTAGGTTTTATTCTGAATCCGGTCTGCTTTTGAAATTGGCTCTCATATTAAAATGAAAAGGGAAAACAGATGTCAGAGACAGTGCTTGAGAAAATCCGCAGCAAGGCCAAATCGCTCAGCCGCAGGATATGCCTTACGGAATCGGACGATGTGAGAAACCTCAGGGCGGCCGAGAAATTGGCGGCCACGGGATATGCGCGCCCCGTACTTGTCGGTGCTGCCGCGGCCATTGAAAAGCTTGCGAAGGAGAATTCCATCAGCATGAACGGGGTGGAGATAGTGGACGTGCTGACCAGTCCGAAGTTCGATCATTATGCAAAGACCGTTTACGAACTCAGGAAGAGCAAGGGCTTGACCGAGGAGCAGGCCCGGGAATGGATAAAGGACACATGTGTTTTTTCAGCGGCGATGGTCTGCGCGGGAGACGCGCACGGTTATGTGTCCGGCGGCGGAAATCCGAAGGGCTACAACCACAACACCGCCCAGAAGACAAAGCCTTCTCTACAGCTATTCAAGACCGCCCCGGGCATCAAGACCGCCTCAGCGTATTTCATAATGCAGCTTCCTGATCCCAAGTGGGGTTTCAATGGTGCGCTCTTCTATGCCGACTGCGGAATGAATATAAACCCGAATGCGGACCAGCTTGCCGAGATTGCGGTCTGCACGGCCAGGACTTTCAAGAACTTCACAGGCGACGAGCCGAGAGTGGGCATGATAAGCTGTTCGACAAAGGGCTCCGCCAAGGATCCTACAATCGACAAGGTCATCGAGGCGACGGCCAAGGCGAAGCTCCTCGACCCGAATCTCAAGGTGGACGGTGAATTCCAGTTCGATGCGGCTGTGATACCGGCGATTGGGAAGGCGAAGGCGCCAAACTCCGAGATTGCCGGAACATGCAACGTCCTCATCTTCCCCGATCTCAACTGCGGCAACACCATGTACAAGGCGACTGAAAGGCTTGCCGGGGCCATTGCGATAGGACCGCTTGTCCAGGGTCTGCGCCGTCCTTTCAACGATGTGTCCCGCGGCTGTTCCGCCGATGATATCGTCGACTGCGCCGCCGTCGCCGCGATAACGGAATGGACGGCATAAATATTTTTTTAAGAAGTAAAAAAATATAAAGGAGTTTCCGATGAAATTCTACGATGTGGTTAAAAAGAGAAGAAGCATCAGGGCATACAAGGGCGATCCGATTGACATGGAAGCCCTGGCTAGGATCGGGGAAGCCGTGAATCTGGCGCCTTCCGCATGCAACATCCAACCATGGTGTTTCAGGATAATCCTGAACAGCGATATCCGCAAGAGCATCTGCTCATGCTACAATAATGAGTGGATAAAGCAGGCGCCAGCCATCGTTGTCGCGCTGGGCAACAGGGAGGCCGCATGGAAAAGGCTTGAAGGTGGAAGCATCATCGATGTCGATATCGGAATCGCCATGGAGCATCTCGTGCTCGCCGCGACGGCCGAGGGCCTCGGGACATGCTGGGTGTGCGCCTATGACGTGAAACGCATGAATTCCGTGCTGGGAATCCTCCCCCCATGGGAAGTGCTCGCGATTTCCCCTCTTGGGAAACCGGCCGAGAATCCTGAAGCCAGAAAAAGGAAACCAGTCTCAGAGGTTTTCAGGATCATTGAATGAACATCTCGCAGCCTGTCATCCTTGACGGTCCTGACTGGACCTGCTGTTTTTCCCCCGGCGACCGGGAGAAGCTTGTTTTCAAGTACGCTGGCAGGGAACTGCTGGCCGTTTCAGGAATCTCCCTGGGAAAGGTTGACGAATCGTCAGCGTACTGCACCAAGTCCCAGAAACATGAGGCGGCAGATCTTCTCAACAGCAGTTTTCACACGGTCAATACCCTGCCGTTCGGATCTGAACCGACGATCACAAGGACGTGCGAGATCTCAGGAAATCATGCCGTCATCACCACTGATTGCGACATGAGGCATAAGATGGAGGTCGCGTCGTTCGAGGTTGACAATCTTGTCGTTAAAGGCGAATGGACGAGAATCGGTGTCGTGAAAATCTCAAATCCCATTCCATCCATCGGCGACATCGAGTGGCATGACGTAGGGCAGGGCGGGGATTTCCGCCTGGAACTGGACCATATGCCGCTGCTCATTCTTTTTGAGAGGAGTGACAAGTTCATGGTTGAGGTCGGGAACGGCGACGATCTCTGGCGCTGGCTCAACACTTCGGTTTTCCCTGGTTCATCGCAGTCGGTTGTCATTGAAAAGACCGATGGTGGAATCGGTCTCAGGCGCATTGTCGCCAAATGGGATGAGTGCACGATAATGGGTTCCAGGCAATACAGGTTCAACTGGTATTTTTCCTGGGAGGCCCCGGGAAAGGAATATTTTAAACGCCGCGATGATGCATCTGGAAAATCGGATGACGGCGAATATTTCAGGTTTCCCGAAGGAGATGTCCCGATGCAGCTGGCGGCCTGCCACGGTAGCAGGAATCTTAATGTCTCATGCTTACATTCGCCGGCCGTTTCCGGAATATTCAGGAGCATCATAAGATCGGCTCTCGGGAATTCAGAGCCTCGCAATATCGTCATTGAAAATCTCACAGTTCCCCTTTGTGAAAATGCGGCGCATCTTGAAAGACCGCAGAAGCAGGTTCTGCTGCACTGGAACATGCTCAGGATTTTCGACCACTGGCTCTGGGCCAACAAGCAGCTGAAGAATTCCGGCGTTTCGTTCTATGCGCTCCCTGCCGGCGACGGAAAGATCTTTTCCGTGCTCCCGTCCGTCAGGGGCCTGTCTGAGATAAGATGATTTACGGAACCCCTGGAAAATGGCGTTTGACGCCGTGGATTTATTCATGGGCAACTCGGTCATTCCTGTCCGAGGATCTTTTGAATAGGCGTTAAGCCGGGTGTTTATCATATCCCCCCTGCCAGCTTGTCTGGCAGGGGGTATCCAAGCTTGACGGTTTTTCCTTTGATTTCAAATCTCGGGATGGAAAGTCTATCTACTATAGGCATTTTCCTTTACTGCCCACGTCATGCTCTCCAGTTCTTCTGTCTTTTTATCTTTACGTCAGGCGCTTCCCACTTCGCTCTGCGAGCTACGAGGGACAGGCCGGCCTGACTTTGGACTGCGGTGATTATTCACCGCTTTGTTTTTACAGCTGTTCGTCACGCCATGGCATTTAGCAAAGGCGATAGCTGTTGTTTTCTTCACGCTTCCAGCGGAATCCAAAGCGCAGAATGATCTGCGCAGTCCAAAGATTCGTCCTCCGGCTGGAGGACTCATCATAAAGAATTCAAAATAGAGTCAAAATAATGCGTATAGTAGTAGATAGGGCTGGAAAGCCCAAGCTGCTAAATCCAATATGAACATAATGGTTCCATATTCATTGCGTATTGTCTTGCGGGGTTGTCAAGCATATAGACAGGCTTTTCGGACCTTTATGTCAAAATGCTTGTGGTAGGATAGTACTTATGGTATTGTAATAATATGAAGAAACTGGTTATAACATTGCTCCTCGTCTGCTTTCAGCCGGCATATGCCGAAGTCTTCACGCTGGCGCCTTTCTCAGGCTCCGGCAGGGGCGAGCCAGAAGATTTTCTGCATCCGCTGAGCCTATGGACCGAGCCTGTGATAATAAACGGAGTTGCCTCCTCCCTCAGGATATGCGCCCTTGAAACAGGTTTGGATATTTCCATTGATCAGATGAGGAGGAATTATCCGAATGCGAAGATCCTGAAAAACAGAAATTCCACATTGATCGAATTCAAGGATCCAGACGGCTACAGGAAAAGGATATACCTGGTTGAACTCGGCGGACTCTACCCGGTGCTCCAGTTCTCGATGGATTTGCCTGCGAAAATACCTGAAGCCCCCTCCTGGCCGAAGGAGCTTCCGCTTCCACCGGATTCCACTCCTGTGTCGACCATGGAATTCCCCGACAGGAAATCGACGTACGGATTTTTCAAGACCGCCCTTCCGGCGGATGCGGCAATGAGCTCCGTTGCCATGCAGCTCAACGCAGAAGGCTGGCAGTCCTTCGGTTCACACAACAATCCCGCCACAACATCCAAGGGGGATGTGTTCATAAAAAAGAATCCGCTCAGGATGATGGCCGTATCCTTATCTGAAAATGGGAAAGGCGAAGTCAGCGGAGCGGTGTATGCGAAACCGTTGAAATAATAAATTCAGCGTGCTGGATCTATTACTTGTCAGTGCGGAAGCAGTTTGCGGGAATGCCGTCCTTGCCGTGGAGGTTTCCAATAGGATTGTTCGCCCAGCCGTAGCGTACGGCCTTAGGCTTCTTGACTTCATCGTTCCAGACAGTGACCGTATTTCCTTCTATCGCGGTGTTCGCCCATTTGAAAGGCGCCTTGTCCTCGGCTATTGCAAAACCTGTGGCGGAGACCGGATTCTCGATTGTCAGCCAGCTGTCTTCCTTGAATGATGATTCGCCGTTTTTCAATTTCTCCTCAGTCTTCTTTACAGCTACCTTGACAACCTTTGCTGTGCTTGCAGGATCAACGGCGATTGTCCGTTCGGTTGCATAGTTTCCGTCCACCAGTTTCTGTTTCTCGGTAATTCTTACTGTCTGGCCTTCAAGATCGCCCTTGTTTCCTTCGAAGTGCTCGACATAGAGGGCCTTTAGCCCACCCTCTGCATTGTCGAATGTTATTGTCGCCTTGTTCTTATCTATGGACACCGACTTGAAGACGGGACCGGGACTGAACGGTTTCTGGTCATATGCCGCCGCGATGGCGCCGGAATAAATCCTGTCGGCTGCGGCTGACTGCCAGGTTTCGCCGATGAGGTTCAGAGGGGAGACAACTGCCAGGAATTTCATATCCGCCGCAGAAACCTGCGCCTCCCGGATGAAGGGGCCGAAGCTCGTTGCGGCTTCTGCAGGGAGTTCCTGCCGTTTGCCATAGACCGGATATTGGATGAGGACGAAAGGAAGTTCAGGTGATTCGAAATCCTCCCGAAGATCGTTTACAAGCTCCTTGAGCAGCAGCGTGAAGCATTTTGAGAAAGGTTTTGCGTATATCTTGTCCGACTGGCACCATATGACGCCCTTGGGTTTGAACGGGATCACCTGGGTCAGCATGCCGTAATACAGGACAGAAGGCTGGCGCTGGCTGTCGGGACCGTCCGGGAATTCCGGTTTCCTTGGAGGGTTCTTCGGCCTGGAATCCTTGATTTTCTCCCACTGTTTGACTTCGTTCTCCCACCGCGTCTTGTTGTTGGCGAAATTCTGGATCGCGGAGGACCAGTACGGGAATATCTGCGCGTAGTCGGGATTCTTCCTGAGAGTCCCGTCCTTGATCCATGATTCTGTCGCGCTGCTGTTCCAGGAGACATTGAGTATGCCGACGGGGACATCCTGTCCGGTCTTGACCCTGCATGCGAACCCATAGGCGATCTCAGGGAAGCGGCTGCAGTTGTCAGTGTCGAAATTCATCCAGGTGCCTGAGACGAGGTTCTGCGATGTTTTTGCGATTGTGCGTTTGACGTCGAAGATCCTGACGAGAGGATCCAGTATTTTCACTTCCTTGACGGGGACCTCGTTTTCCTTTGGCCTATTTTCATCCTTTGCTCCGGTTATCTCTTTTGGGAGTTCTATCACTTCAGGCTCGGGCTTCCTGATATTACCTCCGAAAGAGGTTTGAATCCCATAAATCCAGACGTCGCCGATCAGGACGTTTTCAATCTTGAAGGAGGCCTTTGCGGCGGAGATCCTCATCTGCTGGGGCTTGGAGCTGGCTTCCATCGGCTTGAGCGACAGCCTCCACCTGCCTTCCTTGTCGTCGGCGAATGTCTTGACCTTCTGTCCGTTGAATTCCACTGTGACCTCCTCTCCTGGTTCGGCGAGACCCCATATCGGAAGATCGACTCCGCGCTGGACCACCATGTTGTCATTGAGTATGTAGGGCATGATGATAGCGGCATTGGATCCTATGGAAATAAAGAAGGTAAACAAGAGCACTGGTAAGGTTGTTCTTCCTGGCATGATGCGGCTACTCTCTTTCGCATTTCTCAAGATCAGGCCAGCCGATCTTCGATTCGGAACTGTCAATGGCCTCGGGAAGTATGTTGTCTTCAGCATGTCCGTCGCAGAAGACTCCATTTGCAAACCTCAGATGCCTGAAATGCGAGCGTGACTCATGCTGGACTCCTGTCACAAAGCTGTTCCTTGCCCAGAAGTAGTAGCTTTCGGCCATTGGCGTTGAAGTTCCGGCGGTCGCCGAGTCCATGAAGAGCATGGTTTTGGCCGGGGTCTTGATCTCCACGAGCTTTGCGGGGCTGCTGTTGAGGATGTCGTTTTCCGTAGGCGCTGCATTTGGGTTCGGCGTGCCTCCGACATATTCAGCGTTGATGCCGTATGAGCATGTAGAAGGAATCGGGGGGGCCATTGATGTTACATTTGACATGAGCTCGAATTCAGGGCAAATGTAGAGATTGGGATTCTTAACATAGTCGGACATGATGGCCTTTGAAAAGTCAATGCTGGATCCATTGATGAAGGCGCACCAGTAGTATCTTTCAGTTCCAGGTCCCTGGATGAATGCATCCGGATAGTATTTCTGTTCATCGGAATACAGTCTTGCGGCGATGCCCAGCTGGTTCAGGTTTGACAGGCAGTTCGTCCTTCTTGCCTGGTTTCTTGATTTCATGAGGCCGGGAAGGACAAATGACGCCAGCATCATGAGGATTACTCCCACCAGGAGGAGTTCTACAAGAGTGAATTTCAGGAACCTCATTATTTTACAACCCCCGTTTTTGTTTCAGCATTCATCTGCCTCTTCTCAATATTCAATATCTGGAATTCATTTTTTATGTAAAGGAGATTGAATATTACATGTGTATTCGGTTCGGACGAGGAGCATACGACTTTTATTCGGGGTATGCTGCCGAGCTGTTTCTCGTCCTTTACGGCTTCGAGTACCTGGCCTCTTCCTAGGTTTATCTCCTTGTAGATCTTTTCCGCGTTCTTTCTCCATGGGACTGGAATTCCTGATTTCAAATGCGAGTCCAGGGTGATGTTGCCTTTTGCAAGCAAGCCTGATACGTAATCCCTGGCTTTGTCCGGGACCTCGTTTCCGATTGCAGGCTTTTCCCAGATGATCTTTTCGGATTCGCGGTTCAATTGGACAAACTCATATATCAGGACAATCGCGAAAATCACAAGGAATGAACAGAGGATTATAAGGAAAGTTTTCGTGTGATCAGTTTTTGGATGCTTGAGGTCATGTTCAAATTTCTTCCTGTCATCCACGGCAATCGCGGTGAAACCGGTTTTCTCGGTGTCCTCCTTCAGCTTGTCCAGTTCCTTCTTCTTCCTGGCGGCGTCCTGGACTATCTGGTCGATTTCCTTTGATATGTTGCTCATGATGGTGTTTTCAGGGTTTGTTCTGCGTGCCTGATGTTCAATTAAGGGGATCACTTCATGAATATACAGGGATGAAGGGGTAAAATCCAGTATGTTTTGCCATTTGCGGGAATTTGACGGTTTGTAAAAGGGAAAGCGCAGTTTCCGCTACAGGCTGTAGATGAAAATCCTTTCGCCCAGGTTCCGCGGGAGGCTGAAAGGTTCGGTACAGTTCCATTTCACCGCGTGCGTGACCGTGAGCTTGCGGATATCACCGAGTTCGGTCTCGGACTGGCGGGGGGTCTTGTAGAAGATGTATTTTCCGTTTTTCCTGAGCATGCCGCGTGCTTCGGAATAGATGTCGGTGGAGGTTGATACCGCTCTTGCGGTGATGATGTCGAATTTCAGCTTCCATTCCCTTTTGGCAGCCATTTCACGCGCCCTCACGGTGAGGACGGAAAGGTTCTTCAGTTCCAGAAGTTCGGATGCGCGTCTCATGAAGTCAGTTTTCTTGTGCGAGGAATCTATTGCCGTGATGTGCAGGTTTGGGAATGCGCATGCCAGCACGATCGAAGGGAATCCCGCGCCGGCGCCTATGTCCGCCACCTTGAAGTTGGAGCTTGCAATTTCCGGAAAATATCTGACGATGTAGAGGACGTCGATCACATGCTTTATCCAGAACTCATCCGGTGTTGTAAGCCTTGTGAGATTGTATTTTTCGTTCTCCTCGGCCAGATAGGCGTAGAATTTCATCATCGATGCTTCAAACGCCGGATAGCCGGTGATGTTGAAGGACTTCAGGATTTCATTGAGCTCAGGAGATGAATTTGGATTTGAATCCATGGGGACCCTCGTTTTTTTGTTTTACAGTTCTATGCTTTAAGTGCGTGTGAAACTCGAAATTCGAAGCACGAAATACGAAACAAGCTCGAACAATGAAAATCTTAATTCTCAAAACAATGTTTGAAATATTCGATATTTCTTAATTTCCAATTTGTTTCGAATTTCGACATTTGGATTTCGATATTTGTTTCTTCATCTGTGCGCCAGGTGCATCAGGCCGTAGGCGATATATGAGACTGCGTACAGGAGCAGGATGCCGGAGATGGAATATTTCCATCTCTCGGATTTTGCGGCCGCCCTTATCATGTCCCGCAGGAGATGCGGCTTGCCGCAGAGCACTATGCCGAAAGTTCCCATGGCAAGGCACAGGATCGAGAAATATGGCTTCCAGGGGGTTTTGAACGCAAACGAATCATGCAGGAAATAATGTGCGAAGAGGATGAGCATTCCTCCGAAGGCCCTGGAGAAAAGATAGTCGAGGAGCATGTATCCTATCCAGGTGCAGAATATGGCTGCGGGGAAGAGATAGGAATGCATTGAAGGCGGTACAAGGGGTTTTGAGTGGAAGACGCACCAGCAAAGAGCCAGTCCGGCGAGTACCGCGCCGAGAATCCTCTGGCGTGGAAGCTTTTCGTGCCCGGATATGTTCTTGTCGGTAGTCCTGTATGTCCAGACGCATGCGCCCAGGAAGAACATTCCTGAAAGGAGCAGGCTTATGGCAAACAGTGTTTCATCGTTGATCATTTGTTATAGTCCAGGCTAGGGGCCTTGTTATTCGAAGTGCTCAATTTAACGTTTTATTCGGATTATGAAAGTCATTTAAACAACAATCAACTGGAAAAAGAGCGCTTTTGAATATAGATTCCATTGTTTTTCAGACATGACTGCAGGATTTGCATGATATAGGATGAATCAATGCTGAAACTTGGCGTAAATATCGATCACGTGGCGACCTTGAGGCAGGTGAGGAAGGCAAGCTTCCCTAATCCTGTGGAGGCGGCCCTTGTCTGCCAGAAAGCAGGAGCCCATGGAATAACTGCACATCTTCGCGAGGACAGGCGCCATATCCAGGATTCAGACATGAAGATGCTTGCCATGAAGGTCAAACGGCTTAACATGGAGATGGCTGTCACCGATGAGATGGTGGGAATAGCCTCCAGGCTCAAGCCTGCAAACTGCTGCCTTGTCCCCGAAAAGAGGCAGGAGCTTACCACTGAAGGCGGATTGGATGTCATTGGTGGTTTCAAGAAGATCAAGCCGGCCGTGAAAAGGCTCCGCAAGGCCGGAATAACCGTGAGCCTGTTCATCGATCCCGACAAGGACCAGATTGAGGCTTCCCGTGAAAGCGGTGCGGAATTCATAGAGCTCCACACGGGGGCTTTTGCCGAATCCAGCGGGAGTGCCGCCGTTGCAGAGCTGAAAAGGCTGGTCGCGGCATCGGTATTCGCCCATAAGATAGGCGTCAAGGTCAATGCAGGACATGGCATAAACTATGCTAATATTGAAGGGATTCTTACCATTCCATATCTTTACGAGCTCAACATAGGGCACAGCATCGTCTCCAGGGCCGTGCTGACTGGAATGCATGAGGCGGTCTCGGAAATGCTGCATCTGATGAAGAAGTACAAGTGACGAACAGCCGAATGATGAAGGCGATGAGCCGCAAAACAATATCGAAATCAGAATGTCGAAATCCGAAACAAATTGAAATTTTATGAAATATCAAATGTTTCAAGCATTGGTTTGAGAATTAAGAGTTTTAATGAAAGGATCATAATAAGCATGCCAACCAGCATAATGCATGACGTTCTTGAGCTTGGTGTCAATTCCAGGGCATCGGACTGGCATATCAAGGAAGATTCCCCCATAGCGATCAGGATTGACAGCAGGCTTGTCGATACAGACATGGTTTCCACGAAGGAATTTGTCGCGAAGGCGTTAGAAGCGATGCTTTCTACCGATGAAATGAAACGAAGGCTTGCCGAGAGGGGCGATGCGGACGTTTCATTCGTCGAGGAGGGAGTAGGTCGTTTCCGTGTCAACATACATAGGCAGAGGGGCATGATTTCGATAGCGCTGAGGCATGTCAAGAGGAACATCCTTTCCATCGAGGAGCTGGGCGTGCCCCAGAACGTCAAGAGGATAGCTGAATCCGAACGCGGCATCATCATCGTCAGCGGAACCACCGGATCAGGAAAATCAACGACACTGGCTTCCATAATAGAATATATCAACCAGAATTTCCGCAAGCATATCATAACCGTTGAGGATCCCATAGAATACGAGTTCCAGGACAAGGAGTCGATCATCGAACAGCGCGAGATAGGACTGGACACGATAAATTTCGAGAGCGCCCTGAGGCATGTCCTCCGCCAGGATCCGGATGTGATAATGGTCGGTGAAATGCGCGACAAGGAAAGTTTTGATGCCGCGCTCCAGGCTTCGGACACAGGACATCTTGTCCTCACAACGCTTCATGCCACGAACGCATCGCAGGCAGTGAACCGTATCCTGGACTTCTATGAAAGAGCGGAACAGGATGCGATAAGAGGGGCGCTTGCCATAAATATAAAATCGATAATGTGCCAGAGGCTCATAAGGCGCGCGTTCGGGGGCGGGGTGATTCCCGGCCTGGAGATCCTGATCAATACCCCGATTGTCAGGAAGCTTCTTGAGGAAAACAAGATCGACAAGCTTCATGCCGCAGTCGAGACAGGCAGGGAGGATGGAATGCAGTCCTTCAATCAGTCGCTGCTGGGCCTTGTAAATGAAGGTCTTATAACAGAGGAAGACGCGCTGAAGATGGCAAGCAATCCTGAGTCCCTGAAGATGAACCTCAAGGGGATCTACCTTGATTCAAGAGCGGAAATTCTGGGGTGAGCTGATTGCAAGAATGACGAAGGTAGGGCGTCTCTCGCCGAGAGCGCCGCTCTAAGAACGGACGGCTCGGCGAGCCGTCCCTACCTTAAATAGGCGATTTAGTCTAATAAATTGGTTTTCAGGCATAATAAACATAACCGTAAGACGTATTATTAAAGTAGAGAGAGGTGCAATTAGATGAATCTAGTAATGTGCAAGAGCAAGATACACCGTGCAAGAGTGACAGAGAGCATTCTTGATTACGAGGGTAGCCTTGAGATAGATACTGATATAATGAAGGAAGTCGGCCTTTATCCATATGAGAAGATACTTGTGGTGAACGCCTCCAATGGACATAGGTTTGAGACCTATGCCATACCTGGCAAGGCGGGCAGCAGGTGCTTCAAGGTGAATGGCGCGGCCGCCCACCGGGCAAGCCCTGGTGATACGATAACAGTAATGTCTTTTGGAATATGCACTGAGGATGAGGCCAGGAAGATATCCCCGAAGATAATAGTAATGGACGACAAGAACGGGATAGTAGTAAGAAAAGGAAGGTCGCCTCTGGCAGATCTTTGAAGATGAAAAATTCGAAGCACGAAGCACGAAATACGAAACAAAATTCGGATTTCGATATTAGATCAGCATTGAGGCAGTGTTCACAATGCTGACTGGAGGACGGGCATCATGGATAGCCGGAAAAAAACGGGAAGGGCCGGGATTTCAGGACAGGCGGCGACCGAGTTTTCGCTGGTCCTGGTGATGTTCCTGATGGTGGCCGTAGTGCTGCTGCTCCTGCTGTCGGCTTTTACAGGTTATGGATGGCGTATCCTTTCCCTGGTGGGATTGGACTACCCATAATAAAATAAGGAGATGACGAAATGAAGAAATTTTTGAAAAAAAGAAGAGCTGGCCAGACAATCGTGGAGTACATTCTCATTGTTACTCTTGTCGCAATCGCATCCCTGACGGTCCTTGGTCTCTTCAGTGATACGCTCAGAAAGAAGATTTCCGGAGTGATTTCAACGCTGACATCCGGCCAGGAAGCTCAGGACGCCCAGGACAATGTTGGTACAAAGTCTGAAGATCTTCTCAAGGGTCTTGATGAGACTGGCGTGCAGAACTGATTGTTTCCCGGATTTGAAGTTCAAATGTTCCGGGTATTTCCGGGAGCGTGCTGTAAGCCATGGTTCAACTTCAGATGATTTGCTGATTAGCAAAGCGAATCACATGGAGTGCGGTGGTTCATCGCCGCTTTTGACGACGGAATTTATTCCGTCCAAGACAGCTTCCTCGAAATGAATTTCGCGAAACAAGGCGGTAATCCAGAGCACCTGCGGTCTCGGGATGCAAGCACAAGTTCCCGCACTCCAAGGTCAGGCTGAACTGCCTGACATTAGTTAGGAGCGTGAAGGGTCAGTATGAGATTCAAGGCAAATATTCGCTGACCCCCTGTTCAACGAATTTTACAAAGGAACCGGGATATGATGGGAAAAAGAACATTGAAGCTTTTCCGAATAGCCTGCAGGGACGCCAGCGGACAGACTGTTCTGGAGTCGATGCTGTGCTCCATCATCCTGATCATCATGCTCGTAGGACTCCTCCAGATATTCCACCTGACTGTCGCCAAGCTGCTCACGGATTATTCAGCATTCAGGACCGCACGTTCCTACTGTGTCGGATTCAGGGACTATCTCCAGGAAAGAAGTGCCAGGGTAGGCGCGATCGGCGCCTCGGGGAAAATCATATCTCCTGACAACGACGCCTTTACGGATCCAATGGCCCAGTTTGCAGCGGAAGAGCTGATGATACCTGAATATATCTCCGGCACGAGATGGCTTGAATATGAATACTGGCAGGGCGAGAACCAATATGATCCGGCCTATTACGATTCAGCCACGCCCCCACGCACAAGTCTAAGCGATAACCATTCTTTGAACGCCCAGGGCAGCGTTGTGATGAATGTGACTTTCTCCAACTATCCGTTTCCATTCTTTGACCTTTTTGATAAAAACAGGGTTATCTTTGAAGTCGACGAATCGACCGATGTCGTGGGTTCTTCCAGGATGACGAATCACGCCAGTTCATATCTCGTCGGCGGCGGAGAGGAGTAGGGGGATTGAAGTGTAGGAAAGTAGGATTTAGAAAGTAGAAAACAGGAAAAGTTCTGGAGTTAAAACTTTAGTTTGTCTTGGTATCAAAATGAACAAAAAAAATACATCAGGCGGAGAAAAGGGTCAGACAATGATCATCGGGGTCATCGCCGTACTTATCCTTCTGGTCGCCGTTCTCTTTCTTTTTGACATACATTCGATAATAAGAGTGAAGGTGAAGGCTCAGACTGCGGCCGATGCCGCCGCTCTTACCGTCGCAAACTGGCAGAGGCACAGCCTGAACCTTGTCGGTGAGCTGAACCTGGTCAAGGCATGTACTGTAATTTCAACGGATTTTGAGCCCGTCGGGGACGCTTCAGACGATCTCAATACCAAGAATGATATGATTACAGAAATGCAGTCGAGGATTTCATTTGCCGGCCCAATGATAGGATTCGGCGCAGCCCAGCAGTCGGCTAAGAATAATGGAATGAATCCAGTCACGCACTACACCAATATTGTAAGGCAGCATATTGCAAACCTCGAGAACGATGATTATTATGGAGAAACCGTCGGAATACCCCAGGATGTCGAGAACTACGCCTGGAGATGGCCGTATCAGGACATGATTGAGTCCGTTGTCAACGGGCAGGGCGGGATCGCAGCGGCTCCCAACGTCGATTTCGCATCCCTGCCTGATGTCAATCCCGCCTGGCTTATGGATCTCGGCCTCTACAACGCTATTGCCGCACAATACTGGTGTTATGGAACCCTCAGGGGGCTTTTGAAAAGTTATTCGTTTGACGGGCAGTGGTGGCAGGCCTCGATTGTGAACGATACTGCAAGATTCCCTGAAGAATGTGAATATGCGCCGATATATGTCGAATATTCTGCAGTGGGCGACACCGAGACTTTTGATCTTGCCAGGTCTGAGATCGGCGTCGAGTCCCTTGAACGCAGCATGACAGTCGTTGATAAATTCGACAAGGCTGATGCCCAGGATACCGACGGAATCAACAATCCCCTCCCGTATGTGAAATGGTGCCAGTACGAATCCCGCTGGGACAACCAGATTTCTCCTGAATGGACAACTACCGACGAACCTTATTACATGAGACAGCCCCTCAAGTCCGAATATAACTACCGAGGAGCGGTGTCAAAGATGACCTGCAGGGCCGAGACCAAGGTATTGTCCAGCAACTACACCGTCGGAAAGCCTTCTGGAACATGGCTCAGCACTTCACCCGCGCAGGATGCGCCAATCACCTGTTCCGCGCTTGCGAAACCGCTTGGAAAACTTTCCAATGGCAGGACTCCCAATTCCGTGAAGATGGTGCTCCCGGTATTTGATGAATCGCGCCTTATCCCAATTGCCATGCAGGATCCGACAGGACTCTATGATCCTTTCAACGAGGAGCTGTACAATCTCTTTGAATTCCTGAAGTGGGCCGCCGATGTTGATGACATAGACAATCCTCCTCCAGAATGTCCAAGTGCATTCTATCTGAGCTGTCTCCAGAAACTCAATGATGAGGACTGGCGAAGCAAGGGGTACAACAGGAATTATGCCCCTTCCATGCCTCCGGCTGCTTTTGATCCTGCATCCAATCCGAATGGAGCAGGCTGGCTCCAGATGGGGCATACGTATTCCCGTGATGCTGTCGGCAATATCACTGCCGTCCTGACTACGAATGAGGATACATGCGATGACTGGCCAGGCGGTCCCGGTGGACCGCGTCAAGGTCCGACGACCTTGCATTGAAGTAGGTACGTGCTTCAGCATGTACCATCTTAAGTCTGTCTAAAAAGTAGCACAGACATTCTTGTCTGTGGACTCAAATTTCATTTTCAATCGCAGACAGGAATGTCCGCGTTACCCCCTTGTCGAGCAGGCTCTAGCTAAGAAAGCTGATTTTAAAACTGCAATTAACTCAAGAATGGTACAGGCTGAAGCCCGTACCTACTCCGGGATATAGTAGAGGTTTGCAAGGAAATAGAAGAATACTGCTATCAAGGCTCCCGCAACCGGAGTGGCCAGCCATCCAATCCAGATATATGACAATGTCTTGTAGTTGATAGTCTGTCCGCCTTTTATGATTCCAATTCCTACGACCGCCCCCACTACCGCCTGTGTTGTAGAGACCGGCACCCCGATTATGGCATAGCAGTGGACTGTGACCGCCTGCGAGAGCACGCATATCAAAGCTGAAAAGGCGTCAAGTTTTACAATTGACTTGCCGACCGTCATCATAACGGGCTTGGCATATGTCAGCACGCCTATCGCAATTGTTATTCCTCCGAATATTTTTGCTTCCTCGACAGTCAGCATGCCGTGTCCTACGAATATTGCGGCCACATTCGCCACATTGTTGGCTCCGAGTGCGTAGGCCCCGTAGCATCCGCACACAATCAGGAGGATGGACATGACTGGATCATAGATGAAAACAGATGGTTTGATTTTTCTTATCAGGGTCCTGAAGATGAAATAGAATATGAACGTGAAGAACATTGCGCCTATTGGAGTGCCCACCCAGCACGCTACAATTACTAGAAGACTTCCGATGTTCAAGGAGTGCTGGAGGATTGCGATCCCGGCAATGGCCCCTACCACCGCCTGGGATGTTGATATTGGCATCTTTAAAATTGTTAAAAGCACTACGGCGAATGCGCCTGCAAAAGATATGACTATTGCCGCCTTCAATGCTTTCCTGTGGGCCTTATCGGGATCTGCCTTGGTGGCAGTACTGTCGAATGCCGTGTCATTCCGCAGATCCTTGCTGAGAGTTCTTATCCCTGCGTCTCCATCCATGACTGCTCCAAGAATGACGAATGCAGCAGTGAGCACTATCGCCAGCCTGTAGTTGACCATCCTGGAGCTGACGGCTGTTCCGAAGACGTTTGCGGAATCGTTGGCGCCAAGGCCCCATCCCATGAAAACGCTTCCAAGATACTGTATGTAGTGCGTGAACATGCGCGAAAACCTTGGATTATTGGATGGATGGATTACTGGATTGCTGCTTGTTAAGAATATAAGAATAAGACAAATCCAATATGAATTTGCAGAAAAAGTTTTTCATAATCCTCAATCAATCATGTGTTTTTATGTACTTTTGAATTAAACCCCAATAATCCATTCATCCAGCAATCCATCCATCCGTGTCATCCCATGAGGGTGACACAGTTTTACAACTGCCTCTTGATGCTGCATATAACGATCCTGTCCATGACATGTTCGCAGAGGTTGCAGATCTCTCCGACCTGGTTTATCATGTCCTTCTGTATGATCTTTTCTCCGGTACCGGTGTTTTCCGCGAAAACCGTCCGTATCATCTTGTGCTCGAGCTTGTCGCCGAGGCTTTCATTGTTGTCGATCAGGATCTTGAGTCCCTTGACCTTCTCCATCTTTAAAAAGCAGTCCACTGCGGCCTCCTTGGTATATTTGAATGACTCGATGGCCAGATCGAGCAGTTCCATGATTTCGCTTTTGAGTGCCGGATTGATCGGTGTCCTCTGGAGCGTCATCAAGGTTGCGAGATGGTCCGCGCAGTTTGGAACCATGTCGATTCTCTCGATGATGTCGAGGAGGTCCTCCCTGGATTCTGGAAGGAGTGACTGTTCATACATGGTGCGTTCGATCTGCCTTCGGATGTCGTCGGCGTCGGATTCCATGGCATGGACTTTTCCGGCCAGGACTTCGAAATGCTCATTGAGGCCGTTCTCGAAGGAATAGGCAATCGCCTTCCTGAAGATGTCCAGGGTCTCGGCGCACAGCTCCAGATATTTGGTGTATTGCTCAAGCAGATCCTTGTTTTTCTTGAAGAGGAACATGTGCACTCCTTTTTTTTATTATAATTTTCCGGGTGCCCGGAAAATTATCACTGGAAAATCCGCATGCCTATTACGATGAACAACGTCAGCGTGACCAGCGACACCAGATAAAGCCACAGCAGCAGCGAACCCATCTCCTCGACGTTCTTCTTCTGGAGGGAGCTGATGACTATCAGGCTTGTAGCCGGAGGGACGGCCGCCTCGATCAGCATCACAAGCGCGAGCAGGGTGTCCTGCAGCGTGCCGTGCGGGACAAGACCATAGGTGACGAGTATTTTTATGTAGAGTATTGCAAGGACGGGAACTATCAGGAGTTTTACGGCTATCACGGCCAGGACGGTTTTCATGTCGATGCGTCTTGCAACAGGGCCAAGGGCGAAACTTCCTCCGAGTACTATCATTGCGCAGGGCACGACCGCATTTCCCATGCCGGTGCAGGTCGTGAGCAAGGGATGCAGAAAGCCGTCCTTGTCGCAGAGCGCCATCTTCAAGGGGGGTAAATTTGCGATTGCGAACCCCGCAATCATCCCCCAGGCCGGAGGAGTCACCACATCAGTGAATTTGATCGAGTTGTGCGGCCTTTCCCCAAGAATGTTGTACCCCAGCGTCCACATCATCGGAGAAAAGGCGATTATGAACATTGAGACAAAGACCATTCCGATGTTTTTCATTTCAGGATTGCTGTTGAATTCCGGGAATATGGAACAGATCGACGCCACGAGCGGAATTGGCAGATACATTGCGTTCGCAAAACCAGATGATGCCGTCACCATGCTTTTGAATTCAGATTTTATCTTCAATGCCTTGACGGCAATGATTCCCAGTCCGATGCCGCCCAGGATGTAGATGACTCCGGTGACAGGCAGTATCCACAGCTCCTTCAGCTTGTCCATGTTTATTGATTGTGCGAAGCTCGCAAAAAGCATGCATGGCAGGAGCAGATAGAAGATGGTCTTGCTCAGGATCTGCAGGGAGTTGCCGTCCAGGATCCTGCATTTGGCCAGTATGATCCCTCCGACTGCCATCAGCACGATAGTGAATATGGCCTGGGCGGAATAGTAGAGCAGGCTCCAAGTCGCCATTATCAGTGCCTTTCGCTCACAGGCAGGGAAATCTTGAAGGTCGATCCTTCCCCAACCTTGCTTTCGAGTGAAAGCATTCCACCGTATTTCTTGACAGTGTCCATGCAGGAATGGAGGCCATAACCCCTGGAAACCTTGTTCTTGTCCTTTGTTGAAAAGCCGAAGCTGAACAGCTTTGCGCGGATGTCGTCAGGTATTCCCGGACCATTGTCCTTGACCTCTACGACTACCATGCGCTGGTTCTCCACCTTGTCCATTTTAAGGATTATATCAAGGGAGTGCTTCTTTGCCCCTCCTTCGGCCTCCATGGCTTCTACCGCATTCTTGATGAGGTTGATGAATACCTGCGTCATCATCGAAGGATCCACTACGACCTGCGGAGTCTTGTCGTCAAGGGTAGTCTTGATGATGACACCCTTCTTGTTGCAGGTCTCCTCGAAAATCTTCACGGATGACTCAATGACAGGCGCCAGCGAAGTCATGTTCTCGGTTCCGAGTTCGCCCATGAACCTCTGCTGGAGTTCGATGATTTCACTTATGTAGTAGAGCTTGTTCGAAAGGGATGAGAGCATCTTGACTGTTTCCATGCGGGATTTGTTGACATGGCTCAGGAGCTCGGATATGATGTCGAAATACTGCTGTCCGGACTTGTCCTCCTTGAGGAAATTCTGCAGGTTGCCAGCGTCAAGCTCCTTCTTGAACCTGGGAATTATCTCGCCAAGTATGAATGTTTCAGGATGTTCGGCGTTTTCCGGATTCTTCTCCTGGAGTTCAAGGACTGTGAGCTTGGCGACTGTGACGGCGTTTCCAATGTTGTGGATTATGCCGGTCGAAACCTGGAGCATTCCCTCCTCTTTGGCGGTCCTCAGCTTCTCCTCATACTGCCTGCGTTCGCGGAAAAGCTGTATGGCTTCGAGGCTGAGGGAGGCGATCTCGTTGAGACGGACGAGATATTCGCCGTCCTTGTCGAGCAGCGCATGCTCGTCAAACTCGTTCCTCGATACCACGATGGAGCAGGCGAATATCTTGGAATGCACGTAGATGGGGGCCATCAGTATCCTGGGCGCGAGCTTCTTGAAGTTTTCCGGGAAGCCTTTGGGGAGCGTATCAGAAAACAGGACATATTTCTTGTCCAGGCAGACTTCGACAAGCTGGGATATCAGTACCGGGATTTTTATCTCCTTGATGAAGTCGGTATGCTTTTTCGGATGTGCCAGGAGCTGCTGTTCAACCTGGGCTGGTACGTCCTTGAGAGGGGGGAATGTGCCGGAGACGGCACATCCCTTGAAAGTGTCGTTGTCCGAGGCGATGAGAATGGCTCCCCCGACCCCCCGCAGCGTCCTCTGCGCATATTCGATGAAGTGGGTGAGGAAAGTCTCGTCGCTGAGGTCTTCGGACGTGATAGCCTTTCCACTGAGTCCGAGGATTGCCGCAGTGGCCTCTCTCTCCTTGGCGATCTGGCGTGCCTGGTCGTAGCAGATCCTGTTTGTGATTATCACCCGGGTGTGCTGGTAGATGACCCAGACGACAAGTATGAGAATTATGAATACCAGGAAAAATAGGACGCTGTTGGTCATGTGTAGTTTCCTCGAAAATAAAAAATTAAGGTATCTGATTAAAAGATGAATATATTATGGAATTGATAAAATTCCTTAAGCAAGATGGAGAAAAATAAAAATATTGTGAAACTTTTACAAATAGAAGTTCTCGGCATTGTAGGAGCTTCTCACAAGGGGGCCGCTTGCTACGCTCCTGAATCCCAGGCCCTGCGCAAAATCCCTCCATTTTTCAAAAGTTTCGGGAGTCACGTATCGGTCCAGGGGCCTGTGGCTGGACGAGGGGGGGAGATACTGGCCGATTGTGAGCATTTCCGCGCCTGTCCTGCGGATCTCGCGGATAGTCTCCTCGATCTCCTGGTCTGTCTCCCCGAGTCCGACCATTATTCCGGATTTCACCGACAGCTTGCTTTGTCCCAGCTCAAAAGCAGCCTTGAGCACCTTGAGCGAACGCCTGAAGTCAGCTCCGCTCCTGATCTCTCCGGCAAGCCGTTCCACTGTTTCAAGATTGTGGTTGAAGACATCCGGACCGGCGTCGACCACCCTCTTGATGCATCCTATGTCGCCCCCGAAATCAGGAGTCAGCACTTCAACCTTCACCGACGGGATCTTCTCCTTGAGTGCGCGGATTGTCTCGGCGAACAGCGAAGCCCCGCCATCAGGAAGATCATCGCGGGTCACGCTTGTGACGACGACGTATTTCAATTTCATTTTCTTTGCCGCTTCTGCGATCTTCGCAGGCTCATCCTTGTCGGGCGCGGAAGGTTTTCTTGAATGGCTGACAGCGCAGAAGGTGCAGTTGCGGGTGCATTCGTTTCCGAGTATCATGAAGGTCGCGGTCTGCTTGTGCCAGCATTCACACAGGTTCGGACATTTTGCGCTCTGGCATACGGTATGGAGATTGTACTGGCTTATCAGCGATTCGACTTTGGCCCTGCCGTCGCCGCCGGATGCCTTGACCCGGATCCATGGCGGAAGCTTGGGCCGGACTTTATTTATTGGATTGTTCATATATGATTTTGGATTTTATTTAAGCCAGAAGGCGATCCTTAATCTTTGTCGATTTTCAATGCATAATGATCTTCTTCTAATCGGATTACAGAAATACCATATCTTTAATATTTTTATTTGACTGCTCTTTCTTTTGTAGAATTGGCATGCCCCATAGAATGCTTTTTATCCGTTGGACATTATCTTCATCAGGTTTCATGAAGTTCAAAAGCCATATCGATTTATTTTTCAAGCAAAAAGTTCCTTTGTTTAACTTGAAGAACAGGGTCACCCTTGAATGTCGCTAAGTTAAGTATTTCTGCCATTATGAATACACAAGCTGAAGCTTGGACTCCAACCTCAGTACACCGACAAATGTTGGAGTTCAAACTTTAGTTTGCTCTTCACTTAGGGCCATTTGGGTCACTCCTCCGCTATTGACTTCGTCCTTTCCACATCTCTCAGTTCCCTGATTATCGCATCGGTCCTTTTTTTGGACTTTAAGCATCCCCTGACAGCCTCAACCGCATCTTTTGTGCCTTCTTTAACGGCTACTATTATTGAACTGATTGATTGAGTTGGATTTCAGCTTTAGTCCCGATGCCAAGGAATCTGGAACAAACTAAAGTTTGAACTCCAACGGGCATGTTTTCGCAACAGACGTTTTATGTGTTTTTGTAATCAGCATAAATATCTAACTTAATCGCCGATACACCGGCTCTTCGGTTCGCCGGTTCGTATTATTTTATCCCCGACCAGCTTGGCAGGACGATGTTCATCTTTCCGCCGAGGAGCTGTCTTGCCTTTCCGGTCCAGGTGTCGATAACATAAAGGGATGAGTTCCCTCCGAGTTTCCTGGCGCAGACTACATGCCTGGAGTCAGGCGCCCATGAAGGGGATTCCCAGTCGCCTGCCGCGTTCACCACCGTCTTTCCCGGTTCCTTGCCGCTCAGGTCGAGGACTGCGATGGTGTAGCCGCCGCTTTTCGCCGAATATGCGATCTTGTTGTCCGCCGACCAGCTGGGTGATACTGCTTCAGTCCCGACAGTTGGAAGTCTTACGGAAGCGCCTCCGCGGGAGTCGATCACATAAAGACTTGGCCTGCCGCTCTTGTCGGAGACGTAGCATATCTTGTCTCCGGCCGGCGACCAGCACGGGGAGGCTTCAACGCTTATGTCGTTTGTAAGCCTCTGGAATTCCCTTCCGGCAAAGGATTTGATGTAGAGCTCGACCTGGTTGTCGCGGCTGAGGATGAGCGCCATCACATTTCCGTTGGGGGAAATGGCTGCGCCTGAGTTGAGGCCTGGAAACTGGGCAAGGCTGCGGCTGCGCCTCGATGGCACGTCAAGTTCCACGATGTCGGTGAACCTTTTCATGTAGAGGGTATACACGATGGCATCCCTTTTGGGTATCCAGTCGGGTTCAACCGAGAGGCTGCTGCTGTTGGTCAGCTGCAGGATGTTCTGCCCGTCGAAGTCGCAGGTGAATATTTCCTTTTTGCCAGGCTGGGTCTCTCCGGCGAAGGCTATTCTCGTGGAACATATTCCCGCTATGCTGAATTTCTTCTTGAGGATTGCGTCTACGGCCTTGTGCGCGGCTGTGCGGAGGTTCTGTGTGATTGGGGAGTTCACCGTGAAGAGCGTGGTGCCGTTCCCGTTGGCCAGGACCATCTGGACCTGGTTGCCGGCCGCCGCGCCGGTTATGAAGTATTCTGCACCGCTGTCCACCAGATCGAACCAGCCGCAGTATTTGAGATCCGACTGGATGAGCTTGGCAAGTTCGGGGTTGCCGGTGATGTCCTTGTACATCAGCGTGGGGTTCCTGTCAGTCAATCGCTTGATCACTTTTACTTCCTGTGCGTCGACGGCCGCTGTAGATATTATCGCCATGACGGCAGATAAAATTAGAAACTTTTTAAACATTTGTCTTGCTCCTGTGATGTTTTCAGTTATTTTCATGCGGACTGAAACTGATGTCAAATATCCGGTTCCAATGCAAAATATAGGGTAACTTACATACTGATAATCTCAAGCGGGATTTTTAAAAATTATGATAATGCCCCTCGACAATGATGAAGTGCAGGTTCTCCATAGTGAAATAGTGTCCTCCACTTCAGGCTTCTTTTCCGACGAAACGCCCTTGCTCAAATCGTCTGAATTTGGCGGGCCTGCATATGAAAGGAGGCCGCAGCAGGAGGAGATGGCGCTCAAGGTGGCGGCCGCGTTCGCCGAGAAGAGGAATCTGTGCGTCGAAGCCCCCACCGGCGTCGGAAAAAGTTTTGCATATCTCGTGCCATCCATCTACTGCGCCCTCGAACAGAAAATGCCGGTGGTCGTCAGCACCGGGACAATAAGCCTCCAGGAACAGCTTGTGGAGAAGGATCTTCCCCTGCTCCAGAAGTTGATGAACGTGCAGTTCACGATTGCCCTTGCAAAAGGCCGGGGCAACTACATCTGCCGCAGGCGTCTCGCCCTCATCGCAGGAGAACATACCGAATACCTGCCCGCGGACTCCATGCGGTCTGATGTCGAGAGGATCGCAATATGGGCCGACACTACCGGGGAAGGAAGTCTTTCCGAGATCGATTTCCCCTTCGACCGGCAGATCTGGGACTACATCTGCTGCGAGACCGGAAACTGCTCCAAGCCCAAATGCATGTTCTACAAGAGATGCTTCTACTGGAAGGCCAGGAAGCTCTGGGATACTGCTGACATAGTTGTCTCGAACCACGCACTTTTTTTCACCGACCTGAAGATCAAAAGCTCGGAAGACCTTGAGACGAGCCTGCTGCCGGTCTACGGAGCTCTCGTCCTTGATGAGTCGCACACTCTTGAAGATGAGGCGGCCCAGCATCTCGGCCTCCATGTGTCAAGCGCCGGAGTCCGCCTCTTCCTGAAACGGCTCTATGATCCCCAGCGCGGCAAGGGACTTCTTGTGAAGCCCGGAGAGGAAATGTTGAAGCTGAGGGCGGAAGTCAGCGAGCTGGTGGACGCCTCGGAAATATTCTTCGAGAAGGTCAGGGAGTTCGCCGCCGCCTTCGAGGACAACATAATCAGGCTCAGGAAACCTGATTTCGTCGTCGACATCCTCTCGGAGAAGATCGGGCGTCTTGAATACCGGCTGAACGAGTATCTCAAGGAGCAGGAGGACGAGGACGATGATCTCAGCCAGGAACTTTCCGCGATGCTCATGCGCTGCGAATATTACAGGACGGCCGTATCCGATTTCGTGGCCATGAGGCTCGATGACCATGTCTACTGGGTTGAAAAGGGCGGCAGGAGCGAGATGAATATCCAGCTTTATGCGGCCCCGCTCAATGTCAGCGAGATTCTCCAGAAGGTACTGTTCAACGGGAATCTTCCGGTCGTCCTCACAAGTGCGACCCTTTCCGTGGCCGGAAACCTCGATTATTACAAGAGGAGGATAGGGTTCGACAAGGGAACCGAGAATATCCTCGACACTCCTTTCGACTATGAGAACCAGGTGAAAATATATATTCCAAAGAACATGCCGCTCCCCGACGAGGAAAACTACCTTGAATCGGTCTGCGATGAAATTGAAACCTACATAAGCAGGACTCACGGCAAGGCTTTTGTCCTTTTTACCAGCTATGACAATATGAAGAGAAGTTCCGACAGGCTGAGATCATTCTTCGACGACAAGGGCATAACCCTCCTGGTGCAGGGCGAGGGGAAGAGCCGTTCAGCAATGCTGAGCGCCTTCAAGCAGGACGTAGATTCCGTCATTTTCGGAGTTACAAGTTTCTGGATGGGCGTCGATGTTCCCGGAGAGGCGTTGAGCAACGTCATCATCACGAAGCTCCCTTTTGCCGTACCTAGTCATCCGCTTGTCCAGGCGAGATCGGAAAGGATAGAGAGGGAAGGCGGTAAATCCTTCATGGACTACTCGCTTCCGGAGGCCGTCTTGAGGTTCAGGCAGGGGGTCGGCCGGCTAATAAGGAAGAAGACCGACAACGGCATCATCGTCATCCTGGACCGCAGGATCATCTCCAAGAGGTATGGCAAGATATTCCTCGATTCAATTCCAAGGTGCCCGGTGGAGATCTGTTGATATTCCAAATGCTTGAAGACATGTCAATCAAAGGCCTCGAAAACATAAAATAACAGGAGATGCTATAATGACTGAAAATAAGACAGCCAATCCCGCCCCTTTGGGCCTGATGGGATTTGGAATGACCACGGTACTTCTCAATATTCACAATGCAGGTTTTTTCCAGATCAGCGCAATGATCCTCGCCATGGGCTTCTTCTATGGCGGAATCGCACAGATAATAGCCGGCGTACTGGAATTCAAGAAAGGAAACACATTCGGATTGACAGCCTTTGTTTCATATGGTTCCTTCTGGCTGACGCTCGTAGGGTTGATCGTCGCCCCCAGGCTGGGACTGGCGGAGAAAACACCTGAGGCATTCATGGGCTGGTATCTTTTCATGTGGGGTGTCTTTACCCTCTTCATGTGGTTTGCCACATTCAAGAGCAGCCGCGTACTGCAGTTTGTCTTCCTCTCTCTCGTTGTCCTGTTCTTCATGCTGGCTGCGCGCGACTGGCTGGAATCCTCTTTGATTGGTAAAATAGCCGGCTGGGAAGGAATTGTGTGCGGCTGCAGCGCGATTTATCTGGCCATGGCCGAAGTGATTAACGAGAAGTATGGAAGAATCGTACTGCCGGTTGGCTGAAGCTTCGATGCGGCTTCTTGCTTAGAATGATTCTTGGTTTATATTTTCATACGTTTCTGTTTTCCTTAATAAATAAAACTTTCGAGGTTTATCAATGATTAAAGTCGTGGTTGTAGGTGCGGCTGGAAGAATGGGAAGGCTTCTCGTGTCCCGCATTTTAACTTCAAATGACATGAAGCTGGCGGGTGCAACCGAGTTTTCCGGAAGCCCCTTTGTCGGGAAAGATGCCGGAATGATCGCCGGTCTCGACGCCTGCGGGATTGAAATAGGCACGGATATAAAACCGCTCCTCAGGAATGCGGATGCAGTGATTGATTTCAGCACGGGCCCGGTCGTGGAAAATGCAAAACTCGCAACCGATGCCGGTGCGTGCATGGTCATCGGCACAACTGCGCTCACAGACGCTGACAAGAAGACGCTTTCGGACCTCACCGGAAAAAAAGGCGGACGCATCGTCATGGCCTCCAATATGAGCGTGGGCGTCAACCTGCTTTTTGATCTCTGCGCGAAAGTCGCAAAAATCCTCGGAGACGACTACGACGTCGAAATCGTCGAGATGCATCACAATAAGAAGAAGGACGCCCCGAGCGGGACGGCCGTAAGCCTTGCCGAGGCGATTGCAAAGGCCAGGGATCTTTCCTATGAGAAGAATGCCGTCCATGGCCGCAAGGGGATCATCGGCGAAAGGAAGAAGTCTGAGATCGGGATACATGCCGTCCGAGGTGGCGATGTGGTCGGAGATCATACTGTCATATTCGCGACCGAAGGCGAACGTATTGAGCTGGTCCACAAGGCTTCCAGCCGCGACACGTTTGCGAAAGGCGCATTGAAGGCCGTCCGATTCCTTTCAAAAGCCCGGCCAGGCATCTACAACATGCAGGACGTCCTCGGATTAAAGTAGGACAGGCATTCCTGCCTGTTCTCTTGAGCTGAACGTCTGAATGACGAGCAGTCGAACAACCGAGGGGCGAATAAAACCGGAGTTGAGGTGAATTCATGAAGGGTGTGCATCAGAACCTCAAATTCTCCGTAGTAATGTCTTTGCTGGCAGCAGCGCATGTTTGCGCGTTATCCATGTTTGCCATTTATCATCATGCGGCTGGATAATTTTTAAATCAGGGATATCTTACCTGCAGTTGTATCGAATCGTTACTGCAATTGAATGTTTTTTAACTTGGCATCCTTTATGCTTCGATTGGACCCAGGGTCAACATAATTTGGGGCTGGATTAAAGAATGTGAGGTGATACCATGAAAACAAATGATAAAATCACCAGAAGAAGACTGGTGCGTTCAGGGTTCTCCTTCATAGAGGTCACCATGGTCGTGCTCCTTCTTGGAATTCTCATGGCTATCATGCTGCCCGTACTCAGCCGTGCCAAGGACAGGGCGAAATTCATTAAATGGTATGCTTTCAACAGGCAGTGCGCCAACGATCCTGCGTGCATTGTGAACTTCAACATCCAGGAAGGCGAGGGGACTACGCTGAACAATATCTGTGCCGGCGCGGACGTTGAGAACTTCAAGGCCAACGAGTATAATGGCACCTTTATGAACAGCAATGGCGGCAAGAGCAACCTGAAATGGATCAAGTCCGGTGGCCGTTGGAGCAAGTACGGATATAAATATGCTCTGCAGTTCAATGGAGCCGACACATACGTCCTTATTCCCGGGACCCAGGGACTTGACTTCACACCTTATGACGATTTCACCATTCTGGTCTGGGCGAAATTCGACAAGCTAGGCCTGGGCGATTGCCCTTTCTCGAAATCCCTCTGGGGCACCGAGGCTGACGCTGCATGCCAGTATGACATATATTCCAATCCTTATGCCGGTTCCTTCGGACAAGGTTCATTCGATGCCGATGTGTTCACGACATGCGGAACCTGGACTAACACCCATGTCGATTTCAATAAGGCCGGCTGGGTCCACCTGACGCTCCGATATCTCCATACCGGACTCGATGCCAGCGGTGATCCGACTGGACAGATCACGGTATTCATAAATGGTGTGGCTCTCGGCGCCTTTATGAATACAACCAGTGAAAATCCTGATACTGCATCAGCTACGGGCTGGAAGGCCTGCACAGGCGGAGTACTCAACGTCCCCCTCGTCCTCGGTGCCGCAGGCTGCTACAGGAAATACTGGAGCCCCGGAACATATGATAAGAATAAAGCCGGCGTTCTGAGCAATGAGCTTATCCTGAAATTCTTCTTCAAGGGCAGGATCGATGAGTTCCTTCTGTATAAGCGTGCGCTTACCGACAGGGAAATATATAATCATTTTGATTCAGGAAGAGAATAGGATGATCAATGAAATTACTTGAGATTTTCACTGACCGGAATAAAAGAAACATGCTCGTTGTCAGCATTCTTGTAATTGTACTTGCTGTCGCAGTATACATACAGTTTATTTACGAACCTCCTGCAGTTGAAGGAGCGTTGCGCGTTGTCAGGTGCCCTGACTGCGACACTCAGTCCGTTCAGAGGATAAAGGATATTAGCGATACCAAGGATGCTCACAACAAATGCCATGCCTGCGGCAAGATGGTAGGCTATGCATTCAAATGCGAGGATTGCGACAGGGAGTTTTCCATGGTGCCTGTTGAAAAGTTGCCTCCGGAAGGGGTTGCCAAGATGAGGACCATGGGAAAGTTCACCTATGCGCTCCAGATGCAGAAATGCCCGAACTGCGGTTCCATCCGGACCCGTCCGATATCGGTGCCAAACGATTGAGATGCGGGCCTCGGGAATGAACTAAATTCGCTTGTAGTAGCGCATGTTTGCGCGTTCTTCAGTCTTTGGAATTTCCATTAAGAACTCTCGGAAACGAGCTGCGATCAAAATCCTAAGTACAACTCCCTGATGTTGGAGTGCCAGCCGGTATAAAAGTATCTCTTGGGATGTCAGCTTATGAACCCTGAGTTCCGGATTTCATCAATTAGTTTTTCCATGCTTGCAGGCATGTTAAGTGGAATTGATTCAGGAGTCTGGTTTTTAAACCAGGTGATTTGCCTCCTGGCGTACTGCCAGGTCTCAATGCTGATTCTCTCACGCATCTTGTCGTAGCTGATTTTGCCGTCAAGATGTTCGGATATGATCTTGTAGCCCAGCGCCTGATGGGCCGTAGGCGAGTGCAGCAGCCCGCGTGATATCATTCCTTTTGCTTCATCGATCCAGCCTGATTCAAGCATCCTGTCGGTTCGAAGTGAAATCCTCTGCTTCAGGAGAACCCTGTCCCATACAAGCGTCCTCGCGAAAACCTTGTAGCGCAGCGAAGGCTTATCGTTCCAGGTTTTCTGCAGTTCCGTGATGGACTTGCCTGTTATTTCAAAGACTTCCATAGCCCTGATGAGTTTCCGCCTGTGCTGCCTCCACCGCTGAAGATCCCCGGGATCCTTCTCCGCCATGATCGCTTTCAGTTTTTCAAAGCCTGCATCATTGTCGAATTCAAGGTCAAGCCTTGCTCGGAGTTCCGGATTTGAAGGCAGCGGATCGAGTCCATGGAGCAGGGCCCTGATGTACATTCCTGTTCCTCCACAGAGGATCGGGATGTTCCCCCTGCCGCGGATTTCGCAGATTGCCTTGTCGGCAAGTTCGACGTAGCGGAAGACATCGAGGCGTTCTGAAATGTCAAATATATCTATGAGATGGTGCGGGACAGCATCTGTATCGCTTTTTCCGGGTTTTGCCGAGCCTATGTCCAGCCCTTTGTACAGCTGCATCGAGTCGGCCGAGACTATTTCACCTGACAGGCGGCGGGCTATTTCGAGCGCAACTTCGCTTTTTCCGCTTGCCGTCGGGCCGCATATGATGATTAAGTTCACTGTCGTCCCATGGATGATTGGAAGACTGGATTGATGGATGGTTGGGTATCAAAGACATTAGTCCAAAAGCATTCTGGGCAAATTATCCGAAATGACTTTCCAATAATTCTCATTCATCTCCATTGCTTTTGCTTCATTTTGAATTCAACCCCAATCATCCTTCCATCCAGCAATCCAATCATCCGTCATCCTCAGGGATGACTCTGATTGGGAGTTTCCCCTTTTGCCTCTGGCCTGACCCAGGACGAAATCACGAAGATGAAAACTCCGACGCATATCGCGCTGTCGGCGACATTGAATGCCGGCCAGTGATGGGTGCCGACGAAAAAATCGAGAAAATCGACAACTGAACCCCTGAAAATCCTGTCGAATGAATTCCCAAGTATCCCGCCGCAGATAAGGGAGATGGCGAGATATCTTTCCATCCACCCTTCAGTGAGTTTCCTTATATAGACTATTATCAGGGACAGGACTAATAACGATATTACCAGGAGCAGTACCCCTTTTCCGGCGAGAATTCCCCAGGCCGCCCCGGGATTTTTCACATAGACGAGATTGAACAAACCGGGGATGACCGGTATGGCAGATGTTATGCACTTTACCGTCAGAAGCTTCGTAATCTGGTCGAGGATAAGTATGGCTGCGGCCACCGCCAGACAGAGTTTCACCGGTATATAGGAGACCTGATTTTTAAAAATCTGGCTCAACGGTTGAATTCAGGACGGAGTCCGTTGTTTTCTTCCCTGGCTGATTTGCATTTGACGCAGAAGCGCGCATATGGCTTGGCTTCAAGACGTTCATTCGGAATCACGCACCCGCAGTCAAGGCATTTTCCAAAGTCGCCTGAAACGAGACGTTCAAAGGCTTCATCGATCATTTCAAGGACTTCGACTTCGCTGGACATCATTTCAAGTTCCATGTCGTGCAGGAAATTATCGCTTCCAAAATCAGCCATGTGGTTTGACATGCTGTTTGACAGGTCGCCTGCGTTGCCGGGAGCAGTAAGGGCTTCGCTTGAATGGAAGTTGATCTGCTTTTCGAACTGCCTTCTTGCTTCCACGAGCATGTCATAGAACTTCTTCTTGGCTCCTTTGAATGCTGGCAGTTTGGGGGCCAATGTAGCCTGCGCAAGAGGTTTGGCCATAGGGATCTTCTTCAGTCCCCTTGGTGCCTTGGCCAGGGATTTATTGATGATTGCTTTTGCAGGCGCTGCAGGTTTTTTGGCGGTCTTCGGGGCAGGTTTCGCCGTTTTCTTAGCAGGAACCTGTTTTTTTACCTTAGCTTTCAATGAAACTTTTGCTTTGACGATCTTCTTTGCAGCAGGTTTCTTTTTTGATGTGCTTTTAGCCATGGGTTACCCCTCTTTCTGAGTAAATGAAAATGTTGTTTTATCCTTAAAAAAAACTCTTAAATTAGGCGCAGAAATTAACATGTATTTATGATTAGTCAAGAGGAATAGTAAACTTTAATGGGAATTATAGCCGTTTGGAATTGCCTGCTTGCTTTTGCAATTTACTTTTGTCGGATAGATGCTAGCTTTCAGTGAATTATTTTATATGGCAGATCAAAGGAAGAATTATGATTTCATTTAAGAAGAATGCAAGGATCCTTTTCATTGGCGACAGCATTACCGACTGCGGCAGAAGCAGGGAGAACCCCCAGCTTCTGGGAGGAGGTTATGCCATGATGACAGCCGCAAAGCTTCTGGCCAAATACCCGGAACTCAACCTTTCCTTCCTTAATTTCGGAATAAGCGGCAACAGGATCCGGGATCTGAAGTCCAGATGGACCGACGACTGCATACGCCACAAGCCCGACATCCTCTCCATCCTGATAGGTATAAACGATACCTGGAGAAGGTACGACAGCAATGATGCGACTGAAGCATCTGCCTTCGAAAATGACTGCCGGCATATACTCCAGCAGGCAAAAAAGGAGGTAGGCTGCCAGATAATCATACTTGAACCGTTCGTCCTTCCTGTTCCTGATGACAGGAAGAAATGGCGCGAGGACCTTGATCAAAAGATAAAAGCCTCAAGGGAACTTGCACTGGAATACGCCGACGTCTATGTCCCGCTTGACGGGATTTTCGCTTCAGCCTCGTGCCGCCAGAAGCCAGCATACTGGGCCGGCGACGGCGTCCATCCGACCATGGCGGGACATATGCTCATGGCGAACGCGTGGATGGAATACGCGGGAGTCTAGAAAACTGAACGTCGAATATCGAACATTTGAACAATCGATTTACGAACAACCGAACATTCGAATGACGAACAACTAAGCAATCGGATATCAATGGGGAAATACAAAAAATGAACCGGAAGAATTTTGATCTTGAGGAACGTCTTATAGCTTTTGCCTGCAGTATAGTAAAAGTGGTTGAAATGATGCCGAGGAATCTTTCGGGCAACCATTTTTCTGGTCAACTGATACGTTCGGGAACTTCCCCCGCCTTGAATTATGCAGAAGCCAGAGATGCGGAGTCAAAGAATGATTTTATACATAAGATGAAAATAGTATTGAAGGAGCTGCGGGAGACTTATGTCTGCCTTAAGATTATTGATAGACAAGTTTTCCCAAATTCACCTGAAATTAAAGAAATACTAGTTGAGAACAATGAACTAATTTCGATTTTTGTTAAAAGTATATCTACTGCAAGGAAATAGCTTGACTCATTCTCGGTTCGGTTGTTCGGTTGTTCGGTTGTTCGGTTGTTCGGTTGTTCGGTTGTTCGGTTAAAGGATTTACAATGTTCATCGATCTCCATACTCACAGTACGGCCTCCGACGGGACCAGCAGTCCGTCGCAGCTTCTTTCCCTTGCCTCCGGGAAGGGGCTTGGGGCGATCGCGCTTACTGACCATGATACCGTTTCCGGACTCGGGGAGTTCCTTGGCGCTGCCGGCAAGTATCCGGACATCAAGCTCGTCCCGGGAGTTGAGATGTCCGTCAAGCATTACGATTTCTCAATCCATATACTCGGACTTTTCATCGACCCCGGGACAGCCGTCCTGGAGAAAATGCTCTGCGAAGTTCGCAAAGGCAGGAATGAGAGGAATGACCTTATCGCCCTGAAGCTGGAGAAGCAGGGGTACGACATATGCATCGAGGAGGTCAATGAGCTTGCGGGCGGTGAATGTCCGGGCAGGCCTCATTTTGCGAGCATCCTGGTGAAGAAAGGCTATTTCAAGACGATGCAGGAGGCCTTCGACAAATGTCTCAAGAATGGACGATCCGGATACTGCAAGCGCGAACTGCCGATGCCAGGTGACGCGATAGAAGTAATACACAAGGCAGGAGGTCTGGCGATATGGGCGCATCCCATGAGCTATTCCGATACCAGCAGGAAGACCATCAGCAAAATACTGAAGTTCCTGGTCGGCAAGGGGCTCGACGGCATTGAAGCGTATTATCCCCTGTTCTCTCCCGAGCAGACCGTTTGCCTTCTGGATCTTGCTGACAAATATGGCATAGCCGTTTCCGGCGGCAGCGATTTCCACGGCGTGAACATGAAGAATATCGAACTTGGTACAGGGACTGGCACGCTTGCCGTACCATTTTCAGTTTACGAGAACCTTGTAAAAGTCCTCGATAAGAAAATCATTTCCTGATTTATAAATAAAATTATTTTTCTTCTTTTATAAGGTGCCATGCCAATGCCGTTAACTTAAGATATAACACATTAATGTCACACATGTTATATCCTGATGATGAATCCTGAAGGGATTGAGTAATACAGCCTGTGGTTTCAACCACAGGACATATATGGAAGAATGATTCGTCCTGTAGGGACGGAGTATGCTCTGCCCCTTCAGGGCAAAACAAATTTTGGGATCTAATACCTATGGTTGAAACCATAGGCTTTATTACCTAACGCATTCCATGCGTAAAGATAAATTAGTCATAACGTTCATGTTATTAAATTGTTGCGCTTAAGTTAACGGCATTGGTGCCATGCTGCGTTAGTCATTGCATTTAAATATTTTGCATTCATACCTTTGGTGTTTGTCCTCGTGCAGTCGGCTGAGTTGGAGTTAGCAAAGCTCGAAGATTAGGAACTGGTAAATGGGATGTCCAGTATTGGAATCGAAGTATTATGCGAATTCTGCAAATCCCGACCCGGCATCAAGTTCATTCTCTGCATGCGAAGGAGGGGTGGGGTAGTGACTGCTGATGAAATAGCTCGCAATCATTATTTCCTGCCAGACAAGCTGGCAGGGGAATATGATAAACACCCAGATTAACGCTTGCATCTTATTTCATTGTATGGCCGTTTGCAGGAGGTAAACAATGTACATTGCTACGATTAAGGAAGATCGGTTCACAGAAAGGAATGTCTGTGCTACTTTTCAGACAAATTCCATTTTGAGATTACCTTTTCAGGCAACGTCTAGTGTCATGTATCGCAAATAGGCCGAAATAAAACGTGGGGGATTTTGGATGTTCAGTCTGTACGACTCCGCTAAGGCGATGCTGAAGCATCGTTGTGCGGAGGCGGATGGGCTGAACGCCGAAAGACCCACGCCGTAATACGGTTATGCCTCTTTTTGCGCGGCCTTCGTCTTGGCCGGAACCGACGATACTTCAGTATCGCCTTGTTCCATCCAA
>Ga0209417_1000371_pt1 | contig 112372 bp, 115 predicted proteins | sample RifGroF2_FD_184002 | JGI IMG/M metagenome (GOLD analysis project Ga0209417, IMG submission 184002) | Groundwater microbial communities from Rifle, Colorado, USA - Groundwater F2 (SPAdes) (version 2) | ecosystem: Environmental > Aquatic > Deep subsurface > Groundwater | place: Rifle, Colorado... | reverse complement strand
TGTACTGGCCGGCCACATCGGTGACACTGGGTAATTTAAGGTAGCATACTCAATCGGGGTCTGGTAAGCAAGAGATTGGTGGGGTCTCTGGAAGTTGTACTCCACTAACCACTCCGTCATGTCGTGGTTGGCTTCTTCAGTACTGTCTAGTCCCGTTTCAGATACTGCTAGCCATTCTTCTTGTATGGTTCTGTTGAATCTTTCTAAAGCCGCGTTGTCTTTTGGTCTTCTGACTCGAGAATATATCTGTTGGATATTGAGGAGTCTGCAGGACTCTTCAAACTCCCCAGCAAACTCAGAACCATTGTCATGGTGAATGTTAGTAACTTGGTTGTTGCTTAAGTAGAGAAGACGTTTAAGAAAGTCAGTAGCCGATCTACTTGAATCGGAAGAGTAGATATGGGCAAAAGCAATCTTTGTCTGTTCTTCCAGAGCGGTGATGATTACTCGTCTTTTACCATACCAGTTAATGATGATACTGTCTGTGTGCCAGAGGAAACCTAGTTCCTTCTTCTTGTCGAAGCGGTGCATTCTTACTTTGTTTTGATTTCCCTTTTGGTACTGTCTTTTCTTAATTTGAAGCTGTCTGTCTACCTTGTCAGGGAACAAATGAAACTTGTTGATGGTTTGTTGTACTTTGTGTGTAGAGATATCCTCATGGTACTTCCTTCGGTAACTTTGTTGGAGTTTCTTCTTACCTTGAATACACTTGGTGGCTTTTCGTAACTCAAAGACACGATCTTCTTCAGTACGGGTGATGGTTGACTGTCTAACGTGTAGAGGAGCGCGGGAGCGCTCTTCTAGTGTCTTAAGATTGGTCTCATTGAAACGTCTTAGGTATTTATGTAATGTCTTTCTACTAATACCGAAGTGGAGAGATGTGCAAGTGACATTTCTTCTACCTATCGTATGGTAGAAGATGATCCATTCCAGTCTCATTTGGGCTACAGGAGAAAGAGATCCCTGTCCCATTTTCCTTAGCCTTTGATACTTGTTTTGTGGAGGGATGTACAAGAGGTCTTTAGGGAAACGAGCCAGTCTAACCTGATTCCCTAAAATATCTTTTTTAATTGAGTTCACAGTTAGAGATTGTATTAGTAAACACCCGTATGTTACCCATACAAAGTGTTACCGATGTATCTCAGCCTGTGCACTTGGCAGCTAGCTTCACAGGACGAAGTGAGGTAAAATATATAACATGAAAAAAGTGTTGATGGTGCTGGCAATATTTTTATTTTTCCTTCTCCCAATTAAGTCCTGGGCGGCTCCTTTGGAGGATGAAGTCCCTGTGTCTTCCGTTTCAGTGGAAGTGGTGGCGGAAAAAGGGATAGACCTCACTATTCCGAGTGAGAAGGGCGATAGATTGACTACTTTGATGAATGGTCAAAAACTGACCGGATGGTGGGGTAAGGATGTTTTGAAAATAGCAATGCGTAAAGCGGTGTCTGAAGGTGTTTCTCCTAATACCTTAGTGTTACTTTTCCTTTTTCCTTTGGTGGCAGCTTTGGTAGCATTTTCGCGTCAGGTGATTGGAGTTTCCGGGTTTGGCATAATTACTCCTGCCTTGCTTTCAGTTGCCTTCTTGTCTACAGGAGGACTTGTCGGTATGGTTTTGATGATTTTTATCTTGGGAGTAGCTACTTTTGCGCGAACTTTAATTAAAAAGGTAAAAATTCCATATTTATCAAAATTGGCTATCTTGATTTGGATTATTTCGATGGCTGTTTTGGTGTTGCTTTTGGTCTCACCAATGATTGGTCTTGAGAGACTGATGGGTGTGGGTATTTTTCCAATCATGTTATTTGTACTTTTGGCTGAGACTTTTATTGAAGCCCAGATCACCAGAAGTCTCTCGACTTCTATGTGGATGACAACCGAAACAGTAATTTTGGCTTTTGTGGCTTATAAATTGATGAGTGCTCCTTGGATCCAGTCTCAAGTATTACTTCACCCTGAAATTTCGGTAATCGTCATTTTGATTGTTGATCTATTTATCGGAAAATATAAAGGTTTGAGACTATCTGAGGTTTGGAGATTTAGAAAAATAGTTTTTAGAAAATGATAGGACAGTGGAGTTTTAGCGATATTTTAGGTCTTAATGATAGATTTTTTTCGTACACCAAGCAGAATCACAAGAGGGCGAGAAGAAGAGCCGATGACAAGCTGGTTACGAAAAAAATGCTAACGGCTGCGGGAGTTCCTCACCCAAAATTGCTGGGGAAAATCGGTAGTAGAAAAGGACTGGATAGTTTTGAGTGGAATAAGTTGAGTGGGGGGATTGTTATTAAACCGGTGAAGGGGTTTGGTGGCCAAGGAATTTTGATCTTGAGAAAATCAACAAAAGAAGCCGATAAGTTTTTCTTGCCTACAGGAAAGTCAATTAGTCTTGATCAAATAAAAGTCCACGCAATGGATATCATCGAAGGACGGTTTTCCCACAATAATTTGCCGGATAAGGTGATGATTGAGGAAAGAATATATATTCATCCAAAATTTAAGAAATTGTCTGCTGGAGGAACTCCTGACGTGCGCATAATTGTATATAACAAAGTACCAGTGATGGCGATGCTGCGTTTGCCTACTGAGGAGTCTGAAGGTAAGGCCAACTTGCATATGGGAGCAATTGGTTTGGGAATTGATATCGCAACCGGAATTACGACCTATGGTGTATACAAAAACGAACTGATTAAACGTTTTCCAGACAGTGCCAAAAAAGTAAACGGAATCTTTATTCCCCATTGGAACAAACTGATGCTAATGGCGGTGAAAACCCAAATTGTAAGCAAGTTAAAGTATTTGTCCGTCGATATGCTTATCGATAAAGAAAAAGGACCAGTGGTTTTGGAGCTAAATGATCAACCCGGACTTTCGATTCAGCTTGCAAATATGGCAGGCCTTCGAAAACGACTGGAAAGAGTTGAAGGTTTGAGAATTGATTCTCCGGAAAAAGGAGTAAAAATTGGCAGAGCTTTGTTTGCTTCTGAGTTTGCCAGTAGGGTGAAGTTTGATACTGTGGAAAGACCAGTGGTGTCTGTCTTTGATCAAGTAGCTTTGAAGACATTTCAAGGTAAAAGAACAAATGTAAAAGTGAAACTGGACACAGGTGCATACAGTACAAGTATTGATCGAAAATTGGCTGAGAAAATGGATTTGCTTAATCCAAAAAATGTTATTATGGAAAAAAGTTTCAAGTCAGCTCTAGGAGAACAAATGAGACAAATTGTGGGAGTGAACTTTCGTTTGAAAGGTATCAAAATAAAAACAGTGGCCTCGATTACCAACAGAGGGCACCTTGATTATCAAATGATAATTGGTCGAAGAGACTTGAAAGGGTTTCTTGTTGATCCAATTTCCGACGAAGTAGACCAATAAATAAAATATATGAAAATTGCCGTTTTTTACCGAATAGATTTTGAAGAGACCAGAACTCGTATGGATGAAGAAGCAGCTAAATTGGGACTGGAGTTAGCTTGGATAAGATATCGAGAATTGAAAGTAGTAGGAACAGATATTTTTTGGGGAGAAACGAATATTAAAGATTTTGACGGCTGGTATTTTAGAGCGGTTGGAAATGAGCTAGAGTGGAGTAAATTATTGCAATTCTATGCGAGAAAACACAGTATTCCGGTTGTTGATGATTATTTACTTTCCGAAGGACCACTACGAAGGTTTAAATCGGTGATGAGCTGGCAGTTACTTGATGCGGGCATAAAATACCCTAAATCCAGCTTTGTGGAGAGTCTAAATGATTTGGAAAATGAACTTAAAAATTGGGAGTTTCCTTTGATTGTAAAAATGTCTAAAGGCGGCAGACACGGAATGGGAACATTTTTCCTTAGAGAATTTGGTGATTTTAAAGATTTGGGAGAAAAACTAGTCTCCAGGGTGGAAACAACAGAAGCTGAAGGTAAGAAAGGGATTGGTTTGAGAGGTTTCTTAATTCAGGAATATATCGCCAATGATGGAGATTTTCGAGTGATGACTGTGGGATATAAATGTATTGGCGGCTTTAAGAGAATGCCTAAGGTAGAAAAATTAGTATTAAACCAAAGTGAGGGCAGTTCAGTTGGGCTTTCGGAGGTACCGGTGAATGTGGTTAAAGTAGCTGAAGAAGCAGCCCGTGTCTTGGGTGTTGAAATTGCCGGAACTGATTTGGTTATAAGTAATAAAACTGGTGAAGTTTATTTAATCGAAGTGAATGAAGCACCACAGTTTAAGGTGTTTGAGAAGAGAACCAAGATTAATGCTCCCAGAAAAATATTGGAGTACTGTATTAATAAATTCGAAAAATAAATATATGAACGTTTTAATACTGACCAGATTTAGAGGAGAGTATGAGCCAAGGAGACTAGCAGAGGAGGTCAGTGCTTTAGGTTATGACGTAGATAGAGTGAACTATGAACATGTGCGACTCGGAGTTAGTCCGTTGGGGAAACCAGTGATTGATTTAATGACCGGAAAAAAACTGGAAGAGTATGACCTAGTGATTCCCCGCGCTGCATCAAAACGAGGCGGTGAGTCAATGTTGGGAGTGAAGGCGGTAATTTTGGAGTACATAGAGAAACTGTCTGGAAACAAACCGAGAGTTTTGAACGGTGAGAGTTTTAAACTTTATCCTTTGATGGGCAAACTAGAACAGGGAGTGCTTTTGGCTCAGGCCGGACTGCCAGTGATTCCTTTTGCATCGTTTAACGGGTGGCGTGGTTGGAAGAGATATTTGGAAGTTTTAGGGAAGAAAAAAACTCCTTTTGTACCGGTGATGGTGAAGGCTCGTTTTGGCAGTCACGGAAAAAACGTTAAGCTAGCGGAGACTTTGGAAAGATTGGTCAAACTGTCACAGAGATATAGTGAGGGAGATGTTTTGATTCAACCTGTCTTAAAAGTCAGACGATGGTTTAGAGTTTTGATTTTAAGAGGTGAGGTGCTCGGCATGATGAAGCATAGACAAAAAGATAAATTCCAGACAGTCGAGTTTATGGAGGAAACGGCGAAGATAAAGCCGAAGTTTAGCGACGAGCAGATGGATGATCTAAAAGAGATTTGTTTAAAAGCAACCAGGGTTTTGAAAGCGGATTTTGCCGGACTGGATGTGGCTTGGGACGAAACGGAAAAACAGTGGAGAATTTTTGAAGTGAACAGAACGGCGCAGTTTAAGTGGTTCGAAAAAGCACACGGAGAGATTAACGTGGCGAAGAAGATTGTGTCTTGAGAAGTAGGTGATAATATAAGGTATGTTTAACTCAACCGAGAGTAGGGCGGATGCGGAGAGAGAAGTCTTTAAACGTAGTGACCTAGAGGCTTATCGCAGGGGCTTGGATCTGGTTTTTGGTATTGAGACAACTGAGCTTAGTGATGAAGACAAAAAGGCGATTATAAAATGTGCCGAAAGAGCAAGTATAAGACAGTTGAGTAATTGGTCGGGTGAGGAGGTAATTTTGAATGAGAAGATAGCAAATCATATATTAATGAGATTGGGAGAAGAAAAAACAAGACAGTACCTGGGTATTTATAAAGGAGAGATTGAAGAAAAGTTATTGACGGAGTCTCCGATGGTGACCGAAGAGATGGAAAAAAATAGGTCTGAGGCTAGAGAAGCCTTGTTTACGACAAAAAATATCAGGAGAATAGTGTTTTCTTGATTTTGTATTGTTAGTTTTGTTACTATGATGGTATGAGGCAAAAGAGTACTGTTTACAGTCCGAGTTTCCATAACCAGTTTGAGGTAAAGAGTGATGAGGTAAAAAGAGAAAAAGGAGAGAAGGTGGAGAGAGATTTAAAAGACAGGCGACAGGGGCAGAGTGATTTTCGGATAAAAAAGAGAGTGAGAAAATAACGCGGTTTAATCGGTCTGGACCGATTATTGGCATTACAATTGAGGAATGAAGGGGTGGAAAATTTTTGGATTGGCTTTGGTGATTTATGGAGTGAGTGTTTTTGGGGGATTTATTCAAGACGATACGAGAGTGATTGAAAGTGATCCGGAGATGGGGAGTGTGGGCGCTCTCGGAGCCACGCTGGCAAGACCATACTATTATATGGATGAGGGGAATGCCGGAGCCTATCGACCAGTTACCAGTTTTAGTTTTTATCTTAATGCTTTGGTTACCGGGAAGGGGGCTTGGGGATTTCATTTGATAAATAATTTGCTTTATGCCGGGGTTGGTTGGCTGGTATTTGAAGTACTGAGAAAGATTGTTACGAAGAAAGAGGCTTTTTGGGGAGCGATGGTGTTTACGGTTTTGCCGATACACACTGAAGCGGTGAATAACATTGTGGGTCGGGCGGAGATATTATCATTGGGACTATTTCTATTGGCGATATTGTTTCAGTTTAAGAAAAAATGGGAGCTGTCGGCATTAATGCTGTTGTTGGCTTTACTATCGAAGGAAGTTGCCATTGTCGGTTTGCCAATATTAATATATTTACTGGTTTTTGGTAAAGAAAAGAAGGACATTAAAATAGGAGTGGTTTCGTTTTATGTGCTGGTGACAGTTAGCTATTTAATTTTGAGAATGATTGTTTTGGGAGACGGAGGGATGGGGAATAACGCAACGATGGTGGAAAACCCCTTGAAGTTTGTAAGTACCGGTCAGAGAATAATTAACGCAATTGCTTTGGTGCCATTGGGTATCGGAAAAGTAATATTTCCCCTGAAGCTTAGTTATGATTATTCCTTTAATCAATTAAAATTGATTTCCAGCTGGTTTGACTGGCGAGTGTTGGGTGGAGCCTTGATGATGCTTCTGTCGGTTGGAAGTTTGTTTACAAAACTGAGAGGTAACAAGGTGTGGATATTGGGCCAAGCTTTGTTTTGGGGTCCGGTGGCGATTACGGGAAACTTTCTTTTTCCCGTCGGAACCATTTTTGGGGAAAGACTTTGGTTTTGGTCGAGTTTGGGGGTGGTAATGATGTTGATGAACTTTAAAGTGTGGAGTAAATGGTGGAACAAATGGATATTAGTTGTATTGATGGTGTTGTTTGCCGGGAGAACTGTGGTACGAAATTTTGATTGGCTGTCGCAAGAACGTTTGTTTATTCACGATGCGGTTTATGCCAAAGACAGTGTAATGGCACAAAGTAATGCAGCGGCAATGTATTTGATAAAGAAAGATTTTGTAAGAGGAAAAGAGCTGCTGGAAAAGGCAGAGACGATATATCCAGATTATCCCGAACTAATGAATAACTGGGGGATGTATTACTGGTGGAGCGGAGATACCGGCAAGGCAAGAGAGGAGTTTGAGGCCTGTTTGAAGGAAAAGCCGGGATACTATCTTTGTGAGAGCAATTTGAAGCTAATTGAGTAATTACATTATTTAAGTTTGGTATACATTGACAAAGTTTAATAAAGTGTGTTAAGATTTGGCCATGAGTACAGTGAGCTTATCGTTAACCGATCACCAGCTATCCGAAATCGATAGATTGTCGGGTGTGTTTGGCTTTGAAAATAGAAGTGAGTTTGTGCGTGCATTACTGAGGGCGACTCTCTCGGACGAGGCTTTGTTAAAAAGAAGTGTGGTTTTCCCCTTTGATGTTCCTGGTGAAAAATCGGTTAAAAGGATTGTCAGTGAATTCAAAAAGACGAATAGATATTCGCCTGAGTTTTTGACTGATTTGAAAGAGGGTTTGGAAGAGAGTAAATATTTCGGGAAATAAGGTGGAGATTCTTCCTTCAAACGAGGCTGTGTTGAGGAAATTGAAGAAATATGGTTTGGCGAAAAAATACGAGAAACAAACTAAGTTATTGGAAAACAATCTTTATCATCCTAGTTTGAAAGTGGAGCTTTTGGAACCTAAGAAGTTAGGAATTTATAGCTTCAGAATTGATAGAAAATTTAGAGCCCTGTTTATTTTTCAGAAAAAAGGTGAAGTAATCGAAGTATTAAATGTGACTGTTCATCATAACTAGGGTAAAATCTACCTTGTGAAAAAAGTGGCTGTGGGTATATCAGGAGGTGTGGATTCGGCGGTAGCGGCTTTGCTTTTGAAGGAGCAGGGATATGATGTGGTGGCTGTGCACCTGTATTGCTGGCCACCAAAAAGTGAGATTGAGAAGGATGGTTTGACCCGTGAGGAATGGATCAAAAAAAATGGTTGTCGAGCGGATGAGGACAGAACTTTTGCCTTGAAAACAGCTCTGGAGCTTGAGATTCCCTTTACGGTTTTGGATTTTTCGGAGGAGTACAACCAAAAAGTAATTACGTATTTTTATGATGAGTATGAGGCAGGACGAACACCAAATCCGGACGTGATGTGTAATAGCGAAATTAAATTCGGCTTGTTTTTGAACTGGGCTTTGGAGAATGGCTTTGACTATATTGCGACAGGGCATTACGCAAAAAATGTCTGCAACGAGTCGTGTAAATTAATGATTCCTACGGATAAGCATAAAGACCAGACGTATTTTTTATGGAAGTTGACACAGAAGGAACTGGCACACACCTTATTTCCTTTGGGTGAGTACTCAAAAAATGAAGTGAGGGAGATGGCGGAGAAGGCAAATTTGAGTGTGGCCAAACGGAAAGATTCACAAGGAATTTGTTTTGTGGGTAACGTGGAGGCGAGAGAGTTTCTGGCCAGAAGATTAAAAGAAAATCCAGGTAAGGTCTTGGACATTCATGGTGAAGAAATTGGAAAGCATGACGGAGTGTGGTTTTATACCATTGGTCAGCGAGGCGGTTGGGAGATACTCCCTTCGGCTCAAAGAAAATTTGCAGGGAAAGGAGTTACGCCGGTATTTTATGTGGTGAGCAAAGATGCCAAGAAGAATATTTTGACGGTGGCTTTGGAAAATGAGGCCGGAGGGGATCAGTTTCAAGTGGGGGAGATAAATAGAATATCGAAAACGAAATGGAACCTTGATCACCTAATCGTGAGAATCAGACACGGGGGAGAGCTGATTGGAGCGCGAGGAATGGAGACTGAGGAGGGATTACCGGTGATTTTGGACAAATCTATTCGTGGAATCGCGAGCGGACAGAGTGCGGTGTTTTATAGTGAGGAGGGAGAGTGCTTAGGTGGTGGGGTAATCGATTAGTATTTTGGTGGGGGTTTATGATAAAATATTCATGTTCGCGAAGGTGATAAATTTCCTTTTTGGAAGTTCTTGTTTGTACTTGCCAAACGTAGGTATGATTGTTACAATAGCGGAGCTCTTTAACAAGTGAAGCAGCCAAATATGCACTGGGTGCATATTTGATACTATTTTTTTGTCATTTGAAAAGTGGCAGAGAGTGACGTTTAAAATTCAATTTTAATTGAGAATTTGATCCTGGTTCAGGATGAATGCTGGCAGTGTACCTTAAGCATGCAAGTCGAACGGATGAGGCCGCAAGGCCAAATCAGTGGCAGACGGGTGAGGATTGACAGGAACCTACCTTTTGTTGGGGAATAGCTCGCCGAAAGGCGAGATAATACCGCATAAGATCGCAAGATGAAAGGCCTTAACCGGCCGACGATAGATGGGCCTGTTTGCTATCAGCTAGTTGGTGAGGTAATGGCTCACCAAGGCTATGACGGCTAGGGGACGTGAGAGCGTGGTCCCCCACAATGTTACTTAGACACGGAACATACACCTACGGGTGGCAGCAACTGGGAATTTTGCACAATGGACGAAAGTCTGATGCAGTGACACTGCGTGTAGGATGAAGGCCCTCGGGTCGTAAACTACTGTGATAGGGGAAAAAATTTTGATGGTACCCTATTAGAAAGTACTTGCTAACTACGTGCCAGAAGCCTCGGTAATACGTAGAGTACAAGCATTATCCGGATTTATTGGGCGTAAAGAGTATCGTAGGCGGTCTATTAAGTAACGGGTTAAAGCCCGGGGCTCAACCCCGGAGATGTCCGTTAAACTGGTAGACTTGTGGATGTTCGGGGTTACTAGAATTCTTGGTGGAAGAGTGAAATCTGTTGATATCAAGAAGAATACCAAAAGCGAAGGCAGGTAACTAGGACATTCCAGACGCTGATGAACGAAAGCTAGGGGAGCGAAAGGGATTTTGACTAGTCCCATCACGCAGTAATGCGTGATTAAAGAATCGGCTATATCGGTGAAAGTCCTTGCGGTTTCGGTTTACTTTCGGGTATACTGAATAAGTGAGGAAAACACCGAGGGAAGTTTTTAACTATAAGAAGAATGAATTTTGTTTAACTAAAACTCAAAGGAGCGTTTTAATTGGAACAATGTTAGGTGATAGTGGGTTGAGATTTCGGGGAATAAATTGTCGTTTGCATATCAAGCATAGTCTTAAACAGCTAAGTTTGGTGAATTACAAATGGCGTATTTTTGAACCTATTATTTCAATGAAAGTAAGATGTTTCAGTCAGAAAGTCGGCATGAAAGACTACAACTTTGCCGAGTTTGTGACTTTAACTCATCCTATTTTTACCTATTATTACCAGTTGTTTTATAAAAACCACAAGAAAGTTGTTGTCGATGAGATGGCAACTGCAATTGATCCTTTGGTACTGGCTGTTTGGATTATGGATGATGGATCTGCAGAATATGCTGGTTTATCAATCCAAACCCATAGTTTTTCTGAAGTGGAGGTAAGTTTACTTATCAAAGCTATTAAGAAAAATATTGGGATTCAGGCATCGAAGCGAATTAATAAAGGAAAATATATTATTTATTTCCCCTTTAGAACCTTGCGTGATTTAAAAGCCAAGTTGGGTAAGTATATCTTGCCTGAGTTTGAATATAAATTTATTCCATATAGGGAAAAACCCCGTAGAGACTGTACGCCGGACTCCGATGAAAATCGGAGCATGATACAGTCCGATCTGTGCAGTAATGTACAGAGTTAACCAGAAATGATTAACCGCCTTGATGAAAATCGAGGTTAGTATTCCACTTTGATGGAAGAAGTAACAGTTATGTAGAGACCCCTGTAGTCCTAGCCGTAAACTATGAACACTAGCTATTTCCCGTAAGGGGAGTGGCGTAAGCTAACGCGTTAAGTGTTCCGCCTGGGGAGTACGACCGCAAGGTTAAAACTCAAAGGAATTGACGGGGAAACGCACAATCAGCGTGCCATGTGGTTTAATTGGATACGAAACCTTGAACCTTACCTAGATTTGACATGTAACTGCAAATCCCTGGAAACAGGGACTCCTTCGAGGGTGTTACACAGCTGCTGCATGGTTGTCGTCAGTTCGTGTCGTGAGCTATCGCGACCTCTCGCAGTAATGCGGGATGAGAAATTCGACTCATATCGGTGAAGCCCTGTTGACTTTCGGTTTAACTTCGGGTTAAATGAAATCAAATGGGTAATACCGAGGGAAGTCAGACTGACATTCGGCAAATTCTAATACGAAAGAATATTCACATATTCCTTTCGCATGATGATTTATGCCAGAATGTATGAAATATAAAGGTCTTGACCCCGTAACGACTAGATTCCTGTTTAGACAGGATGAAGATGGGTAGAGTAATCTATTTCCATAACACGTCGACCCCTAACGCGAAAGCGAAGGGTGAAGGTATAGTCTACGTTTGAAGTAATGTTCAAATATTTTTGGAGGCGTCGGCTTAAGTGCCGTAACGAACGCAACCCCTGTGCTATGTTAAATATCCATAGCAGACTGCCTTGGATTTTTCCAAGGAGGAAGGAGGGGATGACGTCAAATCAGCATGGCGCTTATATCTAGGGCTACACACATGGCGTAATGGGTGGGACAACGGGATGCCAAGGCGCGAGCCGGAGCTAATCCTTATAAACCCATCCTCAGTTTGGATTGCAGGCTGCAATTCGCCTGCATGAAAGGGAGTTGATAGTAATCGCGGATCAGCAACACCGCGGTGAATACGTTCTCGTTTCTTGTACAAATAATATGCGCCTTCCGCTAATTTTTTCTAGGAGGTGAAAATCCTCCGGCAATGTAAGTATTGCGAAGCGAAATAACAAGCATTAATCGGTGACGATAATGCTGAAGGGTTAAAGTAGCAGTTTTCAGCTTGAAGTTGAGACGGTTTTGTGTAATGTCGATCCTACGTACAGATGGAGAAGACACTTACAAACAAAGTTACACAAAATATTTGGGCTCATGATGAAAACAAAATGAAATTATTAGTACGAAGGGAGATCTAGTCTTGACTTTCGGTTAAACTTCGTGTTTACTGAAAGTAGATAGAGTGGGTAACTGCCTATCGATTAGAGATTAGAAGTCTGCAGAGGTCGTAGTACCCCGCTTTATAAGTGGGGGAAGGACCGAACCTGATTTATGAAGTTATCTGGTGATTATATTGCTGGTTTCATCAAGATCAGGCATTCGCCAGGGTGCGGGAAATCCGCGTGCTCGGCGAGAGGGAAGTTTGTAGAGTGATTTACATAGTTATCCCAGAACACTGCCCGTCAAGTCAACAAAGTCAGTAGTGCCCGAAGTAGGTACCCGCAACCGCAAGGATCGGGCCTCCTAAGGTAAGACTGGCGATGGGGGCTAAGTCGTTTGTGCATACTGCACGTTGCGACTATAGAGAGTAATTTCTATTTAAAAATCTTGCTGTATCGGTGAAGCCTAACTATTCGGTATATCTTTTCGATATATTGGATATATGGTAATACCGAGGGAACCTTTTTCCGAAACATCGGAATTTGGACTCCGTAGAGACTACACGCGAGCACCTTTTCACATTAGGAAAAGGTTGAAGATATAGTCCATGCCCGTAGAAATACGCGGAATTAACATGAACAAGGTATCCGTACTGGAAGGTGCGGATGGATCACCTCCTTTCTAGGAGTGAAGGACTTCACGAGTCCGATGATAATATCGCCACACTATTGGTTGGAGAGTGTCTAAATAAATCTAACCTAGACTCTTTGCCGCTTTTGAAATGATATAAATAGTATGCTGCTTCACTTTTGAGCACTGAAGATCCGCTTTGGGGCGGATTTTTTGTGCTTGAATTAAGAGGTTTGTGATAAAATAGGCACTGTCGTTGTATACGGGCGCTTAGCTCATCTGGTTAGAGCGCGGTCCTGATAAGACCGAGGTGCATGGTTCGACCCCATGAGCGCCCACAAATAAGTCTCACCGTGATGGTGAGATTTTTGGTATATTGGGAGTGTGACACAGTTAAGAGAAAGAACAACTTACTTGAAAAGAAATCCAGGAGTTGAAGACTGGAGATGGGTGGATGTTTTTGAAATGCCAGGAGGGGGAGCAGGGGTAATAATGGGGGAACTGGATGACTACCTGGAAACTTTGGAAAAACTGGATATCAGATTGCGTGAGCAGGGAATAAAGGTAGAAATGGATTTGAATCCGAGAGAGACAGGATTCGTTTTGGTGGACGAAAATAACGTGCCAGTGCCCTTTGATGTAGTAATAAAAGCACTTTTTGACTAATGTATGATGGAGTTGTGGAGAAAAAAACAAGGGTGAAGGAGAAAAACAAAAGATTGGAACCGAGGCAGATTTTCTTGATGTTGTTTGTAGTTTTTATTGTTGTTTTATCGGGGCTTGTTTTAGTGATTCGTCAGTCTGAGAAAGCCTATCATGTCGATCGGGTAATAGACGGAGAAACAGTAGTTTTTGAGGGTGGAAAGACGGTAGGATTGTTAGGAGTGAGTATGACAGAAAAGAGCGGTGAAAGCGGTTTGTTGGCGAAGCAGTATCTAAATAGTATTTTGGATGGACGGAATATTTGGTTGGAGTATGACAGAAAGAGTAAAGATAGCAGCGGTCGCAATTTGGTCTGGATGTGGGTGGGGTGTGAGAACACACCAAAGTTTATGGCGAGTGATTTGATAAAAATGATTAGTGATCGGGGCAAAGATACTTTGGAAGCGAATCCTATCGGGTGTGAAAAAGGGGTACTGGTAAATGAACAGGTAATTAAGATGGATTTACTAAAGGCGCAGTTTGATGACAACGGATGGGAGATGAAGTATCAGCGAAGACTGGAGATGGCCGGAAAGGTAGATAAAAATTGATAGATGACGAAAGGAATATTATTTTTGAGGAGGAGTGAAACTGATCCAGCCGACGTTCTGGGGGGAAGAGTGTGAGAAAATAGGGTGTGAACAAAGGATTCTGGAAAAAATTACCATTACCGATTGTGGGTTTGTCACCGATGGATGGGGTAACAGATGCTCCAATGAGATTTATTGCCAAAAAATATGGCCAACCTGACATAATTTATACCGAGTTTGTAAGTGTAGATGGTCTGTGGAGAGTCGAAAAACGGGGAGAGACGAAACATAAAATATGGAATGAACTAAGATTCGACGAGAGCGAAAGACCAGTGGTGGCTCAGCTATTTGGAAGTGATCCGGACTCGTTTTATGAGGCAACCAAGATAGTGGCCAAGATGGGTTTTGACGGAATTGACATTAACATGGGCTGCCCTTCTCCCGGTTTGGAAAAACGAGGGGGTGGAGCCGGATTGATAAGAGACAAAGGATTAACACATAGAGTGATCGAGGCGGTAAGGAAGGGAGTAGTCGAGCAGAAGAAAGAGATTCCCGTAAGTGTCAAGACAAGAATTGGAAGTAGTAGTCCCGACAGAGAATGGTGGGAAGCTTTGGCTAGAGAAGAACTTCCGGTAGTTGCCATGCACGGCAGAACCTTTAAACAACTGTACTCGGGAGAAGCGGACTGGGAGATACTGAGAGAAGCTTCGAAAATAATCAAAGAAAGTGGAGCGCTGTTTTTGGGAAATGGAGATGTGGAAAAAATCCTACCTGGAAATAAAATCCGGCTGACAAATGAAAAAATAGTGGATTTAACGGGGGATTTTGATGGAGTACTTGTAGGTAGAAAAGCAATCGGAAATCCTTGGGCTCTACGGAAAGATGGGTACGTGCCTAGTTTAAAAGAGATACTTGAAGTGGTGATAGAGCATGCCAGGGAGTTTGAAAAAAATCTGCCGGATAACAAATTTGAAATTATGAGAAAGCATTTGACTTGGTATGCACACGGTTTTGAGGGGGCGGGCGGACTGCGTCGAAAATTGGTCGTTAGTAATAGCGCTGATGAAGTGGAGAAAATAGTAAAAGAATTTCTTGATATATCGGGAAACTGAGGCTATTTTTAGCCTTTTTTCCGCAAAATTTGCCTGTTGTTTTCTAGGTTTTTTATTATTACGATGAGGATGATTGGTATTAATTCAATTCATAAAACATAAAAATAAATGATTGAAAGGGACAATAAAACCTTTAGTGTTATTAGTCAAAAACCAGAGTTTACATCATCTGAAGATAGCCGGAGGTTGATTTTGGAAGCTATCGAGGGATTGCAAAAAGTAGAGCGAAATTACATGGGAAGGGAAGAAATAACTGTTGGGGTGAAGACCAATGATTCGTTAATGTTGGTTTGTGGTGCTGATCTGCACATCGGGTCTCTCGCGACCGATCACAAATCTGTTCTTCATTTGCGGGACTTTGTGTTAAATAACAGTAATGCCGGACTGATTCTTTTGGGAGATGAAGTTGAAGGACTAAAGGAAAAGTATATGAACACCAATACGGCGAGGACACCAATTGATTTTCATAAACAAATAGATTTCATTCGAGAAGAAATTTTGAGCCCCTTGGCGGAAAAAGGAAAGATTTTGGGGATGGTTTCCGGTTACTGGGGACACAATGGTTGGGCTGAAGATGCGACAACAATAAATACATGGATGATGCTAGCAGAAGGCTATGGAATTCCAATTTTACAAAATGGAGGAAGATTGAACATTAAGTTTCCTAATAACTATGTGCATTCGGAGACAATCTGGCACAATCCACCAGGAAAAAGCAGATTTGATACGGTTTACGGATTACGTAACGCGGCTTTTGCCACATCCGAGTCAAGTAGGTCCGACGGATATATGAGCGGTCATATTCACAGGATGGGCGTGGGCAAAGAACTTTATAGCGGTGCCAAGTCGTCGGTGTATTTTATTTCTTCCGGTACAGCCAAGGGCTCTTCGGAGTCGATTCCAAACGATCGTTTTGGAATTAAGTTGGGAGCACCCAGAACCGATCCCCTTGGACAAGGGGTAATTATCGAACCAAGGAGAAAAAACCAAAAAGAAAAGAATTACCCCTTTGCTTCTTTTGAACAAGGGGAAATGGCAAACAATGCTTTGGATTTATTGGACTGGACGGAAAAGAAAGGGATAACGGCAGAGTTGTTGGAAAAAATTAGAAAAGAAGTGGAGTCTAAACCAAAGATATCTTTGGTATCTGGTAAGAGTAGAGTTAGTGGTGACGAGAATATGGAAGATACACCAGCGGAAACGGTGAAAGTTGATGGCGCTTGGGTGACGAACCCGTATTCGAAGATGGAGATGAGGGCACCCTATGATTCACTAACGTACAATATTGAGACTAAATTACCGGTGACCTTGCACATACTAAGTAATGCTCGTCTGGGAAGTAGCTCAGAAGGCTTTGATGACTTAAAAAAGTATCATCAAGAACAAATTGAGTTTAATCCACACTCGTTGGTAGTGTTTCTACGTAATATGATTGATAAAGATGCGGGAAGTTCACCTCAGAGAATGGAGATATTGAATAAATATAAGGAAATAATCAATGGAGCAAAGAGCCAAACCTTGGCCATCATGATGTGCGAGTCACTGCGAAGCAATGCCTGGAAAAAAAAGATAAAGATCGGAGAAGAGGATTATGAAGATGACGAAGAAAATGAAAAAGTGAAAAAAAGCGTTTATTCGATGCCAATCGCTCCCGGATCATATCTTGCCAAGGAAACGAACACACCCTTGATTCATCATTTGTCTCTTATTAAGCTGACGATCGGACCCAAAGGGCCAATCAGTGAAAAACCGATGTACTCGGGAGCTTTTGCTGATAAGCTGATGAAACACGGTTCTTACTCCAGGCCGGAGTTTGGGTTGCAACGGATGTATGACCTCTACACCCAAGAAAAACCAGGGTTTGTGGCCGGGGGGCATATGCCTCATGCAGGATCAATGATGTTCTATGACGGAAGCAACGCAGAGACGAACACTCCCATACTGGTGGCACCGGGATGGTTTGCTAAGTATGTGAACACCATGGGTAAGGGCAACGTGATGCCAGGTGCTCTGCCTGGTCAGGCGATTATCTTTATGCCTGGGAGTAGCAAAACAGACTACCTAGCGTTTCCGACAGTGAGTGCTGATGAAACAGGCTATATGCAAGATGCTTTTACGCTCTTTAGAGGTTTGGAACTTATGGGTTTAACGGATAAAGTGCTGGGCAGACGAAGAAGATAGACTTGACAAAGTAATATTTGGTACAGATATGCTATATTTGGGTTATGGTAAAACTTCTTATCATTGAGGATGATATGCTCCTCGATGAGGCTTATCGAAGAAAGTACTCGGAAAAGTATGACATGCGAATCACAACCGATGGTGAAGGTGGTTTGAAGGCGGCGAGGTCTTGGGAGCCAGACTTAGTGTTGCTAGATATATATCTTCCGGGAAAGTTAGACGGGATTGATGTGTTGCGCGAGTTAAAAAAAGACCCAAAAACTTCAAGGATTCCGATTCTGGTGATTACAAATTTGCCCGATGCGGTGGAGAAAGTGACGGCTATGGGTGCGGATAAATGTTTCATGAAGACAGAGGTAGATCTTGATTTAATTGAGGAAACCCTGGACTCACTTTTGGAGAAAAGCGAAAGGTAGAAAAATGGAGGTTGTAGACAAAACCAAAATTAAGGGAGGACTGATAGGGGTACTATTGATTTTGTCGACGATTGCCCTTTTGTTAGGATCGGTGTTCGTGTGGAGTTATGTAAATAGATCAGTCGATGATCAAAGAAAGATTGAGTTTCAAAGAGTGGTGGAGATGACTGAGGAGAGGGTCCAAGACACATTACATATGTTGGTTGAAAGACTATATGACCTACGGGGGTTTGTGAGTACCGGAGGGATAAACAGTGAGAGATGGATAAACTATTTGACATCAATTGAAGTAGAGGACAGATATCCCGGGATGTATACCTTTGCCTATGCTCCGGTAGTGGAGAGAAATAAATTGGAAAGTTTCATAAGTAAGATAAAAAATGAGGAAAAGAGCAAAGAGTATCAAGAGTACTCAGTTTTTCCAGAAACGCAAACTCCGGAAGTAGTTCCGGTAAGGTATCTATACACCAGTGACCCTGATATAGGATCTTTACTAGGTTATGACATAACAACTTCGGAAAATCAGGTAATCGCTCTGAAAAAAGCAGTGGCTGATGATGTTCCCGCAATCACCAACCTTTTACATATTGGATTAGTGCTACCGGGAAATACAAAAACGGGGTACGTAATAATGCTTCCGGTGTATAGCAAAATTGACATTGTGAATTATCCGAAGGAGGAAAGAAGACAGTATTTTATGGGACTGGTGGGCACTTGGGTATTTCCCCAAGGATTACTGTCTCATGTGGATATCGAAGAGGAGTTGATGACGAAGGAGGTTTCACTTACTGTGTTTGACGGAGAGGATAAACCGATTAGCCTTGGTAATAATGGTGGTGATTTGAGAGCGGTGAGAGAAATAAATTTACTGGATAAAAAATTCAGATTTGAGTTTATTGGAAAAAGGCAAAAAATTTTGGATCAGTTTACCGAAAGTTTACCGTGGTTGACTCTTGGGGGATTGATAATTATTAACCTGATGTGGACGGCGACGGTGATCTCGATACTTTTGTCTCGAAGAGAGGCGGAAAAACTGGCTGTGGAAGCAACTAAGGATTTACGAAAGTTTAAACAGGCAGTTGAGGGAGTGTCCGACATGGTAACTATCACAGACGAAAATGGGGTAATTACATATGTCAATGGAATGGCTGAGAAGATTACCGGATATAAAAAAGAGATGATGTTGGGTAAGACCCCTCGGCTTTGGGGAAGACAGATGGATGAGGAATTTTATAAAAATTTTTGGAAGAGAATCAAGGAAGATAAGAAGCCTTTTTGGGGGGAGGTAATAAATAAAAAAAGAAACGGAGAGCTATATGAAGCGGAGGTAAATATATCTCCGATATTGGACGATTCGGGGAAGTTACTTTTCTTTGTGAGCATCGAGAGGGACTTAACTAAGGCAAAAGCGATAGAGAAGATAAAAACAGAGTTTATTTCTTTGGCAAGTCATCAGCTGCGAACTCCATTGTCGGCGGTGAAATGGTTCGGAAAAATGTTGATTTCGGGGGATGCAGGAGATCTTAACCCGATGCAGAAGGAGTACGTGGAAAAGATATACGAGTCTAATGAAAGAGAAATTAGATTGGTTAACTCGCTTTTGAACGTAAGTAAAATTGAGTCCGGGAAAATTTTGGTTGAACCGAGATTAACTGATTTAACGAGATTGATTTCGTCTGTGATGACCGATTTCAGACTTGAAGCCGGAGAATTAGGGAAAAAGTTGACAGCCGTAATTGACAAAAAAATACCAAAAATATATATAGACGAAGATCAGATTAGGCAAGTGTATGCAAATTTAATTTCAAATGCAGTCAGGTACACCAAAAAAGGAGGAGTAATTTCCGTTAAAGTCTATCTGTCTAAAAATTTCATAATGACGGAGATAAAGGACAATGGTATAGGAATTCCAAAGAGAGAACAAAAAAGAGTATTTGATAAATTCTTTAGGGCAAGTAATGCTTTGAAAATAGAGACGGACGGAACTGGTTTGGGACTATTTCTGTCCAAAACAATTGTGGAGTCTTCGGGTGGAAAGATGGGATTTAGAAGTAGCGAGGGTAAGGGAAGCACTTTTTGGTTCACTTTGCCAGTTAAAACCAAAAATTAGACGGCTTTACCTTTAAGTGGATTGGTAAAGGATTTGATAAGATTGGACATGGAAAACAGAAAAGTAAAGAAAGCTGTTATCACTGCTGCAGGTTTGGGAACAAGATTTCTTCCGGCGACAAAGAATATTCCTAAAGAGATGCTACCGATTGTAGATTTACCGATTATTCACTATATTGCCGAAGAGTGTGTGGAAGCGGGAATTGAGGACATAATTGTAGTGATTCGTCCTGGAAATGAGGCGGCAATGACCTATTTTTCGCCTAGTCCTGAGCTGGAACGCCAGTTGGTGGCTACCGGCAAAGAAAAGCAGATGGAGAGGTATTACAAGGTCGCCAACAAGGCCAATTTTATCTTTGTTCATCAAAATGCGTCACTACCATATGGAAACGGCAGCCCGGTGCTCACAGTGAAGAATTTAGTGGGTAACGAACCCTTTGTGGTGTGTTTTGGAGACGATCTAGTACTGAACCCGGAAGGGCCAGGGGCGGTGAAGCAGATGGTGGAGTCGTACATGGCACACGAGGATGCCTACGGTGTGATGGCGACTACCAAAGTACCCCATGAGGAAATTGTGCGATACGGAATGATTGAGACAGAAGACGGAAGTGATGAGGGGAAAATAAAGAGAATGGTGGAAAAACCAAAAATCGAAGAGGCTACTTCGGATCTGGCCGGATTTGGGCGAATGGTACTAGCACCGGAGATTTTTGATTATTTAAGAGCGGACAATACCGGAAAAGATGGGGAGTTGTGGCTAGTAGACGCAATTGAACAGCTGCGAATGAGTAAGCCGGTATATGCCAAGACCGTCCAAGGAGAGTTTTTGACCACGGGAGATCCACTACGTTTTCTTAAGGCTTCGTATAAATATGCCATGCAAAGGCCGGAGATAGCGGAAGAGTTAAAGAGATTTTTGAAAGAGGAAATAATGTCGGAAGCATAGGTAAAAAACAGGGCTGTGGTAAAATGAGCACTGCAATGGAACAAAATTCTGTGCAAAATCTACTAGACGAATCAGGAGGAGAACCTCCTTCGACTAATCCGGGTAAAGATCCCGGAACTAACTATGTCAATAATATTATCGGCACTCATGTACTTTGGAATTGGCTTTGTCGAGATGTTTTTGGCCACCCAAAGAACCTATTGGATTTCAAAAGGCAGATCACGCGCTGCGGCCCTCTTAGTATTTTTTGAGAACTTTATTGCCATGTTTATCATTTACCAGGTGGCAAACAATCTGAATAATAACTGGGGCTTGATAACAGCTTTTGCTTTGGGAAATGCCGTGGGTACGTACATCAATCTGGAGAAGGTACCTTTTTGATAACTCTGCTTTAATAATTCCGCGTGTTTAAGCTTGATAGAAAAAAGGGAGAGTTTTCGTGTCCGGGATAGATAAGAGTTTCCTCGGGGAAGGAGTAAATTTTGGTTAGGGATTTTTGGATATCTGAGGGGCTGGAGTAGGAAAAGTCGGTGCGGCCAACACCCTCTTCAAAAAGGGTATCACCAACAAAGAGATGTGGAGCGGAGTAGAAACAGACGGAGCCGGGAGTGTGACCGGGGATGGGGATGACTTCGATGGTTTCACTACCAAGCTTGATTTTTGGGGGAAGAGGCAGAGTAGGTGGTTGGCGGAGTGCTCCGATAGTTGACCAGTGACCGGCAGATTTAGCGGCGTTTTGATAGAGAAGGTTGTCTTTGGGGTGGAGATAGATGGGGATATTAAAGTTGAGTTTGAGTTCGAAACAGGCGAGACAGTGGTCGTAGTGTCCGTGAGTAAGAAGGATAGCCAAGGGCTTGAGTTTGAGGTTAATTATTTCTGTAGTGAGGTAATCGGCATCATCTCCCGGATCGATAATAAGGCAGTCGGAAGTGTCCTTGTCCCAGACAAGATAGCAGTTGGTTTGAAGTTTGCCGACACTAAAGGTTTTTATTTCCATTATTCTATTCTACCTGAGTCGATTTCCACGCATAATTTGTAAGATACTTGACAAATATCTGGAAAATTGTATAGGATGATAGTAGTTATTTATTAAGCAGAAAAATGAAAAATAATGCTTTGTGGGTGTTTGTTATCCTGGTGCTCGTAGTAGGGGGATGGTATTTCTGGTCGGTGAAAGGCAAGGAGAAAAAAATAGTGTCTCCGGTGATGGAAACAGCGACACCAACAGCAACACCGACGGTGATTCCGGTAACAGTGGAGACAAAAACAGTGGTGTTAAATCAGATCGGTACGTCAGGACAAAAAGGAACAGCCGTGTTCCAGGTTGAAGGTGACAAAACAAAAGTGACGCTAACGATGACAGGAAAAAAATACACTTCACCACAACCGGCTCATATTCACATAGGAGCGTGTCCTAAGCCAGGTGAGGTGAAGTATCCATTGAGTAGCGTAGTAGATGGCAAGTCAGAGACGCTGGTCTCGGTAAAGATGGGAGATTTATTTAAAGATCTACCATTGGCGGTTAACGTACACGAGTCGGCTGAGAAGGCAGCGGTGTACACGGCTTGTGGGGACTTGAAATAACCTGAGGATTTTGATGAAGGGTGCTCTTAAGAGCTGGTGTTTTTGACGTGGCTGATAATGATAGATATTCTGTTATAGGTATAGGTGGAGTAGAATACCTAGATAGTTCTTTGACAACTAATTTATTCGAGACCCATTTCAAGGAGGAGATAATGAAGAAAATAGGTTTCTCGTTGTTTTTGTCGGTACTGATTTTCAGTTTATTGGCGACCCCCTTGGTTCGTGCCGAAAACCCGACCTTAATTCTTGATGTCAGAACCAAGATTGCCCTGAGGGCGGCACAGCTGGCGGTCAGGTCGATGCCGGGAATTTATTCCTGGGAAGAGTTTCGATCTTGTTCAAGTTTTGTTTCGGCGTATCTTAGACAGCTGTCCTTTCCGGTTGACGGATTGCAAGGCCAGTACAAAGAATACAAGGATCCCTTTCCTTGGTCTAGTGTTATTAGTCAGATGGACTGGATACGGAGAAACGCTTCATCAAATGTTCAGGATGCTCCCCTAATTGATTTTTTGGAAGGAAGATTGTGGAGCAAGATAAAACCTGGAGATTTAATATACTTGCAGAAAGCGGAAGGGCACAACGGATATAACACCTATTACCACGTGGTAGTGTTGGTGGGTTATCTGTCAGACGGGTCGCCTCAGTTTGCAGAGATTTCTTCGGGGAGAGAAGCTTCTTTTGAACGAAGTTTCGATGAGGTGACGAATTTTTATTCTAAGGATATTAATGGTAAGTGGAACGTGAAGCCATATCAAACCGGTTCTAAAAAAAATGAAGAATTGAAAGTAACCTGGTTTGATTCGTTGGCATTTCTTAACAATGGTCTGTGGTTAAAGCCGGGTGTGGTTACTCCAAATAGCCAGATTCTGAGTAACAAGTTTTCAACTATCGTGACCGTTAATCTTTATGACGGCACAACAGCAGTTTTCGAAAAAACCTCAGGTACACCTTGGAAAGAGGTTGCGATTGAAGGAAGGAAGATCTTTTTTGCGGTGATTGGCCGAAAATTACCAGCTAATAGCAATATCGGAGAGGTGTTTTTCCAGAGTCACGAGCAAGAGATTTATGACAGTGATTTTGGAGTATTTATTTCCCAGGAAGGAGTCTATCAACATACCTGGACCCCCCAGTTGATCTCTCGTCTGGAGACTTTTAGTGTTATTTCCGGTTTTGGCGGTTTAAATGGAACAACGGATACAGCCATCATGAGACCCTTGGGAAGAGAGACAAACGGTCGAGTGAGTGAAGCAGTAAATCGTTCCCCATTTACGATTCATCAAACTCCTAGTGTGATAAATCAAGACATGCTTTTAAGACAAGATCTTTTGGAAGTGGCAAACGACCCTAAGAATAAACTCTTCGGAGCAATTCCAGTACCAAAGGGAAATTTGTCTTCCGGATGTGTTAACTACGATCCTGAGACATGGTCTTTGTTAAAAGGATACCTAAAACAAAGATTGAGTAAAGGAGTGGGGGTCGTATTTAGCTATCCAGGGTTCGACCAAGACTTGATTTTTGGTTTTGATATTACCAAAAGCCCGTTTATTGGAAATGTCTTCTTTAAGTGGTGTCCGGAGTCGGGAAAAATTACCTGTGACTCACTAGACAGGAGTATCTATCGAGATACCTATCTAGATGAGCTGAGTAGTGAGTGATAGCATCTTCCTCCCCTTAAACGGGGAGGATTTTTGTATTTGGTGGTAGAATAGCGGGGTACATTAAACAGATTAAAGGAGGCCGATGTGGAAATTCTGATAATGAACATCCCGAATGGCGCAAAGATTGAAAGTGACCTTTTATTGTCTTTGATGTTTACCGTTTCGAACCTGATGAGGGGGGGAACCCCAAGGATTAGTTTGCAAAACGCCAGAGAAGTCGGGGCTACAGTTTGGGCGGCTGCAACCAAGGTACCAAGTACTTTGAATGAGTACCAACGAAGGCGATTGGCGCTTGCGATTTTGTGGTTTTTGTGGTGTCACGGCTTCAGGGAAGAGATTTATGTTTTGTTTGAGAACGGGGGAGAAGATAGCCGTTATGAAGTAGGCGACTTTCCAGAAATTTCCAGTCTGTTTTTCCCCTCACGCAAGTGAGGGGTTTTGTTTACAATGAGGGTATGAGATACAAATATTTTTTGTTTGATTGGGACGGAAGTTTGGCGAATACTTTGTCCGATTGGTTTCGGGTACACAAAAAGATTTTGTTAAATAATGGGGTTAAGGTTTCGGATGAAGTGGTTTGTAGAGAAACGTTTGGAAGTCTTGACGCAAGGGAGCTGGGTATAGCCAATGTGGAAAAATATCTTGAGGAAATTGAGCAAGAAATAAGACCAAGCCTTGACAGTGCGGTGTTAAATTCGAGTGTAAGAGAGGTTTTGGAGATGATTAAAAAGAATGGAGGAAAAGTGGGAATTATGACTGACTCTAAAAAAAAGTGGGTGAAACATGCGCTAAAAAATAACGGATTGAAGGAACTGGTGGATGTATTTTTGGGGAGAGAGGATGTGGTTAATCGAAAACCCGATCCAGAAATAATTTTTAAATCATTAGAGTATATGGGGGGAAAGATAAGTGAGACGATAGTGACGGGTGATAACTGGAAAGATATACAGGCAGCAAGAGCTGCTGGAGTGGAGAGCTGTCTTTATTTTCCAAAGAGATACGGGGAGTTTTATAAAAGGGACGACCAGCTTCGTTTAGGAGCGACGTACGTAATTGAGGACTTTACAGAACTAAGACAGGTTGTTGGCTTATAGTGTTGACTTTTAGGTTCAAACGTGGTACGATAACGCGTTCCGGTGATTACCGGAGATCATTGAAAAAGTAAGAGGAGGAACTGATGAAGATTGCTTTTTTGAGTGTACTGTTCGTTTTGATATTCGTGGGGTTTGCGCCCGTATCGGAAGTGTCGGCTCAAAACCAGGAGGCTGTTCTTGATTCAGAGGTTAGATATAACTGGGAGGGTTCCGAAGCTGTAGTTTCGATTGGCTCGACCGATCGAGCAACCAGTCTGAGGGTGATATCGGGCGACAAAATTGAGGATATGGCGGTCTCCAGTTTGCCATTTTGGCAGAATAAGCCAGCCGAAGAGGTGAAGAACTTTTCGTTGACTGATTACTGGGGTAAGACATACCAGTTTTCCAGCCATAATTTTGATGTTTGTCCTTTGGGACCAAACTTCACCTTTTTGAAAAAAGGTGATGGTTTCGTGGTAACCATGGAAAACACAACAATGCAGGACATCCAGATCATCCTTCGCTTGGGTGATCAGAGCGGTCCTGCAGGAAGAATGACGGCAGCAGGTGGAGGATTTGAAGTCCAAACCGCTGTTTTGTACGGTGCAGTGGAAGTATTGATTGGGGACGAAAACGGTCCTACCTGCGCTACATTGGAGTGGGACTATCGTGAGGTGCCTGCGCCGAGAGTGGTTGCAGTCACCGAGAAAAACCGGATGATCACCCTTGTCGGAGATAACTTTTTCCCCTACTTGGGAGAAAAATTTGATCCCGAAAGTATGATTGTTTGGTTCATCGATAGTGATAATCGCTTGAGCATTGCCTACCCGATCAAACAAATTTGGGAGATGGGGGGAACTTGGGAACCAAGGCAGATCATGGTCAAACTGCCGGAAAATTTTCCAGCAGGAACATTCATGGTCAAGGTGACCCTGAACGGAAAGTCTTCCGCGAATGGGGTATTTGTTACGGTTCCGGAAATTATAAAATACAAATATTTTCTTCCTCTTATTGTTAAGTAAAATAACGGGCACTCTATATGAGTGCCCATTTTCTTGGTTTAAAGGTTGTTTGCAAGGGCTCGGCAAAATTGGTATATTGAGTTATGAAAGAAATTAAATATTGGGAATGGTTGGGTGGAGTGGCAGTAATTCTGGCAATTTTGTATTTCTTTCCCTGGAAAATGATTACTTGGGGGAAGATAGTGATGACTCCTGAACGTATGGTGACGGTGTCGGGATACGCTGAGTCAAAAGAGAAGAATCAGATTGCGAACTATAGTGCAGGAGTAAACGCGGTTAAAGATAATAAGGATGAAGCCGTAAAAGAAGTAAATGACAAGATCGCAGCAATTACACAGGCGGTAAAAGACTTTGGAGTGGATCCGTCCGATATTCAAACCCAGTCTATGAGCGTGTATCAGCGACAAGAGTCTTATTACGACAATGGCGTGCAAAAGAGTAAACCCGGCCAATGGGAGGTGAACAACACGATTTCGGTAATTTTGAGAGATGTAAATCGTGCTTCGGCGATGGCTAATCTCTTGACAAAAAGTGGCGCGACAAATGTTTATGGACCGAACTTTCAGCTAGATACGAGTATAAAAGCAGCAGACGGCTTAATGGCTGATGCGATTGCCGACGCTAGGATTAAGGCTGAGGCTATGGCTAAGGCGAGCGGGACGAGTTTGGATAAGATAATTAGTGTGAGTGAAGGCTCGGGTGGAGGAGTCTCAATTCCCCTTTATGCGATGGATGGTAGAGGTGGAGGAGGGGGAGCGTCAGTTGAGCCGGGAAGCACAAGTATTAGTAAGACGGTTACGGTTGTTTGGAGCTTGAAATAACTAGGGTGGTTTGTTATACTATCACTTGTCCTTAGCAGACAATATGATTTTATCCATTACAGCAAATATGAAAGCCCCTTAGGTTTTTTGCCGCTGTGGTGTGAGATCAAACTTCGCTATGGCGGAGTTTTTTGTTTATGTTAGGCACAACGCACATTTTGAAAGATTGACGTACGGGCCGTTAGCTCATCTGGTAGAGCGCTACATTTGCAATGTAGAGGTGGCCGGTCCGAGTCCGGCACGGTCCACACCACCCGGAATCCGAGAACTTGTGATTGACTCTAAGAATAAACTACTTTAGAATCAACCACGAGCTCTTGGAGAGCTTGTAAGTTGCTCCTTGAAAAGTGAATAGATTATGCAAGTAGATCGCATTAATTCAAATCAAATTTGAAGCAAATTTTTAATTTATTCTACTCATGCAATCAGTGGATGCCTTGGCAGTAAAAGCCGAAGAAGGACGTTTCAAGCCTGCGAAAGTTATCGGGGAGGTGGCAAGAACTTATGATCCGGTAGTGTCCGAATGGGGAAACCTAACCAGATTTATCTGGTTGTTACGCTTTGATTTATCAAAGTGTTTCGGGAACTTGGGGAACTGAAATATCTAAGTACCCAAAGGAAAAGAAATCGAATGAGAACCCCTTAGTAAGCGACGAGCGAACAGGGGCGAGTCTAAACCACGAATTTATTCGTGGGGTTGCAGGGCCAGACACAACTTAGTTTTTTCGATAGAAGAACAATTTGGAATAGTTGACCATAGGGGGTGAGAGTCCCGTATTCGAAATTGGAAAAACTAAAGTCTGGTACCTAAGTAAATCTGGAGACGGCAAACTCTAGATCGAATCCGGGCCGACCACGGTCCAAGACTAAATACTTTTACTGACCGATAGTGAACTAGTACCGCGAGGGAAAGGTGAAAAGAAGGGCGAGTAGCCCTATTAAAAGATCCTGAAACTGATTGCTAACAAACAGACGGAGTCTGCCGTAAGGTGGATGACGTCGTGCCTATTGAAGAATGAGCCGGCGAGTTACTCAACACAGCAAGGTTAACCGATAAGTTTCGGGAAGCCGAAGGGAAACCAAGTCTTAACAGGGCGTGTAGTTGTGTTGTGTAGACCCGAAACCAGGTGAGCTAACCATGAGCAGGCTGAAGGTTGGAGAAATCCAACTGGAGGGCCGAACAGGTTGATGTCGCAAAATCATCTGATGACTTGTGGTTAGAGGTAATATGCCTAACGAACCTGGAGATAGCTGGTTCTCCTCGAAACATGTTTTGGCATGGCCTCGTATTTACGGTATGGGGGGTAGAGTGCTGAATGGACTTTGCGAATAAAATCGTAATTTCCAACCAAACTCCGAATACCCATATCAATTGTACGGGAGTCAGTGGCTGGGGGCTAAGCTCCAGTCGCAAAAGGGAAACATCCCAGACCCTCAAATAAGGTCTCTAAATATATATTAAGTGGTAAAGGACGTGTCATTTCTCAGACACCTAGGAGGTCGGCTCAGAAGCAGCCATCCTTGAAAGAAAGCGTAACAGCTCACTAGCCGAGAGATACACGGCCGAAGACGTAACGAGGCTAAATATATTACCGAATTTAGGGATTCGCATCGCAAGATGTGAGTGGTAGAGGAGCGTTCCTGTAGCTTTGAAGGCTGACCGTAAGGTTTGCTGGAGCGGCAGGAAGTGAGAATGCCGGCATGAGTAGCGTAATAAAGTGAGAATCTTTATATCCGAATGAGCAAGGTTTCCTACGCAACGTTCGTCGACGTAGGGTAAGGCGACCCTTAGGTGAGGCCATAATGGCGTAGCCGATGGATTACTGGTCGATATTCCAGTCCTTGTCTGTAATCGTTATTAACTGGGGCGGGACGAAGTTGGATAGTCTGGGCGATGTGTTGAAGATACATTCGCTTAAGCAGTTAGTCAGTCACTATTGGCAAATCCGTAGTGGCGTTTATACGAGCTGTGAACACGAGTCTGCCGTAAGGTGGGCAAGTCAGATGATTTCAGTTTCCGAGAAAAGCGTCGCAGTGAGAGTGCAGATAATCCGTACCACAAACCGACACCGGTGCTCTGGTCGAGTAGACCAAGGATAGCGAGAGAACTCTTCTTAAGGAACTCGGCAAATTAGCTAGGCGTAAGTTCTACGAGATGCCTTGCCCTGAGCAATATCAGGGCTACAACAAAAGATTACAAAGGGGCTGTTTAACAAAAACACAGGTCTGTGCAAAAGAGAAATCTTAAGTATACAGGCTGAAACCTGCCCAGTGCCGGAAGGTTAAATGCGTGGCTGATCCATCGCAAGATGGCTAGGCTGCAATTGAAGCCCCGGTGAACGGCAGCAGTAACTATAACTGTCGACTATAGGGCAGTTAATAAATTTGGCTATATGCTGGAACAACTCATGTATCCGACAGTACTCGAAAGAGTGAAAATCTGTTCGGTGGAGTCAATCAGCAGGAAAGATTTCAACTTCAGTTGAAAAATCCTCAGAGACTATACGCCAAACGCAGATTTAAGTCTGTGATGATATAGTCCGAACTTTATGGCGACATAAAGAACCTTCAAGATTTATCTTGAAGTGATAACATATAAGTCTATGGTAGCGAAATTCCTTGTCGGGTAAGTTCCGACCTGCACGAAAGGTGAAACGACTTTGTAACTGTCTTGAGAAGAGACTCGGCGAATTTGAATTGGCTGTGAAGATGCGGCCTACTGGCAGCAGGACAAAAAGACCCCGTGGAGCTTTACTACAACTTGGCACTGAAATGTGTAAAGTAACTGTTTAGCATAGGAGGGAGTACCAGTATTTATATTGGTACATCAATGAAATACCTCTCTTTGCTATATACGTTTCTAACCTAATCCAAATGCAAACTTTGGAAGGAACACTGTCTGGTGGGTAGTTTAACTGGGGAGGTTGCTTGCTAAAGAGTAACGCAAGCGCACAAAGGTACCCTTTCTCCGGATGGAAATCGGAGTGTAAGCGCATAGGTATATGGGTGCTTAACTGTGAGACATACAAGTCGATCAGATACGAAAGTAGGTCTAAGTGATCCTCGTGTACTTCGTGGGAGGTACCGGGCTTAACGGATAAAAGCTACCCCGGGGATAACAGAGTAGTCGCACCTGAGCGTCCACAGCGACGGTGCGGTTCGCTACCTCAACATATCGGGGTCCTCTGAGAGTGATTTCAGAGTGCTGTTTCCCAAATAATAAACTCAAATTTTATTTGAGAAAAAAGTCAACTCATAACGGTGAAACCCTAATTCTTTGAACCGCCTTGATTTCGGGTAAGTTTCGGATTATACTGAAATTTAATTGAAAATAAGGTTAGAAAAGGGCAATACCGTGGGAAGTTTATCGGAAAAACAAAAATCGTTAATCGAAGGATGTTTGTTGGGTGATGGATATATGCGTTGTAAAACCAATGCACATCTCCAAATAACTCACAGCATCAAACAGAAGGATTATGTCGATTGGAAATATGAGAATTTGTCGGAGTTTATTTTAACTCCACCAAAATCTTACAAAGGTAATGGAACAAGAATAGGTTACCGCTTCTTTACTAGAAGTTTGCCTGTTTTTACAAATTACTTTCTTCGTTTTTATAAAAAACAAAAGATAATTCCAAAAGATCTTAATTTAACTGCTTTAACTTTAGCTGTTTGGTACATGGACGACGGCTCAAAAAGCGGTCGAAGCTGTTACTTAAACACGCAAAAATTTACTTCGGTAGATCAAGAATTCTTGATCAGATTATTGCAGAAAAAATACAATCTTCAGGCACGTCGAGACAAAGATAAAAAATATTTTCGTCTTCGGTTTACTTTTGAAGATTCGCAAAAGTTTGTTCGAATTGTCGAACCATATATTTTGCCAAGTATGCGGTATAAAATTCTGATATAACCCCGTATCGACTGATTTCAGTTTCGCCACTGGCGAGACGAGAATGAGATGGAACGTTTTCCATCATACGTTGACCTCTCTTTTAACGAAGAGATGAAGGTATAGTCAAGCTAATCAGTAATGATTGGATTTAAGAGCGATGTCGGCTCAGCGCATCCTGGGGCTGAAGAAGGTCCCAAGGGTTGGTCTGTTCGCCCATTAAAGCGCTACGTGAGCTGGGTTCAAACCGTTTAGAAACTAAGAAATTGGTTTTTGAACCGTTTGAACCCTTAAAGACACAAATTACGGCGACGAAGTATAGGAATATATTTCGTGAAAGTTAACTTATTTCGGTGAAGTCCAGAACGGATAATACCGAGGGAAGATAGAAGAAATATCACCCGTAGAGACTAAACGTTAACCATCCAGAACGGATGAAGTTATAGTCCAATTCACATAGGAATATGTGTCAACCGAATGCGTAAGACAGGTTGGTCTCTATCCGCTGTCAGCGTGGGATTTTTGAGGGAGTTTGTCTCCAGTACGAGAGGACCGAGATGAGCCATTCCCTGGTGTGCCAGTTGTTGTCGTCAGACGCATTGCTGGGTAGCCACAATGGTATTGGATAATCGCTGAATGCATCTAAGCGAGAAGCCATTCCTAAGATGAGAAATCCATGTTTCGCAAGAAACGAAAGAACCGTAGTAGACCACTACGTTGATAGGCAGAGAGTGTAAGCGGCGCAAGTCGTTTAGCTTATCTGTACTAATGTTCGAAGAGTAAATTAAAAATAAAATTGCGATTTACTTACAATAATCTATTCACTATTCAGGGCACAACCCAAAAGTAGTTTAACAATCTAAAGTTACTGATCACAAGACAGGAAAGGTACTGACACATCGGTATTTTTTCTGTCCGGTGATCTGAGCGACTTGGAACCACCTCTTCCCATTTCGAACAGAGAAGTGAAACAGGTCAGCGTCGATGATAGTAGTTGGGAAACTGATTGCGAAAGTAGATCATCGCCGGGCAAACAATAAACCTCACAGTAATGTGGGGTTTTTTGTTAGTTTGAGGAGTTATTATTAAGACAGATGAAGAAATTAGGGTGGGTGATGATAGGAATATTTTTGGCAATACTGGTTTTGGCCCAGATTTTTTTGGCGGGATTGAGATATGAGAAGCTAGTTTTCAACAAAATAGTGGACGGAGATACCTTTTGGGTAACAAATCTTCGGGATGGGAGTGAGTGGAAAGTGAGGTTGTGGGGAGTGGATGCACCCGACAGTAAGGAGTGTTATTTTGATGAAGCAACAAAAGTTCTGGAAAAAGAGTTGAGGGATAAAAAGTTGATCTATGAAAGACAGGGTTATGATGATTACGGAAGAATATTAGCGAAGGTTTATGTTGACGGAAAAAATATTGAAGAAATATTGGTGGCAACCGGAGCGGCAGTAGCTTATGACGCAAAAGAGGTTCACGATGATTTGAAACCGAGTAAAGAATATTTTGAGAGTTTAAAAAGGATTGAAGAGAAGGCAAAAAATGAAAGGCTTGGAGTATGGTCTAAAGCCTGTGTTAGGATGTAAGTATGAGTAAAGAACTGGAAATTCATGAAGTTACGCGAGAATTCTTGAGTGGATTTGCAGATGAAAAATGGAAGCTGATTGGTGAAAGTACGTGGACTTTGGAAAGTGAAGACGGGAAAGAATATGTCGTATTCTCTGACTTGGGTTTTGAGGGAGCAGAAGATAGTTCTATGGAAATGGCTTTGTATAAAGAAAATGATCAAACGTATGTGTTGCAACAGGAAGTGGACGATGGCGTAATAAGCTTTAGATTGATTGTGCCTCCGTATAAAGATGAGTATTTTAATCCAAGAGATAGTTGGAACGGGGTTGTGTATGGTCCGGATGGGAGGATGGAGACAAACAGAAATGTAAAGGGTTTGCCCAAGAGGATTGATATGGACAAAACAGTAGAACTGTTTTTGAAACAAGTGATTGAAAAAGATTTCTCTAAACCTGTTTTGGTGAGAGCTTAAAGATGATATATTGGGAGAATGATTGAAAAAGGGACAGAAGTTAATTTGGGAGTTGAAGGGACAAAAGCGGAAGTGGTGAATGAGGTAGACAGATGGATTTATGATCTGGGTTTCGAGGCTTTGGAAATTAACGATAGCAAACCTTGGGGAGCATACTGGAAAATTGATGATGAAAGAATCGAGATGTTTGTGGACATCTTTTTTCCGGAAATAAAAAGCAAACTTTTGAAAAGTAAATTTAACTTGAGCCCCAAATTTTTGTTGGTGGCTCCGGGTGAGAAACTATCTTGGCAGTATCATCATCGAAGAGCCGAAAACTGGAGGGTGGTGGCAGGAACAGTGGGTATTAAAGTGAGTGACACTGATATTGAGCCGGAAGGATTTGGAAAATATAAAGCAGGAGAGAGTATTAGCTTTGACAGGGGAACACGCCATAGATTGATTGGGCTGGATGGATGGGGATTGGTAGCGGAGATTTGGAAACATACCGATTTGAATGAACCTTCCAATGAAGAGGATATTGTGAGATTGAAGGATGATTATGCGAGGATTTAGGAAATAAAAAGCCCGCCGAGGTGGCGGGCAAAAACTGATCAGTCATCGTCAGTCAAAGAAGAAAGAACCTACAAGGAAAAAGGCAACTCCCCAGGCAAAAATGGTAACGACTAAGTACAGTAGCGAAAAAATGATCGCTTCTTCAAAACCACCACGAACAGTGATTTTGGTTGGTGTTTCCGAGTAAAAATCGGCCGAGGCTTTCAGGAGAAGGTATTTCCCTGGAGGGGGATTCTTGATATTAAAATGAGTGTTGGTTTCTCCAATAGCTGGGGGAATAACTTCTGGGAGAGTAATCTCTTTGGAAACAAGGTCTTGAATTTCAAAGTAGTTTTGGCCGGTGATGGTGATGTTGGACTCAGGTATGGTTACTGTGCTCTGGCTGGAGACAGAAGCGATTTTGTGAGGTCCAACCTCAACGGTGTTGATGTTCCAAAGATCAATAGTAATCTTTATGGAAACAAACAAGGTCAGAAGAACAATAATAGCCCAAATAACTAATCCAACTGCGGTTTTCATGGTGCCTCCTTTGGCATTTTAAGGTTCTCGAGTATGTTACCAATATTATAGGCAATAGTCAAGTGAACGAGCCTAGAAGAAGGCGTTTTGTGGTACAATATGTGAGTCGAAAAGACAGGAAAGGAATTTTTATTAAAATGAGCAAAGCTCAAACAGAAGTTATTACTAAACAGTCAATGTCCGTTATGGACAAGCTAATGGAGGGTGCCAGCGCGTTCCCAGGAGCCTTAAAAAAGGGCCAAAAGGTGGAAGGTGTGGTTTCCTCGATTGGGAAAAAGATGGTCCTCGTGGACATTGGAGCCAAGACGGAGGGTGTCGTGACCGGTGAAGACTTGGTAGAGGCCTATGACGTACTAGCCGACCTTAAAGTTGGAGACAGAACCGAAGCCTATGTCAAGTTCCCAGAAAACGATCAGGGACAGATAATTCTCTCTCTTAAACAGGCTGCCGATGAAAACCGCTGGTCTCGTTTCAAGAAACTGATGGAAGAGGAAAAAGAAGTGGAAGTTACTGGGGTTGAGGTTAATAAAGGTGGTATGGTGGTCAAGGTGGGCGAGATTCGCGGATTTGTACCAACGTCACAGTTTGGGGAGAAGTTCCTCGGCAACATGGAGGAGCTATTGAACAAGACCTTCAAAGTGCGGGTGATTGAAGTTGATAAAGATCAAAACAGATTAATTTTCTCCGAGAAGATGGTATCCGATTCCGAGTCACTTGCCAAAAAGGGTGAAGCTTTGGAACTTGTTACCGTGGGTGACAAACTTGAAGGAACCGTGTCCGGAATCATGCCTTTTGGTGTGTTTGTGACCGTCAATGTTCCAATGAAGGATAAAGAGAAAGAAGGTGAGATGGCAAGGGTTGAAGGTCTCATTCATATTTCTGAGATTTCATGGGAGAAAGTGGAAGATCCAAACGAAATGTTTAAAGTGGGTAAAGACGTTAAGGTTCAGGTTATCGGAATTGATAAAGGAGCCGGAAAACTTAACCTATCCATTAAGCAGATGACCGATGATCCATGGAAAGAAATCGAAAAGAACTATGCTGTGGGTACCAAACATACAGGTAAGGTGGTGCGCATTGCTCCTTACGGTATCTTCGTAAACTTCGAAAAAGGTGTCGATGGTTTGATTCATATTTCCAAGAAACCAGCAGACAAAGAGTTTGCTATGGGCGATAAAGTGGAAGCTTTTGTGGAAATGATTGATGTCAAAGCTCGAAGAATGTCTCTTGGAGTAGTCTTGACCGAGGTTCCGGTTGCGTACAAATAAGTCTTATAAAGAAGCGAGCCTGTTGGCTCGCTTCTGGTAAGATGAGTTATTAAATAAAACAATTTAAACTAAAATGGCAAAAACTAAAATGATTGTAAAAGAGGATCAAATCCTCGTAGATGTGGAAACTATCTTCAAAGAAATTGAGGCGGCTGGTGGTGACTGGAAGAAAGTTTGGGAGGAGTTCAAAAGCTATCTAAAAGACGTCAAAGGCGAGGGTAAGTAAGTCTTTCCTATTCCGGTTGGTAGCCAAGATTAGTGATGACCTTCTTGATGGAGTTGAGATCTGTTTTTTCCGGATCAAAAGTAATTTTGGCTACGGATTTTTGGTAGCTAGTGTCGGATGAAGAAACCCCCGGTGTATCCTCGAGAGCGAGATCAATGTTGGCGGCACAGGAGGTGCAGTGGAGACCAGAAAGTTTTAGAGTAGTAGTTTGGAGGTGATCATTTTTGGTTTTGGATTTAAGAAAATTGAACATAAGTATTGATTAATTAATAATATTGAAACGGCCGGTGTACATACCCATGGAGCAGGAGAAGACAAGAGCACCGAGTTTTTTGGGGGTGAACTCGATGATGGTTTCTCCGGTTTCGGGGAGAAGTTTTTGAATGTTTAAGGCAGGGATAGTGAAGGAACGAGAGCAAGACTGAACATTGATAGTCCTAAGAGTGAGGCGGACAGGAATGTCTTTTTTTAGGGTAAGGGAGTTAGGAGAGTAACCACTATTGTTGACGGTGATAGAGATGTTTTGAATACCGTTTTTAACTGAAACATTGGTATCGTCGGTACTCGCTGAAAGAACCGAAGGGTTGACGGCAGCTCGATAGAAGTTCTGGATGGTGTAAACAGAACCAGTTAAACCGACGCCGTTGTTTACGGAGTAAATGGACATACCGATAAGGGCGGCAGCGGCAATTTGGGGAAAATACTTTTGAAAAGCTTTGGCACCGGAGCTAAGGAGGAAACCAAAAAGCAGGAAGGTAGGCGAGGTGCCTACAATAAAGGCAAACATAATAGCGGCGCCGTATAAAGGATTGCCGGTACCAATGGCGATAACCTCAGTAGCCTGGGTGACAGCGCAAGGAAGAAAGACTGTTGATAAACCCAGAAGAAAAGGAGCAAAAAGAGACTGACTTTGAGACTCATTTTTGGCCAGACGGACTAGAAATTTGGGGGGTTTGATGACGAAGTAACGGAAAAGGGGGTGGAGGTTAAGAAGGTTACCGGCGATACCCAAAAGATAAATGCCGATGATGATCTGAATCCAACCTCGAGTGATAGGAGAAAGGACGAGGGTTTGGCCGAGAGCACCAAGAAGGAAGCCGAGGAGAGTATGAATTAAGAGTTTACCGGTGAGGAAGGAGACGATGGGGAGGGCCTTGTTGGTTTTGATCAGACTGTTTTCCTGATGGGCGATTACCGAAGTAAGAAGTCCTCCCTGGATGGCAAGGCAGGTGAGTCCGCCGGTAGTTAAGCCGGTGAGGAAGATGAAGAAGAGATTAGTGTTCATAAATCGGTATTTATTACTATACCAGCTTTGCGTGCTACAATACGTAGTATATGGAATCAAAATTGTTTGGTTGCTTGGAACAACAGATTATAGATGTTCTTTGGCAAGAAAAGAAACCCTTAAAGCCATTGGATGTCTTGAAACAGCTTAAAGGGGATTATGCCTACACGACAGTGATGACGGTTTTGAAGAGAATGTCAGATAAAAAGGTATTAACCAGAGAAATGGTTGGTAAAGCATATGTCTACTCTCCAGTTTCGAACAAAGAGGTCTATATTAAGAAGAGCTTGAAAAACCTGTATGGTAATTTGATGGATACTTATGGCGAACTTGCGATATCTCAGTTCGTAGACATGGTAAAAAACGACCGAGAGGATATGAACCTTCTTAAACGGTTTATTGATTCTTCCAAAAAAGCTAAATGAATTATAGAAAGTTAAATTCTTTTTCTAATCTTTTTTTCGTGTTTTTGGTGTTTGTGGGTTTGATTTATACGGTGTTCCTTTTTAAATTATTTTTGGATACGTCTCCCGGGTTGGTGATGTTGTTGATTTTTTTGATGGATGCGATTCGGTATGGATACAGTATGGTTTCGATCCAGTCTTTGGGTGTACTACTTGTCTCTTCCCTGATTAGTATTACCACTCAAGTTCTGATATACAGATACATCAAAGCGTTGTTGATGACATTAAAGATTGTGGGTGGCACCCGTCATTTTACGAAGAGTCTCGAACTGGTTTCAATAAAGGATAAAATAGTTACCTTTAGTTCCAGTTCTATCAGAGCTTTCACTTCTGGACTGTTACATCCAAGAATTCATCTCCCTAAAAACCTTAAGGAAACGAATTCTAGTCTGGAAGTAAAAGCGATAATGCTCCACGAGAAACAACACACTTTGGCTTTCGATCCGTTTAAGAGCTGGGTCGTTGGTGGAATTAAGGAGATATTACCGGGATTTCCTTTCAAAAAATGGATATTTGGACACTATGATGTCTTGGTGGAGTTAACGGCCGATGCATACGCCGAAAAAATATTAAACAAAAGACTGCCAATAATTTCTGCCTTATATAAACAGTATGAAGGCAGCGGCAAAAATATTATTCCAGCGGTCGGTTTTTCGAATAGCCAATCAGAAAGGATTCATATCTTGGTGGGGAAGGAACGAGTCAAAATAAAAGGACCTTTGGTGGTATCGTCTGTTGTGGTAATGACATTATTTGTTGGTACATTGCTGACGAGGAACAAAGACTTATTTTATAGCTGCCCACACTTAGATTCGTGTATTTTAAATGTCATTGCCCAAAAAACAAGTAACTTTGGGGTGTCGGAAATAGAAGCCGCCCAGTCAGTATTAGGTAGCCATCAATGAACTTCTCCTTGACAATTAATGAAAACATACTACACTATGTAGTATGTTGAATTATAATCAGGAGCGGACAGGCTTAAAATTTTATATAAGGGGGATGCACTGTGCTTCTTGCGAGATGATTATTGAGAAGAAGTTGCGCAAAGAAAAGGGAGTTTTGCTGGTTGAGGTTGACTTGAATAAAGGATTGGTGGAGATAGCAACATCTGGAAATAGCCATCTTTCGGAAGATTATCTAAATTATCTTTTTAAAGATGACGGCTATACCTTTTTTAGTAAACCGATCGATAAATCGATACAGGTCAAGGGAAAAACCGAGTGCGAAACTGCCTGCGAGAATAAGCCCAGCGGAGAAATAAACTACACGCCTTATATGATAGCGGCCTTGTTTTTGGCTGGTTTTTATATCTTGCAAAAAACAGGCTTTGCTTCATTGGTTTCCGTTAATTCCCAGTCCTCACTACCGGTATTTTTCTTGTTTGGCATACTGGCCGGACTATCAAGCTGTGCGGCTTTGGTGGGAGGAATCATTCTTTCGTTAAGTAAACAATGGCTGTCTATTTATGATAAAAATGATTCTTCGCTAAAAAAATCCGAACCGCATATTCTTTTTAACGTCGGTCGGGTTTTGGGATACGGAGTTTTTGGGGGTTTGTTGGGGTTTTTGGGAAATGTATTTAGAGTTTCCCCGGCTTTTTCGGCATCTTTAGTAATTGGGGTTTCGATTTTGATGATACTTCTTGGTTTGCAAATGCTTGGAGTTAAGGCTTTAGCTAAGTACCAGCTACGCTTCCCAAAATCTATCACTGGTAAATTTTCTAACGAAGAAAACTTTCAGGGTAGGTTTGGGCCATTTTTGATGGGAGCACTTACTTTCTTTCTACCTTGTGGATTCACAATCACTGTTCAGGCGCTGGCCCTAGCTTCGGGAAATCCGCTACAAGGAGCTTTGATAATGGCGGTTTTTGCCTTAGGTACAATTCCCGGTTTGTTGGTGATTGGACTGAGTAGTGTGAAACTATTTAGTAATCCCGAAATAGCGAAACAATTTTCGATTGTGGCAGGAATCTTGGTTCTATTTTTTGCCGCTTTTAATATTAACGCTCAGATGTCCGTCTTGGGATTATCAAATATTAGTGATGTCTTGGCGGCGACAACTTCGGCGGGATCTTCGGATAAAAGCCGCGACACTTCCTTGGTGCCTGTCGTGTCCGGAAAACAAATTATCAAGATGAATGCCTCGTCAAGAAGTTATACCCCGAACCGATTTAAGATTAAAGTCGGTCAGCCGGTACGATTGGAGGTTACTGATGTGGGAACGAGCGGCTGTACCAATGCCATAATTTCTAAACTGTGGAATGGTCAAATATCATTAACTCAGGGTAAGACATCCGTAAAAGAGTTTACTCCCTCAAAGGTGGGTCTTTATAAATTTTCTTGCTGGATGGGTATGGTTTCCGGAACAATTGAAGTGGTTGACGGAACGGGTTCTTCAGGGACAACGACAAGTACCAAACCAATCGAGTCCGGCGCCAAAGGATGCGGTTGTGGTGGGGGTAGTGGTTCCTGCGGAGGTTCTAAGTAATTACAAATTATAAAAAATATGAAGATAAACAATCTTTCCTTTCTAATAAATGACATGCACTGTAAATCATGTATTAAAATAATTGAAGCTACCCTTTCAGAGATCCCGGGTGTAAAAATAACCGACTCGGATTTTAAGAAAAAAACTGTAAGTATTACTTACAACATTGATACGACGACCCCGGAAATATTAATAAATACCATAAAAGAAATCGGTTATAAAGCTGAGATCGTCTAAAACTTATGAGCGTCACCAACAATGAGGTAAAAGACAGCACTTCCCAGGTAGCCTATCTGGAAATTTCCGGTATGCATTGCAGTAGTTGTGCGAGTCTGATTGAAAGGTCTCTTACAAAAACAAAGGGAGTTCAGGAGGCAAATGTTAATTTTGCGACGAGTAAAGCCAGAGTCAAGTTTGATACAAAACTGGCAACTTTGAAAAACCTCAAGGAAGCCGTTAAATCCGCCGGTTACAGAGCGGAGGTTCCTTCAGAAACAAGTTCCAAGTCGGAAACCGAAAAAAGATCGCTCGAAATTAAGTATTGGTTTACCAAGTTTATTGCCGGCTTGGTGTTAAGTTTACCGATGCTGTTCTTTATGGTGTATGACTTTGTCCCCAATCTTCCCTTCGCCAGAACAATCATGCCTATCTCCGGATTGATTTCTTTAATTCTTGCCACGCCGGTTCAGTTCTGGGTCGGTAATAACTTTATTCAAGGGGCGATCTCTGCCTTTAAGATGAAAACCTTTAGCATGGATTCGCTAATTGCCATTGGTACACTGACGGCCTTTGTTTATAGTACCTTTGAGTATGTAGCGTACATTGTGAATACCGGCTCAGTTTTTGGTTTAGATGGAATGAAAATAGGGAATCTATATTATGAAGTAGCGTCTCTTTTGATTACGTTTGTGGCTTTGGGAAAATGGCTCGAAGCTAAAGCTAAAGGAAAGACTTCACAGGCAATCGAAAAACTGGTCGGGTTGGCACCGAAAACGGCCAGAGTAATGAGAGATGGTTCTCCGGTTGACCTTCCCGTTGGAGAGGTGATTGTCGGAGACATTGTCGTTGTTCGTCCAGGAGAGCGAATTCCCGTGGATGGAGTAATTGTTTCAGGGTCGAGCTCGGTAGATGAGTCAGCTCTTACCGGAGAGTCGATTCCCGTAGAAAAAGTGGTTGGAGCGAAAGTGTTTACAGCGACGATTAATAAAACCGGAAGTTTTGAGTTTGAGGTACAAAAAGTGGGTGATGATACAGTATTGTCGCAGATAGTTAAATTGATTGAGGATGCTCAAGGAACCAAGGCTCCAATTCAAGGATTTGCCGACAAAATATCTTCGATTTTTGTGCCTACAGTTATCGTGATAGCGATACTGACTTTCCTACTTTGGTACTTTATTCTGGGAGCCTCCTTTGAGTTTGCTATTTTGGCCTTTGTCTCGGTAATTGTGATTGCCTGTCCGTGTGCTTTGGGACTTGCTACCCCTACTGCGATCATGGTGGCGACAGGTAAGGGTGCCGAACAAGGAATCCTGATTAAGGGTGGAGAGCCATTGGAAACTGCCTGCAAGATTGAGACTATTGTTTTCGACAAAACAGGGACACTCACTAAAGGCCAACCGGAAGTGACGGATATCGTGAACTACTCAGACAAATCGGAGCAGGAAATACTAGCGATTCTTTATGCTTTGGAGTCAAAATCCGAGCACCCCTTGGCGGCGGCCATTGTTGATTACTGCAAGAGTCGAGTTTCGACAAAAGACAGGCAGACTGCAACGGCGGACTTTAAAGCAGTTCCTGGTCATGGAGTTGAGGGCAAGATTAACGGAAAAACGTATTTTGTGGGTAATCGCCGCTTGATGGAGTTGAAGAATATTCACTCATACTCACTTGTGGATTTGGAGAAACTGGAAGAGGGTGGTAAAACGGCGATGCTAATTGCTTCGACGAAAAAAGTATTGGGTATCGTAGCCGTGGCTGATCGAGTGAAAGAAACAACGGCCAAGGTAGTAAAAAAACTGCAGGATCAGGGAATTGAAGTTTATATGATCACCGGCGACAACCAGAGGACGGCCAACGCGATTGCTAAACAAGTTGGCATTACCAAGGTACTGGCTGAAGTACTGCCACAGAATAAGGCGGAGGAGGTCAAGAAGTTACAAGCACAGGGAAAGATTGTGGCCATGGTAGGGGACGGTATTAACGACTCTCCGGCATTAGTTCAATCCGACCTGGGAATTGTGATGGCATCTGGTGCCGACGTGGCTTTGGAGTCCGGAAGTATCATCATTATGAATAATGATCTGGAAGGGATACTAACAGCGATCAAATTGAGTAAAGAGACGGTTGGAAAGATTAAACAAAATATGTTTTTTGCTCTCTTTTACAATGTTTTGGGTATCCCGGTAGCGGCTCGAGCTTTTGTCTCGTTTGGTTTGGTTCTTAAACCAGAACTGGCCGGACTAGCGATGGCTTTGTCTTCGGTCTCGGTGGTAAGCAACTCATTACTACTTAAAGGATTTAATCCAAAACGGTTTAATCTCATTTCCCGTCTGGCTCCCATTGTAATGACCGTGGGTTTCCTTTTTATCTTTTGGCAGTTTGCTTCTGTCTCATCAATGAAGTGAGACGGGAGATCGTTATCTAATTGATTTGTAACCGCCAAGAACTCCTCTTTTGGACAAGACGATTTGCCAGAGCTGAATATTCCTGGATCTAAACGATCCGGCAGAGGAGAGGAGATAGTATCGCCACATGCGATAAAATTTTTCGTCGTAGTTTGATCTTATTAACTTCCAGTTTTTTTCAAAATTACTATGCCAAGCCATTAATGTCTTGTCGTAATTAACTCCGAGATTATGCCAGTCTTCCATGACAAATAGTCCTTCTATGGACTGACCTAACTGTTTAATCGAGGGCAGCATAGAGTTGGGAAAGATATATTTACCGGTCCAGGGATCAGTTCCCGTCACTGAGATGTTGCCACCAATGGTGTGGAGCAAAAACAAACCATCATCCTTAAGGACTTTGTGGGCGACTTTCATAAAAGTTCGATAATTTTTGTAGCCTACGTGTTCAATCATGCCGAGAGACACGATGTGGTCATAGCTACCTTTGATATCACGGTAATCTTGAAGCAGAGTTTCAACAGGAAGACCTTTGTAAAGTGAGTCGGCAAGTATTTTCTGTTCTTTAGAGACAGTGATCCCTTTGGTTTTTGCACCATATTTTTCGGCAGCGAAACCAAGAAAACTACCCCAACCGGAACCAATGTCTAGGACTCTTTGTCCAGGTTTAAGACTAATCTTCCGACAAATGAGGTCTAGCTTGGCTTCTTGGGCGTCATCAAGATTGGTGGAGTTTTCCCAGTATCCGCAGGTATAGGTGAGGCGTTTGTCTAGCATGGCCCGATACAAGTCATTGCCGATGTCGTAGTGTTTACGGCCAATTTCAAAAGCTTTTGATTTTCTACCCGCATTTAAGACGACGTTTAAAGTGAGTCTGGCGGCTAGGGCTAGATTATTTTTGACCTTACGGTCCAGACTAGCAGAAAGAATCTTGTCAAAAAACTGGTCGAGTTTTTTACAGTCCCACCAACCGTCCATGTAGGCTTCGCCAAGACCCAGTGATCCATGTTTGAGTACTCGTCCATAAAAATCTTCGTTGTGTATTTGGGGGTCGTACGGACGACTACCATTTATGGTGACACCTGTTCCGGAAAGCAATGCTTTGATAATCGCTTTATCCTTGGTCATATGCTTTTATGATACGCCAAGTGAAAGATTTTTCACAGTTTTTAATTTAATATTTAGTGACAATTTTTTTTGGAATTATCACCACTATTATCATGGCTCATGTTTTTCATCATAAAGATATGCATAACCGGACAGATGAGAAAAATACCATATGGTAGCAGAATATTCCAGGGAACTTTGAGGACATAGACAACAATAAAAGAGAGAGTAACTAAGACAAGAGATATTTTAAAGGTATTGTTTATTTTCATGTTCAAGGTAAAAGAGGTCCGCCGTTGTATCCCGGTATCCACCAGGGAATAAATAAATAAACGATAAAGATGTAGCTTGTGATTGAATAGATGGCGACAAGCAAAAGTGCTTTTAACAGGCCCGTTTTTTGTCTGCGGAGTTGCCACCAAGCAAGAAATAACAGGAGCAAACTAGGAATTAATAAATATTTATTTTGGCTCTCATTGGTGAGTTTCAATAAATATCCCGAGCTGATGAGGAAGATGAGAATACCGCCACAACAAATGAAGTGAATTATGATGAAGGGAATTGCGCCTCCAATTAATTTTTTCATGGTTGTGGCAGCACTTGGATATTTTATTTAAACTCCACAACCGCCACCGCCCTGCTTGGGTGGTTGTTCAATGATGCCTTCACTGCTTAGCCATTGCTTGGCTGCCTGCCAGCCGGAGGATGAAGAGAACTCTCGACCAAGGAGTGTTTTGGCATCGATGTCGGCGAAGTTTTTACTTTCTTTATTTTTGAAATACAAGGCTAGGTCATAGTAGTTACCTGGGAACCAAAAAGCGCTGAAATATTTACCTGCCTCGTACATTTCTTTTTCACTGGCTCCGTTTGAGGCCATTAACTCTAAGACAGCGAGTAAGGCCATGCCATGATTACAGTCGGGGAAAGCGGTAGAGTTGTTGCAGCAAGGACGGAAAATATTTGAAGCAACTTCTTTTACCAGTTTCTCTTGTGCCGGGGTGAGTTTGATGAAGTTTGCTTTGGAGTAGTATTTCATGGCATCACCTTTTGCCAGAGTCCAACCACCGGTAGAAGCAAATCTAGCGGCACCTTTAAGCCCGCCGTCTTTTACCATGTCTCCCGCGTCCAAGATGGATGATTTGTTGGACAACCCAAGTGCCCAGAAGAAGTTCAGGAGAAATTTGCTGTTTAATGAGGTAATTTTTACAGGAGTGTTGCTACCTTTGGTGAGGATATCAAGCTGTTCCTGATCGAGGTCTTGTCCGGAAGCACTGTATGCCGCTTTAAATTTTTCCAAGTCGATAACACCGAGAGCGATCATTTTTGGACCCAGATCACCAAAAGCGGCGTTTATTTCATATCCTTGATCAGGATTGACCTCTTCAAGGGAGACAGTTTCCCCTTTGTTTGTTTGACTCTGTGTGGTTTGTTCTTGGTTGGCGGTTCCGCCACTATTAATTTTCACAATATAGAAGCCTTGGCCTATATTCACTCCAAAACTGGCGAGTAAAAGTAGGGGAATAACTTTACTTCGGAAATTAGTCGTCTTTTCTTTCATAGTTTTTAAATTTAATAATTAATTTATAAAATAAAAATAAGATGAGGGAAAAAACTAAGAGATCGACAATTCGATTTTGGAAATACTTTGATATATTAAAGACGATATTCCTGATCACTTGACCATAGACATCTTTTTCTGAACTCATTTGGATTTTGTCGAAGTAGTTTAAAATCGTAATGGTGATGCCGGACAAGAAAAAAATGCCTACTCCAAGAAACTGGAATATTTTGTATATTTTGGCTCTATTTTTGCCGATGAGGCCGGTCACCTTTGAGTAAGACATGGAGATGAGCATGAGAGGAAACACGATTCCCAGCACATAAGCGATAGAGACTAGTAGGGCTTGGAACATAGTGGGTGAGAGAGAGGTCAGTGTAACCGCGGCAAAAAGAACCGGGGCGCAACAGGCTGAGGTGAGGCCGGACATCAAACCGAGAACGAACACCGACCAAGTGTTGGTTTTTTGACCAACCCGGGGGTTGACATGGAAAATTTGGGGGAGATGAAATACAGGCCAGATGGTCATTAGCCCCATAAATACCATAAAGGCGCCACCTAAGTAGTAGACTTCTTTGTGGTAAGCATCCAAAAAGAAAATGAAAAAGCGGAAACCTAAGGATATCGGAATAAGAATGAAGGAGAGACCCAAAGCAAAAAGCAGGGTATAGAGCAGAACCCTTTTGCGATCTTTGAAGATAGTACCGAAGTAAGAAGGCAAGAGAAAGGTAATGCAGCAGGGGGCAAAGAGAGCCAAGACTCCGGCGATGAAAGAAGCGGTGAGAGAGACTCCCAGGAAAAGATTTGGATCTAAGTTCATTTGGTAATGTTGGCTTTCATTCTTAATATGATCTTTGAGAAATCGGGGTCGTTGGTGTCGATGTATACCTCACGGATGATGACACCATAAACCGGCATGGTGAAGGGGCGATAGATGACTCTAATGGTTGCTTCAGCTCCAGGAGCTATGTTGACTACCTCGAGAGATCGCTTGCTCATACCATATTCTTTGGTTTCTTGGTCTCCGCTAATTATTTTGGCTGAGGTACAACCGCAACTGGAATTAATATTTCTAAGCTGAAGTGTTTTTTCACCAATATTTTTGACAATAAAGTCTCTCGTAATGGTGTCTTTTAATTTCGAGATTCCCGTGTCGACAAAGTTTTCGGGTAATTCAACTTTGGGTTTTTGGGTATCTGTCTGGGTGTAAGAGGTGGTAGGGGAGCTTGAGGTTTTTTTACTGAGGAGACTGATGGCAAACAGCGAAAGTATCGCTACTAAAGCTGTGCCGAAGACGATCATAATGATTGTTTTGATGCTGGTAGTATTCAACATACTACCTAGTGTAGTAGAATATTTTATAATAGTCAACTATGAAAATATTAGCCGTCTTTCTTACCATTGCAGTTATCGTCGTTGGTGTCGTGATATTCAAATCATCACGAGCGAAACCATTGATTGTTTACGATGATCAAGAAATAACCAGATACGTGGCTCCGACAATAGAGCCACGAGTCGAGCCGAAACCCACTTCGACATTAAGTCAAAAAGCAGTTCAAGTGATTAGAGCCACTTACAATATTGAGGATGGTCTTAGCCCAAGCCGATTTAAAGTGAAAGCCGGTGTTCCGGTTAGACTGGAAGTTAAGGCCATTGTTGATGGTCTGGGTTGTATGGGAAGTATTACAATTCCTGAGCTAACGGATGAGGTTTATGGATTTGAGAAGGATGTAACTAATGTATTCGAAGTAACACCACCCTCTCCAGGAGAGTACGTGATTACCTGTGCTATGGGAATTCCACACGGAGTAATTATTGCCGAGTAACAAAGTTTTTACGGACGCTGGTGATCATTTGTTTGACACACCATTGGGCATACATATATCCAAAAAGGAAGCCAAGTAGTCGAGCTGCTCCTCTGGGTAACTCGTAGTCGATAAAGACAACCAATCGAGACCCTTTCTCTTGAGGTGTAATTTCAAAACCCATGCGGTAATTGCCAATCACATAAAGTTTGGGGTAGGCAACCGTTTCCCATGATTTTAATTTGGGTGGTTCGTGTTGGGTGACCACTTCGTCGAGATAGATGTTTAGTCCAAAAGCTTTGCCTTTGAGCTGAATATGAGAACCAACTTTTTGACCTAAATCATTGTCAATTTCAGTGACCATACTGCCTCCTCCCATCATCAGGGAAGACCGTCCCATGTGAGACGAAAGATTGGCGTGGTTGTCAACAAAAGAAAAGAGCGCTTGGGGGGAGGCGGAGACGATTAAAGATTCAGCATAATGGTAGGGTAGTTTAAACATATTATTGATCGTTTATGAAATAAGATCTTTTTCAACCCTTTTAAGTAAGACGGCGTTGACGGCGACGATAATTGATGAGATAGACATGAGCAAGGCAGAAAATTCAGGACGAAGAGTAATGCCAAATCGTGGGTAAAGTACTCCGGCGGCAATGGGGATGGCCAGTAGGTTGTAAACACTAGCCCAAGCCAGGTTTTCTTTCATCTTTCTGACGGTAGCCTTACTTAATTTTATGGCTCTAAGAATATCAAGGGGGTCTGATTTCATCAAAACAACATTGGCCGTTTCGATAGCGACGTCTGTGCCAGCACCAATGGCGATACCAATGTTGGACTGGGCCAAGGCCGGCGCGTCGTTGACGCCGTCACCAACCATGGCGACAAATTTCCCCTCATCTTGGAGTTTTTTGACATACCGAGCTTTGTCTCCTGGAAGAACATCGGCGAAAATGCGGTCTATTCCCAGCTGTTTTCCGATGGTTTCGGCGGTTTTACTGTTGTCTCCGGTAATCATAGCGATTTCGAGACCGAGATGCTTCATTCGTTCGACGGCGACTTTGGCGGTTGGCTTAATGGGATCTTGGGCGGCAGCCACTCCAGCAATTTTTCCATCAACTGCTAAGATCATGATTGTTTTTCCTTCCGAAAGTAATCTATCGATATCCAATTTAAGGGGAGAAATGTCTACCTTTCGATCAGACATGAGCTTAATCGTCCCGACCAAGATGTGTTTTTGAGAAACAATTGCTTCCACTCCATGGCCGGCAATGGAATTAAATTTTTCAATTTTTTCCGGGAACTTAAGACCACGTTTTTTTGTTTCTTCCAGGATGGCTTTGCTTAAGGGGTGGCCGGACTTTGCTTCTACGGCGCTGTCTAGTATAAGGATTTCATCAGACTTAAAACCCTCGGCGGCAAGGACATCGGTAATTTTTGGTTTTCCTTCCGTAAGGGTTCCTGTTTTGTCCATGACTATCGTTTGAATCTTGGAGACCTGTTCCAAGGTAGGGGCGTCTTTAATCAAAATATTATATTTGGCACCCAAGCCGGTACCAACGGCGACGGCAGTTGGAGTGGCAAGACCAAGAGCGTCCGGACAGGCGATGACTACCGTGGAGATGGCGAAGGTGAGAGCGACCAACAAGGGCTGACCGATGATAAAGAACCAAATAATAAAGGTAAGGAGACCGCCGCCAACGGCTACGACGACCAGATATTGAGCAAAGCGGTCAGCTATTTTTTGACCTGGAGCTTTGGAGTTTTGGGCTGTTTCGACCATTTTGACAATCTGCCCCAGAGCAGTGTCGGCGCCAATTTTGGTAGCTTTAAACTTGACGGAACCGGAGGTGTTGATAGAACCGCCGATAACTTCCGCACCAATGGTTTTGGATACCGGTATAGATTCTCCCGTAACCAAGGATTCGTCGATTGCTGTTTGACCTTCGGTAATTACGCCATCGACAGGCACTTTGTCTCCCGGTTTTAGAATAATAGTGTCACCGACAAGAACTTCAGCGGTAGAGACGAGTACTTCTTTACCATGACGGAGTACTCTTGTTTGGGGTGGTACCAGATCGAAAAGAGCTTGAAGGGCATCGGTAGTGCCTCTTCTGGACTTCATTTCCATCCAGTGACCAAAAAGGACAAAGGTGGTGAGCATGGCAGCCGCTTCGTAAAAAGACTCATTACTACCCAAGAGTGTTAAAGCAATACTAAAGAAGTAAGCAGCACTGATACCGACAGCGATCAACACGGCCATGTTGAGAGTTTTTTGTTTGAAAATGGCGATGTATGAAGAGTAGAGAAAAATCCAACCACAGTAAAAATAAACAGGAGTTGTTAAGAGAAGAAGCAACCAGTTTACGGGGATAGGTGAAGGAAGACTCAGACCAAAGATATTGACGCCCATTTGAGAGTAGAGGACGATGGGAATGGTGAGAATCAGAGAAACAAAAAATTTGTTTCTAATGTCTTCTTCCATCATTTTGGCCATTTCACGACCAGCGAGTCCAGTGTGATCCATACCCATAGCCATAGTCATACTCATCTTAAATTTTTCCCAGAAACCCATTTGGGCAACCGGTTTCATGGTATGGCCCTGATGGCTTTCATGTTTGTTGTCTGAAGAAGGGGTTTCGTGGTGTTCGTGATCACTATGTTTCATCTCTTGGGGAACAAGAGCCATTCCACACTTAGGACAGTTCCCCGGCTTGTCGGAGGTGACTTCGGGGTGCATAGGGCAGACGTAAGAAGGGGTCATGTTCATACATTTAGTATAAGCATTTTTTTTGATAAATATTTTTTCGGCCTTGATTTGGGAATGATGTAGAATCGAGTTATGAACGAAAAAATAAAGCCAGTACCGACTGATTTTAATTCGGAAAAAATGGAGATTGTTATGAGGGCAAACGACGAAGGTCCACTGGGGGAGATAGAGAGTTGGAAGGAAGCTTTTCCGGAGGTTGAGTTTATGGATGTTGATGAAGCGTTTAGCGGTGACAAGATCGATTGGGATCAAAGGACAGTAGTGGAGAAGGCGCTGTTTGTTGCTTTTATGAAAGATCCTCAGTCGACAAGTGTTAGATATGAAATGAAGCTGGACAATATTTACCTGTCCAAGACAGTTACCGACTCCGAAAGAGTCTGGTGGATGTGGATGGCAGGCTGTTTTTCCGGTGGGGAGCTTGATGAAAAAGCAATAAAAACGTTTTTATGGTATGTGGATGAGAGTATTTTAGCGAGACGATTTACCAGGGATATAGATCTGGAAAGGGTAAAAAACATCAAGTACAAAATAAAAGTGGCGCCTTTGGAATAACAAAGAACCTCCTTGCGGAGGCTCCTTGCGAAAATCACTTGCGTAACTTTCTGACTTAATGATTGCTCATTAAGCTATTTATAACTGTAATGTATATTACAGATTTTGTCAAGGGGGTAGTTGGATATAAAAAGAGACCTCCTTGCGGAAGTCTCTAGCTTACAACCTGCATTGTAGAGCTGGTTCTTTGTAACATATATTACAAAATGTGTCAAGTTATAAAAATAGGCCCCGGGGTTAGCGGGGCCTTTTTCTTAGTGAGGAAGGCTAAGGTTGGTGCACTTTTTAATCTCGTAGCGGAAGGTGGTTTCCCCTCCGAGGTCAACGAGATCGTCCTTCTCCCATTCAAGCAGGTCGCCGGTCTGCATAATGCGCAGGCCGAGATGATGATTGAAGGGAACGGCCTTCCAGTGAAGGCGGGCATCGAAGCCCGGCTTAAAAGCTACGGTCCCTACTCCGCGGAGCAGGGAGAAAGAGACAACCATGCCTTCAGGGAGGTTCTCAGGTGAAGGCGAGTATTCTTCGGTGACGAAGAAAAAACGCCCGTTCTGATTGGCAATACCGATATTGTAGGTATTGCCAGGAACCTCCAAACAGACCATGTTGGCCGGCCAGCGGGCAATTTGCCCGGTGCCGGTGGAGCAGTCGATGGTAAAGTTTTTCGTATACCCCCCGAGTTCATTTTTAGCCTTGGGGACCTTCTGTAACCCTTGGGGGTTGAGAGTGAAGCAGGTGTGTTCACCTTTAACACTCAGGTGGAGGGCGATTTTGGTTCCATGGCGGAAAACGCCGAGGAAACCATTACCCTCATCCGGGGTAATGATGCGACCAGACTGGTCAAAAAGCACGATCGAAATATTGGGAAGAGCTTTGGGGGAAAACAGGAACTTTTGCATGAGAAATCTCCTCGAACGGACGATATGGATAGATTTAAGGAGCAAGCCCATCATTGGGCTGAGAATGAGTCCTATAGTATCATAAGGAGGCTGAAAAGTCAAGTATTTGCCATAAAAAAAGGCAGGGGTTAGCCTGCCTAATGTGGTCAAGGGAAGGATTTTCCAATGAGCCTTTTTGCAACTTCAAAGCTGATTTCTGGAAAGATGTTGGAGGCAAATTCGTGTCCCGTGTCAAAGTAATCGTCTCTGGTAAATGGTCTTTCTAATAGATATCTTAAAATCAGCCTCCCGGTGATGTCTCTTAACAGTAGATCCTTCGTAATATCCAGATGCTCTCTAACGTGTTGGATATAAAGAAGGATTCCTGGGTTCGAATCTGGCAAAAAGAGATCTTTTACGGCTTCGTCTTTTGAGTTGGTGACGAGGTACGCCCCAGTAGCCAGTATGGTATCAAAGAGATATCGGTAACCCAGGATTAGGAGTTTGAGATCAACCATGGTGGTGCCAAAGTTACTAACGATTTTCGATTGTTCGGGCACGAGATTGTTTTCGATATGGAACGCCATCATGTGGATCGTTTCAAGACAAACAGCTATTGTAGGAGGAATACCTTTGTTGATGTCTCCCATAACGCTGTCACTAATACTCTCAACATCGTAAAAGGGGATAAAAGGGGAACCAGTGTAATAGTACTTGGCTGTGGGTGACATTTACCTCTCCTTGAAACCAGGATTGTGAAAGTACTTTAGTGGATTATAAGCTGAGAGATTCCTCGTGTAAAGGGGACTCAGGCAGGAGGCTAATCAATTCTTTTCTTTTTAGAAAAAGAAATAGCGCGAATGGTTTTATGTGTGCCTGGAGAGAAAATTTTGTCGTAACCTAAGGATTTGGCTTCTTTGAGCATTTTATCGGAGAAACCAACCTTGCGAATCTCTCCCAGTAGCCCAAGCTCGCCAAAGCAAATGGAGTTTTCGGGGAGAGGGGTGTCTTTGGCTGAAGAGATGATGGCAAGGGCGATACCGAGGTCAGCTCCAGGGTCTTTGATGTCTAGACCCCCGGTGACGTTGACAAAAACATCTTTTTCACCGATGGGAAGGTGAAGATGCTTGGTGAGAATGGCGCAGATAAGCTGGAGACGGTTGGTGGAGATACCTTTGGCAATTCGGCGGGGAATGGGGAGGGGAGAAGAGACGACAAGAGCTTGTATCTCAACAGTAAGAGGTCTGGTTCCTTCCATAATCATGGTGAGACAGGATCCTGGAGCATTTTTAATGCGACCTTCCAGAAGAATTGCCCCCGGATCTTTGACTTCTTCTAGGCCACTGCCGGTCATTTGAAAGATACCGGTTTCATCGGTTGGGCCAAAGCGGTTTTTTATAGTCCTAAGCAAGCGCAAAAGGTGCTGTCTATCGCCATTTAATTCAAGAACTGTATCAACCATGTGTTCAAGCATTTTTGGTCCGGCAATGTTGCCATCTTTGGTAACATGACCAACTATTATGAGGGGAGTTGAGTGTTCTTTAGCGGTTTGGATGAGTAATGAAGCGCTATCTCTTATTTGGGACGGAGATCCGGGAGTAGTGACGTTTTGGTTGGTGTAAACAGACTGAATGGAGTCAATAATAATGAGGGAGTTGGGGTTTTTGGCGATGGTTTCGCAGACACTATCGACAAGGGAGGTATTTAAAAGGTGAATATGGGGAGTTTCTTTCTTGCTGAGACGTTTGATTCTGGTAGCGACTTGAGCCGGGTTTTCTTCCGAACAGACGTAGTAAACATCATTGGGAACAGAGATGGCTAGTTGGGTCAGCAGAGTAGATTTGCCGATACCAGGTTGACCGGCAAGCAGGTAGACACCACCACGGGTGATTCCGGGACCAAGAACGCGGTCAAACTCGCTAATTCCAGTAGAGAGGGTGTAACCTTCTTGGGAAGTGAGAGCGTCTTTGACCGAGAAAGACTCGACGGATTTGGTGGAGATTTTTTTGGCACCGCCCCTTGGGGTCTTTAAGAAAGGGGTGGCCTCGACAAGAGTGTTCCACTCATGGCAAGTGGGGCACTGACCAGACCACTTGGCAAACTCGTTGCCGCAGCTATTACAGAAAAAAACGGTAGTGGACTTGGACATTCTATCTTTAATATACACGACAAAGGGGGAGACCTGTAGGGGGTATATTTGAGGCTAAAAATAGTATAGGGTATGGTTAAAATCGGCTATAGGTTGATATGCTTGACAGAGTGTGATATATTTTCAGATAGATCCAGTAAATTTAAAAACTAATGATAAATCTGCTCATCAAATTAGTGAACTCTCGTAAAAAATCGGTTCGTGTTAACCGTAGTTTTGGCCGTAGAGCCGTGTCTTTTCAGATTGCCAAAATGGGTAGAATGGGCCAGCAGTTGGTGGTGGCCAGCCGATAAAACCGGATAAACCTTAAAATTTTGAACTTTGGATAAGTGAGTTTTTTTAGCCTTAAATCGAGGCAAGAAAAAAGCATTACTACCGTAGCCTAACTCGAATAGCAATGCTTTTTTGCAGTGGTTAATGAAAGGACAGTTTCCATCAACCACCTACAGATTAACACTACAAAAATTTACTGTCAACTAGAACAAAAGGCCTCAGAGTTGGGAGTGATGACGAGTTGGGCAGGCACGTCATCACCCCAGTTGTGAGGCTTTTTGTTGACTAGTTAATTTTGTTTGAGGAGGAAATAAATGGACAATAAGTGGTGGAAGTATTTGGTTTTTGAGGTTTTCGCTGGTAAGGTAATAAGGGCTCAAAGTACAGATGCGGTTTTAAACCAAAGGTTAATAGAGCTGCCGGCTTTTGAGGCGATGACTTGTGTTGGTATTTGTGGTTGGGAGTTGGTAAGTGTGTTGCCTATCGATGGACATCCTGATCAGTATGGGATGTATTACTTTAAGAGTTTGGATTGAGAGGTTTACCCCCGGTATTTTACCGGGGTTTTTATTATCTACTCGTCTTTGGTTTGGTAGCGATTGAGGGTGAGGAAAATGACGAGAGCAATGATAGGGGCGAGAACTAAAAGGGTGAGGCCAAAGAACTCAAGATACTGAGGAAGGTAGACAAGAATAAGGTTGGAGTTACCCTCCGGCAGATTCCAGGAGTTGTGCCACGAAGATGTACTGGTTGGGTCGAGTTTGGGTAAGAAAGGGGAGACAAAGGGAACGATGAGGGAAAGTAACCATGAGGGTGTTTGGGTGTCTGTTGGGGATACCTGGATGGCCTTCCAGGAGAACGATTGGGTCTGGTAGAGACTAAGTGAGCCTTGGCCACCTTCAATATTTGCGGTGTAAAGAAAAGGATAGGGATGGGTGGAGTTGGTGATTGTCGGTGAGGAGTCGGTGCTGAGAGAAGAGAGCGAGATGTCTTGGAGGAACTGAAGAGGAATGGGACGAAGAGAGATGGACTTGATGAGATTTGAGGTAATACGATTGCCAAAAGACTGGTTATATATATGGAGAGTAAAGCCGGGAGCTTCGGAGAGGTTGGCGATGGGCTGGATGAGAGACTGGATTTGGTTGGTTTTGAGAAGACGCTCGTGGATGTCACAACGACGGGAGGAGTGATTTTCAAGACAGACAGTCGGAGTGAGACCTTTTTGGAAACGGTAATCGAAGGAGATTAAATAGTTGAGGGAGTGAGGCAGATGACGAAGATTTAGAATATCGCATTCTGAGGCATTTTGACTTTGGTAGAGGAAACCATCTTTGGTCACTTGTTTGATCGTTTTACCATTGTTCCATTGATCACAGTTAAGACTTTCGGGAAAAAGACTGTTGGAATTTGGAGTCTCATTCATATCGAGTTCGGTGTCTGTTTGGAGAAGGGAAACCTGAAGGCGTTCAATCTTATTTTTAAGAACAATATTTTTCTGGGTGATGAGGGGGAGAGAGGCAGTAGAGGAGTAGATGAGGGGAAGAACACTGATCTCGATATTGTCGTAGTTGATTTCTTTGACGGTTCTGGTTTCTCCAGCTTCAAGAAGGAGATTGACCTGTTGGAGGGTTCCGGTTGAAGGGGTGAAGATGCGGGCACGGGAGGGTTTTTCTTTGGTTTCTAGGGGTTGGGGAAGACTTTGGGCGGAGAGATCCGACCCTGAGATATTGACACTAGCCAAGGTGAGAGTGGGTGAGGAGTAAGTAAAGGCGAGAGAGATGAGGTTACCTCGAGTGGTGTACGGAAGAGTGGCCGAGAGACAGCCAACAACGTCAGTGCCGATTAAAGAGATACCATTCTGGGTAGTGATTTTTTCGACTTTGCGATTTGGTCTTATTCTGTAACACTGCTCGGGGGTAGCTTCACCAAGTCTGTCGGTGAGGTCGTATGAGCCGATTTCGGAACTAGAGAAGAGAGAAACGGAGAAGGCATTGTGACTGGGGAGATAGACGGTAGTGAGGGGATAGAAATCGGAGAAACTATCAATCTCGGCCGGGAGCTGGAGTTCGAAGTAGTTTTTGTCCAACTCGAGAATGAAACCGGTGCCGGTAGTTCCCGGGATGGTGAGGGTAAGGGGCTGGGTTTGGAGATCTATTTGGCTGTTGTCCAGGAAAATTGTGGGGATGATGGGGGTAAGACGAAGATTGAGACTAGTGCCCAGTTTTTGGTACTCGATGCGGATGGGGAGAAGAGTTTCGGAAGTCGTAAGAGAGGGAATGATGAGAGTATCACCTTCGTTACCGACTGCTGGTGAAGCGATGTTTAGGTATTCTCCCTTTTTGGTCCAGTCGGTATTGGGGCGAAGAGAGAGGGAGGCAAAAGGATGAGTGATGCCAACAGGGCTTTGAAGAGAGATGAAGTTTTGGGGTTTATCTTTCAAAGCAACTTGGTAGAGAGAGATTTTGTTGCCGAATTTTTGGTCCAGAGAAAATTTGGGAGAGCCGGTGACGTATTTTTTAAGGGTAAGCAGACCGGAGTCGGTAGCGTTTTCGGGAAGGGTTAAGTGTTCGTCAATGAGAATCCAGTTGATCGAGTATTTATCGAGGATATTTTCAAAAGCGTTTTGGTTGTCGGAGTAGAGAGCGGTACTCATTTCCTCGTAGTATTTTTCGCTGTTTTTGTCCCAGGCGTCGAAGGCGCGATCCATCAGAGGTTGGCGAAGTCCATACCAAAGGAAGCCTGAACCACGATATCCCCAGTCATAACTTTCCCAACCCCAAAAGGAGAATTGGGGAAAGTTGGCCACACGAGTGGCTGTGTCTTGGGTTTTCATGTAGGCAAAAAGCTCAAAGTATTCCTGAGGTATTGGTTGGCGCATTGAGGGAGAGATGAGGTTACCGGAGAAGGCCGGAGACATAAAGAGAACGAGAGAAAAAGCGACGGTAAAGAGGGTAAGGTAGTAGGTTAGTCGGGTGTGAAGAAAAGAAAAAAGATCCAGTAGGAAGATGGTGCCGATGGAGAAGAAAAAGGAGTAAGCAAGAGAAAGAGGAATGGAAAACTTAGTGAAGGGAGAGCGGAAAAGTTCACCGATGAGGGGGATTTTGTTGTTTACTAATAGACCACCTCCGAGAAGGAAAAAGAGACAGAGAACGAGAAGGGCAACAAAGGACTTGGTCCAGGCAAAACGCTTTTTAAAAGAGTAGTAGAGACCGGTAAGAACAAGAACGAAGGAGAGAAAACCAAGAAGACTGACGATGGAAATATCAAGATGACTGCGCCAGACGGAGAGGAGATAGGTGTATTTGTTGTCTTGGCCGAGGTCGAGGTAGTTGAAGAGATATCCCTTCATAAGGGCGGTGTCTTTGAGAGTGGCAAACTGGAGATTTCGGGCGTAGGTTTCGGGAGAAGAGAGAAGATTGTTTTTGGCTTGCTCGGGAACAGTGCCATTGGTGATGACAAAAAAAGCAACGGGAAGGAGCCAGAAGAGGTGAGGAATGACGAGGGTAAAAAGGGAGAGAAGGGAGGTCTTGAGGTGTTGGGCTTTGTGTTTTTGTTGCTTTAAAAACTCGACAAAGAAAGGAAGAACGGCGACAAAGAAAACCAGAAAAATGGTCTCGACATAAAAGGAGGGGGCGGAGAAAAAAGAGATTAAAAAGAGAACAAAGAGATTAATTTTGGTGGGTTTTTGAAGGTAGGTGATGATGAAATACAAAAGCCAAGGAAGGGCACCGTAGAACCAAGTGAAAGTTTCGAAAGGGACGAAGAAAGTCTGGAGAGTGTTGAGATTAAGAAGATAGTAGAGGGCACCGAGAAAGGAAGCAAACTGAATGGTTTTGGCATCAAGTTTGCTTTTAAAAAGATGATTGTAGAAAAGAAGGTAAACCCCAAGAGGACCGAGAACCAGGGGGAGGAAGGTGGTGATGTAGCGGATTAGGTCTGGGGTAAGTTTGGCGGCAAGAAGTAGGGCAGCAAACAAAACTCTGGGGAGATCGGCAGCGTGAGCCATGCCACCGAGAAGTCCGGGTCCGCGGTATTCCTGCCAGACGGAGAAGAGGGCTCTTTTAAGATTCTCGTCGATATCAAACTCGGGATGGAGATTGTCCCAGCCGGTGAGAAAAGTATTCGGCTCGAAGTTGAGAAAAATGAGGAGACCGGTAACAAAGAGGAGAGCGATGACGGGCCAGAGACGGGTGAGGAGCTTGCCCAGGTGACGAAGCTCTCGAAGGGGGAAGCGGTGTTTTGCTTTGGTAATATTCTTGGCCACAAATTAGTTTAACATTTTCAATATATTCTTAGGCTCATTATCTTATAGATTGACATTACAGGTAGTTAGACCCCTTCCTTTTTTATGAGTTAGAATATATTTACAAAATGATTGATGATGGTCAAATTAAAGTTGAACAAATTGCACACGAATATGAAAGTGTGTATCGGGAAAATAACTTAACCGACTCACTTGGGGATATTGTTTTTATTGCTGAAGAAGAGAGACGGAGTGCAATTGAGAGATATGGAAAACTTCCAAGTCCAAAAATAGCATCTCTAAAAGCCTATGTGGTTTATTGTATTCGAAAAAAAATAATTACCGATATTGGGGAAAAAACAATTGAAAAAGTTTCTATAGATAGTAGTAATCCTGTTTCGGCATCTTTAGCAGAATTGTTACAATCGACTCCAAAAAGTTTACTGGAGAATACAGCTGAAGAATTGTTTGTAAAATTGCCTTTTAGTGAGCGGAAAAAATATTGGAAAACTAAGGAACATTTGTTTGCAGACTTTGAGAAGAAATATTTGAAGGTGGTCGACTCGAAAAATATTATGGCAATAAAAAAAGGCTATAGAGACTTTGTTGAGTTTAATTTAATAAATGACAAAATTCCTAAGAAAGCCTTTCAGTTTTTTTTGGCCAATTTAGATAAATACATTGAGTATTGTAACGAGCAAGTGAAAGAAATTGTGGTAAAGAAAGATGAATTTTTTAGTGAGTATTCTTCGGCACCTTGTTATATTTGTGCTCAGGAATTTTTGAAAGTTAACTCCGCAGATGAACTATTGGAGTTGATGGCTGTTGATTATCCAGTGTTGAGAAAGAACAAAAAGAAAATACAAGTTTCTTTGGGAGATGGAGCAGCGACGAAGTATATAACGGAGACAGATTCTTTTTTGGTGACAGTTCGAAAGAAGGTTAATTCAAGGCATCAAATTTTGGATTTAATACATGAATTCAGTCATGTAATTTTAATGATGGAGGGCATGAATAAAGGTGCTGATTATTTAGGACAGGGAAGATATCTTCAGGAAAAGAGTGTGTCGGAAATTGTGTTGAGATTATTGAAAAAATATTCTCTAAAAGTCTACAAGGCATATTTGGGAAACAAACTGATTGATTTACAGATTGCTCTGTTTGAGTTGGAAGTTTACCGTAATACCCAAAAAAAATTACCGGAGCTGAGTGCGGAGATTTTTAACAAGTGTTTTCTTGGTGCTAACCAAGAGGAAAACCCCCTATTTATGCTGAATACTTACCTACTATTTGGACCCCTAAAATCTTTATTGTATGCGGTTGTGGATGTCGAAACAGTAATGTCCTCAGCCAACAAATTGGCACCTCTAGCGCTGAAAGTATAGGCAGCACTAGTTCGTTGTATCGATGACAAGATAGTGGTTATTCCTGTTGGAGAAACTATTACCGATGAAGAGATCGAGAAGTTAACGGAGTTTCAGGAGAAGTGGTTTAAACACGAGATTGTGAGATAAGTTTTGAATTATGACTTCATGGTGGAAATGAGGGGTTCTTTGGTGGTGATTATTTGAAGAGCATCCCGAAACCTTTTTCCGAGAAATCATTAATTGAAATATAAAATTATTACGGAGTGAGTTGGTCTTGATTTGAGGGGGAATATACCTAATAATGGAGGGATAGTTTCCAAGAATGAATTTATGAGATTTGCCACATATACAAAGACGGCGGTGTTGGGGTTTTTACAGGTAGCCAATTACCGGACTGAGGTATGGTTTCAGGTGTTTGCAAAGATATTGGTTTTTGCCGGAATCGTTTTGTTTTGGAGTGTGGTGGGCACCGGTAATACAGGGCAGACATATTATCAGCTGATTGCGTATTTTTTGGTGGCCAATGGAGCACGAGAGCTCATTGATGCATTGTACGGAAAGTTTGGTAGTACGATAATTGATGATATAAAAGATGGAAAGATTAGTTCTTATTTGTTGCAACCAACACACACCGTAATTTTTATGTACTTTAAACATTTTGGGACAAGAGGTGTAACAATTGTTTTTTCTATTTTATATATTATCGTGGGAATTGTTCTGGCACCACCAACTTCTCTCGTGGCAGGACTATTATTTTTGGTAGTTGTCGGGTCGGGAGCGATAATTTGTTTTTCTCAGAGTACGATTGTTGGCTGCGGTGCTTTTTGGATGACTGAGGCTAAGGGAATTAAAAATGTGGTGAACCATATTTCTAAAGTATTTAGTGGAGCTATGATTCCTTTGACGTTTTTTCCAATTGCCTATCAAACATCGGTGATGCTTTCGCCATTTGCTTCTTACGCTTATCTTCCGGCAACGTTGATGCAAACTAAAACTGTTGACTCGTTTGTTTTTTTACAAGTGGGAGTGTCAATTGGTTGGGCAGTGATTTTGCTGTTTTTGAGCAGGCTGGTTTGGAGAAAGGGGGTAAAACGATATGAAGCGATTGGAATTTAAGAAGAGTATAAAACTTCGTTGGAAGATTATTTCTTCTTGTACGATGTTTGGTTTTAAAGAGTCGATGGCTTATTCACTAAATAACTGGGGTAATTTATTGTCGATGATCGTTTACATGATTACCTATTTGATTTTCTTAGATGTACTTTTTGGAAGGGTGAAGATGATTGCAGGTTATGGTTATACGGAAATGCTCTTCTTTACCCTGATTGTTCAAATTAATTACTATCTATTATTTATTATTACTCAAGTTAACACAGAAAGACTTGATACCAGTATTAACACCGGTGAGTTAGATCTGTGGCTTGTCAAGCCGGTGCCAGCGTTGTGGTTTGTGTCTTTCAGAAAGATTAATTTGGGTGAGCTATTATTTGGTGCTTTTCCGGCGACGATTCCATTGTTGGTAATATTGTCCGGAAAATGGAGCGTGTTAAATATGTCATTTGGGGGAGTAATGGCCGGGATTATTTTTATCATTTTGGGTCAGATTATCATCCATTGTTTTGTATTTATGATTGCAATGACGGCCTTTTTTACAGGAGAGGGGAAACATGCAAGAAACGTTGGGGTGGAGCTTTCGATATTTGGAGACTCAATTCCCCTTGAAGGATATCCAAAGTTTTTGAAATATATTGGACTTACAATTGTTCCCTTTTTGGTACATACGGCTTTGGCAGTATCATTTTTCTTGGGTAAAAACACCAACTATTATTATCTTGTCTATGTCTTTGGTTTGGCAGTATTTTTCTTGTGGTTGAAAACGGTCGCTTGGAAATTTTCTTTAAAACATTATTCATCAGCATCATCATAAAAAATATGGAAAAAATAATTGAGGTAAAAAACCTCTCCAAAAAATTTAAGGTACCGGTTAAACAGGGATTTGTCCGCAGTATTTTTATTCCGAAAAATAAAGAAATCGTGGCGGTGGATAATATTTCTTTTACGGTCGAGAGAGGGGAAGCGGTGGCCTTTCTCGGTCCTAATGGTGCCGGGAAAACGACAACCTTGAAAATGCTTACCGGACTGCTGTATCCAACAAGCGGGTCAGTGAAAGTATTGGAAACGATTCCTGTGGAGAGAAAATACACTTTTTTAAGAAAGATTGCCTTGGTTATGGGTAACAAGAGTGGTTTGTCGTGGGACCTGTCGGCGAGGCAGAGCTTTGACTTATTTGAGAGTATCTATGACCTTGATCATCAAGAGGCGATGAAAACGGTGGGCTACTTGGCGGAAATTTTAGAGGTATCTAAAAGTTTGGATTTACCGATTCGGAAGTTGTCACTGGGACAGAGACTAAAAATGGAGCTGATTGGGGCGATCCTGCATAGTCCGGAGATTGTATTTTTGGATGAGCCCACACTAGGACTGGATGTGGTGGCCAAGAGAAATATTCGAGAGTTTTTGAGAAAAACTAATAAAGAAAAAGGGACAACAATAATATTGACCAGTCATGATATGGCAGATATTGAAAAAGTGTGCAATCGGGTCATCGTGATTAACCACGGAAAAATTATGTTTGATGATGCGATTGGGAAACTAACAGGGAGATATAGGGGGAGGAAATATTTGACCTTGATTTTTACGGAGGAAGTCGCGCAGGAAGAGGTAGAAAAGTACGGTAAGGTGATTGATAAAAAGCCACTAACCTATACCATTGAAGTGGCAGGTGACGAACAGGCAAAAGTAATTGCAGCAGTGAGCGAGAACCTACCTATTGATGATATTGATATTACCCATGTGCCATTGGACGAAATCATGGCGGATATGTTCGGGAAGAGGTAAAATTCTGACATGAGTATTTTTCGATTGAGTATAGTTTTGGGAACTGAAGAAGTGGTGGAGAAAGAACTTTTGTCAAAGTTTCCGAAAGCGGAAATTGTAGGAAGAACAAAGGGAAAAATAGATTTTCAGGTGGAGGGGAGGGTGCTAGGTGACTTTTCATCGCTGCTTTCGCCTCTTAGAATCCAAGATACAAATCGTGGTGACGAGGATTTGTATAAGAGAGGATGGAGGAAAGCGTTTGTACCAGCTGGGATAAATCCTTCTTTGGCCTATGTACTTTGTGATTTGGCTGAGTTGAATGAAGATGATGTTGTGCTAGATCCATTTTGCGGTGGATCAACTATTCCAATCACAGCCGTTATGTATTTTGGGATTAAGAAAGCGTTTGCTTCGGATATAAGTGGAAAGGCAGTTGATATTAGCCTTGAAAATTGGAAAGCTTCAGGTGTAAAAAAAGACAAATTTGTTTTGTTTAGAAGTAATGTGTCGACATTGAAGTTGTCACCAAAATCAATCACGAAGGTAATTACCAATATGCCTTTTGGAATTCGGGTTGGGAATCATGAGATGAATAAAAAGCTGTATCGGAATTTTGCGTTTAAGTTGAATAGATTGTTGAAAGATGATGGGTCTGCGATTGTGTTGACTCAAGAAAAAGAACTATTTGAGGAAGTGATGAAAAATGATTTTGAGGTAAGTGTAGAAATGACGCCGGAAGTGGGAGGATTGAGGCCAAATGTATATAAAGTTACTCGAAAAAGTGTAAAATACTTCGTAAAATGAAAACTAATAGAATAAAAAGTTCCGTTAACATATCTAAAAAACAATTTAATCCAAATTATCTTCTTGTTGCAATCCCTTCTCGAGGAATGGTCAGTTGTGAGTTTGTATCTTCTTTGTTGGCACAAGGTGACCCACTAAATATGTCTATTTCGTATCGTTTTGAAGTTGGCGGAGAAGTAGGGGAATCTCGAAACCGATTGGTTGGACACGCACTAAAGATTGGAGCAGAGTATATATTGTTTATTGATGATGATGTAATATTGCCAACGAACTGTTTCAATAAACTTGTTTATTGGGCAAAAAAGGGACATGATGTTGTCTCTGGGGTGTATTACAGTAAACAGGTTCCTCCTCAGCCCCTTATTTTTAAAGGTAGAGGCAATGGATATTTAAGTGACTGGAAGGTGGGTGACATTATCGAAGATGCTGATGGAATTGGAATGGGGATCACACTAATTAAAACAAGTGTTTTTAGAAATATCTCAAAACCATGGTTTAAATCGGTCGTTAATCAAAAAGAAAAAAATAGAGAAGAATTTATTTCTGTTGATGAGTCACTTTACTTTTGTGATAAGCTCGAGCTGAACGGAATTAAAATATTAATTGACACTTCGATTCAAGGAATTCATTTTGATTCAAATTCAAAAACCTTTTTCTTTAATAGTAATGGTGAACCCGTTGTTGTAAGAGATAATAAAGTAATAAATAATATTTAGATCATGTCAATTCATAATTATCTTCCAAACAATATTAGTATCATAGAGAACGATAGGACAACTATTGAGATTGGTAATGTTTCGACGAGGCTACTTCAGGAAATAAATTTGTCTGCGTCTAAAAAAATGATTGAGATTTTTTCTCCATCTGGGGTTTTTGGGGTTATTGCTTCTAAACAAAATCCAAAATTGGAGATATGTGAATTTGTAACTAATATACAAGATAAAAAAACTGTTTCCAAGATTTTTGACATAAATGGTATAAAAAATGGTTGCGTTTTTCCGATAACTGACTTGTTTGCATATAAGAATGAGGTTGATGTTGTAGTAATCAGAACAGTATTGGAAAAACGAAAATCTTTGATTATCAAATCAGCTACTTTTGCAGCCTCTCTACTAAAGGGGAATGGGCAACTCTTTCTTGTGGGTGCTAAAAATGAGGGGGTTCAATCTATTGCAAAACAATTGTCAAAAATATTTTTGATTAATTCGGAAACAGTACAGTATAAACAAGGGGTTCACTTAATTAAATTTAGTTTCCCCTTAGGTTTTAAAAGAAAAATCGACGGGGAAGAGGAAGATGATGTCCAGGAATACGATATCAATGGCGTTTCTTTAAAACTAATTACTGACGAAAATGTGTTTGCAAAAGGGAAGCTCGATTCAGCAACAAAACTATTACTGGAAAATCTGATAATAAATGATAGCGATAAAATCTTAGATTTGGGGTGTGGGTCGGGTGTTATTGGATTATTCGCTTCGAAAAAAGCGAAAGATGTAAGGGTGACCCTTGTTGATGATGACTATATCTCTATTAAAACTGCTGAAAGAAATTTGATTCTAAATAAGGTTAATAACTACCAATTATTTGTTAGTGATGGGCTGAGTGAAATGAAAGAAGGGTTGTTTAATTGTATTATTTCAAACCCACCATTTCATCAGGGAAGAGAAATATCTCATTTAGTCGCCGAGCGATTTATTAGAGAAAGCTATAAGTATCTGCTTCCCGGAGGGAAATTGTATATAGTTTGTAATATATTTTTAGCTTACGAGAAAATTTTCAAAGAGATATATAATGATTCGAAGATTATCGCCAAAAATAAATCCTTCAAAGTGATTCTGGGTGTCAAGAAATAAGCAATGTTTTTGGAATTAAATTCAAGTAGTATCTTTTTATTTCCTCAATAACGTCAGATATGGGGTATCCCAGGGCATTTTCAATTTCTTTTTGTAATTGATTATTATCTATAGTTTTGTGATGATTTAATAAAACAAATCCTGTTATTTTGTCCAAGAAAAAGAACCTCATAGCCTTGACGGAATAGAAGCAGTATCCGTGCCCTTCGATCCTATAAAGTAATTTTCCTTCAGATGTTCGTAATGAAAATAAATTATTTTTCATTTTCTTGAGCATAAAAACAATGAGTATCTGATGCGTTTATCTTGTTTGAATCATAATATGCGGCAGCTCTGCATCCACCACCACACCACTTATTTTTGCATGTCGAACAAGGACCAATTAATGATTTTTTTGATAGATTTCTAAATTCTGCAAAGAGCTTGGAAGATTTCCAAATATTGCTAAATTCATTCTTCCTCACATTACCGGCACTCATTGTCGGGTTAGAGACAAACATTTCACAAGGATAGACGGAACCGTCTTCCCCAATTGAGCAAACAGAAATTCCAGCCACACAGGATATATCAGAGCGATTCTTTGTATTTTGTTCCCAAACATCTTTCAGTAGATTTAGCTTGTTGAGTTTTTTTAATGGATAATAGTATTCCCAAAATACTGGACCTTCATTGGTGACATTTAGGTTTATTTTTGGAAATTTGTTTGTATTTTGATAATTGATTAGGTCGTTTACAAACTTTATGTACCTTTTTCTTTCAGGTATGAAATCCATATTTTTTGATAGTCTTCCTGCAGGGCATAATACCTGTATCCCAACAATATCGATATCCATTGGCCTGACTAAATCGATTGTGTCAAAAACACAATCGATATTGTAAGAGTTTAAAGTTAGACCAATTGCTGTGTTTAACTTGTGTTTCTTAAGTAGTTTAATTGCTTTGAGTGCTTTTTCAAAAGATTGTCCACCCTTAATTTTGTCATGTAATTCAGCATTGTTAGCCTCTAAAGATACGGTAATCAGCTCAAAGTTGCATTTAGAAAGCTTAATACAAATTTCTTCAGTTAAAAAATACCCCGTCGTATTTAACGATAGGGAAAAATCATATTTCTTTGTTATTGAAAGAATATCTAAAAAATCACTTCTCATTAACGGTTCGCCGCCTGCAAGTTGAACACGAAAAACGCCAATTTTTTGAAACTCAGAAAATAACTTGTCAAGTTCATCAATGGTTAACTCTTTGGAAGTGTTAGTAGCTTCATTTGCTGAGGCATAACAATACTTACAATTTAGGTGACATCGATTAGTCAAATTCAAATCAACTCTCAAGGGAGCCGATAAAAAATCTCTCATTATTTGTGAATTATATCTGATTACGCAGCTCTGCCCCAGGTTTTATAGATGACTACCTTAGGATTAAGCCTATTTTTTAAATCTGATATAACTTTTTGTATTCTTTTCTTACTCAATTGACTCACCCCCAATCATGTTTAGTGATAATGTACTAATAATAACATCTGTGTTTCTGGTTAGTGAGCGCAGTTTATTCTTAACGATACACAAACAAGGAATTTTTTTGAAGTGATTATATTTTTTGTGCGATAACACCGATGATGGGATCGTTATTTTTGAATGAGACAATGCCATGTTTGTTATCATAAGAACCATACATCAATTTAGTGCGTAAACCGAAACTTTCAATAAGTTTGGTTACTTGGTCTAGCGTGTATAGATACATTTTGTTATTGCTGGTATTTTTATCAAGTTTCCCATCGATGATGACCGACTGATTTATTTCAAGAGTTTGGTCCTGCTTGTTTAGTTTTTGTTTTGTCCTTCTAGATAGACGATGTAGTTTATCTGACTTAAATTCTTTTTCAATAAAATACTTATTATCAAATTCAAAAGTTTTGACATTTTCAAAGTTTATGACGTCGAAACATATTATTCCATCGCTTTTTATTGAATCAATCATATTTTTGATTACTATGGAAAAGTCATGATAATTAATATCACCAATCACATTGTAAAGGCAAATTGCTGCATCAAATTTTTCTGTAATTACATCTCTAATGTCGGACAATATGAGGTTTGGTTTAAGCTTATTTTTTATAATTTTTCTCTTTGCAATTTTTAGCATGTCAGCACTTATATCGATTCCTAATAAATCAAAACCTTGTTTGGCAAGAGGAATATAAAAATTACCAGTACCACACCCGAGGTCGACTATGGTTTTGACATTATTTTTTCTAAATATTTTTGTTAGTGTGTCTGCTATCGCATCGTATGGTATTCCATCAGCATCAATTTGATCGTAATATTTTGCATTGTATTTGTACCAATTAAAGTTTTTATTCATGTAATTTATTGAATGATTGTGACACGACTTGTTTCAAGAGGTGGTGGCTAGTTTTGTTATTATGTGACAATTATAGATTGTGTTGTGTGAGAATTGATAAGGTTGGAGAAGCATTGGAGAGTATCTGTCTAGATAGATACTCCTTTGTATTATAAAATGCAGAGATGATTATCAGAAATGCGAGGATTGAAGATGTTTCTCGATTGAGAGAAGTTAAACCTGTTTTAGATATTGAGAAAATAAATAGACGGCTTGAGGAACAAGATGGGGGTAGGGCGAATTTTTTGATTGTGGAAGAAAATGGTGAAATAGTAAGTTTTGTTTACTTGAAGTTTTTTGGAAGCGATATTCATCCGGACTATCCAGATATTGAGGACCTTTTCACCAAAGAAAGTGAGAGAGGGAGGGGTTTTGCATCTATGTTAATTAGAGAGTGTGAAAAATTGGCAAAAGAGAGAGGTTTTAAAAAGATAGGGTTGGCCGTAAATCCCGATCTTAATAATTCTGCAAGAAAATTATACGAATATTTAGGTTTTCATAATGTCGGAGAGAAACCTTATGTTGATGCAGTTTACGACGGAGTAAAAGACTGGTGCATCGATATGGTAAAAAGATTGAGTTGATGAGTGAAGAACTATACCGACGATGATGTCGAAATTACGTATGTTCAATTGGACGAGATTGTGGCGGATATGTTCGGGAAGAGGTAAAATTATTTCATGAAAGGGGGTGAGTTCGGATGAATGAAGTTGAAACAATAAAAAAAGCTGAAGAAATAGATATTGAAGAGGTGATAAATCAAGAAAAAACCAAAAAAGAAGTGATTTTTATGGAGGCAGAGTGTAATAGAAAAAGTAGTCGTTATCCCGAAGGACGACGACCTCATTATTAATAGCGAAATATGAATTATGGTTTTTCCTAAAATAACCATCAAAAAGATTGCTGGTGGACTGGGTTTGGAGGTGGTTTGGCCTGAAAGGGAGCTGCCTGAAAAAGTAGTTTATGAAGATGACGATTACAAAGCCTGGGGGTATCAGGTTGATTACGATGGGGTATCCTTTGAGGAAAAAGTGAAGTTGATGATAGCCGGGAAAGAGAAAGAGATTGTTTTGATCGACGGAGATTTGTTAATGGTACTTTGGAATAAAAAGAAAAATGAGGTGAAGGCAATGGTGGGTATGTCGGGTATGTTTCCATTATATTTTGCCAGAGAAGGTGACGTGTTTTACCTTTCTCCGGATTTTTACGAGGTTTTTAAAGAAATAAAAAAACCAAAGATTAATAAAGATGAAGTATTGGATTATCTTTTGCAAGAATATTTTATTTATCAGACGGATAAAACTTTTATTGATGGCGTTTCCAGATTACCTGCCGGGTGTTTGCTGACCATAACGAGTGATTTGAAATATCAGGCTGAAGAATTGGTTGATCTTAAAGAAATAATTGCAAATCCCGGAAAGGATCTGAGTGCCGTTGAAGCCACAAAAGAAATTGAAAATACTTTAACGACAGCGATCAAGAAGAGGTTGGAATATTTTAAAGACAAACCACTCGTTTGTGATTTTTCGAGCGGGTTTGATTGCATGATGGTAGGTTATCTGATGAAAAATTTGGGGGCGGATTTTACCGGGTATAGTTGGTATACAAAAGAAAACAATGATGACAGCGATCCGAGTATCGTGGCAAAATGGTCGGAGGTCAATGGAGTAAACTGCAAATTTTCTGACGTAACAAATATTTTATTTTTTCATGATGAGGCAGACTTGAAATGGAATGCGACTCATTTTTTCCCCGCCTGGCACTCATTATCACTGGCTTTGGCTAACGAGAAAGATAAAGTAAAATTGTTTGGGAAAAACGTGGTGACTTTTACAGGTGAAGGGGGAGATGAATTTTTACACGCGAGTGACCTTTTGGGGTATTTGAACGACATTAATAAGAATGAACATGAATTTATCAAGGAATATGCCGAGGGAGGTGCCGAAAGTATTTATACAAAAACGGCCTATGATCGATTGGTGAGTGAGGATAGAGCAAACTCTACAAAGTTTTATGGTAATAGATATGGTTCGGCGGTTGGGGAACAGTGCTATTTTGCAATTTATTGGGAAACGGGAACATGGATGAGCAATCCTTATGATACCTTACCAATGCTAAAGCTTTCCCAAAGACTGCCAAAAGACGAAAGGGGAAATACAATCAACAAGCAGAAAATATATTTTGGAAATACAAAAGCTTTCATTCCAGAGCAGTATCGGGTGAAACTGCCCTATCATGAACAAGTTTATCGATTCTTGGATGAGAAAAAAGATATTTTGATTAATATTTTAGAAAACTCGGTACTGGGGAAATTGGGGATTGTTCAGTCAGAAGAGTTACTGAAGGCCTTACGCGAGGGGAGTATTAAAGGGGTAGTTAAAGAACACTATCTTTGTTTTGGAAATTTATGTCGTTTGGAAGTGTTTTTGCAGGCAAATGGGGTAAGAGGATGATTAATTTTTTTGATGACGTACTTTGTATCGTTTATCGCGTATAGATACCCAGTTTTTTGACCACTAATTATTTTTGCGAGGGGTGCGTGTTCGCCAAGGAGAATAATATCGTCGATTTTTTTACCACCTAAGCCTTCAGGAACAATAAGAAAGTTATTTCTTTGTTTACTATCGACATTTTCAGTTTCGACGAACGAACCAATTGTTGCATAATCTACTGATTTGGTCTGATGATTTACGTTTATTTTAATAGCTAATAGCTCTGCTTTGTTTTTTTGGAGAGCTTGAACAAGTTGATCTGCGTGTTGTCTTGTTTGATCGTGTTGTGATTCCATGGGGGTGGCGGCTTCATCTCTTTGTTTTTTGGCGTTATCGATGGCTTTGTTAATCGATTCGATTTCTTGGTTAATAATATTTTCGATACTTATCATAGGCGAAATTATATACTTTAAAACTTGCGGAATTTTATGACTCAGAGTATTCCGATTTACAAAAGATAATTGACGGATGTGTTTAGGGGAAAGTGACCTAAGATTTTTGAAGTGGAGACGGTAACCAACTAGGGCGAGATCACCAATTATATCGGGGAGTTTGTGAGAGGGCACCTTGAATGGAAGTCGTAGTTATAGATTGAGTTGACATGGTATTATTTATGTGTGCTGGAAAATGATAATTCGTGCGCTAGTTGCGAGAATAATTGTTGTAAAAAATTTAGACTATATCAGTCGGGAGTTGTAGAGACTATCCAAACGACAGACCACCATTTTGTGAAAAAACCGGAGTAAAAAATAGACCAGCGGCAAACTGTAAATTAAACGATTTAGTTAAAAAAGAAAAAAATGACTAATAACAGATTAAAGGTAATGGTTGTTTATGGCGGAGTAAGTCCGGAACATGAGGTAGCAATTGTGACTGCCTTACAGGTAATGAACGCTTTGGAAGAGGCAGATTTTGAAGTTTTACCGATATATATTTCCAAGGAAGGAAACTGGTATATGGGGGATAGTAGCTTCTTGAAACCGGAAGCATACAAAGATTTACGATCATTGTTAAAAAAAGGTAAACAGGTGATTTGGTCGGCAGATCCAAATTTTGGATTGCTTGAGAAAAGTTGGTGGGGTTTTGTAGCGACAGGGAAACAGCCAGACGTGGTGTTTCCGGTGATTCATGGTCGTGGGGGTGAAGATGGGACCTTGCAGGGATTACTTGAAATGGCCGGTACTCCTTATGTTGGATGTTCGGTAACAGCGAGTGCGGTCAAAATTGATAAGTATATCGCGAAAAAGATTGCACAAGCCTGTGGATTGGAAGTATTGAAAGACAGATTGGTGATTAAGGGTGAAAAGATAAGTGCAACTGAAAAGGAGGCGATTAAATATCCGGTGATGGTAAAACCAGTCGGTTTGGGGTCAAGTATTGGTCTGACGAAGGTGAAAAATAAGAGGGATTTAGATGATGCCTTGGAGTTGGCTTTTTGCTACGACAGACGGGTAATTGTTGAAGAGGCGCTAGATGATTTCTCCGAGGTAAATATTTCTGTATTGGGAAATAATCCTTATGAAGTGTCGGTAACTGAGGAGCCAAAATCCAGCGGAGAGATGTTGAGTTTTGAAGATAAGTATGAGAGGCAGGAGAAGTCTAGAGGAATGGCAGGATCAAAAAGATCGATTCCGGCAAAACAAAAATTAGAGGTAATCAAAAAAATTGAAAAAGGGGCGATAGATTTTTTCAGGTCGATTGGAGGAAAGGGAATCGCAAGGGTTGATTTTATGGTAGATAAGAAAGGAAAGGTTTATTTTAATGAGATAAATACAATGCCTGGTTCTTTAGCGTTTTATCTTTGGGAAGCAAGTGGTTTGTCGTTTAAAAAGTTGGTGGGGAGGTTGGTTGATTTAGCTTTAGAAGAAGGTAAGGAAAAAGATTCATTAATTAAGACTTTTGAGAGTAATATTCTGACAGGTTTTTCTCGCAACGGTCTTAAGGGAAGCAAGTTTTAACAGTTGTCGGGGAGGTCGTTTTCCAGAAGTATCCAGTCGTATTTTTTTGAAAGGTCTTGAATGATTGGCCAAAGATTGGTGGCATTGTTGAGGTAGCTTATTTTTTGTGTATTTCCAACGCCAATCTCAAAATTTTTTGTTCTTTCTGATTGTCCGACGAGGATGATATGGTCGAAGACTGGGGCAGCTAACTGTCCCAGTTTTTGGTGTACACTAGCCATTTTTGGACCAAGTTCAATTATCCCGGGTGTGAGAAGGACTTTCTTACCCTTAAGATTTTTAAGATCGTTGAGAATGGCGGTAAACCCTTCTTCGTTTGAACTAAAGGCGTTGTCTATAAGGGTGGCCCGGTTTATCCTTTTAAGGTCAAGCCGATGGGGTGAGGGTTTGAGAGAGGCGACAGACCCCTTTATTTTTTCCAGGGGTACTTTTAGAAGGAGACTCATAGAAATTGCGGCAACAAGATTATAGAGATTGCTGGTGCCGAAAAGAGGTGAGACGAAGTCGAGGGGTTTCCCCCGATAGACAAGGCGGAATCGGATACCTTTTGGGGTGAGGGTATATTTTTCGACGAAAAAATCAGCTTTGGGGTCGGTAAGAGAGTAAGTTTTTACTTTTCGGTATTGAGGAAGAGTGAGATGAGCTTTGATCAAGGGATTGTCAAGATTGACTAGGGCATTCTGGGGTTGGACAACATCAACTAGCTCAAACTTAGCCAGGGTGGTATTTTCTAGGGTTTTAAAGCGTTCTAGGTGTTGAGAACCGACTGAGGTGAGGATGGCATACTGGGGATCAACCATGTGGCAGATTTCTGCGATTTCTCCACGAGTATATGCGCCCATTTCGCAAATGAAGCGACGTGTTTTTTGAAATATTTCCATTTTTACAACTTTGGCGATGCCAAAGATGGTGTTGTAGCTTTCCGGGGTTTTAACGGTTTGTTGATAACTGGTGAGAATGGAGTAAAGAAAATCTTTGACTGAGGTCTTGCCGAAAGAACCGGTGACGCCAATAACGCTTAAGTGGTGGTAACTACGAATAAGGGTATTTATTTGTTTAATCGTTTTTTTACGATTGATTTTTTCATAAGGAGTAATGAGGGTGATTGCAAGAAAAAGATAGAGATAGGGGGTGAAGAAAAAAGAGAGCATCAGGATGATGGTGAGGGGGATCTGTTTTAGAACTAGCAAAAAAAGAAAGAGTGCGGCAAAAGAAGTGTAAGACAGTAGGGTGAGAAGGCGGGCCTTAGGAGTAAGATCCAGGGGTTTTTTTGAAGAAATAGTAAAAGTGACAGGATGAGAAAGCCACCAAGTAAAAAAGCGAGTGACGGAGTAGCCTTCCTGTTGAAAAATGGTGAGGTGAGTTTTAAATGGTTTGATGAACATGGTTTTCGATAATGGTGTTAAGAAGAAAAATAAACTTCGGGAAAAAGGTAACGTGTGGACTATGGTCCGCTCCGTAAAGTACATGGAGATGGGAATTGGGAATTTTTGCGGCGAGTAACTTACCGGAGTAAGGAATGGTGGTGTCTTTTTCGCCCCAGATAATGGAGGTGGGGATAGAAATATCTTTTATTTTTGAGGAGTAGTCTTGGTAGAGAATTTTGTTTAGGATCTCTCTTTGGGTAGGGGTGGATTTGAGATAGTTCTCCGAGGCAATCCTTTTAAAGATATGGTCGTAGAGCCCGGGTGTGAGAACTTTCAGAAGAGGTTTGGCGGCTTTAGCCAGTTGTGATTTTTTGCCCGGGTGTAACTTACGGATACAAGCAGGTGAGACAAGAATGAGGTGGCTGATCAATTTGGGAAAGCGGAGGGAAAAGTCAACGGCGATCTGTCCGCCGAAAGAGTGGCCAAGAAGAGTGACATTTTTAAGTTTTTGTTTGTCGATGAAACTTTTGACAAAGTTGGAGTATTCGGGTACACCGGGGTTGTTCGGAAGAGGTTGGGTTCCACCAAAAGAGGGAAGGTCCAGGGCGATGCCGGTAATTCCAGGCGGGAGGTTGTCTAAAGTATTTTGCCAATTTAGGGAAGACTGTCCCCAGCCATGCAGTATCAGAAGAGTGTGTTTTTCTTGTGGGTGGACAATCTGGTAGTTCGTAAGAATGTCGTTGATGACCTTTTGCATTTGTGAAGATTATTATACGATTTGGTGAGTCAATAAGCCCAGCGGGTAAAAAACAAAGTCCTCTCATTCCTAATATGTGGGTGATGCGTACATTGACTTGGTGGCGCGTTGAAAGTATTACAAACCTATGGAAAAACCCTTAGGCAGGCTTAAGAGGTGGTAATTGAAATATTTTAATTGTTAAAAAGTGATTGACGAATTTTTTTAGCAATGAGATGCGTAAATTTGTGGCCAGGTTCGTTGATATCAATTTTTGCTTGCAGATGAAACCCTATCAAGGCTAAATCACCGATCAAATCTAAAAGTTTGTGTCGTGCAGGCTCGTTATTTTTTTTGAGTGGAGTAAGAAATTCTTTTTCGGTGAATGTAATAATTGGCGATTGACGAGGATCTTCCGGAAGAGATCTAAAGACTGAACGAATTCCTTGCCATTTAGAGAGATCCTGGAGATCTAAAGGAGATCGAAGAAAAGTTCTTGCCCAAGATATGTCTTGAGAAAATGCTTTTGAGTCTTCTTCAAAAACAACAGTATGTTCTCCAATTGGCTGGGGAAATGGGGCAATACAATTGATGTACAGCTTTGGAAATGGGGCAAATTTTGCAAAACGATTGGGGAATTCTGGCTGAGTAATAATGCTGGAATCGTTGACAACGATAACTTTTTTAAAAGCATTTTGTTTTATGATACCTGCTTTAAGAAGCGCTTTGACATAAGGTTCGGCAGAGCCGTCTTTGGCGGGAATGACGCTATTAGAAAGAACAATTTTTAAATTGTCGATGTTTAGTCCCCAGATGGCTGCCAATAAATGCTCTACTGTGGAGACATCAACGCCATCCTTACTTAGGACAGTGGTGTGGATATCGGTTTGTTTGATATATTCTGCAAGGGCGGGGATGCAGATTCCATGAAGATAAAAATTGATTCCGGTGTTTATTTCAGCAGGTTCAATCTTCATTGAAAGCAATTCACCAGAAAATAGAGAGTAGCCATTAAATTTGATAGCTTTTTTAATGGTTGTTTGATGATTTGTTGTTACTTTGGTGAATGCTTGCATATATACGGATGTGTCAATTATAAACCGTGACCAAATTTACACTTGGACATTATTCTACTGAGGGACATTGGGGAATCTGCATCTGATGGATCATATTCGGTGATTGTAGGTGGAAATTTTCGACTCTGTCCACTTGGAACAAGAGTGGTTACCAGGGGAATATTGGATGTTACGGCAATTGTGGATACTGTAGGAATTAGACTTGTTCACCCAGACCCAAAATATTTGATGGTTGATTGACTTGAGGGTGGAATAAAAGTATTATAAGTTTATGGAAAACAGAATTGAGAGTTCGTCAGAAAAGAAAGTATATTCACATACATATGATAGTTTGGTACGAGAACTGGCTTCGACGATGGAGGTAGACAATACGAAGCTATTCCCTAAAACAGAAGGAGAGTTCAATCATGAAGACATAGCAAGCTGGATTGGGACAGTGGAGTTTAAAGGAGGGAAAGCCCCAGATATTCAAGCAAGTCTGTCCTCGGATAGAGGAAGAAATATCTTGAAGTTTGAGGTGGCAGAGCAGAAGACGGTTGAGGGGGGTGATGTACCGGCCACTAAAGAAGAGTTGATCTACTCGATGGCTTTAACCGAGGCAAAGATGAAGGTAGTCTCGGATATCGCCGAGGACACATACCCAGCAGTAGCTTTTCAGATTAAAGATTACCGGAAAGAGATGGAGGGGGTGCGGGAGGAGATTTTGGGAAATAACAGGGAAAAGGTAAGTTTAAATGAAGTTGTTCACGGAGTGCTGTCCAGAAAGAATGTGGCAGCAGCGGTGATAGTTGGAGGAATGATACTTTCGGCTTGTGGCTTTAGCGTGGAGATTGTGACACCCAACGCAACAGCAACGGAGACACAACCAAGAGTGACGGAGACGGTGGAGTTAGGCGCAACTGAGACACCATTCCAGCCGGGAGTGACGGAGACGATGGAGTTGGGCGCAACTGAGACACCAACCTTGGAAGTGACACCAACGGCAACAGAAGTGGCACCTACACCAACAGAAGTAGTAGTCAGAACAGAGTTTGCAAGAGGTGAGGTGATGACCCCTGAGGAAATTAAAGTAAATGTGGATTGGTATTACAACCTTACCGATGAAGAACTAAATCAACTAACGGAGGGTAATTTATGGAGTTTTTCGGAGTATAAGGGTGATGGTAGACCGAGAGATATCAATGGAAACATACTGAGTGAGACACAGGATTTGGGATATCTAAATGTTTATGACGAAAAGATTGAAAATCTTGGCTTGACAGATAGGATAGAGCATTATAATGCTCTATTTTTGGGGTTAACTAAAGTAAGGGGCGAAAATGGAGTAGAGTACTTTGTGGGGGCGTTTGGGATGAAAGATGCTAAGGGGGAGAGAATGGTGGTTTATGGAGCACCAGATGTAGTTGGTTATAGTTCAATGTCTGGGGCAGTCTTTCACTCAGGTCTTTATGATGGAGTGAGATTTTTTGGAAAAAGATCTGCTGAACCAGTTAACGAAAATGAATATGTTCAGAAGTTGCTAAATACACAACTTAAGGGCATTGTTCTTTTAGAAATGGGGCAGTTTATTGAAATGGGTACATTCAGACCGTCTGGACAAATAGCCTTACTTGAAAAATTGAAGGGAGGTGAGGTCCTCTTTGAGATGTTAAAGAGTCAGTATTCAGGAGGAGTGGAGTCACCCAAAGCATATTTTGAGGAGATATTGACTGCGGAGGGTACTTTACCGTTGGAGTATACCGAAGAAAGCATTGCTAAATTAATGAGAATATATATGATAGGAATTAATGAGTAGTACTAGGGTGATTTTGATATACTGAAAGAGTGAGGAAAACAGCTTTATGGGGAACGTTTTTTGTAGTTCTATTTTTATTGGTAGTTGGAGGGGTTTTGATTTTAAATTTGGGATGGATAAAATGTAGCAGTTTTATAATGAAGGATACCGGGGAGAAAGCCAGTTGCGGTGTGTGGAGATTTGATGCTACCGGGCTAGATTCAAATAATGGGGAAAAGTATGTAGGGTACGGAAGAGTGGTGGGCATACAGTCCGTCGGCCAGAATGTAATACTTAGGGCCAGAATCGGCTTGGGGGGTAGATTTTTCTATATTCAAAATTTTCGTCTGTCTCCGAGAGATGATGGGAAGTTTGAGATATCTGAGGAGAGAAGAAAGTGGATAGGGTATTTTGATAACAGCAGGATGATAAGATTTGGTATGGAAGAAGTGCCAACAATGCAAAAAGAATTAAGGGGAAAAGAAGTAATGCTGACATATGTTTCCTCGGGTGATGATAAAGGTATTGCTTGGAAGAGGGCAGTGGAAATGGGGAGTAATGTTTGGGAAAAGATAATATTGATGTTTAAGGGATTATTAAATATAAATACTCTAGATGCGACTCAAGCTGGCTATTAGTTCATCCTTGTTGTTTTTAGGATTTCTTTTTTTGGGGACGATTTCCCCGGCCAAGGCAGCCCTTGAGTGTCACGGAAGCGGGCCAGCATCGATTATCAGTAGCTCGTGTGACTATTTTTCTGGAACAGGTACCTATAGCTGTGGTACGTCAACATCCAATTACACCTCTACTTGTAGTTTTTCCGGAGGATGTAGGAGAATGGGATTGGGGAGTACAGATGATACTGGGTGTAGTATTAGTTTTGATGAAAAATCTTGTGATGTAAACCCTGGTGGTCTAGCCGTGTACACGACTAGTGGTTGTTGGACGTGTGATAACGCTGTGTGGAGTGCTTGCTCTGCTTCTTGTGATGGTGGTACTCAAACAAATCAGTGTGGTGGCACTCAATCGTGTAATACACAACCGTGTTGTTCTTCAAGTGGTCCGGATACACCAACCTTGTCCAGCCCGGCTAATGGGGCGAGTCTCAAGGGAACTGCAGTTACTTTGATCTGGAACGGTATAAGTAACTGGGGTACGGAGTGTAGCAGTTCGGTTCCTAGAGACTATCAAATCTGTGCCGGTACAAACGCCGGCGACCCTTGTAGTGGTGGTTCTAGTTTTACTGTGGGTAGCGGAACTACCTCCCAAGTGTATACACTTCCCGATTCATTCCCCAGAACATACTACTGGAAAGTGAAGGCAGACAATACGAATCCTTCGGCTTCCGGTTGGTCGACGATTTGGAGCTTTAATGTGACTAATAACGCTCCTACGATTGTTTCGACATCTCCGGCAACAATTCCATCTAGTGGTAATGCAAGCTTAACGATAGTGACAAGTGATGCCGATGGGGCGACCGACTTGCGAAGAGTCTTTTTCGCGTTTAATAACTGTAGTGTTGATCCGGGTGATGCAAACTGGAGTAATTTTGAGCATAATAATGCCAATTATTTCGGGGCATTTACGTATGGTGGGGCAAATATCAATGTAGCAAATAACAATACTAGTGCGGCTTGTACAGGAGTATCGGCCAGTCCACCCACTCCGTGGGGTACAGTAGCGCCGTTTACGAACGCTTTGGGAACATTGAGGATTAACAGTGTCACTGATACTCGGGCGGGGAATAACTGGACTTCGGCATTTAACGTAACGACGACCAATTTTCCCGGGGGAACCTACAACTATTACGCAATGGTACAGGATAATGAGCTACTATGGCACACGGGAGGACCGAGTTGGAAGAAAATGGGAACAGTGTGTGTGGAAAGTGGAGCAGTCCTTGGAGCATGGGCGTCTTGTGATGGCAACCATAAACGAACTCGAACATGTACGGAAAGTTGTGGAACAGATGACTGTACGGCAGCCGGAGCCGTGGCCGGAGTAATTACCGAAGATTGTATCGGCACGATTCAAGGAACCTTGTTTGATGCTTCAGATCTTTCTTCTTGCCCGGCAAATATAGGGACGGATGCGGGGTATGCTTCTTTGAGACTAGGAAGTGCGGCCTTTGGTATTCTTGGTATGTGGCCAGCGATTACAGCACCGGTTAGTACCGATGCCAACGGAAACTACTCAGAGCAGGTTTATGCCTCGACGACAAACGGAACGTACTCTTTTGATTATGCCGATCTGATCTCCTCTGGAAGAGCGTCCGGAGTCAAGCTTCAGTGCCAGGGGGCTTCGGCTTCGGTAACGACCCAAGGGCAGGTGGTGACAAAAGATACCGGTTTTTGGAGAGTGTATAGCGGATGGTGGCAAGGGGTTGGCGGAAGTGTCTATGCAAGAAGCGGAGTCAGAAGCTATATACCGGCGAGTGTGGTTCCGGCAACCAATCAGAAATTGATTTTGGCAAACGCAGGCGGAAGAGTGGGAGTGCTGAGCCATGGATTTGTCTGGCAAGGGACGGAGCTGGGAACAAATCCCAACGCAGGAGTAAGTAGTTCTTTGTGGAGGATCCAGAGTCTTTATGAAGGACTGCGCTATGACTTTGATTTTTACAAGACGAGAATGGATGTGTTTCCTTTTACGGCGTGGGATGGGGGGGCTATCAACTACGATGATGGGGGAAGAGGATACCAGATATTCAAACACACGGGAGATGTGACTTTAAATTACAGCGGACCAACAGGAACACAGAAGGCTATTTTGTTAGTAGATGGAAACGTAACGGTGAGTAACAACGTCGTTGTCCCAAGCGGGGCGTTCTTGGGAGTGATTGCCAAGGGTAATATTATCTTTAATGCAAATTTGACCACGGCACAGGGTTGGTTTGTAGCGGAGAATCTTAGTGTTCCTTGTGTTGACACGGTGGCTCCCTTGGGTACTTGTGACAAGACAGACGTCCAGTTTGATGGCCAGGGGTCGTTTGTGGGATGGACAGGGATAGCCTTGGCTAGAGATATGGGGGCGGGAAATAACACGACTCCGTCTGAGAAATTTACGTACAGGGTAGATATGGCGCTAAATGCACCAACACCAATAAAAGTATTCGCGAAAAAGTTTTCCCCCTTTATTCCTTAGTTTGAGGCTAAATTATTGTTTTGACTATCCGAAATAGCGCTACTTGCGCTAGTAGACTCTCCGAAATAGCGCTACTTGCGCTAGTTATAATCCTAGTAAAATAACAAGTATGGATACAAATTTTCGTCAAATAAATATTAACGGAGCGTTAGTTGCCTTGTATAAAACAAATTCATTAAAAACGATTAGCCTTGATGTAAGAATTAAAGCTGGATCTTGGTATGAAGATAGTGAAAAGTGGGGGAAGGCACATTTGCTTGAACATATGATGTTTCAAGGTACTGAGATGTTTTCCGATAGTAAGGCAATGGAGATTTACAAAGAAGAAAACGGGATTTGGAGTAATGCGTCGACGAGTGGTCAAAGGATTGAATTGATAATGAAGATGCCAAGTGAATCAATTATCGCCGGATTAAGACTAATGGAGGAAATGTTGTTTAAGACGAAAATCTCTGAGGATAAACTGGCAAAAGAAAAAAAGGTTGTATTACAGGAGTATGAAGATAAATGGTCTAGGTCCGGAGTAAGGTTTTCAAAAAAAGTAGATCAACAATATTTTGGAAAAAACCATCTCTACACAAGAGATGGTCTGGGCGATAAAGAATACCTGAATACTGTTTCAATGGCAGATTTAATTGAGTATCAGAAAGAAATGTTTGTGCCTGCAAATATGGTAATTGGAATAGCGGGAAATATCGATTTTGAATCGATTGAAAAAGAACTACGGAAGATGCTTATCCTATCGGGAAATGTAATTGAAAAGAAATTTAACAAAGTACAACCACAAACAGAAAGACTGATTCATTATGAGTCGGGAATGTCGACAGTGATTATTGATGTCGGTTGGACGATTGGGGGTATTGCAGAGACTACCTTTGAGGATCGATTAAAAATGGGAATTGCGGCATACATTCTTGGAGGGAGTCCGAGGTCATTATTACATTCAAAAGTTCGTGAGGAGTTAGCTTTGGCTTACAGTATTTCGATGGTTTTTGGATACTATCAAGTTGCGGGATGGATTAGTGTGAAATCTTCAGTAAAACCGGAAAATCTGGAAGAAGTACTGAAAGAGATAGATTCTGTGATTGAAACATTCGTAGACCATCCAATTAAAGCCGATCTTTTTAATAGGGCAAAAAAATATTTAGGAATGAGTGAACAAATGAAGTTTGAATCGACAATGAATATTGCAGGAAATCTTTGTGGTTATTTATTTTGGGAGGGTAGGGTTGTTCTTCCTGAAGAATACGAAGCAATTTTGGAAAAAATAACAGAAGATCAAGTAAGAATGGTTCTAAAGGAGGCAATTGATGGAAAGAAGCCATTGATATCAATAATGAAGTCAGAGTAGGAGGAAAAATGGATATTATGAGGCTAGGCGGAGATTGAGGTTTTCAAGCTTTTCTTTGATTTTGGTGCCTCTAAGGAAGGTGTAGAGAGGAAAAACGAGAACACTGGGAATAACAGAGAGGATGAGGGACTGGGCTCCGGCTAAAAGCCTGGACTTTAAGCTTGGTTTGTAGCCATATTTACTGACGGCAAGACGACGAACTCTTTGAGTAACGTTGAAAGTATGCTTGGGATCTCTAAAGGTTTCGGAGTCACCGTGCTGGCGGTACATGAGGGTAGTGGTCTTGAGATTGGCGTAAAGACCGAACTTGCCTAAACGAAAGTAGAGATCGAGGTCTTCGGCGGGAGTGAGATGGGGATTGTACCAAACGAAGTCCTGGGGTAACAATCTTCGGTTGATCATGATGCCGGGGTGCTGGAGGGGATTGGCGGTGAACATAAGCTCATGAATGGCGATGTGATTTACAGGGAAGAGCTTTTTACCTGTTATATGGCTATCTTTGTCCATGGTTAGACATTGGCCTCCAACGATAACGACACCGGGATGTTTGGTGAGGAAATTGACCTGTTTTTGGAAACGGCTAGGTAAGGCGATGTCATCGGCGTCCATACGGGCTATTAGATGACCCTTGGCCTTGGTGAGGCCGAAATTGAGGGTGTTGGCGATTCTGAGGTTAGTTTTATTGTGATATACCTTGAAACGAGAGTCTATTTGGGTATAGTTTCTGAGAATCTTGTAAGAATCGTCCGTAGAAGCATCGTCAATGGCGATTACTTCGAAGTAGGGATAGGTTTGGTAGCGAAGGCTTTCAAGAGCCTCCACAAGATACTTTCCGGCGTTGTAGACCGGAAGAATGACGGAGATGAGAGGATTTTGAGTAATAGTATGTCTCATAGTGATATATACAGGATAGTACGTGAATATCCGTTTGTCAAGTACTACAGGGGAAAAGAGATTATTTGTGCCTATATTGAGTAAAAAATGCCCCGACGGGTTAGGTCGGGGCTTAGCAAAGGAGGAGGAACCTTTGAGTGTTGTCTTATTTTTTCATTTTAGTGCTGAATGCGAGGGTTATTAGTCCCAGAACTACAAGAACTAGTCCAGGGAGGGAAAGATGGGCTTGGGGATCGGTAGCATGGAGAAAAAGAAGGATTGATCCCAGGGCAAGGCTAATAAAGCCGCCAAAGACGACAAAGTTTTTTTCCATTTCAGACTCCTTTTTTTTGAATGAGCATTGAGTTTTCTTTTAAGGTCGAGTTTCAGCCTCAAGAGAAAACTCCCCTGAGCTAGGCTCAGGGGATAGTTGTACTTGGAAACTATTTGAGAAATTCGGCCGGAGGCGGAACAACCAGTTGGTTGTAGGTTTTGCCCTCATGCTGGGGCTTGGCTCCGTAGTTGCCTACGTGCAAATCCCAGGCACAGTCCAGCCCTGCTTGATTGGGGAGGGTCCACCAATGGCCTTTGACGCCATGAATGGTGATTTTTTCCCCAACATCAACACGTTGGACACCCTCGTTTGAGCCACCTGTCCACCATTCGTAAATGGCGGGACCTTCAATAGTGGTGACAACATAGGGGTCGAGCTCGCCCATATCATTGAATGGAACAGAGCTCGGGTCGCAAACGGCGACCGGGGCCACGGGTACGGGAACGGGGTCGCAGGTTTGCACGGCGACCGGGATTGGGGCAGAGTTTAATAACAGCTGCTGGTATATACCAAACAGCGCCTTGCCCACAAAGATACTGGCAATACAAAACAAAATCAATGCAAGTATTGCAATTACAATCCACAAACCTCTTTTAGTCATTTCATTCCTCCTTTGGAATGGTTATTTTCCGCTTACGCGGTTTTTTTAGCTTCCAATTTTAAAGTACGTAGACTTTTGAGATCTACTCTCCGTCCTCTAGTTAGGCTCGAGGACAGAGGTAAGTTTCAAAAGTTAGAGTTAGTGTTTTAAAGTCTTGGCTTTGACGAAGGAGAGAAGGCCGCCAAGGTAAGCAATGCCGGCAAAGTTGAAGAAGGCAGCACTATCGGCACCAGTATCAACGGTAACGTGCTCGGTGCAGGTGTCGGCTGAGCCGTAGACCGGAGTACAAATAGTAGTTTTGGTGACGATGGTTGAAGCGGCAACTGACTGTCCGCCTTTGGTGGTTACTTTGTCGGTAACTTTAGGCATAGCGGTAGGGGTAACCGAGGGGATAGGAGTAATTATTACCGTAGGACTGGGTGTAGGAGTTAGGGTGCTATCGTTTTCGATCTCGTTGGCCGGAACGCCGATACTATCGACTGGTTTTTGAGGGGTAATTCTTTTGGCCAGAGAATAGGTGACCGCGCCGGTGAGGACGAGAATGACGAAGATAATAGGCAAAATTGATTTCATATGGGCGAATGATAACATGGCGAAGGCCTAATGTCAACCTATAGTGAAAGGAAGGCGGTAACTATTTATATCCTGTTGGCGTAGACAAAGAACCTCACAGGACTGTTCCATAACTGACACGTGTAGAGAATTAGGTCCGTGCTGTAATCGGTTATTTTCGTGCCTGAAGATACAGAGTAAATTTTATATTCATATTGACGCTGATTCCAGATTATTTTGATAGTATCACCGGCCACCAGGTCCGGAAGACTGTAAAAGGAGTTGAGTTTTCGGAAAGCGGCGGACCAGTTGAGATAGCCCCAACGATGGGCGGCGAGAATAACGGGGCGAGAGTTGTCTTCCGGGGTACCAAAGTCGGGAACCCTCCAGACACCTTGTTTGAGGATTTCTTCCCAGTCGGAGCCTTCGTGTATTTCTCCTTTAACCCCAATTTTGTCGATGAGGAGACCATTTTCTTTGGGGAGTGAGGGGTCAATGTCTGGGAGGGGAGGGATGACGGCCGGGGTGGGGGTTGGTGATGGTAAAGATGTAGGAGTTGCGTCGACAGAGACGGTTGAGGCGATTGTGGAGGCAAGTATGCCTGAAGTCTGCGGGAAAAGACGGTAGTAGAGGTGGGGCCAGGAAGGAAGCAAGGCTAAAATGGTGGCGGAAAGCCAAAAAGTAACTCCGATGGTGACAAAGGATCTTTTGGTAAATCGCATATACTTAAGTTTAGCAGTAGTTTGGAGCAAACTACTCTTGCATGTAATCAGTAACAATACTGATTATTTTTCTAATCTTTTCATTACAGTCTTTAAAAGAAATTCTATCTAATATGGAGTTTCCGTATTTTCTAAACAGATCACTTATGAGTGCGTGTATGAATGATTGAGTTGCTGCCTCAACCCCTTTAAAATTCAAGATAATATCTTCACCATTTTCTAACATGGGAATTAACTCGTTTAATCTGATGTTTCGTGCGATATCTTTGTTTTCAGCAAAATTTCCTGTTTTTGGTAATAAGATTATTTCTGTCATATGAATTTTGCTTCTTTATGCCTAATTCTTTTTCTTTCCGTGAGACCTTCTGAATAGGCTTTTCTGATAAGGTCGAGTAGTTTCGTGAAGTCGTTGTTTTGATTGAGCGTGATATCAATACCAACAACCGTTCCTTGCCAGCTAGGTAAATCTGTATTTTCTGAGTGGCCGTCTTTATTTGGGTCAGCGAACAAACGGACGTTTTTGTTAACAGGTGTTCTTAGTAGTTTAAATAATGAGTGGCCGCTATAAATCATAAAAAAGTCTCTACTGACTTTGGCGATTGACTTGATAAAAAACAATCCTGCCCCCGCATTTGTTTCCGTTCCGCCAATTTTGGTTGTTGTTCCGGTAATTCCCGGAACAAGTGCGAGCTTGATCGCGGTCATGTCGTCTTCGACACTATATGACTGTCTCATTGAGTTTTTTATGCCGATACCGGTATCGGCGATTCCTATTCGAATTCTGTTTACATCTGGGTAGTACTGAGCACACAAAATGGCTCCGTATGGTGATTCGGAGTGTTCAAAAACATTTCTAGCTAGTTCCGAGATGACATATTTAATGGGTTCAGCCTGAACTGGATCCAGGTGGAGAAGGGGAATGACTTCGGTAATAAAATAGGTTAGTTCATCCGAGTTTCTAATTATTGTTAAGGGGATAAAACGCCCAGCGGCTTCATGTTCATGTATTTTTATACCAGAGTCAATGCCAAGTATTTTGAACATACCCATTCTCTCAAAATAATTTTTTGATTTTGCTTCAAATGGTTCGCAGTAAATGTTGTCTTTGCCGATTGTAAGACCCAAAGAAGCAACCATTGAAAGAACAACGGGGTGTACTGAAATCCAGTTTTTATTTGCGGTGATTTCTAGTCTTGACCTGTCGGAAAAATCGATAGAACGTAGAAAAGAGTCGATGTTTCCAATAAAAGCACTGTTTGGTAAGTGAATCTTCATAGACGTATTTTACCGGGATTCCCGGTATTTGTCAAGATTACCGGGATTCCCGGCATTTTATGGATTATTCAGGATTCCTGGAACATTTTGCCGATTAAAGCGAGATCCATCGCTGAAAAAGGCAGGAGAGAATGGTGATGCTGTAATTGATAGATTGATATACTTGAGTAGACCTATATAACACGGGTTGACAAAGTTAGGTTCAGATGATATACTGCCTCTTAGTTTGACATACTTTTGATTCGATTGAAGGTGAAATGGGTTTGGTTCGCAGTACCAACCTTAAAACCTGGCGCTGCAGCTAAGGCCTTACGCGTTTCACCCTTAATCGACTTAATTGATTTCGAACTAACCTCCCTTCCGTTGATTCTAAAAATATCCTCGAAATGTCGAGGATGATACATGTTTGTATTTATCCAGAGTGGGGTTTTGACTACGAGCTCCGCCTCATGGTGGTGAGTTGTAGTCACATTTAGCTTACCGGACTTGACAGCGAGTCTATCCGTTGTAGAATTGAGATGTTCCTATCTAATTTCCCTCCAATCGCAGATGATTTTTTCTAGTTTCCAAAATTTTACTAATAAAACCTAATTTCCTATCTTATGGCAGAAAAAGCCAAGACCCGTGTTAAAAAAACTGTTGCCGTTGCAGAGTCTCCGGTAACTCCTATTGCTGAACCTGTAGCTTTGTCGACCGCTCCCTCAAAAGAGGAAACTCCTGTAGCTACTCCCGTGGCTCCCGTATCCCGACCTGTCGTTCCCGGCAACCAACTACCGCCGCAGTATCAAGGCAGACCTTACGTGAGGCCACAGTATCAGCAACGTCCGATGATGCGACCTTCATTTGTACGCGCACCACAAGAACCGGTAATTACCGAAGAGGTAACCGGCATTGTGGATGTTTTTGGATCCGATGGCCGAGCAATGGCTCGTGCCGAGTACCGACCAGGAGAGAATGACGTATTTATTACCTCACAGATGGTGAGAGCCTCCAAACTTCGTCCCGGGGATGTGGTAGTTGGCCTTGCCAGACGTCCTAAAGAGAACGAGCCTTACTGGAATATGGTACAGATCACCAAGATTAACGGAGTGGATGCAACCACGGTTACCGAAAGGCTGCGATTTGAAAAAGGTGTCCCAATTTACCCTTACGAGAAGCTAAAACTGGAAACGGGCAAAGAAATATTGTCGACCCGTTTGATTGATCTTTGTGCTCCGATTGGCCGAGGACAGAGAGGTATTATTGTGTCTCCTCCTAAAGCCGGTAAAACAACCATCATTAAAGAAATTGCGTCTGGAATTGCGGCCAACTATCCCGAGATTCACATCATTGCCGTTCTTGTGGGTGAGCGCCCCGAAGAAGTGACCGATATTTCTCGACATATTAAAGCCATTACCAAAGACTCGGACATGTTGGGTGAGACAGCTGCCAGCAACTTTGACGAAAAAGCCGAGGAACAAACCAAAGTAGCAGAGATCGCTCTGGAACGGGCGAAGCGCTTAGTGGAGCAGGGAAAAGACGTAGTGATACTTTTGGACTCCGTTACTCGTCTTGCCCGTGCCTACAACTTGGCTATTCCAACATCCGGTCGTACGTTGTCCGGTGGATTTGATCCGGCAGCTTTGTATCCTCCTAAGAAATTCTTTGGTGCGGCACGTAAAATCGAGGGTGGCGGAAGTTTGACCATTATTGGTACCGCACTAATCGATACCGGCTCACGTATGGATGATCTCGTTTACGAAGAGTTTAAGGGTACCGGCAACATGGAGCTTCACTTGGATCGCCATTTGGCAGAGAGACGCATCTACCCATCTATTGACGTGATGAGAAGTGGTACTCGTCGCGACGACTTGCTTTTTGACAACGTGGAGTACCAGAGCATCATCCTGATGCGTAGAATGCTGGACATGTTGGGTGACAATGAGAGAACGGAAGTACTCTTGTCCCGTTTGCAAAAGACAAAATCAAATAAGGAGTTCTTGGCCTCACTGAAAGACGGCGGGTAATCCCCCTATATATTACTAATGAAGAGACCGAAGATGACGAGGATTGTTGTGGCTAGCCAAGCCCGTTGAGTTAGTTGAGATTCTTTCCAACCTTTTTTCAAAAACAAATAATGGATCGGGGCAACGGGCAAAATTGGTCTTTTGATGATAGCTTTGGCGGACAGTTGTATAAAGCTGGATAAGAACTCTACGAAAAAAAGGAGTCCAAAAATGAAGATGATGAATACTTTGCCGCTTAGAAGAGCGATGGTGGCCAGTGTGGCTCCAAATGAAAGGGAACCAACGTCACCCAAAAAAACATTAGCGGGATAAACATTGAAATAGAGGAAAGCAACAATGGTACCAATCCAGATACCAATAAAAGTAGAGAGGGGTGTGTCGATAATATTAACGCTGATGATCAAATAACCAAACAAACAAATTAAAAGAATTCCCATACTTAGACCATCGACACCGTCTGTAAAATTAACCGCGTTGGAAAAGATGATGATGACAAGTGCGGCAAAGATTATAAAGATAGGACCAAGATGGAGTATACCGATTATGGGGAAGTTGATGAAGTTTATTCCTAACCCAAAATACATAAATGAGGAGATGGCCGTAGCGAGCAACACCTGAATTAAAAGTTTGGTCTTGGTTTTTATTCCAGAAAATCCTCTATCTTGTTGAAGCTCAAAAAACTTGACGATATCATCGTATAGTCCGAGTAGCCCGAACGATATAAGGCTAAAGATGATAATGCCGATTTCTTTGACAATCGGGAAGTTTGAGGTGATATTGCCATTAACGCTGTGAAAAAGCGTAAAAATCGAGAGAAAGAGAAAAATAATGACGATAATTAATAACAGACCTGCTCCTTCGGGGGTTCTTGATTTGCTTTTTAGGTGAGTAATGGCGGCGTTTTTGTTTAGTGAAGTGATAGCAGTTTTCTTTTTGAAAAATTTTAGTTTATAGAGAAAATTTATAAAAGGAACTATCAAAACGGCAGTGATGAAAAATGAAGTGATGATGGTTGTGAGGGCTATAAACATACTGATACTATTACTATTTCTAGGTTATAGAATGTTAAAAACAAGTGAATTTTTTGGTTTGGAGGCACTATTCAAAGACATCAAAAAATACTTTTTGATTGTTACTATCTAATACGTTAACCAAAGATTCAAGATGAGTTTTTTGACATTGGTCGAGTCCATTAATCGCACTTTGCATGATGCGAACGAAAGAAGAGTCGGTGAGAAGTTTTAATTGGTCTTCTGAACTTGCCTGCTTAAGCATTGTTAGACCTATACCAAATGATTCGTGTGCTGTTTTTGCAGTATACAGAGGGAGAATGTCTTCAGAGATACCCTTGCCGTAAACATTTTCGACCATACGTGTATTATATAGTATAGTGTCAAGAAAATTTCTTAAAACATATCACTTTTTGAGATCGGTGGTGGCATTGATATTTTACAGATTTCCGTCTCGAAAATTAAAAGTAATTGGGGTAACGGGGACAGACGGTAAGACCACAACAGTGACAATGATCTATAAAATTCTCAAAGCTGCCGGAAAGAGAGTCTCGATGGTGTCTACCGTAGATGCGGTAATCGGATCGAAGAAAATCAGGACAGGACTGCACACAACGACTCCGGATCCATTTTTGATGCAAAAATTACTACGAAGAATGGTTGACGAAGGAGATGAGTATGCTGTTTTGGAGGTTAGTTCTCACGGGATTGATCAGTTTAGGGTTTTTGGTGTGAATTTTTTAGTGGGCGTGTTGACTAATATCACGAGGGAACATCTCGATTATCATGGGAGCTTTGACAGTTACCTGTCGACAAAAGCTATTTTTTTGAAGTCGGTTAAGACGGCGGTACTTAATAAAAGTGATGGATCTTATAAGGCTGTAAGAAAAATAGTCGCTTCCGGAAATAAAATTGTCGAGTACCCCATATCCAGTCTGTCAGAAAGTCTCAAGAAAGGAGTAGAAAAATTCTCCGAACCATACAATCAGCTCAATGCTCAGGCAGCCATCATGGCAACTAAAGCAGTGGGGATAGCAGAAACAGAGATCGTTCAAGGACTTGCTTCGTTCAAGAGTATTGAGGGAAGGATGGAGGAAGTTAAAAATGAGCGGGGAATTAGAATAATTGTGGACTTTGCTCATACGCCAAACGCATTGACAAATGTGTTGTCTATTCTAAGAAAAAAAGCCAAGAAAAGGGTGATCTGTGTTTTTGGTTGTGCCGGGGAGAGGGATCGTGAAAAGAGGCCGGTAATGGGTGAAATTGCAACCAGACTGGCTGATATAGCGATCTTTACGGCAGAAGACCCTAGGAATGAGAGTATTAATGACATCATTAACTCGATGGAAAAAGGGGCATTAAAAGGAAAAAAGATCTATAAAATCCCAGAAAGGGGGGAGGCAATCAGATTTGCGATCAATGAAGTGGCTAAAAAAGATGATTTTGTGGTAATTTGCGGTAAAGGACATGAGAGGTCGATGGCATATGGAAAGGTCGAGTATCCTTGGTCGGATGCGGAAGCGGTGAAAAAAGCCTTGAAGAACAGAGTTATGCTTGTAAAAAGACCTGGTGTGTGATGCCACGTTGACTTTAGACATTCCGTCACGGGATCAGCTCGAGTACGCGATTCGCAGTGACGAGGTAGTATGATTGAAATATGGATAAAAGGGGAAAATTGATTTATGCTTTCGTGGATGCGGCGAATATGTTTTATGGCGGTGAGCGAAGTTTGCACTGGAGAGTCGATTACGAAAAGTTGATAGCATATTTACGGGAGAAGTTCATGGTGTCCAGGGTTTTTTACTACTCAGGAATCGACGTAGATCAGTACAAAGAGGAGGGAAAAGAAGTCGATCTGGAAAAACTAGTAGCGTATTACAAAGGTGAGCTTTTGAATAAGGAAAAAACCGAAGAAGAAAAAGTGCTTTTGGGAAAACACCTGGAAAAAGCAAAGTTTTATCGAGATCTGGACAAATTTGGATATGAATTGAGAATAAAACCAACAAAAGTATTTACCAGCACCGAAGGCACAACTACCACCAAGGCTAACTGTGATGTGGATCTCACATTTGACATGATGAGATATATGTCGCAGTACAGCGAAGCGGTGGTGTTGTCCGGAGACGGGGACTTTGCCCCCATTTTGGAGTACCTGAAGAGAAAAAAGAAAAAGATTAGGGTGCTGGCGCGATCCGAGCGGACGGCGAGGGAGATGAGAGAATTGGCGGGAGAGGATTTTGTGGATTTTAAATCAATCCGAGAAGAGGTTGAAGCCGACAAGGTGGAAAAGAAAACGGAAATAAAAAAGGAAATTGCGGTTACTGGCAAGAGAAAAGCTTTTGAGAGGAAGGTTCCAGTGTTTCGAAAAGGGTTTTAGTTTTCAACCTTGAAGTCGTTTTCGAGGTTGGTGGAGAGAGTCTGATTGTCGATATTGATTGTTTGAGGTGAGGAAACAAGGCCGTGTTGTTTAAGAATGGTTAGGGAGTAGTTATCACCGGAGATGGGGAGAGTGTAGGAAAGAGTGACTTGGGTCTGATTTTGAGCGGGAGTAGTTAACCAGAAGCCAATCTCGGTGAGACCGTATTTTTGAATAATGGACGCGGGTTTGAAAACAGCAGTTTCTTTGTTGGCAATCTCCGGTATTTCGCGGTCGATGTTTATATTTTCGGCATTGGCGGGAAGATAGAAACGAAGATAGGCGATGTAGTCACCACCATAATGGAAGGGAGGATTGGGGCTGGCTTCAACTGAGGCGTTATGAAATTTGACGGTGATTTTGTGGGTAACCAGATTGTTTTGGAGGGAAATGATATGGCTGGTTTTCCGTTGGATATAGGCGTTGGCTTTGTTGGCGCCAAGGTTGGTTTCGATCAATAAATAGGTATCCGGGCTAGAGGAAACCAGTTGGCCGGCGAAGTTTTTCTTTTCCAGGAAGTTTTGGAAGTTTTCATCGGTAGAGTTTATGACGATGTTTTGATTGACTAGGTCCTGATACATGATTTTGGAGACCTTGACCTTTTTGTTTAGAGGAAGATTGAGGATTTCTTTTTTGAAAGATAGACCGACAGCCGTAAGGGTGTCTTTTTTTTGAGTGGAGCCAGGGAAAAAGTTCATTTCAGTCTTACCTTGGAGAAAGAGATAGAGATTGTCGGGGGTAATTTGGGCATCGTACTCGGGGACAGTAAAAGTGCCGACAACATCGAGAACTTTCTTGATGGTCGTTAGGTTGAGAATGAGGAGATTGTCGGGATTGATCTCTCCCCCTTTTTCCATAAACCAACGGAGAGTGGTGGCCGTGGTGGGGAAGTCCGGTTCCCAGTCGGCGTTGGCGAGCTCCCAGGAGCCGTGTTTGAAAGCTTCCTGAATGGGAGCGGGAGGGGTGACGTAACCTTTGAGCTGACCGTTGGGGACGTAGATATCCTGAAAGGAGAGCTCAAATTTGGGGTAGTTGGCGATGAGCTTGGCGTAGGATCCGGCAAAACCACCGTTGGCGCGCATCTCGGCGTCGTTTCCGAGAAGGATGAGGTAGGAGACGGGTTTGTTGATACCTAGAAGGTAGTTGGTGAAGGGAAGGTAGGGCTTGATAAAACGGGTGAGAGGAAGGGAAATGATGATAAAAAGGCTGAGGATGAGGGATAAGATGAGAAAGAAAGACGGTGATGTCCGACGCATAACTAATTAAAAACTGCAGATTCTAGACGATCAATTCTTTTGTCTTGTTTTTCGATACGCTGTCTGAAGGAAGAGTTTATTTCGGTTTCTTGGCGGAGCTCTTTAATTTCGGTGATGATAGCATCCTTAAAGTCGAGAAGATCGTTGCGAAGTTCGTGTCTTAAGTCCTCACCGTCTTGTTTGGTAAATAAATCTGATTTTTCTACAAGAAACTCTTTCTTAGTGAGGAGGTCTTTCTTTGCATCAAGAAACTCTTTCTTAGTGAGGAGGTCTTTCTTTGCATCAAGAAACTCTTTCTTAGTGAGAAAGTGCTTTTCCATCAACTCAATGTCTTTTGGGGTTAACATACTATCAGTATATCAATTAAAATAGAGGGATGACACTTAGAGAGAGGTTATTACTATCACCCCTTTATGATTGGTTTGGGAAGCGATCCTATGCTCAGTCAGGGGAGGATATTATTGCCGATCTGGAGTTAGGCAGAAAAGGTAAAGGAGTATATATAGATGTAGGAGCTTTTCACCCTAAACTGTTTTCGAACACCTATTTGTTTTATAAACGGGGATGGAGTGGAGTATGTATTGAGCCGAGACCGGAAGCAAAAGAGTGGTTTTTGAAGGTAAGAAACCGTGATAAGTTTGTGGGGATGGGAGTAGGAGCCAAAAAAGATGTTTTGGAGTACTTTGAGTTTGATGATAGTGCTACAAATACTTTTTTGAAAGATCAAGTAGAAAAAAATATCAAAGAAGCGGGGAGGAAACTAAAACGAAAAATAAATGTGGCAGTGATGCCCCTAGCCGATATTTTGGCGAGTAGTGGGTTGGGGAATGCCCCTATTGATTTGATGTCTGTGGACGTTGAAGGGATGGATTTGGAAGTTTTGGCTTCAAATGACTGGAAAAAATATAGACCAAAACTGGTTATCTGTGAGGATTTGGAGTATGATTTTGAGAGTCCGAAGTCGTCTGGAACAGTAAAATATCTTTTGGGTCTAGGATATGGGTTGGTTGCCAAGACGCCTTACAGTTTGATATTTAAGGATAAAAATACTAGAGAAGAGTGAGTTGTAGAAGGATTGGGAAAATTTGGTAAAATTTGTGAGGTTTGATTTGGAGAGCTTAAAAGGGTTAAAATTATAAGAGAAAAAGAAGTACTGTGCTAAAATATTGGTCGATTAAGTAAACAAATGAAACATTTTTTAAACTACTGGATAAAAGACTTTTTTGAATACATAGGGCTGCTTTTTTCTCATTTCGTAAAGTATTACCTTTCACCCAAGTTTGCGGTTTTTGAGTCTTTTAAATCTCTCTTGGTGGGTAAGATGTATCAGCATCGAGGTAAAAATGCCCAACTTTTTGTGAATGCGGCGATGGTGACGGTGATGGTGGTGGGAATAGCGTTTGGACCTTCTTTGGTGACTAACGATTCTCAAACACAAGCAGTTTTGGCCTCTGGTTTTAGGAGTAAATTTGTTTTTGCCGAAGAAGGTACCGGAACTGGGGGAAGCCAAGTTTTGGGATTAACTACTGATGCACAAATGACAGTGGATCCTTTGACGCAGGTTTCTGATAAACCTAGAGCGGATGTTTTTGAGTACACGGTGGAGGATGGAGACACACTAGCAGCAATTGCCAAAAAGTTTGGCGTGGACACGGACTCAATTAAGTGGTTGAACTCGGGCTTGAACGAGAAAAAAATTAAACCAGGCACGGTAATGAAGATTCCACCGGTAACGGGTGTGATGCACACGGTAAAGAGTGGCGAGACGGTTTACTCTATTGCTAAACGTTACAATGTGTCTGCTCAGGCGATTGTCGACTTCCCCTTTAACGAGTTTAGTAATGACGAAACCTTTGCTTTAGCGATTGGTCAGGAGATTGTGGTTCCTGATGGTGAGATGCCTGAGGAAATAATTACTTCACCAAGAAGCAACTTGGCTAATACTCTGACACCTAATGCCGGTGCGGTATCGGCTACCGGAAGCTGGATATGGCCGGCAGCGGGGACGATTACTCAGTGGTACAAAGCATGGCATAAAGGATTGGATATTGCCAACCGTAGTGGGGGAAATATCTTGGCGGCGGATTCCGGAACGGTAATAGTGGCCGGATGGCCGGATAACTCGGGTTACGGAAACCGAGTGATGATTGATCATGGAAACGGATATAAAACTTTGTATGCACATATGAGTAAGATTGCGGTGACTGTGGGTCAAACAGTGAAGAGGGGAAATGTTATTGGCCAAATGGGTTCAACAGGGAGATCAACGGGAACTCACCTCCACTTCGAGATTCGCTCGGATGCGGGGAATAGAGATCCAATTGGAGTGTTGAAGTAACCCGAAACATGGGAAAAGTATCTATGTACGGCGATAAATGTTAGAATACAGGCATGGTTGACCATGTAAATATATTTGTACGAGCGGGAAACGGTGGAGCTGGTGCCGTGTCTTTTCGGAGAGAGAAATTTATTCCCAAGGGTGGTCCTGATGGCGGTGACGGGGGTAAGGGTGGAAATGTGTATTTGGAGACCGATCCAAATCTGTCGACATTACAAGACTTTGCACATAATAAAAAGTTTGCGGCGGGAGATGGAATGAAAGGTGGGGGTAAAAAAATGTCCGGTGCCAAGGGTGAGGACATTATCATAAAAGTTCCGGTAGGTACTCTGGTGAAACTGACGCGACTGGCTTTGGAGACGGACGAGGAAAAAGACATCCGTGTTCGGGGGATGAAACTGGGCGTTTTGGGAAAACTTTTTAGACAGGGACATATTGAGGGAGAAACATGGCAGCACTTGGACATGAGTGAACCCGGAATGAGTCTTCGAATTGCCCGCGGAGGTAAGGGAGGAAGAGGTAACGTACATTTTAAAGGCTCGAGTAGAACGACACCCATGATTGCCGAAGATGGACAGATGGGAGAGTCTTTTGAAGTAGAGTTGGAACTGAAACTTTTGGCCGATGTGGGCTTGGTGGGTTTGCCAAATGCCGGAAAATCAACTTTATTATCGGTGCTGTCTAACGCTCGTCCTAAGGTGGCCGATTATGAGTTTACTACCCTGGAGCCAAATCTGGGGGTGTTAAAAGCGGCGGATAAACATCTGGTAATTGCCGATATTCCCGGGCTCATTGAAGGGGCTAGCGAGGGTAAGGGACTGGGAATAAAATTCCTCAAACATATTGAACGAACCAGGGTTTTGGTGCATCTCGTACCAAGTATTGGTGGAACTCCCGAAGAAATTTACGCGAAGTATAAAGTGATTAGAAAAGAACTGAAAGCCTTTGAAGCGGGTTTAGAAGATAAGAAAGAGATTGTAGTACTTTCGAAAATCGATTTAGTTGATGATGGACTGGTCAAAAAAACGGTTAGTTACTTTAAGAAAAAGAAAATAGCGTTGTTACCAATGTCGGCAGCGACGGGCAATGGAGTAAAACAACTGGTGAGTGAGATTCTAAAAAAGAGCTAAAAATCGACACACTCTCTTATATATTCATTCGAGTCAGGGTATTTTGTGCTGCAGTTGGTGATGGAGCCATCCTGGTTGGTTATCGGACTGCAGTTTGAGGTGCAAAATGACGGACTACAGGCAGGAATTTCGTCTTGGGAAACCACGACACAGGCACCATTTTTGCACCCATAATGAATTGGACACAACTGCCGGAAACTACAACCAAAAGAGATATCGGCGTTTAGCATTCCCGGAGAGTTAAAAGCAATTGTTTTGGGACAGTAGTCAATGTTGTTTGCTTGGCTGTCGAAAAAGGAGTATATCTGAGCATAGACGGCGTATTGTTGGGGACAAGAGGAGTTTACGGGTGTGACATAGATGGTGTAGGGTTTTTTAGAGTTGGGATCACAGGGAATGGCGTCAAGGTAGGGTTTGAGAAAGTCGGAGTCGCAAGCGTAACTAGGGCGGCCTTGAGAGTCTGTTAGAGGAAACTGTGGATAGCAGTCGTGATCGGAGTAGTAGGATTCCAGAGCAATCTTGATTTTGGAAAGGTCGGATTTACGGCGAGAGTCATATCCTTTAAAGATCTGGGCCATGGGGTTTATGCCGACTAAAAGAGCCATGCCAAGAACGACGATGATGGTAACGACGACCAGAATTTCGCTTAGGGTGAAGCCTTTGTGTTTGGTGGTCATAATTTATTGTATTACGAAATTAACTGTTAGTTTGATTAATATTTTGAATTGGCTCATTATTTTGTTTCGACTAACCAGAAGTTAAAGGAAATATCAGCGGTTGATTTTTTGGCGATGGCGATGGTGAAGCCCACTCCGCTTTGTTTTGACTTAACATAAAGCACTTCACCACCAGTGTCGGAGGTGGGAGTGACGTAGATGAGAGTAGTATCGGTAATCTTGGTGTTGAGAATATTTATTTCGGTGGTATTGGCAGTGATAGTGCCTGTGCCGATGGTAGCGTTAGTGTTGGTTTGAGTACTGCCGGAGCCGGAGGAAGAATTGTTTCCCGAGGCAATGATTAAACCATCGGTAGTAAGCTCAGTGAATCTAGCCGATTCGGTGGCGATAGTAGAGGAACCGACGGCGAGAGTACCGGAAACGGTAGCTGTTTGGGTGTCTAAACTCTTGGACAGTAGGTTGCCAGTGACTAAAAGATCGCCATTAACCACTACTTTGCCATCAGGATCGAGAATCATGAGTTTGTTTGAGATGTACACAAGTTTGTCTCCCGTTGGTTGAATATATAGATCGGTATCGAAGGCAGAGATTGATTGGGTAAAGATGGCTCCGTTGGCCAGCATGTCATTAGTGATGAGAGTATGCACATTTAGAGAGTTGAGGGCAAGGTCAGAGGGAATAATGGGAGTAGTTTTGGCAAGTGGAGAAAGCGCGAGGGGATCTCCGGAGATGATAGCTGAGGAAGTAGCACCAAAAAGTGAGGAGTAGGTGGAGTAACGCGCTTCAAGGTCGGCGAGAATTCCCGAAGCAGTTGAGTATTTTTTGTCGAGGAGATTAATTTCAGTGCGAAGATTATCTACCGTTTCACTTTTAATGTTATCGGCGTAAAGGGTACCGGAGATAGTGGCATCAATTGTTTTTAGTTGATCGATGTCGGCTAAGGGCGAAATAAGTTTGGTTTTAACAGTAAGATTGGAAGTTTCTAAGTTATCGGTGACTAGATTGGCAATGACGGCGGCGCCAGCTTGTAGATTGGCAATGATACTTTTCATAAAGGAAGCAACTTCTTTGTTCTCGACGCTGTTAATTTTGAGAGCGTAAGTACCATCGACTTTTTGGATAAGCTCGGGAGAGGTAACCGGATTGGCAAAGATGCCGTTAGTGTCATCGTAGACTCGAGAGTCGTTTATTAGATGACCAACAGATGCTGATGTACGGAGGTTGCTCCATTTGTAGGAGTCAAAACGAGGAGCAGTGAGACGATAGGTAATGTTCGTCGGAGTGGAGGAGTAGATAGCAAGAATCTTGTTTGTTTTATCGACTTCATACCAGGCTTTGGCCTGACCTTCAGGGGTAAGAAGGACAGAGAGTTTATCAATATTAGATTGGATATTGGTGGTTTTATTAAATAACCAGAGATCGGAACCGATTTCCTGTTGGTCAAATTTTATGAGAGTGCGATAGCCGAGACCTTCAATATAATTTTCGGTCATGGTGGCGACCTTGCCAACGGTTTCTTCCTTGATACCGATCATGGAAGCCATGTAAGTGGCGTATTTGGTGCCATTAATAGTGTATGGAGGGTCAACAGTACCAACGTCGATCTTGCCGGCACCGTTGCCAACCGTGAGTTGACCGCCGGTACTAAGAGTGCCGGAAACACTAGCATTACCGTCAACCCAGAGCGAGTATCCTGCTGGTACCGGAGATGAGCCATTGATTCTTAGCCCGCCAAGGGGGATGAACCAGTCACCTTGAGTAAGTTCATGGTTGGTTACTGAGATGGCTTCAACTCCACTAGTGTCGTAAATACTTGCTAGGTAGGCGCCAAGCCAGGGATATGAACCACTTCCGAGGTTGTAAAGTGGAGTTGGACCGGCGGCGACCGTAGGAAGAATGTTGCCGGCGATTTGTAGTTTGTCTGCGGGATTGGTAAGTCCGATACCAATTCTATTATTTAAAGCATCGATAGTTAAAGTGTTGGAATCGAAGTTTAGAGAGTTGACCACGTTAGCTAGTGTCCAAGTGGAAGCAGCACCAGCGGAGAGGTTTAGTGCTCCAGCGGAAGTAAGAGCAAGAGTACCGGAAGTTACGGTAGAGAGAGTTAGGTTGTTTGCGGTAGTAGAAATGGTTGAAGCACCTAAGCCTGTGATGGCGAGAGCTCCTGAAGTGGAGGTTAAATTAAGAGCTCCTGAAGTGAGGGTTAAGCCTGTTGAGAATTGACCGACACCGACTACATCAAGAGCAGTTGCCGGATTAGTAAGTCCAATACCAAAGTTACCGGTGTTGATGAAGGAGTTATCTCCAGCTGTACCGGCCAAGTGAACCGTAGCCGAGGCAGTCGCAGCATTACCTAGGTTGACGGCGTCGGTGATGCTTGTTGGGTAGAGAACACCTGTGTTCCAAGTCCAGCCTTGGTTGGCACCAGAAAAGGTAGAAGGAGCAATCCATTGGACACCTGTTCCGGTACTAGAAAGAATGTCACCGGCATTACCCGCACTACCGTTGTCATACAGGGCTCCAGTGAGATTAATATCTCCCGTAACATCCAGTTTGTAAGCCGGATTAGTAAGTCCAATACCAAAGTTACCAGTATTAATGAAAGAGTTGTCTCCTGTTGTACCGGCTAGATGGACTAGGGCTGAAGCGGTAGCGACGGCACCAATATTGACAGAGTCAGTAATGTTTAAAGGAGCCAGAGACCCAGAAGTTCTTTGCCAATTACTGGATGTGAGAGGTACACCATTGACTAAGTAACTGCCGGTAGTATTGACGTCACCGACAACATCCAGTTTGTAAGCCGGATTAGTAAGTCCAATACCAAAGTTACCGGTGTTGATGAAGGAGTTATCTCCAGCTGTACCGGCCAAGTGAACCGTAGCCGAGGCAGTCGCAGCATTACCTAGGTTGACGGCGTCGGTGATGCTTGTTGGGTAGAGAACACCTGTGTTCCAAGTCCAGCCTTGGTTGGCACCAGAAAAGGTAGAAGGAGCAATCCATTGGACACCTGTTCCGGTACTAGAAAGAATGTCACCGGCATTACCCGCACTACCGTTGTCATACAGGGCTCCAGTGAGATTAATATCTCCCGTAACATCCAGTTTGTAAGCCGGATTAGTAAGTCCAATACCAAAGTTACCAGTTCCGGAAAATGCCATGTTAAATCCTCCAAGGGGAATATCGGTGTTTGCCGTGAGAGTACCACCTAGTTTGACGGCGTTAACCGTACGAGTAAGGCCATTGGAAAAAGTAAGGGGAAATTCGTAGTCGGTACCGCCCGAGGCGATGCTAAGTCGACCGGTAGTGACGGCGGCTTTGACCAAACCCCCAGCAGAAAGAGAAGAAAAGTCGATGTCACCAGAGGAAGCAATGCCAGTAAAGCCTGAAGCGGCACCTAGTGTTGAAATGTCCCAACTGGTGGAGTTAACGGCAACAGTGTTAGATCCTCCTCCAATGGTGACGGCACCTGTCGAAGTACCGGTATTGATGTTGGTGGTGAAGTTTGAGGAGTCGTTGAGACTAACATTACCGCCTGAAGTGGTAACACTGCCAACAACTGTCAGTTTAGAACCCGGATTAGTAAGTCCAATACCAAAGTTACCGGTGTTGATGAAGGAGTTATCTCCAGCTGTACCGGCCAAGTGAACCGTAGCCGAGGCAGTCGCAGCATTACCTAGGTTGACGGCGTCGGTGATGCTTGTTGGGTAGAGAACACCTGTGTTCCAAGTCCAGCCTTGGTTGGCACCAGAAAAGGTAGAAGGAGCAATCCATTGGACACCTGTTCCGGTACTAGAAAGAATGTCACCGGCATTACCCGCACTACCGTTATCCCTTAAAGCTCCAGTGAGATTAATATCTCCCGTAACATCCAGTTTGTAAGCCGGATTAGTAAGTCCAATACCAAAGTTACCAGTATTAATGAAAGAGTTGTCTCCTGTTGTACCGGCTAGATGGACTGTAGCCGAGGCCGTTGCGGCATTACCTAGGTTGACGGCGTCGGTGATGGAGAAGGGAAATATAACGCCAGTATTCCAGTTCCAGGGACCGGCACCGCTACTCGTTGGAGAGTTGATCCATTCAACACCAGTGCCCGTAGTTGAGAGTATTTGACCCGGGGTTCCAGCACTACCGTTATCCCTTAAAGCTCCAGTGAGATTAATATCTCCCGTAACATCCAGTTTATATGCCGGATTAGTAAGCCCGATACCAAAGTTACCAGTATTAATGAAAGAGTTGTCTCCTGTTGTACCGGCTAGATGAACTAGGGCTGAAGCGGTAGCTGTAGCACCTATGTTAATGGAGTTGGTAATGTTTGCGGGAGTAAGGGCCCCGGAGTTTAGTTGCCAGAGATTACCTGAAGCTGCGGAGATACTGACACAGGTGAGGGTATCGCCAACGGCCTGAATAGCTTCGCCTGCAGGACAGGCAGAAGGATAGTTTTGCAGTTTGGTCCAGTCAAGTTCGCTAATCTCGGCATTGTTTATTTCTCCATTGGGGAGCGAGACAGTACCTGAAGATACGGTTAGTCCGGTGAGTCCAGTGAGAGTGCCGGTAGCCGTAATGTTGCCGTTATTGGCAATGGTGAACTTGGTTACTCCTGAAGCCGAGGCAGTGAAGAGGTCACCAGTGCCATTTTGATTCGCGATTAAAGCAGCATTGACCAATGTAGCGGAAGTATTGATGGCTGTTTGACCGTTGGCGGCGACGTAGAAACGATCGGTTTCGGTGGAACCTGCTGTGAGGGAGAGAAGCCTACCTGTAGCGGTGTTGTTGCCTACGTAACCGGAGATGAGAGCACCGGAGGTGAGATTAGCATTTTCAATACGTAAAAAGTCGGTATTGGTCGTGCCACCCAACATTTGAATTTGACCGCCACCTAATGCGTCTGGCTGAAGGATAATGTCGCCGCCGGAGTTAGCCGTGGTGGTGAGAGTGAGAGCTTGACCATTTAAAGTGAAGGTGCCGGAGGTGGAGTTTATGGTTGGGGAAGAAGCGGCAATATTGATGTCGCCGTTATTGTCGACGATGGGAACTGTGTTGACGGTAGCGGAAGCGGAAGCAGGATACCCCTGGAGGGTTTCGGAGTTAAGAGCGTAACCAACAGTAGCAATTTGCTGACGGGGGGTAAGGGTCTCCGCTCCGACGATAACTTCCAAATAAACATCACGATTTTCCGTGAAAACGGTGTTGGCAATTTCGGCTCCACAAGTGCCATTACCAATTAAAGTGTTAAAGATACCATTGGGGTCGGGGATAATGGGACAAGTACCGGAAGTGTAGAGTTGGGTGCCGGCAGTTAGATCATTCCAAAGTTTGAAGGTGACATTGACGGAGGTAGTGATAGGGGTGCCGGAAGAATCGGTCAGGCGGCCTTGGAAAGAAAGTTGACGTCTGGGAATTGTAGGTAAGGCTGCGGAACTGGGTAAAGCCTGTTTAATTATCTGGTTATAGCCAAAAATGACCATGGCAGAAGTGGCTAGCACTAGGATAGCAAGGTGAAGATATGGTGTGAAGGGGAGAGAGTTGTATTTTTGATACCAAATACCAAGGCGGCTTTTTGAACTTTCTTGGCCGTGTTTGTTTTTGGACGAAGAAAATCTTTCAAACCAGGAGAGAGGAAGCAGGCGGGGAGTTTCATGCTTGTATTCAAAAGGATTGGTAGGTATATATTTTTGAAGGAAACAGTATTTGGTGAACTGTTTTATCGATGATTGACGACGATTTATGACAGATGTACTTGTATGACTGAGTTTGAGATAGGTAACATAGGTATTTAGGTGGCTTTCACTTAAGATGTTCTCTAAGTTTTGATCGAGAAAAGGGGTCTCGTTAGCACTCCAAGCAAAGAAATGATTAAGGTCGGAAACATAATTTTTAATTGTAGAGTGGGTCTTTTTTTCTTTAACTAGAAATACTTTAAAGTGATCGAGAATTTTTTTAATTGTTGGTAAAGAATCATCATCGTTGTTTTGAAGAAGGTTGTTCGGTGAAGATGTGCCTTTGGTTTGGTTTTTTGCCTCCTGTAGGTCGGAGTTTAGACCATATTTGGATGATAGGAAGGTGGAAAAACGTCTAATTGAGGCTAAACGACGGTTAATGGTGTTCTGAGGAGTCATACTCCTTTTTTGGTCCAGAAGATATGAGTTGAGGTAGTTTGAAATACTTTGAAATATTTCTTGGACCGTTGGAGGATTGTCCGGGGAGGAAATAGAAGCGGAATAAGAAAGGAAATGGCGAAGATCGGAGAGATAATTTTTGACGGATACAGCAGAGAGCCCAACCTCAAATAGAAACCCCGAGAAGAGAGTCTGGAGTTCTAGTTGATTGGGCAGAGAGATCATTTAATTTGTGGCTAAAACAAGAAGGAAAATAACAGGGAGAACAAAGATAATTCCCGCAGTCAAAATCTCGGCGAGAGAGACATTTGAGCTTACGGAACTGCTGTCCCAGTTCTGCTGTGAGTAGTCGTTTATTAACATTTTTAAAGAGTTTGTTGATAACTAGTGTTTAGGTTCACATTAGACGATATTAGACGTCTATATACTAATATAATAAGAGAATAGGGTGAAGTCAAGTCGGAGAGTGAACATAGTTCGAAGGAGTAATAAGAGCTGAAAATAATGCGGTGAATATAGGAGAAGATGGTGATATAGGAAACTTAACCAATATTGATTAAATTATTACCGCAAATCTATGCGTTTATATATTTTCATATGCGTTAATTATGGCTATTTATTTATAATTATATGCGGATATGTGAAGTAGGCATGATTTTACACGACTGTATCGATATGATGTCTATAGCATGATAATGATATCATGTGATATTGTCTGCGGAAATTGATGATATAGTCTGTCTTCAATCCTGAGAGTACCCAATAAACCCGAAGTCTGTAATGCAGCTTTTTATTAAGAAATAAATAACAAAATAACGGAATTAATGGGAGTGATTATCTTGAAATCTTGGGATAGAGGTATTCGGAGTATGCTAGCTGAAGGGAAAGATAGAGATAGATTAAGAAGAAGTAGTTCTGTTGTGTGATAAAGGCAATGGTTGATGTAAGACAAGCAACAGTAAGAGGCAGCGAGCGAAGATTCAACGAGAGCTTTCGGAGACGATTTGGGTGGATTTTGGGGTCTTCCGGGAGTGGAAAAAGGCAGGTAAGGGATAGAAGTGAGCAATTAATGATGATGTTTTTCCAGTAACGATTGGTGGCGGTAATTTTTACAAAGATTTTTGGAAGTAGTGGAGTGGTTAGATGATAGAAGCCTTTAATGTCTGAGATTTTTGTCTGCCACGATGAGTCCAGTTTTTCCGGGTCATACATATCGAGAGTAGCGAAGGGAACTGTTTGATACTCTTTTTTACCGAAAAAAGGGAAGAGTAAGACGGAAATAAAACGGAAGATCAGTATAAGTCTAATTTTGGCGCCATACATGGTCATGAGTAGGTGAAGTGGAAGCCCCAGAACTAAAAGGAGCATGAACCAGAGATTGGAGGTAATCAGCGGGAGCTTGGGAACCAAAGTGGGGTTGAGAGGAGGAGTGGGCGAGATGGGAGGAACCGGAATAAAAGGGACAGGAGTTATTTCTACTTCCGGGGTGATGATGGGTGTCACTTCCGGAGAAACAGACGTTGTTGGTGTGGGGGTGGTGACGGCTAAGGGTGTGGGAGAAATTATGCCGTAGGCGAGATAGAACTCGGGAAAGATAGTAGAGTTACCACCAGCGTCTGTTGCGGAGAGATAAACGGTGTAGACAAGACCGCGAATGAGTCCATAAAATCGGTGTTGCCAGCTCCCGGTTGGGTAGTTTCCTTGATATATTTGATTAGTACAGTTAAGTATATTTTGTGGACAAATCAGGATAAATTGCATATTGGCATACGGTTCAACTGAACCAGTGAGAAGAGGATTGACGGCTGTGACGGTGAGATCTCTCTGATTGATATCGGGAATGGTGGTGAGGTCCGTGGTACTCCAGTTAAGAGTTTGACGGTCGACTTTTTTGAGGGTGATGAAAGGATAGATTGAGTCGATATAGAAAGTTCTGGTTTCTGAGGATGCGCTGGTGCCGGCGGTAGTGTAGGCGACAACTTTCCAGGTGTGATACCCTTGGGCAAAATCAAAATTAGTATCGAGATAGAAAGTATCGTTGTCTCGTCGGATGGTGTAATAGTAATAAACTTGGGAAGTAATACTATCGCTAACCGAGGCGGCAAATACTTGACCATCCAGGTAAACGTCGTAATGGTGTAGAGGAGTGGCGGGTAAGGGAGAAGGGCGTTTCCAAACAAGAGCTTCTCGAGGATTGTTGGTGGTGGAGTTATCGCTAGGAGAGATGAGGGTGGAAGGGTTGAATTCTTGAGAGATTATCTCGGCAGTCACTACCGCAGAGCCGGTAGCATTAGGATCTATTGCGAAGGAAGATTTGCCTGAGATAAATAACAGAACGACAAAAAATAAAAGTTTGATGGCAGTTCTCCTCACTACTCCAGTATATCTTTCTTAAAAACTTTCGGTGCTTTGAAGCTCTTCTTTAAGCTCTTGAACTTCCTTTTCCAGTTCGGACTGGTGTTTTTTGCTACGCTTGTTGAGAATGATGATGATGGTCAGGATAGAGATAAGAGCAATAAGAGTGTAAATGACCAGACGAATGGGGAAGAGCCAGAAGAAAATGGTGGCGGTTATAAGAGAACCAGCGGTGCCATAAGCAAGACTTAAATCGGCTTTGTAGCGTCCCCAACCCCATTTTTGATTCCAGGTCGTGGTGAAGTCTCTTTGAGTTTCGGGAAAAATATTACCGACGTCAACTTTGACTTCGGCAACCTTGGTGTTGAGGGGATCACTGATGGTGATGGTTCCCTTTGGATTTATATGAACGTCAGACAAACTTTCAATTGATCCGGTAAACTCAACAGGGCCTTTTTCCGTAAATTTGGGAACAGAAAATTTAGTGATGCTAGCTTTTTCAGTTACTGGTCCGCTGACGGTGACATAAATGAGAGTACCGACGCGAGAGGTAATGATGTTACCGGTTTGTTTGAGATCACCGGCTTTGGCCTCTGCGTTTGGAGTGTAGGTAATCATGGCGTAATGGCCGCCGGGGAGAGCAGTCATGGGGATTTTGATATTAATATTGATTATTTGTATGCCCCCGGCATCAACAGGGATGTTTTTGGGTGCCGTAATCCAGTTAGCAAGAGACCAACGATTATTGAGTTTGGTGGTGATGGGAAGAGGAGTACCTTTGCTGTCGGCGACAATGAAGTCTTCGACAGAAACGGTAAAATTTTCGGTACTGGCGGAGTCGTTACGAAGTTTTAAGGTAGCAGTTAGTGTTTGTCCCGGGTCGCCTCGAAGCTCAAGCTTGGGGGGAATGGCGGTCATAATCGTCTGAGCATCGGCAAAGGGCACAAGTGAAAAAACAACAAACAGAGAAACAATGGCGGTTAGTAGAGTTTTGGTTGTTTTCATTTGAGCAGAATGGATCTTTATATTTTAGAATGAGGCGGTGGCGGTGTAAGTAATTTGGTTTTCATAGTTTCCGGCAGGTTGGGTGGCATCGACGGAAAGTTTGTAACAAACATGTGCTTGTTGGCTACTGGCAATGGTGGCATTGGACATTATCTGGAAGGGGGATTCTACATCTGCCAAGCTCGGAAAATGTTGATAATTGGGGGCGGTAGGTGCAATCGTGGGCGCGTTGGCAACAACAGCTACAGTGTAACCAAAGCCCGGATTGTTGGTGGCTGTGGCCCAGGTATCCGAGGTGGTTTCGTTACATAAATTATTATCACAAGTAGTGTCCGGGATATATGATGGCGAAGTGGCCAGGTTACTGAGACGAGAATTTTCGATAGCGGTAACGACATAACCACTAACAGCGTTGGTGGAGACGGTGAGAAGCTGAGCCGCGGCTTTGAAGGTATCAAGAGCCATCACTCCAAAAGGAACCGAAGCATTGGTGGTAGTCACGTCCGTGGTTAGACTACAAGCAGACGCGCCGGAGTTGACACCCTCAATTTTGAAAGTAATACTAGGGTCGACGGTTGCGGTAACACGAACGGACTCGATGACGGCCACTTTACCAGTAACATCATCGGTCGGAGTAGCGCTATTGGGATTGGATGTGTCAGTAAAATTTTGGATTTTGAAAGTGTAAGCATCGGCGGTGTTGGCGACTCTTGAGGCTGAAGGGGCGGGGGCAATAATATTGGCGGTGCCGCCGGTATTTCCGATGGAGAGAGTAATATCGGTTCCGATGCCTCCTGCGCCGATATAGTGATACTCAAAACAGTGATAGTTGGCCGGTGAAGTACATCCGGTACTACCGGATGCTGTAGCGACACCTGCCGAAAAAGTATAACCGGAGGCGTTGGTACCGGTTGCCGTGGGGGTAGTGTTGAAGTCAAAGCCAGTAATGTCCGGAATACCATTGTTGGCGGTTGCCGGAGTTGAGTCGGCCGGAATAAGGACTCGGAAAAATCCAGCAGGAACCGCAGAGGCAGTTTTAAAAGTAATGACATGCTGAGGAAGAGCCTTGAAATAGATGACATCGGTGTCGTCAGCATCGCCAGCAGCGAGAACGGTGGTGGTGGTGAACTCGTCGTCATCAATAATGGAGGCGATAGTGTAAGAGTTGGTGCCACCGATAACTAGTGAATCACCTGGCTTAAGTCCGGCTGTGGAGACAGAGGTAAATACGGTTGCGGCGGTGGTGTAGATCCAGACATGGGTACTACCGGCTATCGTTGGGGATTTAACGCGGCCGGAGAAAGACATGCGAGAGCTTTGGAGAGTGTCTTTAGCGGTGGTAAGGTTGGCGGCGAAGGAAAAAGAAGGGTAAAAGAGAGAAAATACCAGAACTAATGTAAACGCGAAAACACATTGCAGGACGTGTCTATTTTTCATAATCTGAATTAAATATGTCATCGATATCAGTGTGTGTCAAGTGGATTTTTCTGGCGTTTTTGAGGTAACTCTTACTATGGAGATGATGAGAAGAAGAGAAATGAGGAGACCAAGACTAAGTTTGAGCGGGAAAAAGATAATATTAATAGTACTTGTGGTATTGGAGTTATCGGTTTTGATCTCCAACGATAACTGATGGGAGCCGATGTTACTTAAGGAGGGGGAAAATTCAAAGCTGTTGCCATTGGTGTTTAAAAGTTGTCTTTGGGATTTAGCGATGACGTTTACTGGAAGGATGCCTTCGAGGTAGACAGGCTTACCTTTTCCGGAAGTGACACGGAAAACACCTTTGGTTTCGGCGGTAAAGCTGCCCTCGTTATTTACCGTGGCGGTAAATTTGAGAGGAGTAATACTGTCCGCAAAGTAAAGTTCACCGATTTTAATAACTGTGCCTTTGGCCGGGTAGAAACCTTCAATCCTGAGTATAGTATCCGGGTATGCTTGGGAGCTGACAGTGATCAATAGATTGGAACCGATGGTGGCTCGTAGCGCAGAACCTTGGAAGGTTTGATCAACGGAGTTTACGTAGGTAGAGACAATTAAAGTGGCGTAAATATCTTTTAAGGGGGCTGTTTCGGGAACAGAAAGACTAAGAATTAATTGTTCTGAAGCTCCGGCAGATATAGGGAAAGGTTTATTAAATTTTATTTCGGAGTTGGCTAAACTAAAGTAACTTAACCATGGAGCAGTGGCTTTGGGATTAAGAACTGGGTTGCCGGAGATGTCCGATTCGGTGAAGGGAACGATGGCGGCGACTAAAGTTTTGTCATTATTACTGAGATTTTCTATTTTATAAACCTGAGTAATCGATCTTCCGGGTTTGATGTGAACGCGAAGAAGTGGTGGAGAGATGGACATACCGTAGTTGGCGGCGGAGATATTTTTGGGTAGCAAAATAGCAAAGGTGAGAACACAGAGCAGTATGGTGATGAAGATTTTTTTTGTCATTTAAAAAGCAGGAATAGCGATGAATTGAATGGCATTTTGATAAGTACCGGCTGCTTGTGAACCACTGATATTAACTTTGTAAGTGACTGTTGCGGCTGAGGAGGTGGCAATACCGCCCTTAGACATGACAATGGCTGGCTGGTCGATGTTTTCGACCGGAAAAGGGCGATAGTAAGTGGAGTTTACAAAATCGGCGATGTTGACGTCGGTTCCGGACATGTTGTAGCCAAACCCAAAACGGGCATTATCGCCCCAGACGTTGGCATCTGCCTGCAAGCAGGGTGTGGCCAGATCACAAGAAGTATCAGGAATAGTGGTAACACCGTCACTTCTTCGGAGAGGATGATCCTCGATGGCTTTGACGGCATAGCCAAAAGCACTACCTGTCGTGACAGTGAGGGTATTTGATAGGAGGCTGGGAATGCCGGGAACGAGACTACCAAAGTTGATGTCGAGATCTGAGATTTTGAAAGAAAAGGGAATGAGGGTATTAATGTATTGGAAGCCGGCAAGGATAACATATCCGGCGGAGTTGAACTGACCTTGAAAGGTCTGGCCAACGGTATCGGTAAGTTTATATGTAGTTGAGGATTTGGCGCCACCGGTAATATTGATAGTACCCATTTGGATTTCAAAAGTGGGAGACTTAAGATCATCCGCATAGACCAGGGAAATTTCAGTCGTTGTGAAAAATATCGAGAGAAAAATCAAGGTTATAAGGTATATCACTTTCATTTTTTAGTCTAATTGAGGGTTTTGAAACATCATTGGTGAAATTTTTAGGAGTGTGGTGTCTGTTATTGATATAGTTCTTTGTTATTGGTTGATTGAAGGTGATATAGTTTGGTTTTATGCTTGAGAGGAGGAAGTTTACCCGAAAATAATTAGATAATTATTTGATTTATAATCCCATCTTATCGGATGTCTCTTCAATGGACTTTTCAAGGATATCGGTGGAGGAATAAAGACTGATTAAATCTTTCTGTATAGCCTTGAGTTTTTCAATAAACGATTTGGAAATGGTGACGTCTTGACCTTTGGAGTTGAGATAAATGACGATGTCGGTGAGAGAGTTGAGAATGGTTGCAAGAGACGGTTTGGCTGTAGTTGCTATCCAGAGAAGGCTGTCGGTTTGTTCGTCCTTGATGGCTTCTTTGAGAAGGGAAATTTTACCTTCGGACTGGAGGTATTTGAGATAACTATTGCTAAAAATCATGGCCAGAGGAGTCATAAGAATGAGAGAGGTAATGTCGATGATCATGACCGAAGATAGGTCGGAAAAGTTTTGCCAGAGAAAGAGGGAAACAAGGAGAAATGAGGCTATTGCGGCCTGGTATGGATCAAATAAAAGAGCAATTACAAAGAGAAGAAAGAATAAAACAAAGAAAATGGGAGAGTTGATGCCCCCAGAAGAAAAGATTAGTAGGAGAACTACTGAAATAAGCATGACGGTCTCTAACATTAAGATGCTTCCAAGTCTTCGAAAAAGATATTTGGAGCCGAAATAGAGCAGTATAAGAGCTCCGGTAAGCTGAAGATTGTAGGAATTGAGAACTGGAGACTGAGTCCAGGCAAAAATGAAGAAAATAGCTACAGATAAAATGAGGGGACGCACCAATTTCGTAGACATACTCTAATAATACCAGTAATTTAAGAGCTCAATAGGTTGACACAAATTACAGTATTGCTGCGGAAATAGTAAAAGTAGGTTGCGGAGATTAGTGATATATATTGTTGCTAAATTAGCAATTTCTTGTAAAGTGTGCTTATATATTTATGCCTATGTTTTTGAAATAATCAAATTTAAATCAAATATATTTCTCCACGGAAAGAGAAAAATATTTGCGGAAATTGATAGAACAACAAGAGGAAATTTATAAAAAGTGGTATATTTTAATTGTGGAGTCGGTAACTTTAAATAAATTTCTTAAGAAAACTAGTAGTCTAGATCGGCTTTTGTTTATTATTATCTTAATAGGTGCCATTGTCGCAATTGTAAGCCTTTTTAGAGGTATTCTAATGGATGCTCCTGTTCAAGTTGAGTATTTAGCTGGTGGTAATTTGGAGAGAAGTGAACCAAATTCTAAAGTTTTTGTCGATATAGAAGGAGCGGTAATGAAACAAGGAGTTTATGAACTTTTGGACGGATCCAGAATAAAAGATGTTTTAATAATGGCCGGCGGATTTACAGACAAAGCGGACAGAGATTTTTGCGAAAAAAATATTAATATGGCCGAGTTAGTAAAAGACGGACAGAAAATTTACATTCCATACGTTCAAGATACCAATACCCAGCAAGGGTATCCTGAGGCTAGTATGACCAGTAAAAAGATTAGTATTAACAGTGCTTCCATTGCAGAATTAGATACCCTCTGGGGTATAGGAAGTACTAGAGCAGAATCTATTGTGAAAAATAGACCTTACGGAAGTATTGATGAACTGATTACTAAAGGAGTTTTGACAAAATCGCTGGTAGATAGAAATAGAGATCTATTATCTGTCTACTGACATGAAAGGGAGACTTATTTTTCTTTTTTTGATTTTAGTATTTCGATTTTCTCTAGGCTTCGCGGAGTCGAGTAAATATCAGCAGAATTCACGGATTAAGGTTACGGGAAATATAGACAATGTATATCAATATAATACGGAATGTATCATCGTCGTGGGAAGATTTTGGATTAATTACCGAAACGAGTGTTCTTTTTCACGACAGGCGAGGGTACAGATAATTGGCACAATTGATAGCAAAGTGACAGATAGATTTTTGGGGAGATTGTGGCTTGATAGGGCGGAATTATCTGTTTTACCGGACAAGCCAAAAGTCGTTTCATCTGTGAGTGCTTTCTCGACAAATATTGAGGCTGTTCGTGAAAAAATTGTAAACGTATACAGAAGATTTTTACCCGAACCTGAGTCAGGCTTGGTTGCGGGAATTATTTTGGGATATAAAAAAGATATAGGGCGGGAGATGTATGAGTTAATGGTTAAGAGTGGAACAGTACATATCGCCGTGGCTTCAGGATACAACATAATGTTGGTCGGCGGCACGGTGCTTTCAGTTTGTTTTTGGTTGATGAAACGGAAATGGGCGAGTGGCGTGGCTATTATGGCCATGTTGTTTTACGCTTTGGAGGCCGGCGGTGAGCCACCGGTAATTCGGGCCGTGATTATGGCTGGAGCGGTGTTTTGGGCAGCCGTCGTGGGGAGAAAGGCAGTTTCTTGGTGGATATTGATGGTGACGGGGTGGCTGATGGTTTTGGTGGAGCCCTTGCTACTTGTGAGTGTAAGTTTCCAGTTGTCTATGGCGGCTAGTGTGGGTCTGATGGTGCTGGAACCAATGATTAGTAGTAAGTTGGGTAATAGTCATGAAAAACTAATGGAGATACTGGGAGGATCGGGGTTTTTGGCATCTATTTCGACAATGATAACGACGGCGCCGATTATTTGGTGGCATTTTGGAAGAATGAGCTGGATTGGTATATTAAGTAATATTTTGATATTACCTTTAGTACCGATTTTGATGATTACCGGAGCGGCGATGCAAGTGGTTCCCAGAGTGTTTTCTTACCCTACTTACGCGATTGCACACTGGATGGTAGGGGTGATTCGCTTTTTTGGTGTGTAAGATGAAGTGTGAACTGGAAAAGGTGGGGAATAGTAGTCGTATTACTAAACTTGATTTGGCTTTGGCAGCAGTGGCCAGATGGAAAGCTGCGGGTGGTTTTTTGTGATGTAGGACAAGGGGATGCGTCGCTTGTTGTTTTGGGTTCATTTCAGGCATTGATTGACACCGGTCCGAGTGAACGGAAGTTATTTGCTTGTTTGGGAAAAGAAATTCCTTTTTGGGATAGACAAATTGATTTGGTATTTATTAGTCATCCACAGGTGGATCATGACGGGGCGTTAAAGGAACTGCTGACTCGATACAAAATTGGAAAAGTAATTGAGAAAGCGGATAATAACGATAGATATAGATATAAAGATTTGTATTTTGATATATTACTTGGAGGTCAAACCAGTAACGACGAGGAAAAAGTAAGCGGTAGTGACGAAAACGAGGACTCAATGGTGGTGTCTCTGAGATACTTTGGTTTTTCGGCTTTGTTTACAGCGGATATCGGAGAGAAGACAGAACTGGCACTACTGGACACGGGAGTGCTAAAAAAGACAACTGTATTAAAGGTGCCCCATCACGGGTCTAAATTTAGTTCGTCGATTTCGTTTTTGGAAAGGTTGAGCCCAAAATTGGCTGTAATCTCCGTGGGAGCCGGAAACAGTTATGGTCACCCCAATGGTGATACTTTGATGCGTTTGGATCAAGTAAAGACAAAGGTACTAAGAACCGATCTCCAGGGTAATGTAGGTGTGATTTACGATGCAGGAAAGATACAAGTTTTCACGGAAAGGTAAGGAGATCTGCACAGGCTGAGATACATCGGTAACACTTTGTATGGGTAACATACGGGTGTTTACTAATACAATCTCTAACTGTGAACTCAATTAAAAAAGATATTTTAGGGAATCAGGTTAGACTGGCTCG